>Ga0070699_100000171_pt1 | contig 62282 bp, 68 predicted proteins | sample KBSK1503metaG_FD_65473 | JGI IMG/M metagenome (GOLD analysis project Ga0070699, IMG submission 65473) | Corn, switchgrass and miscanthus rhizosphere microbial communities from Kellogg Biological Station, Michigan, USA - KBS K1-50-3 metaG | ecosystem: Host-associated > Plants > Roots >... | reverse complement strand
CGAGATCGTGAACGCCGCTGGCGCCGCTGGGGTCCCGGCGATCGACGCGATGACGGTCGACTACCCGGTTGCTGATCCGGCCCTGGATGCGGATGCGAACCGGACGCGCTTCCTCGACCGTATGGAGGTGGCCTACCGTGACGCAGTGCATGCCCGCGAGGCCGGCATGGCAGGCAAATGGGTGGGGCACCCTGCCCAGCTGTTCGTCACGCTGCTGGCCTTCGACGCTGCGTTTGATCGGCGGGCCCTCGAGCAGGAAGCGCAGAAGCTGCTCGCCTATGCACGATCAGAGCGCGAAGACGGACGCGGAGCGACGATTATTGACGGCGTGATGTCGGATCGGGCGACCGACCGCCATGCGCGCGTGCTCCTGCGCCGGGCCACCGCCAACGGCTGGCTCGAGCCCGACCGCGCGCTCGCCCTTGGCGTGATCGCGAGCGGCGAACTGGACGATGCTCGGGCCGCCTGGCAAGAACGGGAGGTATGAGCCGCATGTGGGAGGGACGATTTTTCGAAGACTTCGCGGTCGGCGACCGCTACCGCCATCCACTTGGCCGCACGATCACCGAGACCGACAACACCTGGTTTACGCTGCTGACCAACAACACCCACCAGATCCACTTCAACGCCGATTACGCGTCACGCACCGAATTCAAGCAGCGGCTGGTGGTGAGCACGCTGACGCTCGCTATCGTGACCGGGCTCTCGGTGGGCGACGTCTCGCAGAACTCCGTGGCGAACCTCGGATGGGACAACGTGAGGCTCCCGAACCCGGTCTTCGCCGGGGATACGATCTACGCCGAGTCCGAAGTGCTGGAAGCGCGGCCGTCGAAGTCGCGCCCGACCAACGGCGTGGTTCGTGTTCGAACCCGTGGCTTCAACCAGCATGGCGAGACCGTGATCGAGTACGAGCGCACGGTGCTCGTTTATCGCCGCGGCGAAAAACCAGGCACTGGTGGCTCAGCTGACTGATTCCCGGACGCCGACTTCGTCGAGGTGCAGCAGCAGGTCACGCGGATCGTCGTAGACGCGGTAAGCGCCGGCCTGCTGCAACTCGTCCCGGCCGTAGCCACCGGAAAGCAACCCGACACCCAGCGCCCGCGCCCGCCGCGCTGCCAATAAGTCCCAGACGCTATCGCCGAAGACGATCGAGTTGGTGATGTCGACACCCAGCCGCGACGCGGCCGCCAGGAACAGGTCCGGGTCGGGCTTGGCGTGGGCGACATCGTCCCGGGTGATGATGACCGTGGGCTCGACGCCGAGTAGCTTGATCGAGGGCCCCGCGGTCTTCAGGCTGCCGCTGGTGGCGATCGCCCAGGGCACGCCTTGCCTCGTGAGCCGGGCGAGCAGATCGTGCGCGCCGGGAAGGGGGCGAACCTCCCCCAATCGCCGGACGAAGGCATCGGCGTGTTGCGCGAGCAACAGCTTGGCCTCCTCGGGAGTAAGCCGCCTGCCGGTTTCGCGCAACAACGCGTTCACGAAGAGACCACCACTCATTCCGATGCGGCGGTGGATTCGCCATACCGACAGCTCCATCCCGGCCGCGCCGAGGACCTCGTGCCAGGCGAGCACGTGCTGATAGACGCTGTCGACCAATGTCCCGTCGAGATCGAATAAAAGCGCCGGCGGTGCTTCTGCCATGAGGGCTAGTGTGGCATGGAGGCAGCGGCGCCGGAACGCGAACTCGTTTAACCTCCGTTTAACCAGCGACCTGTAGACTGCACCCCCATGTCACGCATCCCCCGACTGGCGATCATCGCGCACGACGGCAAGAAGGCCGACCTGGTCGCCTTTGCCACCTTCAATCGCGACCGGCTGGCCGAATTTCAGTTGGTGGCGACGAACTCGACCGGCAAGCTGCTCAAGGAGAAGGTCGGGCTCGAGGTCGAGTTTGTCGAAACCGGCCCACTCGGCGGCGACGTCCAGATCGCCAGCCGCGTCGTCGAGGGCGAGATCGATAGCGTCATCTTCATGGTCGATCCGTTGTACCGCCATCCGCACGAGCCCGACATCCAGACGCTGCTTCGAATCTGCAATGTCTGCAACGTGCCGCTGGCGACCAACAGCGCGACCGCCGATGCGCTGATCGGCTCGCCGCTGCTGCGGGAGCTCCGCGCCGCCAGCTAGCCCATTCGATGAGTCGAACCCGCGGCCGCCTGCGCTTACGGTGTTCCCTTAGCTACGTGTCTTAACTGTATGTGTCCGTCAGAACTCAGTCGCTCGGACATCCGCAGATGTCTCCATGAATCAACAGAGCGAATCTGCGCCCCTGACTCGACGCGACCGTGACTAGCCCGTGGCAGTCACTAATCGAACAATTGAATTCGGCCTGGCACGAAGACCGGTCGGAGCCTGGGTCACCGGGCTAGGAATCAGCGGGGCGAGGAACGCGAGTCGACGGCGGCCTGGGCTGGGCCAACCACCCAAGTCAGATGGGCGAGCCGGCGTCGAAGCGCCTCGTCGGCGGTGATCAGCTCCGTCCGTGTTCGCTCTGCCAGCGCCACGTAGATCATGTCGTAAATCGGGTGGTTATCGTGTCGGCGAGCCAGCTCCCATGCGCGAACCAAATCGCGTTGATCGTCAGTGACGCGAATTGGGAGGCGCGCGAGCAAACTCTGGGAGCCGTCCGCAGCCGCCCCACTCCAACGCCGCCGGCGAACGCCGGTGATGAGAGCGTTCGAAACCTCTTCGAAAAGCAAACGGGGGCCGACGATGTCGGCCGATCTACGAGCCAAGCGATCAAGGAGCTTGACGGCCGGGGCGGTAGTCGCAACTCCGGGCGCTATCCAATCGATCACGATGCTCGCGTCAACGACCGGCATCGCTCTCGCGTGAACGCTCCTTTCGATCGTCGAGGACCAGGTCGCTCGCGGACCGGCCAACTGTAGGGCGCCTCAGGGTCTTGTTCGCAATGGCTCGCCATTCTCGAAGGGAAACGAGCTTTCGGTCAGTGCTGGCCAATGCCTCCAAATCACCTCGAAGAACGAGCAGCCGTTTTCCGCTCTTCCGGGCACGTACCCTTCCCGCCCAAACCCAGCGACGGACAGTCTCGGCCGACCGACCTGTGAGCCGGGCAGCATCCCTGATATCCAACTCATCCTGCGCCATCCCAGCCAAGCAGACATTCTACTACATCAGATGAGGCGTTGTAGAAGTTGTTATCGAGGATATCCGGTAGGTCAGCCGCCTTCAGCGTGCTCGTCTTGGCCTTAATCGCCAGCAGCAGCTGCTGTTGCCGGGCCGAGCGCCGGAAGTCGCCGTTGAGATCGTTGTGCCGCGACCGGACGTACTCCAGCGCATTTCTTCTGGTCCTCAGCGGGCTTCGCAGCCCGATCGCCGGGCCGATCTCCAGCGTCGGTGCTGACCCGGCAAGACCATGTATGTAGCCGGAAATGCGGGGGGAGTCACACCGCGGCAGCCGAGGAATCTACCGAAACCGTAGGCTACGCGTCCCGTTATAACGGCGAGTTCAGCCGAAATTGTTTATAGCCCGTGGCGGACACTAATCGAACAAACAAATTGGACGAGCCCGCCGTTTTGGTCGAAGTTTTGCTCCAGGATCTTGAGCTGAGTGGCCGCCGCCCGTACGGTTACGCCTCGGCGCGGGCCGAATCCGAGATGCTAGTCATCCGGGCCTTTAGCGGTGTGCGCGTGCCATGATCTGCTCGACGACGGCGGTCTTGGCGTCGGCGTAATTCTGGACATACTTCCAATTCTTCTGCGCGAGTTCGAGTTTCGTTCGAGCATAGAGGTTGCGATCCGATGTGTTGATACGCAGCCAATCACGAAACGCCAGCATGCGAGCGATCTCCGGGCAGCCCGATGAAAAGACATGCAGGTTGATGTTCGAGTCGGGTCTCTTGAACAGCCGATGCTCATTCCACTCCGGCTCTCGGATGCGCAAAACGTAGCCGGCGCCCTCCATGGCGGGGACGAAGGCTGGCTCATCGGCTGAGTTCGCGAGGACGAGAAGCATGTCGATGATCGGCTTAGCGGGAAGTCCCGGAACTGCGGTTGAGCCCACATGTTCGAGTAGGAGGACCCTATCCCCCAGTACGGCGCGAATCCCGTCCGCTTCGCGCCTGAACCGCTCAGGCCAATCGGGATCGTACTCAACGACGCGGATTGGAGCGGACAGTGGCGCGAGCTCTCCGATCGTGACAGCGCGGATTTGCTCCTCCGTCATTGGGCCGTCAGATTCGTGGCGCTCTTCTTCGATGGTCGAATGGTATCCGCAAATAGCCCGGGGAGACGCTTGCGAGAGCCAAAATCGCAACGCGCATACTGGAAGCTCGCCACGGGACGATCGCCGACGAGTCGTGTAGCAAGGAGGTCGCGATGGCAGACGCACCCACCACCGAGAAGAAGGCTGCGGTTCACAAGAAGAGCCTTCACGCTCCCGACGAAACACGCCCATTCGGCAAGGGCAAGCTGGAGGTCGTGAACGTCGGCGGCGTGACCATCGGCCGTTCGCACCATGAACCTGGTTGGAAGTGGTCTGAGCACGTCAAGCCGATCGCCAAGACAGATCGCTGCGAGGTCCTCCATCTCGGATACGTCGTTCAGGGGCGCATGAAAATCGTCGGTCGGGACGGCTCGGAGGAGGAGATCAAAGCTGGCGACGGCTTTGTTATCCCGCCTGGACACGACGCCTGGACGATCGGCAACGAGACGGTAATCCTGCTCGACTTCAAGGGTTCGCCGGAGTACGCCAAGCAGAAGTAAGCCCGCCTGTACCTGACACCGATATCAAGGTCCCGTGGTGCGGTGTCAGGGTGGGCCGACGGCTCACAAACCCGCCTCGCCGGCCCGAACCACTGGCCTCGATTGAGGGTCATAGCCAGCCGACGGTAAAAACGCCGTCGTCCAACCGGAATCTGGTTAGAAGAGGCGAGGGATCAGGCGCCACGTCCGACGCTGATACATGTGGTAGGGGGCTCCGAACTCCGCGCGTAGCATGCGCTCCTCTGCCGCGATCCGATACAAGTAGGCGCCTCCCAAGACGAGGGTGATGAGGATCGCCGCGGCCCAACTTCCGGCACCGAGCGCGTATCCGATCCACACAAGCAGGCTGCCCGCATAGCCTGGATGGCGGATGACCCGGTAGGGGCCCGCGGTGACCAGCTCTTGGCGTTTCATAACTCGGAGGACGCGGCTGTACCTGGTTCCCAGAATCGCCATCGACCACGCACGCAGGACCAGGCCGCCGACGAGCAGCAGGCTGCCCGCCCAGCGGATCAGGATCGGGGCCAGGGCTATGTGATACCCGGAAAGAAGCAGGCTAATGACAAGCGAGACGAGGTAGGAGACGAGCAAGACCCATGTGCTGTGGCCCGCATCCGCATGGCCCACCAAGCGCCTGGCTTCTCCCGGCGCTCTGAGCAGAAACTCGAATCCCACCCAGACCAGGAGTCCGGCGACGGCAACCCAAAAGACCATCAGAGCGATTATCGACAGCTGGGACTTAGGCGCAGCTCCAGCTGTGCCCGCTCGGATCTCATTTGCCCGCGGCTAGGCTCATCTCCGGGCTATTCTGCAGGCGGCATTTTTTGCGTGAAGCGCTTGCCCCAACTGGCTTGCTGGTTCTTAGCCACCTCGGCTCGTTTGGATGGTAGCCCCTGGCGGACACTAATCGAACAACGGGGTTGTGGCCAATGTTGACTCATCTGACGGCAAGTTCGTCCTGTACGGGCCATTTTGGTAGTGAATGATGACAGTAATGTTGCCTTTGGGGAGACGATCCAGCTTGATGGCCAGGAGTGCAAGGAGTGATCCGCCGGGCCCGTCGCAGGCTCCCCCCGGCCCGTGGTCAGCGGTCAAGCTGACGACATGACCCGTCAAGCGGCCGCCAACAAGATTAGGGAGGTTGCAATCGCTTAGAGGCCACAGCGGGGCGGCGACCAACAGGGAATGCGTCGGTACCTTGAGATCGGGCCAGCAATGTCCCGGCTTTGCTTGCCAGGCGCACGCCCATATGGATCCGCTAGCCATCACCTTAGCCTCCAGCGCTTCAAGCGACGTTGCGCCAAAGAGGAGTTGACCCTTGTAGTCCGGCCGCGTCTTAGCGGACGGCCCATAGGCGCTTATCAAACTGACAGATAACGGGCCATTAGGCGGTGCAGAGAGAAGGCCGTTGATGCCAACTCCCAGGAGTAGTGCGGCAACTGTTAACCCCCTACCTGAAGCCGGCGGCGCACACCGATGTAACGACTTAGAACGCGAAAAACGGCTGGTTACATTTACCATAGTCGCAGTCGCCAGCTTTATAGATGATCAGCCGTTTGCCTGCTCGGGCTGACGGCCGCCGCACGCTTGCTCGCGCCTAGCTCGGTTTGGAGTCATAGCCCGTGGCGGACTCGAACATCGAACTTGAGTCCTGGGATCGTTTACCGAACCGGTACTTCCTCCCCGTCCTGGGCCCAGCGCGTGTGGAAGGAGCCCTCGCGGTCGATGCGCTTGTAGGAGTGGGCGCCGAAATAGTCGCGTAGGCACTGCACCAGATTCGCGGGAAGGCGATCCCGGCGATAGGCATCGTAGTAGGCAAGCGACGAGCTGAAGGCTGGCACGGGGATGCCGCGGTCGACCGCGACCCCGACGACGCGGCGCCACGCGTCCTGCGCCGTCGCCATCGCGTCGCGGAAATACGGCGCCAGCAACAGATTCTTCAAGCCGGGCTCTGCCGCGTAGGCATCGGTGATCCGATTGAGGAAGCGGGCACGAATGATGCACCCGCCGCGCCAGATCCTGGCGATCGATCCGAGCTTCAACTCCCACGTGTACTCGTTCGATGCCGCCTGCATCTGTTCGAATCCCTGCGCATAGGCGACCATCTTCGAGGCATAGAGCGCGCTGCGAACATCGTCCGCCAGCGACCCAGGCGCGGGAGCGCGCATGGCCCCATTGGGGCCGGCCAGCGTCCGCGATGCGAGCTGGCGATCCGCCTTGAGCGCCGACAGGAATCGCGCGAAGACGGCCTCGGTGATCGCGGTTACCGGGATCCCGAGGTCGAGTGCCGATTGCGACGCCCACTTGCCCGTGCCCTTCTGCGCCGCCTCGTCGAGGATGACATCCACGAGCGGCCGACCCGTCGCGCGATCGCGCTTGCCCAGAACCTCGGAGGTGATCTGGATCAGGTAGGACTCGAGGTCGCCCTTGTTCCACTCCGCGAAAATCCGCGAGAGCTCGTCCGCACCGAGGTTGAGCGCATGAGTCAGCAGGTCGTAGGCCTCGGCGATCAGCTGGATGTCGGCGTACTCGATGCCGTTGTGGACCATCTTCACGTAGTGGCCGGCGCCGCCGGGACCGATGTAGGTGCAACATGGCTCGCCATCGACGTGGGCGCTGATCTTCGTCAGCATGGACTCAACTTCCGTGTAGGCGTCACGCGCGCCACCCGGCATGATGCTGGGCCCCAGCAGCGCACCTTCCTCTCCGCCAGACACGCCCGTACCGATGAAACGAAGGCCCCGAGCTTCCAGCGCGGTGCCGCGACGCACCGTGTCGAGGAAGTAGGAGTTGCCGCCGTCGATCAGGATGTCGCCCACCTCGAGGTAGGGCGCGAGGTGCTCGATGGTTTCGTCGACCGGCGGTCCGGCCTTGACCATGATCAGGATCCGGCGCGGCTTGTCCAGTTGCGCGACCAGCTCCTGCGGCCTGTGGGCCGGTGTAAAGGCGCCTTCTGAGCCGTACGCTTTCATGAAGTCGTCGACGCGCGACGTGGTCCGGTTGTAAACCGAAACGCCAAACCCGTTCCGGGCCAGGTTGCGGGCAAGGTTCATGCCCATTGTCGCCAGCCCGACGACGGCGATGACGCTCACCGAAATCTGTTACTCGCCCGGCGTAGGCTGACGCCGAGCATCACCACCACGATCACCGGGATCAGCCACCAGGCGACAACGTGGTTGACGTTCAGGATGGCGGACATGATCAGGCCGATGAAGACGGCGGCCGCGACCGTCCAGTCATCGCCAACGATGAACTCGTACAAGAACTTCACGACAGCCACGATCCACGAGAACGGCGGGGGCATCGGCTAAGCCACCGGACGCAGGCCGAGGGCCCGGTTCCGCTCCAGCGTGATGTAGGTCAGGGCGGTCACGACGTAGAGACCGAGCAACACGGGGATCGCGGCGTCACCACCGGGCCAGTCGATCCCGAGACCCTCGATTGCCCAGAAGGTACCGAAGGTGCTCAGCAGAACTCCGACGATCAGCTGGAGCAGGCTTCGTGGAATCCGTCGAACCGTCTGGTGCAGAGCAAACCCGATCCCACCGACGATGATGATCGCCCCGACGCCGCCGATCACTGCGACGCCCAGCTGGTTCGCACCGGCGCCGAAGGTGACCACGATGAAGGCGACCTCGAGCCCCTCCAGGACGACGCCTTTGAAGGCCAGGAACCAGGCGGTCCAGTCCATCCCGGGGCCCGTCCACTCGGCGGCCTCATGGGGATCCTGGCCGCCGATCCCGGCCAGGCCTCGGGCCGCGACACGCATGATGCCTTTGCGAAACCACTGGAGACCAAAGGTGAGCAAGAGGGCGCCGACGATCAAGCGCAATGGGCCGATAGGCACCCGACTCAGCGCGGCGCCCAGCACCACCACGACCACGGCCAGCACACCGAACCCCGACGCGGCACCGACCAGTGTCGAGCGCCAACCGCGGGTCGCACCGACGCCGACCACGATCGTGACCATCTCGATCGCTTCCACGGCTGAAGCGAGGAAGGTAGTGATGAGGACGGCCCACACGCCGGTCATGTTTTGACTGTAGCGGTTTCGTCAGGGGGGCAGCATCGTACTTTCGAGTGAGGGCTGCTCCCCTCGGTTGGTGTACGAATAGAAGGTGGCCAGCAAGAGCGTGACGGCCCCAGTCGAGGCCCGGGCCTCCCGCCGGCGGCCGGCCGCGCTCAAGGCGCCGAGCGATCCGGGCCACGGGGCCCTACGGCGTGCCGCGCGGGCCGCCATCGTGATTCCGCTCGCCTTCGCCTTCGGCCAGTTCGTTCTCCGCGACGCGCAGAACATCATCTTTATCGTCTTCGGCGGCTTTGCGCTGCTCGTGATGTCCGACTTCGGTGGATTGCGCCGGGCGCGCGCGACCGCCTACCTGGGCGCGACGCTCGTGGGTGCGGTGCTGATCGCGCTCGGCACGGTCGTTTCCCAAAACGTTGCCCTGGCGGGTGCGACGATGCTGCTGGTCGGCTTCGGGATTTCGTTCGCCAGCGTCTTCGGTGGCTATATCGCGGCCGCCCAAACCGGGCTGCTGCTGGCGTTCGTCATTTCCATCATGGTCCCCGCGCCCACGGGCGCCGTCCCGTCGCGCGTCGCCGGTTGGACCTTCGCCGGCATTCTCGCGACACTGGCCGCGGTAGCGCTCTGGCCGCGTTTCGAGCGCATCAAGTTGCACAAAGCCGCGGCGAAAGCCTGTTTCGCCGTTGCGAATTTGGTAGAGGGGCTTGGACGGGGGGCGCCCGATCGCGACCTGCCACCGTTACTCGAGGTAGCGCGGCGAGCGGAGGCGGAGGCGCGGCAAGAATATGCCGCGACCGCCAAGCGTCCCGCGGGTCCGACGCGACGCGATCGCGCCTTCGTCCAGCTGCTGATCGAGCTGCAACAGATCGTCGACATCGTGGAACACCCCTTTGAACAGACGCGGACCGCTGCGGCACCGGGTATCGACGAAACCGATCGTTTGGTCACAGCGACGGTGGCGGCCCTGCGTTCGAGCGCGGATGTTCTCACCGGGGGCGCGCCTCCCGATCTGCGTGCCGTCGAGGAGAACCGCGAACGTCAGCGGGCGGCCCTCGATCGTTGGGCCAGCGATCAACTCCGGGCGGGCCGGCCGGCTGATGAGGTCCTGGGCGGTCTCGATATCGATCACACGCTGCGTGTCGTCTCGTACCTTTCGCTCTCGCTCGGCAGCAATGCAGTGATCGCCGCGGGCGGCCGGCCAGAGGAAGAGATCGCGCTGCCGGTCTCGGCGCCGCGACTCGAAGGGATTAGCGGCACGACCACGCGGGTCGGGCGCGCGATTCGAACCCACCTTGCCCCATCCTCGACGGTGTTGCAGCGCAGCCTCCGGGTGGCGGTGGGCCTGGCGCTCGCCGTCTGGCTCGCCCGAAGCCTTGGGCTCTCGCACGCGTTCTGGGTCGTGCTCGGCACGCTCCAGGTCTTGCGTTCCACTGCGCTCGGCACCGGCCGCACGACCCTCCAGGCGCTGGCCGGGAATGTGATCGGGGTCGTGATCGGCGGTGTTTTTGCCGTGCTGGCCGGTAATCACCCGGCCGTCATGTGGGTGGCGCTGCCATTCGCCGTGTTCCTCGCTGCCTACGCCGCAACCACCGTCGGATTCATCGCGAGCCAGGCGGCCTTCACCATCAATCTGATCATCATCTTCAACCTCATCTCTCCGGCGGGTTGGCAGGTGGGCCTGGTGCGCATCGAAGACGTCGCCGTGGGAGCGTCGATCAGCCTTGTCGTCGGCCTGCTGCTGTGGCCGCGCGGCGCGCGACGAGAGTTTGCCCGCGCGTTGGGCGGGTTTTACCGGGCGGCCGCCAACTACCTCCAGGCCGCGTTCGATCGCGTGCTCGCCTTCGAGCCTCCGGCGAGCCTCGACCCGTCCCGCCGGGTCGCAATCCAGGCGCGCGAGCGTGCCGGCGAAGCCTTCGATGCCTTTCTCAACGAGCGCGTTGCCTCGCCCCTCGATCCGCAAACGGCCGGCTTCCTGCTATCGGAGGGCAACCACGCGATGCTTGCTGCCGAGCTGCTCGACGTGGTCGCCGGCCGAATGGGGTATCGCGCCGGAAGCTGCGCCGATGGGGCACGAGCGGTTCACAGGGAGCAGGCCATCATGGTCGACGGCCTGATGACGCTGGCCGACCGTTTGGCGCTCGAAGGTAAGGGGGCGTCACAGGAGCGGGTTTCTCGTCAGGCCCTGCGGACCGCTGCACTCGATTGCCTTCGCCGCTGGAGAAACGATGACCGGGCCGGACGCGGCGCCATGGCCGTGGTGATCGCCGGCGAATGGGTCGAGAACATTGCCCGCCTCGAGGCCGACCTCGAACGACCGGTTACGGTTGCGGTCGAGGCGGCACGGACGCCCTGGTGGCGCTGAGATCGTCCCTCCCCCGCTTGCGGGGGAGGGCCCGGCCGGCGGGCCCACGCGAGCCGCGCCGAACGTGCGATGCGAGCGTTTGAGGCGTAGGGTGGGGGCTGATCGGTTCCGAGACCGCGATCGGATCGCTGGCTGGAAAGGTCTCCATCAACGCCTCGTCCAGCGCGTCGTATCGATCGCCGTCGTCGTCGTCGCCGGTCAGTGGGCGGGCTCCTCGGCGCTCTTGTCGAGCTCGGCGAATTCGGCCGGAGCCAGATCGAGCGCCACCGCACCGAGGTTCTGCTCGAGGTGCGTCACCTTCGAGGTTCCGGGGATGGGCAGCATAACGGGTGAGTGCTCCAGGAGCCAGGCCAGCGCAACCTGGGCCGGGGTCGCGCCGTGGCGGCTGGCGATCTCCGCCACAACCCCGTCGGCGGTGAGCGCACCCCCTTCGACGGGACGCCAGGGCAAGAACGCGATCTCCTCCAGCGAGCAGAACTCGAGGACCGGCTCTGATGAACGCTCATAGACGCTATACCGGTTCTGCACCGACACGATTCGGGTGAGCTTTTGCGCCTGCTCAACCTGCCCGGCGGTCACGTTCGAGAGGCCGATGTGACGGATCTTGCCTTCATTCTTCAGTTCGACCAGCGCGCCGACCGATTCCTCGAACGGGACCTTCGGGTCGGGGCGGTGAAACTGGTAGAGGTCGATCTGTTCGACCCGCAATCGCTTGAGGCTCCCCTCGCAGGCCGCGCGCAAGTGCTCGGGACGACCGTCAGGCACCCACTCTCCCGGCCCCGGCCGCAGCAGCCCACCCTTGGTCGCGATCACGAGCTCCTCGGGATATGGGTAAAGGGCCTCGGCGATCAATCGCTCGCTGACCTCCGGTCCATACGAATCGGCGGTGTCGATGAAATTGATGCCAAGCTCCAGTGCCCGGCGCAGCACACGCTTGCACTCCTCGCGATCGGCCGGCTCGCCCCAGATGCCTTCGCCGGTGAGGCGCATGGCACCGAAGCCGAATCGATTGACCGGGAGGTCGCCCCCGATGTCGATGGTCCCCGCAAGCGCGGCATTGATGGTGGTCGTGGTCCGCTCTGCCATGACGTCCTCCTGCGCTAATTAACACGCCGCCCTTTCCATATCAGGGGCGGCTGATTCATAACTCTAGGCCCATGTCGAGGTAGGATGCCTCGATGAAGCTCGGACTGAACTTGCCCTACGAGGGCAGCCTCTCATTCACCGAGGCGGTTGAGCTCGCTCAACGTGCCGAGGCGCTCGGCTTTGAATCGGTCTGGATGCCCGAAGCGTATGGCACCGATGCCGTCTCCATCCTGGGGGCCCTCGCTGCCCGGACGGAACGCATTCAGCTGGGTACCGGCATCGTCAACGTGTTCAGCCGGACGCCTGCCCTGCTCGCGCAAACAGCGGCCACGCTCGACCTGATCTCGGGCGGCCGCTTCATCCTCGGGCTCGGGACCAGTGGCCACCAGGTGGTAACGGGCTGGCACGGGGTGGCATTCGATCGACCGCTGCTCCGAATGAGAGAGACCATCGCCATCGTCCGCCAGGTTCTGCGGCGCGATCGCCTGATCTTCGAGGGCGAGGTCTTCCATCTGGACAAGGGCCTGAAGCTGCTGGCGCATCCCGTGCGCCCGGCTGTGCCGATCTACCTGGCGACGCTGACGCCCGGCGGCCTGCGGCTGACGGGTGAGCTTGCCGACGGCTGGATCCCAACGCTTTTCTCTCCCGAGCACATCGATCTCTTCCGCCCCGAGCTCGAGGCGGGGGCGCGGATTTCGGGCCGGCCACTCGATTCTCTCGCCATCGCCCCGCACGTGCCGGTCAGCATCGACGACGACCGCGCTGGCGCGCGCGAGGCGCTGAAGCCGTGGGTGGCGCTCTACGTTGGCGGCATGGGCTCTAAAAGCAAGAACTTCTACAACGACCTCGTCAGCCAGTACGGTTTCGCCGACGACGCGCGCACCCTGCAGGAGCTTTACCTCGGCGGCAAACAGCTCGAGGCGATCCGCCGGGTGCCCGACGCCCTCGTCGATGCCATCAGCATTGCCGGGCCGGCCTCGTACGTTCGCGAACGGCTCCCGTTGTGGGCGTCGGCCGGGGTGACGACGCTGCTGGCCAGCGTCCACGGGAAGACGCAGGCTGATCGCCTGCGCACGCTGGAGATCCTGGCCACAGCCGCGGACGCGGTCGACTAGGATCATTTCAGGACGGCAACCATCCAGAGTGATAAGCGCGTCCCGGTGTGGAAAGGCGCGCGTGGAGGTGACTCGAAATGCCCGTACGGACAGCGGAAGCAAGGTGGCAAAGGTCGTTGCTAGATGGATCGGGAACGATGCGGCTCGGCAGCGGCGCCTTCGAAGGCTCGTATTCATTCAGGAGCCGGATGGAAGACGGCCCCGGGACGAATCCTGAGGAATTGATCGGCGCCGCGCATGCGGGCTGCTTTTCCATGGCGTTCGCCAATGGGCTGACGCAGGCCGGCCACAAGCCGGAGGAAATCCGGACCACGGCCAGCGTCCACTTCGACAAGGGCGACCAGGGGTGGGGCATCACACGCATCGACCTCGCGACCGAAGGCAATGTGCCGGGAATCGATGAGGCAACCTTCAAGCGCCTTGCCGAAGACGCAAAGAAGAACTGTCCCGTCTCGAAGGCGTTGGCTGCCACGCCCATCACCTTGGAGGCAACGCTGACGACAGGAGTCACGGCGTAACGACGCACGCGGGGGCGCCATGAAGGCGATGCGGCTTCGGGCACCGAACGAGCCCCTCCGCCTCGAAGACGTGCCTGTCCCGGTCCCGGCTGAACGTCAGGTTCTCGTCAGGGTCTCGGTCTGTGCGGTCTGCCGCACCGACCTGCACATCGTGGGCGGTGAGCTGGATGCGCCAAACCTGCCGCTCGTGATTGGCCATATGATCGTGGGGCACGTCGAGGCGGCCGGTGAGCGCGCGCACCGGTTCGAGCCTGGTCAGCGCATCGGCGTTCCCTGGCTGGGTTACGTCGACGAGACCTGCCGCTTTTGCCGCCGCGGACTCGAGAACCTGTGCGTGAATGGCCGGTTCACCGGCTATCACATCGACGGGGGTTATGCCGAGTACTGCGTGGCCGACGAGCGCTTTTGTTTTCCACTGGCCGAGAGTTACGATGACCTGCACGCCGCACCGCTGCTCTGCGCCGGCTTGATCGGCTATCGCGCATTGCGGGCCGCGGGCGATGCGCAGCGCATCGGGCTGTACGGCTTCGGCGACTCGGCGCACATCATTGCCCAGGTCGCCCGGTACCAGGGCCGCCGCGTCTTCGCCTTCACCTCGCCGGGCGATACGAAAAAGCAGGCGTTCGCTCGCAGCTTGGGGGCCGAATGGGCGGGCGACTCGCTCGCCGCGCCGCCGGAGCCCCTCGATGCCGCGCTGATCTTCGCGCCGGTCGGTGCGCTGGTGCCGGCCGCGCTCAAAGCCCTCGATCCAGGCGGGGTTGTGGTCTGTGCTGGCATTCACATGAGCGACATCCCGTCGTTTCCCTATGAGCTCTTGTGGATGGAACGACAGATCCGCTCGATCGCCAACCTGACCCGTCGCGATGGCGAGGAGTTCCTGCAAATTGCGCCGAAGGTACCCGTCAGGACCGATATCCATCCATATCCGCTGGCCGAGGCGAATCAGGCCCTGGATGACCTGGCAAATGGCCGCTTCGCGGGCGCCGCTGTCCTGACGATCGCCTCCTGAGGAATACGCGCGCCCTTTCCACGCCAGGGCGCGCTTATCGTGGCCTCATCAACAGCGGCTAGCCTGTCATCGAACTGAAAGGTCTGCGCCCTCACCATTTCCTCACATGAGCAGTCGACGCACGCTGATCGCGGCCGTCCTCGCGGGAGGGCTGGCCCTTGGCGCCGCGGGCCTCGCCGTTCTGTATTTCGTCGTCTTTGCCGGATCGTCGCCGCAGAAGCTGGCGCTCAGCTCGCCGACTCCGTCGGCCGCGGGATCGACGGCGAATCCATCGTCGACCCCTGCTGCCGGAACCTGGACCGTGACCTCGGGATCGCAAGCCGGCTATCGCGTCCGCGAGCAGCTCGCCTCCCTCGCCGCCCCCAGCGACGCGGTCGGGCGGACGTCGGCCGTCACCGGGACGGTGACTCTGGCGCAGTCGGCAAGCGGCGACAGCGTGACGGCTGCCTCCGTCACGGTTGATGTCAGCAGGCTCAGCAGCGACCAAGCCCGGCGAGACCAGCGGATTCACTCGCAGGGACTCGAAAGCGACCGCTATCCAACCGCCACCTTCCAGTTGACGACGCCGATCGCGCTGCCGGCAACGGCAGCCAGCGGGCAGGCGATCAACGTTTCGGCGACCGGCGCGCTAACGGTGCACGGAGTGACGAAGACGGTCACGATTCCCATCGCTGCCCGCCTCACCGGCTCGAAGATCGAGCTCGTCGGCTCCATCACCTTCCCCTTCAGCCAGTTCGGGATGACCCCGCCTAGCATTGGCGGTTTCGTCAGCGTGCAGGACAATGCGACCATGGAATTCCAGATCCTGCTAGCGCCCCCCGGAGCCTAGCGATGCGCATCCTGGTGGCAGAAGATGACCGCGGCCTGCGCGAGGTTCTCGTGCAGGGGCTCGAGGACGCGGGATACCTGGTCGACTCGGTCGACCGCGGTGATGACGCCATCGAGCAGTTGAAGTTCTATGAGTACGATGTCGCGATCCTCGACTGGCGAATGCCTGGGGTGCCTGGCGTCGAGGTCGCGTCCTGGGCCCGGCGCAACGATCGGCCGACCGCCATCCTGATGCTCACCGCGCGCGATACGCCGCCGGACCGAATCCAGGGGCTCGATGCCGGCGCGGATGACTACCTGGTCAAACCATTTGACTTCGGCGAGCTGGTGGCCAGGGTGCGGGCGTTGCAACGACGGCCGCGCGGCGTCGGTGCGCCCGTCCTCAACCGTGGGAGGCTCTCGCTCGATCCGGCGCGCCGCCAGGTCACCCTCAACGGCAAGCTACTGAACCTAACGACCGCCGAGCTCTACATCCTGGAGCTGCTGATGCGACGCTTTCCATCGGTCGTCGACCGCAAGGCGATCGCCGAGCACGCCTGGCGCGACGAGACCGAGCCTCTGGGGTCGAATGTCATCGACGTGAAGATGAGCCGGCTCCGCGCCAAGCTGGTCAACTCCGGCGTGCGCATCCTCACCGTTCGCGGGTCCGGGTTTCGCCTCGAAGAAGCCTGACGGATTCCCGGCGGCTACGATCGGGACTTTTTGTCGTCCAGGATCGCCCGCGTCGCGCTGACGAGCGCGAGGTCGACGGCAGCGAACAGCAGGCCCACTAGCAGCCCGATCACAAAGGCGACTGCCGCGCCTACCGTTGCAAAGATCAAAAAGCCAGACCCGAGAATCCCCATGCTGAGGTCTCCGGTGAACGCGGCCGAGATCGTCACGATCACGCCAAGGCACGCCAAAAACAGGACACCGTTGACACCGCCCCGCCAGGCGGCGCGCCGAATCATAACGTCGAGCGGCAGTGACGTCCACGGCGCAACCGTGAAGGCGCCGCGAAGTGTTCGGTTCGTCGACCAGACGGTGGTCAACCACAGCGCGCCGAAGAGGGCCAGACCCGCGATCGTGCTGAGACCGCCCAGCAGCGACGTCAGCGCTCCCGCGGCGTAAAGGACCAGCACTAGCGCAGCGATCAGGGCGGCGGCATGAAAGGTCCCGAGCGCGAAGACCACGAGGAGCTCACGTCCGCGACGCGCGTGCTCAGCCATGGGCCAACCAGACCGCGAGGCCCGCGATCCCCACGACGATCGCGGTCGTCCCGCCGTAGAGTGCCGACAAAAGAACGGGCCTTGGCGCCGTGTCGCCTGCCATGGCCACCACCGCCAAGGTCCTTGGCACGGAGATGATCGCCAGCGCGAGGACTGCTACCAGCTTCACGATCAGTTTTGTTCCCCACGCGGAGTCTGATGGTGGAAGGGCATCACCGAAGGCTCCCAGGTTGCCGACGCCCGTCATCACCTGCACCCCGATCGCCGCCCAGAAGATCCACTCATACAGGTGCGCAACATCGACGACAGTTCCGGCGTTGGTGCCGGCTCGTCGCACGCCGAGCAACCAGACGAGCAGTGCGCCGCCCAGGATAGCGGCCATTCCAGCGACGTGCGCCCATCGGACAACCAGACTCAAGGTGTGCAGCGCAGGCACTATGCTGGCTACGATAGTTCCGTGATCACCACCAGCGTGACCCGCCAGCTTGCGGAGTGGCCCGAGCTGCCCTATGAGGCCTGGTCTCCGACCATGGACACGCTGCACATGAAGCTGCAGATCATCGGCAAGATCCGGCTCGCCCTGTCCCGCCGCGAACCGCAGTGGGCTAACGTGCCCCTCTACCTCACGGAACGGGGCCTCACCACATCACCGATGTGGAGCGGCCGGACGGGCTTCGCGATCGACGTCGACCTGATCGACCATGAGGTCATCGTCGCCCTGAACGACGGCCGGGTCGAGCGGGTCGCGTTGCGCGCCAGGCCGGTCGCCGACTTCTATCAGGAGCTGATCGGCCGGCTCCGCACCCTCGACATCGAGCCGGCGATCACGACCGTGCCCTCGGAGGTGGAGAATCCGATTCCTTTTCCGCAGGACACGCTGCACACGGCATACGAGCCGGAGTGGGCCCACCGTTTCTGGCGCCTGCTGGCTCGCATCGATCTGGTGCTCAAGGAACATCGGGGACGGTTCATCGGCCGCGCGAGCCCGGTCTCGTTCTGGTGGGGAACCTTCGACCTTTCCGTGTCACGATTTTCGGGCCGCCGGGTCGAGCCCAACCCGGAATGGGAGCTGATCCGCCGCGTGGGCGGCGACGCCGAGCAGGTATGCGTGGGGTTCTGGCCGGGAAGCGCGACGCTGGAGGCGCCGGCGTTCTTCGCCTACGCATACCCGGCGCCGGCCGGCATCGAGGAGGCGACGATCCGACCGGCGGGCGCGGCCTGGAACCCCGCGATTGGCGAGTTCATCCTTCCCTACGACGCGGTACGTCGCAGTTCCGATCCGCGCCAGGCGATCCTCGACTTCGCCGACTCCACCTTCCACGCCGGTGCGACCCGCCAGGCTTGGGACCCGGCCTTACTGGCCCCCTACGCTTAGACCGGCGTCAGCCGCAGCGTCGTCGGAAGAAGCGAGCGCCGCAGCATGTCTTTGGTTTCGTCCGGCCAACGCTCTCCATACTTTTTGCGATAGGCGGCATTCACGGCGCGGATAACGAGTGGGTTTTTCTCCGGCTCGGTGCGGACGGTCACCTTTCGGCGACCGAGCCGGATGGTGCCAAGCGGATTGGCCAGGGCTTCCTGGTACCAGCGGCCACGCTTGCCCTTGTAGGAGCGAACGTAGACGCCGTACTCGGTCGGCACGATCCAGATGGTAACGCGATGCAGGGGCGATTTCCCGTCGCGGCGTGTTTCAATCTCGACCTCGTCGCTTTCGCCGATTTTCCAGAGAAGGTCCTCGCCAGGTTTCGCGGCACCCTTCGCCATCGATTTCATCGTAGGCCTGCCTGCGGGTAGGCTGTCGCCATGAACTGGCGGGCGTTTGCCGAGGCCTTCATCACGCTGGTCGTGATCATGGATCCACTCGGCAGCGCGCCGATCTTTATCAGCCTCACTGCCGGACGGACCCCCGGAGCCCGGCGCCGCGCCGCCCTCGAAGCCGCCGGAGCCGCGGGCGTGGTGGTGGTCGTGTTTGCGCTCTTCGGCCGGCTCGTCCTCGATTATCTGCGCGTCTCGGTGGAAAGCCTGACCATCGCCGGGGGCTTACTGTTGCTCCTGGTCGCCCTCCAGATGCTCCGCGGCGAGGAGTTCGCGCCAGAGGGGACCGCGAACATCGCCCTTGTCCCGTTGGCAACCCCGCTGCTCGCCGGCCCGGGCGCGATTGCGGCCGTGATGGTGCTGACGAAACGGTACGAAGACATGCCGGGGCGTGTCGGAGTGCTGCTTGGGATCCTCGCGGTGGTCGTCGTAGTGGCGATCGGCCTCATGCTCGCCGACCAGATCGCCCGGCTGCTGCGACCCTCGGTGATTCAGCTCCTGACCCGGGTGCTGGGGCTGCTCCTGGCCGCGATCGCGGTGCAGTTCGTCATCGACGCGGTCAAGATCGTCGCGGTCCGCTAGCGGATCAAGAACCCCGGGCCGATCGGGTCGTCAGCCGCCAGCACAAACTGGTGGTACCCGGTCAGATGAGCACTACCTTCGATCTCCGTGACCACGGCGGGGTAATCACCGACACGGTCCTCGCTGATGACACGCGCGGCGAATCGGGTTCCGATCACGCTTTCGTGCATCAGGGTGGCACCGCGCGCCAGTTCGCCCTGCCGGTCGAGCAGCGCGAGGCGCGCCGAGGTGCCGCTGCCACACGGTGACCGATCCACCTCGCCGTCCGCAAACACCGTCACGTTCCGATTTCCGGCGGTGAACATCACGCCGTAGATCCCTTCGAGCTGGGGTTCCAACGGGTGGACGATATTGCGTTCCGCCTCGATCGCGGCCTTGATCTCACGGCCCAGCTCGATGAAGCGCGGAACAAAGGCGGGCTCAACTGGCAGCTCGAAACGTTCCGCCGGAACGATGGCGTAAAAGGCTCCGCCATAAGCGATCGCCACCTCGACCCGGCGGCCGGCGACGGAGAGGGACAATCCCTCGAGCAGCACGAAGCTCGGGACATTCCGAAAGCGCACGGACCGAACCCGCCCGTCCTGCATAGTCGCGACCGTCGGGAGGCGACCCGATGGCACGTCGACTACAACCTCCACCAACGGGCCGCTGGCGGGGACCATAGCCGCCTCGATCGCCCAGGTGACGAGGGCGATCGTCCCATGACCGCACGCCGTGCTGTACCCGGCGTTGTGGAAGAACACGACCCCGAGCTGTGCGCCAGCGTCCTGCGGATCGGTGACGAAGCCGCCATACATGTCGGCGTGCCCTCGCGGCTCGAAGACCAGCAGCTGACGAACGTGGTCGAGGTGTTCGAGGGCGTAGCGACGCTTCTCCATAATGGTGGCGCCGCGCAACGACGGCACCCCGCCGCTGACGATGCGAAACGGTTCGCCGGCGGTGTGGTAGTCGACGGTGCTCACCATCAGCTGACGGCCGGCCGCCGGTGTGCCCACCGGCTCATCCTGCCAGAAGACCCTTATGATCTGGCCGGGATGAAATCGCTGAAGTGGCTGGCTTTGATCGTTGGCTTCGCCGTTCTGATGATTGGCACCGTGATGGTCTTCATGACGTTCGACCGGGACTCGAACTCGGCCAGCGATACGATCCGGCCCTTCGTGATCACCATGACTCCGGTCTGGGCGGTGGCCATCGCCGCCGCGATCGTGTTGCTGCGTCCGCCCGCGAAGTAATGCCGGTGGCCGTGGTCCGTTAAGACTGAGATGAATCATGCTGGCTGAACCGAAAACCTGGCAGCTCGAGGTGGCGGGGGTGCGGGACCTGACACCGCGAATGCGGCGCGTGCAGTTGACCAGTCCCGACCTGGACCGTTTCGACTACCTCCCGGGCCAGGACATGGCCCTCACCTTCCGTCGAGGCGGTGCCCCACCGGTTCGCCGGCGCTACACCATCCGTCACTATGACCGGGACCAGCGGCGACTCGATCTCGATTTCGTGTTGCACGGTGACGGTCCCGGTATGCGGTGGGCGCAGGGGGCGCGCCCGGGCGATACGGTCGAGGTGGTGGGGCCGCGGGGCAAGATCACCCTCATGCCCGATGCCGCCTGGCACCTCTTTGCTGGGGACGCCACCGCCGTCCCGGGTGCCCTGGCGATGATGGAGGCGCTTCCGTTAGGTGTGCCGGCGGCCGCCTTCCTCCAGGTCGACGGTCAGGAAGAGCGCCAGTCTGTCGATCACAATCGGGGGCCACAGATCAGCTGGCGCTACGAGCCGCCGGCCGCGAACGGCGTTGCCGGTCTCACCGCCGCTCTGGCCGGCGCCACGCTGCTTTCGGGTCGCGGCCATGCCTATCTCGCCGGGGAGGTCGCACTGGTTACCGCCCTCAAGAGCACCCTCCTCTCGCGCGGTTGGTCTGCCGACGACATCTCGGCGAAGGCCTACTGGAACCGCGGGCGGGCAAATGCCGGCCACGGCGAGCCGGAAGTCAAAGCCTCGTAAGGTAACTCATCTAACGCTGATAGGCGGCAGCGCTGATAAAGGCGAGCGTTCCGGTGCAGGCACCGGGTTGGTGTTCAATCGAGATCGTGGTGGCGGTGACCAGTTGGATCAACAGGCGGCCGGGCATTCCCGCCGCCTGATAACAGTAGATCGAATCCCCGGGCGTGATCTCCGAGTAGTCCCGGTTGATCGTCCCCGAATGCGTCGGGGCAAAATCCCACACGCCATGGATCCCTAGCGTCCCTCCGATTGAGATGGCGTCGAGCGTTGGATTGAAGTTTTCGTGAACCAGCGCGGCCATCTTGGTGATATTCCCGTTGGTTTGCGCGGGCGGGCCGTTGAACCAGTTGCCCTGCAGGGTCCCCGCCTTGTCCTGAAAGATCTGTCCGCACCCCTGGGCGAGGTGCGTGCCAGGCGAGCCATGCCCGAGCAGGGCACGCAGACTCGCGGCGGCATCGCCCTCGTAATAATCGAGCGGGCAGACCGCCGTGAGATCGTACTGGCGATCAGGGTTGGCGACGTACGGTACGGGGACGCGCCAATCGTCGATGTCAAAGTCGATTCCGGCTGCCGCCCCGGCTCCGGCGGTCCCGATGAGCTGGCCGGCCCGAAGCGGGATGTTGATCTCGGCGGTGCAGTGCTCGTATAGGCTCCCGTCACCGATCGAGTACGGCTGGGCGCACGTGTCGAAGGCGATCCCGCCGAGAGGGCCGGTCAGGCTCGACACATGCGCGAAGAGGACGGTGACCTCTCGACACGGCGTGAAGTACACGTAGTAGTCGATATTGCCGGTCTTTCCATTGGTGGTTTGCACCTGACGCCCGATCCTGAATGCCGTCAGGTCCCCTGGTGCGTAAAGGTTGACGACCTGGGTAGGGCCGCTATTGTTGGGGGCCCCGCGGATGATGATGAAGTAGACGTGCTCACCTGGAAGGGGATTGGGGCCGCCGAGCGGGACAATGTAGGTGAGCTTGTCGATCGCGATCGGCGATACCGAAAAGAGGGCACCTGCCGAACAGCTGGGCATGGTGGCCTGCACGCCGTGGAACTGACTGGTGGAGGATGGCTCCGGTGACGGTGTTGCCGATGACGATCCGAGTGACCTTGTGTTGCCAGCGCCGCTAGAGCTGACGTTCCGATGATCCCTCGAGGAAAGGATCAACCCTCCGACCACGACCGCGACCAACAGCGCCCCGGCTGTGGCGGCGGTGGCGATCCAACCCCGTGACACCCGAGGCTGAAACTAGCGGGGTCGGACGAACTTGCCAGCTTAGCCTCGCGTCTGCTCCTCGCTGACGCGCCAGAGTCGGCGGGCAGCCTCGACGTCCTGGGCCGCGAGCGACGGCGTGACCGGACGCCGATCGAAAACATAGGCGCCATTCAGTTGGCTCGCCTCCTCAGCATCGGCGAGCCAGATCAGCGACTCCGCGCCCTTTCGTGGACTGCGGGCAAACGGCACTGTGACTGCCATGCCCAGTCGCATCAGCACGCCGTTGTTGCGGTTGAAACCGGTCGCGACGAATCCGGGGTGAAACGCGTTGGCGGTGACGTCCGTTCCCTCGAGGCGGCGCGCCAGTTCCGCGGTGAAGAGGATATTGGCCAGCTTGGTCTCGCCATAGCGGCTGAAGCCGGCGCCACCCCAGGACCGCTCCGCGTTGAGATCGTCGAAGGGAATACGAGCGCCTTCATGCGCGCCGGAAGACGTAGTCACGATCCGAGCCGGATGGCTGGCCTTCAGACGGTCGAGGAGAAGCGTGGTCAGAAGGAATGGAGCCAGGTGATTGACCGCCCAGGTCAGCTCGATGCCATCGGCGGTCATCTGCCGACGGGCGTAAATGGCACCGGCATTGTTCAACAGGACCTGGATGCGCGGATATCGTGCCAGCAGCTCGCCCGCCAGCTGTCGAATGGACGATTGTGACGCGAGGTCGGCGAGCACCACATCAGGGGACTTACCCGGAGTCACAGCCTTGATCTGACGGATCGCTTCCGCCGCCCTCGCCTGGTTGCGCGCGACCAGCGTCAGGTCGGCGCCGCGCCGGGCGAGCTCGATGGCGGCGGCGAGCCCGATGCCGTTCGTCGCGCCGGTCAGCACGACGCGCTTGCCCGCCACGCCACCCCACGGCGTCATCAGAAGTCCCGCCTCCCTTCGAACCTCGCGGCCGCGCCCGGCCGCCTCAGCTGATAGACCGCGATCCGCTGGCCTCCGGGCGCTTGGAACGAGCAGATCGGGCCGTGCGGAATTTCAAAACTCGACGCTTCGCTCCAGCCGCGTTTCTTCAATTCGGTCAGCGCCCTCCGAAGGTTGGGCACGCGGTAGACGAGGATCGGCGCGTCTCCCTCGACGTGATCGGCGAGCAGGAACATCGGTGCGGCGGCGCCAGCTCGATTGCGGCGACCCGCGCCCCCATCCCTTCCACGGCAAAGTGGAGACGACCACCGAGCACCTCCGTGAAATAAGCCATGTCTCGCTTCACGTCACGGCTGGGGTGGTAGACGAAATCCAGGGACTCGAAGGCCACGCGATCACGGCTCCAACGGAATGCTGCGATCCTGGATTTCCCACGCGTGGTCCAGCGCGTGCCAGGCGATACGGCGCGCGGCATAGCGTTGTGGCCAGCCCTTCTCGACAAGCGCCTTGCCGTTCGAGGGCTTTTCGAGCACGTCGAGCACTGCGGCGCGGAAGGTGCGGATTGCCGCTCGGTCATCCGCCTGGGGCACCGTGAGGCGCAGCCCGAGCTTTCGGGCATAGATGTCGTCCGCCCCAAGGACGTGCTCGACAATCTTGTCGCGATCGCGACCGCCGCCGCGTGGGCCTTTCCTCAGCTGAGCGGGCGCGGACGCAGCCACCTCGTCGAAGACAGCCCAGGCCGCTTTCACCAACGCTGCGATGCGCTCGGCTTCGGTCTTCGAGAGCGGCGTCGTGTCGCGCTTCGCGATTTCGTGTGGCACGCCGAAATCCGTGTTGGCCGATCCTGGAATTCGCTGCACGACACGAAAGCCCACGACGGTTCGCGCATCGAACGCAAGCTTCGCTTTCCTGGCAGCTGACGCGTACCGCGGTGCGTAACTCACAAGAGCGGCGAGTGCCGCCTCCTCCCCTTTCGCGGATCGGCACCAGCCGGGCCAGTCGAGCGCGAAGGCAAAGACTCGTTTGCTGCCGGTCTCGATAGCGACGTCGGTCACGGTTGGATCTTTAGTTAAGCCGCTCCGGGCCTGCCGGCCCGCGCGAGCGGCGCTCGGGGCGTCGCCCCACGCGACTGGCGCTTTAGTGACATAGGAGCGTTTGAGACGTCCTTAGTGCCATGTGAGCGCTAAAGGCGTTCCACGATCATCGCCATCCCCTGCCCGCCGCCCACGCACATCGTCTCCAGGCCGATGGTCTTGTTATCGGTGGCCAGGCCGTTCAGCAGCGTGCACAGGATGCGGGCCCCCGTCATCCCGAATGGGTGTCCCAGGGCGATCGCGCCACCGTGCGGATTGAGCTTGTCGCTGAAGGGATCGATCCCCAGCTCGCGCGCCGACGGGATGACCTGGGCGGCAAAGGCCTCGTTGATCTCGACGATGTCGACGTCGTCGATGGTCATCTTTGCCCGCTTGAGCGCCTGCCGCGAAGCCTCGATCGGGCCGAGACCCATGATCTCCGGCTCGAGCGCCGTCACCCCGGTGGCGATAATGCGTGCCAGCGGCTGGAGGCCGAACTCCTTCGCCTTGCGATCGGACATGATCACGACGGCGGCCGCACCGTCGTTCAGCGGACACGAATTGCCGGCGGTGACGCGCCCGTTTTCGCGGAAGGCCGGCTTCAGCGTTGCCAGTACCTCCATCGTGGTGTTCGGACGCGGCCCGTCGTCCCGCAGCATCGTGCTCCCGTTCTTGAGCGGTACCGGAATGATCTCGCGGTCGAAGAACCCTCCGTCGCGCGACTCGACCGCTCGAGTCTGGCTCTTGACGGCGTAGCGATCCATCTCCTCCCGGCTAATGTGCTTCAGATCGGCCACGTTCTCAGCCGTCTCCCCCATCGCGATATAGATGTCGGGGTACTCCTCGCCGTTGCCTTTCTTGAGTCGCGGGTTCTGGGCGTCGGGCTGGTCGGCGAATCCGTTCACGTACCTCGAAACGCATTCCACCCCGACCGAGAGAAACGCCTCACCTTCGCCTGCCTTGATGGCGTGGAACGCCATCCGGCTCGTCTGTAGCGACGAGGCGCAGTAGCGGTTGACGGTCGTGCCCGGCACATCGAAGCGCGTCAGGATGCTGACAGCGCGTCCCAGATTGAAGCCCTGTTCGCCGGCGGGCAGGCCGCAGCCGCAGATCAGGTCATCGAGCGTTGTTGCATCGAGCTGAGGAACCTTCTGCATCACCTTGGTCGCGACGTGGGCGGCCAGGTCGTCAGGCCGCACCTCCACCAGTGACCCCTTATTGGCGCGGCCAATCGGAGAACGACCGTAGGCGACGATCACAGCATCGGGCATAGCGCAGCATCAGGTTAACGCGATTGGTCGCCGTTCTGAAGGGTGGAGTCGGGAACGAGCTACCCGGCGCCTAGCTGTCCCACGTCAGCGCTTTCGGGTGACGGCTGTCACCGACCCGAGTCGGAGCGCGAGCACGGGACAGTCGTCGACGGCGCGGCGGCTAAGTTCTGCCAAGTGGTCGGGCGCAGCGCCCTTTCCCTCCCCCGCTTGCGGGGGGGGCAGGGTGGGGGCCTTAAGCGTCCAGCCGCGCCAGCGGCGGGGTCGTCTCGGACGAAGTGCGCGTCGCCGCTGGGCGCGCCAGCAGCCGGGGCCAGATCACGGCCATACTGGCGCCGCCAGCTGCAGAGCTGCCAACTTCCCAGCGCCCGTTGGTGGCGCCGACCACGGCATCGGCGATCGCCAGCCCGAGCCCGGAACCGCCGGGCAGATCCGACGCCCGACGAAAGCGATCGAAGATCTGACCCCGCTGATCGGGGGGAATGCCCGGGCCCGAGTCGTCGACCACCAGCTTGATGCTTTTGCCTTCGGCGGTCACCCGGACCTCGATAGTGCCCTGCTCCGGCGTGTATTTGCAAGCGTTGTCGATCAGGACGCCGACCAGGTGATCCAGCCATTCCGGCGAGGCCGCGATCACATGCGAATCCCCGCTGACCTGGACGCTCAACCGCTGCTGGCGCGACTCGGCGATAGCGGCAAACCGCTCGACCGCCTGCTGGGCCATGACGCCGACGTCGACCGGCTCGGTGCGGCCGGCGCGCGGCATCGCCTCGAAGCGCGCCAGCCAGAGCAGATCGTCGACCAGGTGTCGCATCCGCTGGCTTTCCTGGTTGACCCGAGTGAACGCACGTTGATACCACTCCTCATCGCGTGGCTGCGAGAGAGCCAGCGAGGTCTGCGCCTGGATGACGGCGAGCGGCGTACGCAGCTCGTGCGATGCATTAGCCGTGAAATCCATCTGTCGCCGGCGCGCCTGCTCGATCGGCGCGGCCACCCGGCGGCCGATGGCCAGGGCGCCCAAAAAGACGACCAGCAACAGCACCGGTCCAATCAAAAGTTCGGCCTGGATCAGGTTCGACCGTGCCTGGTCGACGCTGCTGAGAGACTGTCCGACGACCGTCCAGTCGTCAGATGTAAGTCCGCCCATGACACGGAGGTCGACGCCGGACACGGTGATCGTTTGCGGAGCCTGGATGCGGTTGTAGGGCGTCGGCAGATTGATGTTGGCCGCCTCGGCGCTGCTGTCGGCGTAGTTGCCGTCCGGATGAAACGTCCACCAGAGGACCGGGGCATCGAAGCGCGGTCCGCCGGCTGGGCCCTGGTACCCACGGGTGGGGCCGCCCCGCTGCGCGGCCATGCCGCTGAGCCATTTGGAGAGGGTGGTATCGATGTTGGAGGTGAGGTTGTGGGTCACGATCAGCAACACGGCGACCGCGATCAGCAAGTAAAGGGCAGCCACGATGCCGGTCGCGGCCAGCGCTACCCGCTGCGCACCGGAACGAACCAGGTCGACCCGTGCGGTACTCAACGTCCTTTCACCCTCACCCAGTTTCGCGATCTTTTCCTTTCGATTTGATGACACCATACAAGTCCGGGGCCGGGAAGATCCCGGCCCTTTTCTTGGTCAACCGGCACTAGGGAACGGTCGGCATCTGGCCCGCGTTCTCCTGCGCCTCGCGCGCGGCGCTCTCGCCGGCTTCATGCGCCGCGGTCTCGTTCGACACGAATGTGCCTGAGGCTGCGGCAGGGGACGCGGCCGTGGCCGCGGCACTCGATGACGTGGCGGCACTGACACCCAACGGACCGGCAATCGCGGCGCCGATGACGCCGCCCGTCAGCAGTGAGCCTGCAACGCCGGCGCCGATCATCAACCTACTCATGAGATTCATTTTGTTCACCTCCTTCGCACTGGTACTGGAGGCAGCATGAAGGCGGGCGCCTTTCGAAACCATGACAAGAACGCGGGTTCTTGCAGGGCGGGCTGGTAGGCTGAAATTTGAATGGCCGTCGAAGCTCCGCCTCGTCAGCTCACCGATTTCTTGCGCGGCCTACGCGCGGTGCGGGAATTTCAGCGCAAGCCGATCCCTGACGACGTCGTCCAGGACATCCTCGAGGCCGGCCGCTGGTCGGGCAGCGCGAGCAACCGTCAGTTCGGAGAGATCATCGTCGTCCGCAAGCGCGACACGCTGGAGGCGCTCGCCGGCCTTGGCGGATATGTCGGCCACCTGCGCAACGCGACGCTCAGCATGCTGCTGGTGATGCCGGGAGAGTGGCCGGAGGGCGAAGCCTTCGACGAAGGCCGGCTCGCCGAGCGCATCATGCTGGCGGCCTGGGCGCACGGAGTTGGTTCGTCGATTGGGTGGTTCTTGCCCGATGGGCGGGAAGCCGCAAAGAGGCTCCTCGGCGTGCCGTCAAAGCCGGTGCTCCGTACGGCAATCTCACTCGGCTATCCGGCCAGCCCGGCGCGGCGCGGCGCGCGAAAGCCACTCAGCGAGCTCGTCCACGAGGAGCGCTACCGGGCCTAGGCGCAACGATCGCGGACGCGGCCCGCTTGACCAGCGGCGAGACCTCGTCCGGTGTTCGGTCGGGTCCCGCCAGTACGTCGAAATTCTCGAAGCTGGTGAGCGCAAACAGGAGATCGACCGTTTCCGCGATGTGCCCAGTACGCGGAAGCCGCGACACGATCACCCGCAGCCCATTCCTTCTCCCTTCGTTGCGCTCGCGGAGGACCTGCTCGAGCTCGCGATCGAGCGCGGCCATGGCCCGGAGGCGGCGCAGCACGATCCGGTCGGAGGACCAGAATCGCGCGAAGACGTCGATGAATCGGTAAAGGGCAGCCGCAGGATCCGCCTGCTGAAAGGCGCTTGGCAGCTGCTGCATCCCGCCACGCGCGGCAAGCGCATCGAAGAGAGCTTCGAGTAGCCCGCGCTTCGAGCTGAACTGGTAATAGACCGTCATGCGGGCGACGTCCGCGCGCCGGGCCACGGCGTCGATGCTGAAACTGGTGTCTTCTGCGAGCTGATCGCGTGCGGCCGCGAGGATTCGCGTCCGGGTCTCATCCGCCGCCACCTGCCGCTGCCCGAGCCGATACGGGCGCGGGCTCATCTCAGACTTGACACGGCATTATTTCATCATGCAGTATATACAACGAAATAGCGGTCGTCAACTGCATCGAATAGGAGGTCGACTCGAGATGGCATATCACGTTGCACTCTACTTTCACATCCTTGGCGCGTTCGGTTTGATCGCGGCGATCACGGTAGAGGCCATCGGCCTCCGCGGGCTCAGGGGCGCGACGCGGAGAGACGACGCGCTGATGTGGCTCGGTATTTCGCGTGGGATTGTCACGCGACTGGCCCCGGCATCGCTCGGGTTGATCCTCGTTAGCGGGCTTTACATGACGGCCACGACCTGGGGGCCACGCGGCTGGATCCTTGCGGCCTTGGCCAGCCTCGTGCTGCTGGCCATCGTCGGCGCATTTAGCACCGGCATGCGGATGGCCCGCATTGGGCCCGCGGTCGGCGGTTCACAGGGTCCGCTGTCAGATGAGCTGCGAAGCAGACTTCGCGATCCGATTCTGCTGACATCACTGTGGGTCCGGTCGGCGATCGTGCTGGGCATCGCGCTCCTCATGACACTCAAGCCGGCAGGCCTGCCATCGCTGGTCATCATCGTCCTCGCCATCGCCATCGGGCTGCTGGCGGGCCAGCTTGCTGCAAGGAGGAGACGTAATGAGTACGCCACTGCGGTTGGCTGAGGAAACCACCCGACGTCCAGTCGATCAGCGCTGGCTGGCGCTTGCCATCATCGCCATCGCTCAACTGATGATCGCGCTCGACGCGACCATCGTGAGCATCGCGCTCCCCTGGGCTCAGCGCGACCTCGGAGCCTCCGACGCCCAGCGACAGTGGGTGATCACCGCCTACACGCTGGCCTTCGCCGGACTGTTGCTCGTCGGAGGGCGCATCGCGGACGCGTTTGGACGGAAGCGCACGTTTGTTGTTGGTTTGGCCGGCTTCGCGGTGGCGTCAGCCGTGGGCGGTTCCGCCGGGACCTTCGGCGTGCTGCTCGCCGCACGCGCCGCCCAGGGAGCCTTCGCGGCGCTGCTCGCCCCCACCGCCCTCTCGTTGCTTGCCGTCACGTTCACCCAACCTCGTGACCGAGCCAGGGCGTTCGCCGTATACGGCGCCATCGCCGGCAGCGGCGCCGCCCTCGGCCTTCTACTCGGCGGCGTGCTGACCCAATACGTCGGCTGGCGATGGTGCCTCTATGTCAACGTCCCCATTGCGGTCGGTGCGGCGGTTGGAGGCTGGCGCGTCCTGAGCGGCAACCGAGGCGGCCAGGGCCAGCGCGTTGACCTCCCGGGCGTGGCGTTCGCCACCGGCGGCCTGGTCGCGCTGGTTTATGCCTGCACCGAGGCCGTCTCGTCCGGATGGAGGTCGGCCACGGTCATCGGGTTCCTGGGCGTTAGTGCGGTGCTGCTCTTTGCCTTCGTCCTGCGCGAGGCGCGCACGAGTGCACCCCTCCTTCCCCTCCAGATCGTCCTGGACCGCAACCGGGGTGGTGCGTATCTTGCGGTGGCCTTCGCCATCGCCGGCATGTTCGGCGCGTTTCTATTTCTCACTTACTACCTGCAGGTCGTGCTGCGATACTCGCCCCTTCAAGCCGGGCTGGCGTTCCTGCCGCTCACGCTCGCGTCGCAGGCCGGCTCGTGGGGGATCGCCAGCATCCTGATGCCGCGGGTTCCGGCCCGCTGGATCATGGCGCCGGGAGCGCTGACCGCGGCAGCGGGGATGCTGTTCCTGACGCAGATCCAGGTCCAAAGCGGCTACCTCACGCACGTCCTCCCGGCCGAGATCCTGCTCGGCATCGGCATCGCCTGCGTGATGGCGCCGGCGTTCAACGTCGGGACACGCGGCGTGGATCCGCGCCAGGCGGGCGTCGCTGCTGCGACCGTCAATGCAGCCACCCAGATCGGCGCGTCGCTCGGCACGGCGATTCTCAACACGATCGCTGCAAGTGCCACGGCAGCCTATCTCGTCGGCCTTCGCCCGTCGGCGGGCGTCATCAATCAAGCCCTCGTCCACGGGTATGCCGCTGCCACCGCATGGGCGGCGGGCATCCTGGTCCTGGGCGCCATCACGACGGCCATCCTGATCGACGCCGGCCGGCCAACGCGACACAATTAATCGATGCCGAAGTATGTTCTTCTCTACGAGTCGGCCGATGACGTCCGCTCGAAGGCACCGCTAGACTTCCGCGCCCACGTGGCCCGCTGGAAAGAGTTCCAGGAGCAGGGCACCCTGCTCATGATCGGCGCCTTTGCCAATCCCCAGGACGAGGCTCGATGGCGATCTTCACCACGGGCGAGGCCGCAAAGGCGTTCGCCAGGAGCGACCCCTTCGTCCTGAACGGTGTGGTGCGCCGCTGGTCCATCCGCGAATGGAATGAAGCGATCGCCGGTTCCTGAGGGGGAGACCGAGACGCCGATAATGTCCGTGAGCCATGGCAGACCAGACGCTGACCATCACAGACAACCGAAGCGGCCGGCGTTACGAGGTCCCGATCCGGGATGGCGCGATCGCCGCCACCGACCTCCAGAAGATCGTGAGCGACGGACCGGGTTCCGGTCTACTGAGTTATGACCCGGCCTTCCTGAACACCGCGAGCTGTCGCAGCGCGATCACCTTCATCGACGGCGAGCGGAGCATCCTGCGTTACCGCGGCTATCCCGTCGAGGAGCTGGCCGAACGGAGCACGTTCCTCGAGGTTGCCTATCTCCTGATCCACGGCGAGCTGCCCGATCCCACCCAGCATCGCGCGTGGGTCGATGCGATCACCCACCACACCCTGCTCCACGAGAACATCAAGAAGCTGATCGACGGCTTCCACCACGACGCGCATCCGATGGGCATCCTGGTCGGCACCGTGGGCGCGCTCTCCACCTTCTACCCCGATGCCAAGGACATCTTCAATGCGGACAGCCGCCAGCTACAGATCCTTCGACTGATCGCCAAGATGCCGACGTTGGCAGCATTCGCGGCGCGCCACGCGGTCGGCATGCCCTACGCCTATCCGGACAACGACCTCTCCTATGCGGGCAACTTCCTCAACATGATGTGGAAGGCCACCGAACTCAAATACGAACCCAACCCGGTCCTCGAGCGCGCCCTCGACGTACTGCTCATCCTGCATGCGGACCACGAGCAGAATTGCTCCGCCAACGTGATGCGGGAAGTCGGCAGCTCGCATGCGGATCCCTTCAGTGCCACGGCCGCCGCCGCGGCAGCGCTGTACGGCCCACTGCATGGTGGCGCCAACGAGCAGGTGCTTCGCATGCTCAAGGAGATCGGGTCAGTCAGCCGCGTGCCCGAGTACGTCAAACGAGTCCGCGCCGGCGAGATGCGCCTGATGGGCTTCGGTCACCGCATCTACAAGAATTTCGACCCCAGAGCGCAGATCATCAAGAAGGTGGCCGACGATGTCCTCAAGGTCACCGGCCGCAGCCCACTGCTCGACATCGCACTCGAGCTGGAACGTGTGGCCCTGGCCGACGACTACTTCATCAAGCACCGCCTCTACCCCAATGTCGACTTCTACTCCGGCATCATCTATTCGGCGATCGGCTTCCCAGTCGAGATGTTCCCCGTGCTCTTTGCCATCGGGCGCACCCCGGGGTGGCTGGCCCAGTGGCAGGAAGGGCTTCTCGATCCGGAGCAGAAGATCGCGCGGCCGCGCCAGGTGTACACCGGACCCGCCGAGCGGCACCTGCCTGGTGTTCAAGCCCCCACCCTGACCCTGCCCACGCGGGAAATCCCGCGACCCTGACGACAATGGCTCCCCCAGAGGGGAAGGGAAGAATCACGGCAGTAGCCGGAACCAGCGGAGGCTGAACAGGCCGCCGGCGACCAGGATGATGGCGCCCAGCGCCTCGAGTGGCACCGTCAGGTCGAGCTTGCTCGTGACCCAGCCGATGCGTTGCCCGAGATCGCTGTAGATCTTGCTCAGCTGGCCCTCGTCGGCCGCGTAATAGTAGTGGCCGCCGGTGGCGTTGCTGATCTGTTGCAGGGCCTGCTCGTCGACGCCATCGACGACTCGGCCTTGCACCATTGTCGTCTGGTTGCGCGCACCAATGCCGATAGTGTCGACCGGGATCTTGGCCTGCGCCGCGTTAGCGGCGGCGGTCGCCGTGTCGATGCCGGTATTGGACGAGCCATCCGTAAGCAAGACGACCCTGGCGTAGTTCTGAGACTTCGGGCCATTGGGGTCCGCGACGTTGGCGAGCTGCGCGACGGCGACCTGGACGGCGTCACCGATCGCCGTGCCCCCGCCTGGCGCGAGGGTGCCCAGCGCATCTTTCACCGAGCCCTTGTCGCTGGTGAGCTGCGCGATCACCTCGGCTTGCGAGTTGAAGATGACCAGCCCGACCTGCGCGTTGCTGGGGAGCTTATCGATCAGGGTGCGGCCGGCAGCGATCGCAGCCTCGATGCGTGTCGGCGCCACGTCAGTGGCCGCCATCGATCCGGAAACGTCGACCGCCAGCATGACGCTGGTCTGACCTTTCGGGATCCGGATGGTGGCCTGCGGCCGGGCGATCGACAGGAGCAGCCCGGCGACCCCGGCGATAAAGAGGATCGCGGGAAGATGGCGGCGGATTCCCGGTCCCTTGCCCATGACCTGGTTGAGCAAGGCGAGATTGGTGAAGCGCACCGCGTAGGCGCGGCGGCGCTGCTGGCTCGAGAGGTAAAAGCCAACCAGCAGCGGAATCGCCAGCAGGCCGACCAGCAGCCAGGGGGCCTGGAAACTCATGCGGTCATTGGCGCCAGCCGCCGGCCGCGCTGTGCCTCGCGTTGTTTGATGAACGCCACCAGCTGTGGCACGGCTTCTGCGGCGGTGCTCAGCTCGGCGACGGCGGTCCGTGCCCGTAAGAGATCGGCTCGGATGGTCGCCCGCTGGGCAGTCGCCGCATCCTGGAAACGCGCCCGTAGCGACTCGCTACGGGTGTCGACCAGGATCTGCCGACCGGACTCGGGGTCCTCAAAGGTGACCACGCCCACGTCCGGGATCTCATGCTCTCGCGGATCGGTGACCCAGGCCGCGACGACTTCGTGGCGGATTGCCAGCGCGCTGAGTGGTTGCTGCCACCCGGTCGGCGTCATGAAATCGGTGAGGACCACCATCAGCGAGGGGCGCCGGATCAGCCGGCCCGCCTCCGTCAGCGCCCGGCCGAGGTCGGTACCCTCACCCTGCCCTCCCCCAGAGGGGGAGGAAAATTGTGAGCCGTCGGTCGCTCGTTCGATCCGGGCGATCAATTGCAAGAGGGCGGTACGACCCGCCGCTGGCGGGATGATGCATCGAACGCGTTCGTCGAAGAGCAGCGCCCCCACCCGGTTGCCGCGACCGATCAGCATTTGCCCGACCACAGCCGAGAACTCGATCGCCAGCTGGCGCTTGAGGCAGCGCGCCGTTCCCCAGTCCAACGACCGCGAGACATCGATCAACAGCCAGGCGTCGAGGCCGCGATCGGGCAGGGATTCACGGACATACGGCCGGTCCGAGCGCGCCGTGATGTTCCATTCGATGGTGCGCGGGTCGTCGCCGGCCTGGTACTCGCGGACGTCGCTGTATTCCAGGCCCGTGCCCCGGAACGACGAGCGTTCGTCACCGCCGGGATGAAACCCGAGGCGGCGCAAGACCGGCCAGCGGGCGCGGCGCAGCAGGTCATCGATGGCGATGCCGCCGGCGATGCTAGGAGGCAACCCGATCTCCGAGATCGATGCGGGGCGGCGGGAACCGCTCGAGCACGCGGCGAACCACGGTTTCCGCCGTGACGCCCGCAGCAATCCCCTCGTAGGTGAGGACGAGCCGGTGACGGATGACTTCGGGCGCCACTTCGCTGAGGTCGTGTGGCAGGACGTAGGAGCGCCCCCGCATGAACGCCAGCGCTCGGCCGGCCGTGACCAGGTTGATGGAGGCGCGCGGGCTGGCCCCGTAAGCGATCGCCGATGCCAGGTCTTCGAGGCCCTTAACCTTGCCCGGGCGGCTGGCATAGGCGAGCGTGGCGGCGTACGTCCGCACGGCGGGGTCGACGTAGACCTCGCTCACGGCCTTCTGCATCTCCTTGAGCTGATCGAGCGTCACCATCTGGCGAAGCTCGATCTCGGGCCCCGTGATCCGTTCCACCACAACCACTTCTTCCTGGAAGGTCGGATAGTCGACCAGGACTTTCAGCATGAAGCGGTCCAGCTGCGCCTCGGGGAGCGGGTAGGTACCGTCAGTCTCGATCGGGTTCTCGGTGGCAAGCACGACGAAGGGGTCGGGCAGGTGATGGGTCTCTTTGCCGATCGTGACCTGCCGCTCCTGCATCGCCTCGAGCAGCGCGGACTGGACCTTCGCCGGTGCGCGGTTGATCTCGTCCGCCAGCAGCAGGTTGCAAAAGACCGGGCCGAGCTCGGTCGAGAATTGCCCTTGCCCGGGGTTATAGATCCGGGTCCCGATCAGGTCGGCCGGCACCAGGTCGGGCGTGAACTGGATTCGGCCGGCGACGCCGCCCATCACCTGCGCGAAGGCCTTCACGGTAACGGTCTTGGCCAGGCCGGGAACGCCTTCGAGCAGGACGTGCCCGCCGGAGAGGAGCGCGATCAGCAGGCGTTCGAGAAGGCGGTCTTGGCCGACGATCAGCCGTTTGACTTCGAACAGGATCTGCTCGATCGGCGCCGGCACGCGGGCCGCGAGCTCACGGGCGGCTTCGGTGGGGCTCGCGGCTTCTTCGCGAGCGATGAGCGGTCGATTGATCATAAGACCCTCCCTGGCATGACAGTCTTCCGATTGAATCGCGTCGAGATGAGGTGTTGCTGAGCGACCAATAAGGGAGATCTAAGATTGTTCCGATGGGACTCGAGCGGCTAAGCCCGGCGGGACTGTTCAAACCGGCGGCCTACACGCAGGTGGTCGTGGCTCAGGGACGCCGCATGGTCTTTATCGCCGGCCAGGTTTCAATCGATGCGGACGGAAACCTGGTCGCGCCCGGGGATTTCGCTGGCCAGGTCAAGCAGGTGTTCGCGAACCTGCGCACCGCACTTAGGGGCGCCGGCGCCACCCCGGCTGATGTAACGAAGCTGACCATTTTCGTCGTCGGTTACACCCCAGCGCTCCGAGCGGTCATCGGCGAAGCCCGCGCGGCGATCTTCCGCGCGGGGGAGCTACCGGCTTCCACGCTGGTCGGTGTCCAAGCGCTCGCCGAACCAGGCTATTTACTGGAGGTCGAGGCGATCGCGGTCGTCAACTGAATTTCCGCGCCGGGCGACGCGCGATTGTGCGGTAGGGTAGCGCCGTGGGAATGATGCCACCGGGGCACGGCGGTCCTTCGCTGGGTTGGATGTGGGGCCGCGGTCGCTCCAAGACGAAGGACACCGGCCCGGCGAACAGCGGCCTCACCGGAAACCCGGTGATCGAGGAGCCGCCGGAGCCAAAGGGACCAAAAGACCTACGCAGCCGCTGGCGAAACCTCAAGGAGTCGATCCGCGGCACTGCGGCCGCGCTTCCGAGGGTGCTTCGACTGGTGTGGGACGCGAGCCCGGCCGTCACGATTGGCCTCTTCGCGGTGACGGTGGTCGCCGGCGTGATTCCGGCCCTATCCGCCTACACCTCAAAGCTGCTCGTCAACGCCGTCGTGCAGGGCATCTTGGTCCACAACCATCCGAGCACCGCCGATGTGATCCGGTTCGACTTCGGACTGTGGAAGTCCCCGTTCTTCACCATCGTCAACGGGATCATCTTCCTTGCGATTCTGCAACTGCTGATCTTCGCGCTGATCGCGTTTCTCAGCACGGCGCGCAACATCACCCAGCAACTCCTCCAGAACGCGGTATCGATGCGCATCCAGCTAATGGTGATGGAGAAGGCCGCCTCGCTCGACCTCGCGTTCTACGAAGACCCGGCATCGTACGACCTCTTGCGGCGGGCCCAGACGGACTCCATCAACCGTCCGGTCCTGATGATCTCGACGGCCTTCGGGTTGGTGCAGACGACCCTGACCTTCGCGACGATGATCGCGCTGCTGGTGCTCGTGAGCCCGCTGCTCGCCTTGCTGGCGCTCCTGTCCCCCGTCCCGGCCTTTATCGCCGACACGCGCTACGGGTGGCGCGGCTACAACATCGCGCGCTGGGGCTCACGGCTGCTTCGCCGCATGAACTACCTCGTGACCCTACTCACCACGGACAGCTATGCGAAGGAGGTCAAGCTGTTCGGGCTGGGCCAGTACTTCATCGACCGCTACCGGCTGATCGGCGAGGCCTACTACGGCAGCCAGCGCCGTCAGGTCGTGCGACGTTACCTGACCGGATTTCTCTGGGGCAACCTCAGCACCATCGCGACCTCGGTGACCTATCTCTACGTCGCGCTGCAGGCGATCGTCGGCAAGCTGTCCCTCGGCGACCTGACCCTGTACACGACCGCGGCTCAATCGGTGCAGAACTCGATCCAGGGCATCCTCGGCGGCTTCTCCGGCATGTACGAGCACAACCTGTATCTCAGCAACCTCTTCGAACTGATGGAGACCACCAGTGCGCTTCCGACGCGAGCCAACCCCGTGTCGGTTCCGAACCCGGTCATGGGTGAGATCACCTTCGACCACGTGACCTTTGCTTATCCGGGGGCCAGTGAGAACGCGCTGAATGATTTGAGCTTCACCGTGTCGCCCGGCGAAACGATCGCGATCGTCGGCCGCAACGGTGCCGGCAAGACCACGCTGTTCAAGTTGATCTGCCGGCTCTACGATCCGAGCGAGGGCCGAATCCTTATCGATGGCGTCGACATCCGTGACTACGATCCACCCGAGCTGCGAGCGCAAATCGGTGGGATGTTCCAGGACTACGTGACGTACCAGGCGACCGCCGCGGAAAACATCGGCCTAGGAAGCTTGAGCGAACTTGGCGACCACGAGGCCATTCGTAGCGCCAGCCGGCAGGCCGGCTCGGATCAGCTGATCGCCAGTCTCCCCCAGGGCTACGACACCGCGCTCGGCAAGTGGTTCGATGCCGGCGTCAACCTCTCCGGTGGCGAGTGGCAAAAGGTCGCCCTGGCGCGCGCCTTCATGCGCGACGCGCGGATCCTTTTGCTCGACGAGCCGACCTCCGCGCTCGATGCCCAGGCGGAGTACGAGCTGTTCGAACGAATCCACTCACTGACACGAGGCCGCACCGCGGTCTACATCTCGCACCGCTTCTCGACGGTCCGGCGCGCCGATCGGATCCTCTTCCTCGAGCACGGCCGCCTGGTCGAACAGGGAACCCACGAGCAGCTGATGCGGCTCAACGGGCGCTATGCGCGGTTGTTCCGTCTGCAGGCCTCGGCATACACGGGCGAAGACATCCTCCCCGAGGACGTCGAGCTGGATATCGCGCCGACCGCGTGACGCACGGGAAAATCCCGTGACCCTGACGTGACACGTCGCGGCTGGGCCCTCTTTGCCGCGATGGCCGTCATCTGGGGCATCCCCTACCTGTTGATCAAGATCGCAGTCGGCGAGCTGACGCCGGCGAGCCTGGTCCTGCTCCGAACGGCCGGCGGCGCGGCCCTGTTGCTGCCGATCGCCGCCGCCCGCGGCTGGCTCACCCCGCTTCTCCCCTATTGGCGATGGGTGATCGCCTACACCGTGGTCGAGGTGTCGCTGCCGTGGTTCCTCCTCTCCGACGCGGAGCGACGGCTATCGAGTTCGCTCACCGGCCTGCTGATCGCGGCCGTGCCCCTGATCGGCGCCGTCCTGCAGCGGTTGACGCGCGGCGATGACCGCATGGATCCCGGGCGCGCGGCCGGACTCCTGGTTGGCCTTGTCGGGGTCGCGGTTCTGGTCGGCCTCAACGTGTCGTTCAGGGACCTCGGCGCGGTCGGCGAGGTCGGACTGGTGGCGATTGGCTACGCAACCGGGCCGATCATGATTGCTCGCCGGCTGCCGGAACTGCCGGCGGTTGGGGTCGTGGCGGCGTCGCTCGCGCTGACGGCGATCGCGTACGCGCCGCTGGCGCTGCCGCAACTGCCACGGACCCTGCCTTCCGGACGCGTCCTGCTGGCGGTGGGGATCCTGGCGATCGTCTGCACGGCGATCGCCTTCCTACTCTTTTTCGCGCTCATCGGTGAGGTCGGCCCGGTAAGGGCGACCGTGATCACCTACTTCAATCCGGCGGTCGCGCTGCTGCTGGGCGTCACGTTGCTACGCGAGCCGTTGACCGTAGGAGCCATCGTCGGCTTCGGCCTGATTCTCGTCGGATCGGTGCTGGCGACGCGGCGGTCTAGCGCGCTTGCTGGTGCCGGGGCATCCCCATCATCGAATCCTTAGGCATTTGCAACACCGTGTACACGCGAGCGGCGGCGCCGATTGCAAGGATGAGGAAGATCGCGGCCATCGTGAAGAGCGCGACGAGGGCCAACCGGTCGCCCGAGTAGACCGTCAAATAGAGCACCGACGCCACTGCCCAAAACCCGGCAATCGCGGCCGCAAGCCGCCCCCACACCGGGACCGTGCTCTGGTAGTGCGTGTCGCCAAGTCCTAGCGGTAGCCGCGCAGCCCATGCGGGCTTGACAGCCCAGGTCCACGCGAGCAGCGCCCAAAAGACGACGTTGAGGATCGCGAAGACGCTCAGGGCAATACGAAGAAAGGTCATGGCAGTGAAACGTTACGATCCAGCTAAACCCTGCGCCGAAATAGCCGCCTCCGGCATTAGCCGCTTCCGGTGTGAAAGAAGCGGCGTGATTTGGAAAGGCGGCGTGACGATGACCGAGGAGGGAAGCGATGAAGGATCAGGCGAACACGGCGGTTCGAGTTCGTTTTGAGGGCTGGCCCAAGCCGGCGTTACAGTTCTTTCACGGCCTCAAGCGTGACAACAGCAAGGCGTACTTCGAGGCTCACCGATCGGTCTACGAAGAGCAGGTCCGGCAGCCGATGGAAGCGCTCCTTTCCGAACTGGAGCGGGACCTGGGGTCGGACGTCGAGGTCAAGATCTTTCGCCTCAACCGCGACCTGCGCTTCTCGCCCGACAAACGCCCGTATAAGGAGCACCTCGGGGCCTATCTGTCCGGCACCCGGGCGGGCGGCCTCTACCTCCAGATTTCGGACGACGGGCTCTACATGGCGATCGGCTCCCATGAGATGGCCGCCGATCAGCTGACCCGCTTTCGCGACGCGGTCGCCGGCAAGGAGGGCGAGAAGCTGGCTCGGATCGTCGCCGCCCTTCAAAAGGAGGGATACCAGGTTACCGAGCCGACTTTCAAGCGCGTGCCGGCCGGATATCCCGCCGATCACCCACGCGCCGAGCTATTGCGGCTTAAAGGACTGATGGCAGGCCGGAACTGGAGGCCCGGTCCCTGGCTACAGACGGTCGAGGCGAAACAACGGGTCCGCGACACGATCAAGGCGAGCAAGCCGCTGACCACCTGGCTTGACGCGCAGGTCGGGCCGAGCCGGCTGCCCGCGCGGCCAGGCCGCTAATCGCCGCGCGCCTGATTCAACGCGGCGCCGGGAGGCGTTGAGTGGAGTCGACCGCGCCGGCGATTTTCGAAATTGGTTTCGTCCTCCTGGTCGCCGCCATCGCCGGTTGGCTGGCTCGGCGCGCCGGATTGCCGGCGGTCCTTGGCTATCTCGCGGTCGGGCTCGTCGTCTCACCGTTTACTCCGGGCTATGTCGCCGACCGCCATCAACTCCAGATCTTCGCCGACGTCGGGGTTGTACTGCTCCTCTTCGAAGTTGGCATCGAGCTGGATCTCGCCGAGCTGCAGCGCGAGCGCGGCCGCTTGTTCTGGGCGGCACCGCTGCAGACGATCCTCACGGCCCTCCTCTCGACGGCCGCCGGCCTTTTTCTTGGACTGCCGCTGGCAGGGGCCGTCCTCCTCGGCCTGTGCCTCGCGCTGTCGTCCAGCGTGGTGGTGGTCAACATCACCCGCAGCCGTCGCCGGACAACCGATGCGGCGACAGACCACGTGCTCCTCGGCTGGAGTGTGCTGCAGGATGTCACGGGGGTTACGCTGGCGATCGTTGCGCTGGTCGGCCTCGGTCTCCAGCCAAGCTCGGGCTTCACCGCGGTCGAGCTGGCGTTGGTCTACGTGATCGTGGTGGTGGTTGCGACCGGGCTGCTGCCGCGGCTCCTCCGGCGGCTCCACCAGGAACACGACCTCTTTCTTATTGTTTCCGTCGCGAGCGCCCTGGCCCTGGCTGGACTTGGCGCCCGCTTCTTCGGCATTCCCCTCGCACTGGCCGCCTTCGTGTCGGGCCTCGCCATCGGTGAGAGCCGGGAAGCCAGCGAGGCGCGCCAACGGCTGCTGCCTTTTCGCGACGTTTTCGCGGTACTGTTCTTTGTCGCGATCGGAGCCCTGATCGATCCGGGGGCGCTGCGAAGCGGGCTCGGGTGGCTGCTGGCCCTACTGAGCCTCCTCATGCTGGTCAAGGTCGCTCCGGTCTACCTGCTGGCTCGCTTCGGACGTTTCCCGGGCCGGCCGCGGCAGGTAGCCATCGGCCTCGGTCAGATCGGCGAGTTCAGCTTCGTGCTGGCCACCATCGGCGTGATGCGCAACGTCATTCCGAGCAACCTGTACGCCGCGATCCTGGCCGCCGTCGTCCTGACCATCGCGGCGTCGACCCTGTTGGTCCGGGTCGGTTATGCGAGGCCGCTCGAGCGCCCGGGCTGATTAGAACTTCGCGAAGTACTCGACAGCGCGATTCTCGTCGGCCGGGACGTCGATCTCGGCACGCTGCGGCCGATGCGACACCTTCCCGGTGAGCGCTTGCTGGTCGGACGTCAGCCAATCGGGGACCCGGAAACCGAGGCTGAGCGCGTCGCGCACCAACGGCTCGATCGAGCTGCCCGGCTTGATCGAGATCGTGTCACCCGGCCGGACCTCGTAGGAGGGTCGGTCGGTGCGCCGGCCGTTGACCAGGACGTGACCGTGCGTGACGAATTGACGGGCCTGCGCCCGTGTGCCGCTGAAACCCAGACGGTAGACGACGTTGTCCAGGCGCTCCTCGAGCAGGCGCAGTAGCTCCCCACCGGTCGCCTCCGGGCGGCGGCGGCTGGCGTCGAAATAGCGCTGAAGCTGACCGGCCGCCACGCCATAGAACCACTGGATCTTTTGCTTCTCCCGGAGTTGGGTCAGGTACTCCGAATCGCGCTTGCGGCGGCGTCCCGTTTGCCCGGCGCGGCCTTGCTGCCCAGGCGGAAACGGCCGCCGGGTGTGGGCACTTTTGCCGGCGATCTGGCGAGCCCCCTTGAGCCCGAGTTCGACGCCGGCCCGCCGCGAGAGTTTTTCGAGAGATCGACGCGGGGCCATGAACCACCTATACCTCGAAGTCGAGGCCGGTTAAACCCTAATTCCGCGTCAGGCGGCGAGTCGGTCGATCAAGCGGGCGTTGGCTACTGATAGGGCCATCTGGTTCGCCAGAATCTTGAGCACGCGAAGGTGGCTTCGAGCGTACTGGTTCGAGCCGAGCTTGACGACCTCGATCACACCGACGATGTCGTCGTGCAGCATGACCGGCACGGCCACCGCCGATACGCTCATCGCCGGCGCCTCGAAGCCAGCCAACCCAGGATCGGCGTCGCCCAGCAGAATGCCGTGCCGGTTCTGGAACACCTGCCCGGCGATCCCCTCTCCGGGCAAGAGGATCCGATGTTCGAGCGCCGTGCGCGACGACTCCTGTCGTTCCGGGGGACTCACGTAACTCGGCACCAGGCGCCGCTTGTCGTCAGCCACCAGGTAGACGCGCGCCTGATCATGGGGCAGGAGGCTGGCGGCGACCTCGGCGATGATCCGGCAAATCTGCTGGACACTGCTCTCCCGGCCGAGGCGCACCCCAACCTGGTCGATGGTCTCAAGCTGCTTCTGCCACTGGCGCGACGGAGTAGACGGAGGGGCCTCACCCTCGATGCGGATGTTGGCGAGATCCACCTCGCCTTGCTCGACCACGGCGATCAACGCTTCGACGACGCGCGGGTCGAACTGCGAGCCGGACTGCCGGCGCAGCTCGTTGATGACCTGGTCGAGCCGAATGGCGAGGCGGTAGGGCCGGTTCGAGGCCATCGCATGGAAAGCGGCACAGGCATGGATGATCCGCCCACCGAGAGGAATCTTCTCGCCGGCCAGTCCGTCGGGGTAGCCACTGCCGTTCCACCGTTCGTATTGCGCCCTGATGATGGGAGAGATTGACTGTAAGGCGGGCACCCCGGACAGAATGCGCTCGGCGACGACGGGGTGCTCATGGACCAGGGCGAGTTCCTCGCTGGTCAGTGGTCCCGGCTTATTCAACAGCTCGGTGGGAAGTCCGGCTTTGCCGACGTCGTGCAAAAGCGCGGCGAGCTCGAGTTGGCGCAAGGGCTCGCCTTTGAGGCCCAACTGGTGTGCCACGGCCACGACCAGCGAGGCGGTGCCCCGGGAATGGCTTTCCATGGGCCGCTCGCTGCCAAAACCCGATGCCGCGAGCGCGCTTAGGGTCGCCATGAAACTCTCCTCGATTTGCCGGCTTCGACCCTCAGCCTCATGTTGCTTGCGGCCGATGTTGCCCAGCATGCGCGCCTGCGTGTAGGTCAGCAGGCCGACCACAGACACCAGGACAAGCAGCGAGCGGTCATAGAGAGCTGACCAACCCAAAAGGAGCGGGACGGAGGCGGCGATAGCACCAAGTACGGCGACCGCCATGGCGATCCGGAGCGGCAAAAGGGCCGCGGTGAAAACGGCGGCCACGATGTAGACCGGCAGCAGATCGCCGCCCTGCAGGTTGCCGGCAAAGCTCAAGTACAGCAGTGGCAACGCGATCCCGACCACCATGGCCGCCAGCAGGTGATCCGTCGGAACTCGCAGCCAGGGCAGCCCCCAACAAATGACACCGATGACGAAGCCGGCCGCCGGGATCGCCCACGCCGAGGCAAAGCTGACATGAAGCTGGCCGCCCGAGTGGACACTGATGAGCCTGACGGTGGTGATCGCCCAGAAGGCGACCGCGAGCACGCGGAACGCGGGGCGTTGGGGGGCCCCGCCAAGTCGGCGAGCCCGCTCCACGAACCACGGGCCCATCGACGTCAGAAGGGGGAGCTTGAACCGGACGGTCTCGCGTACTGACGTGACCAGACGTCCCGCGTCGAATCGCGGAGATCGCACGCGGTAGACGAACCGTCCTGCCCAAGCAGCCGGCTGCGGGCGCCTCGGCAGCGGCCGCTTCTCCCTTCGGCGGCTCATGAGTATTCCAAGCCCACTTCCGCCGTAACCCTTCGATGCGACCACCACCGCATCCAGGTGGCCGAGCTGAGCTATTTGGGGCCGAACGCTAGGGAGCTACCTCGATCTGCACCCGCACGGTGGTCGCGACCGCGACCGCTTTGTAGAGCGGTCAATGGTTTTTGTAGTGCTCAACGAGATCGTCTGCCTCGGTCTCGCTGGGACCGGCGAGCCGGAAGAGCATGTCGATCCGCTGAAAGATAGAGGTGTCGCTGCGATGCCGAACCGCTTCGATGTTGACCTCGACCTGCTCGAGCCGGACACCCGAGTCGCGGGCACGACCCTGCACCAGCAGCACGCCGCAGGCGGAAACGCCCGCCAGGAACGCCTCGGCCGGCGTGATTTGCTCACCGGGTCCGCCGAGGTGGGTTGGCTCGTCGATCACCAGCTGGTGATCGCGCACCTTGTTGATAGCGCGCCCAGGGGTCGGGGTGCTGGCGGAGTGAACGCGATTGATGACGAGGTCGTCAGTGGACACGCGAGCTTTTCGCCTCCACGCTGGCCAGGAATCGCGCCAGGTCGACAACGAAGCGCTCATGCGTACCGCGCGCGACGAGCTCGACTTCGTCGACCGCCTTGGTGTCGAAGGTCACCCGGCGACCCTCTACCGCGATGACCCGGGATTCAACGCGAACACGCATGCCAAGCGGGGTGGCCTTGAGATGCTCGATCGTGAGCCGCGTCCCAACGCTGGCCTCGCCCAGCTCGAGCTGCGGCGCAATCGCGAGAACCGCCGCGGACTCGAACCAGTGGCAGAGGACGGGGGTCGCGAGGACGGTTACACCGGTATTTTCGAACCGGTCGGCTGTGTGTTCGGGTCCGACCACCTGCTCGAAGCTGCCAACCTGACCCACGCCCACCTGCTTCACGCCCCCACTTTAGCGGGCGAACGCACGCGAAGAGATTGAGGCAGAATTCGACCATGCGGGAGGAGCGTCGCTTGCTTACCGTGCTCTTCGCCGATGTAGTCGGTTCCACCGAGCTCGGCTCCCAAACCGATCCAGAAGTCCTGCGGCAGCAGATGACGCGGTATTACGAACGGATGAAAGAGGTCGCCGAAACGCACGGCGGCACGGTCGAAAAGTTCATCGGAGACGCCGTCATGGTCGTGTTCGGCGCCCCCCGGATTCACGACGACGACGCTGAGCGAGCCGTCCGCTGTGGACTGGCCATGCAGGAGGCAATGGCTGAGCTGAGCCAGGAGCTTCAGACCGAACTGACCGTCCGGGTGGGGGTCAACAGCGGCGAGGCCGTCGTCCAATCGGGTGATGACGGCCAGTTCATCGTCGGCGATGCGGTCAACATTGCCGCGCGCCTTCAGCAGAACGCGGACGCCGGCGAGGTGATCGCCGGACCCTTGACCGAGCAGCTAACCCGCTCCGCGGTGGAATACGAGCGGCGCGCACCGGTCTCCGCGAAGGGGAAAACGACGCCGCTGCGCGCCTTCCGCGCGATTCGGACCAGGACGGCGGTCCCTCGTCAGTTTCGTGGCGTTCCCGGTTTGCACGCACCGCTGATCGGGCGCGATCGCGAGTTGCAATTCATGGTCAACACCTTCAGCCGCGTTGTCGAAGATCGGCAGGCCCATCTCTTCACCCTGCTCGGGCCTGCCGGAATCGGCAAATCGCGGTTGATCGAAGAGGGCCTGCGTCGCATTGGCGCGGCGTTCAGCCCGCGCGTCCGGCAGGGCCGTTGTCTGCCGTATGGCACCGGCATCACCTACTGGCCCTTCATCGAGATCCTTCGCGATGACGCCGGCATCAGCCTCGAGGATGATCGCGAGATGGCGATTGGAAAGCTGCACCAGCGGCTGGCCTCGCTGCCATTACCGCCCGACCAGGTGCGGGCGGTTGAACGGCGGCTGGGGGTGGTCCTGGGGGTCGAGGCCGCCGATGTGGCCATCCCGGAGGTGCCCGCCGCGCGCGTCAACGCCGAGCTCGCCTGGGCGATCCGCCGGCACATCGAAGCGCAGGCGGCCGATAACCCGGTGGTCGTCGTGGTCGACGACCTGCAGTGGGCCGAGCCGCCGATCCTAGAGCTCATCCAGCACGTCACGCAGCGGTCGACCGCGGTGCCGGTCCTCTGGCTCTGCGTGGCCAGGCCGGAGTTCCTTGAGGCGCAGCCGCAATGGGGAGCCGGTCGGTCCAATACCTCGCTGATCACGCTCAACCCACTCAATGCGGCCGAGACATCGACTTTAATCTCGCGCCTGCTCGAGGTCGAGGACATTCCCCCGGCCCTGCACCAGCAGCTTCTCGAACGGTCGGAAGGGAATCCGCTCTTCTGCGAGGAATTCCTGCGAATGTTGATCGACGAGGGTCAATTGCTGCACGTCGACCGACGCTGGAGAGCGGAGGCCGGGGCAAAGGAGATTCGAGTTCCGGAGTCCATCCAGGCCCTGCTTGCCGCACGGCTCGACTCCCTTCCCGATGGTCAGAAGCAAATCATCAAGGCCGCCAGCATCGTGGGCGAGCGCTTCACCTCCGAACAGATCGCAGCGGTTAACGGTCAGGTCGACGCCACCGAAGCGCTTGACGACCTGCTCAAGACGGGACTTGTCCTCGAGGACACGGCCGATCGCAGCGGCTACCGGTTCAAACACCTGTTGATTCGGGACACCGCCTACGGCACCCTCTCGAAGAAGGATCGGGGTGACTTGCATGAACAGTTTGCTCGACACCTGGAAACGGTTACCGGCGATCGCGCCGATGAATACGCCGAGATCATCGCGCATCACGCCGATCTGGCCTATGTGCTGGCTCGTGAAATGCGGTTACCCGAAGCGGCGGTGCGTCCCCGAGCCCAGATGGTCCTGCGTTGGAATCTTTTCCTCGCCGAGCGGGCGCGTTCCCGAGGTGATTGGTCGATGGCGGCCGACCGGATGGCCCGCGCACGGGAGACGATCGAGAATCTTCGCGCGGAGGAAATCGGCGGCGAGCGTCTCCGTTTGAGGCTGCTGGAGGCGGAGCAGCATGCCAACCTCGATCAGTACGACGCGGCGCTCGCCGCCGCCGCCGAGGTCGTCGAGAAGGCGAGCCGCATCGAGCGCTGGCATCTGGCCGCGTCCGCCCAGCTCTGCATCGCACGAATTCAGCAGCAACGCGCCCCCAACAGCCCACTATCGACGCCGCAGATTGCCGAGGCCGCGCGCCTCTTTCGCCTGGCGGGTGACCCAGTCGGCGAGCTCGAAACCGAATGGATGAACGTAATCGTGCGATTGGGAGAGAACCAGTGGACCTTTGGAGAGGGCGTGGCGCTGGCGGAGCGGGCGGCTGCGTTGAACGACCCCGCCCGGGCGGGCTCGTGGTTTTCGATCCTTGCGCTCTATGCCGCCATGGCTGGTCGGCCAGATAAGGCGCGTGACCACATTGCGAGTGCGACGCCCCTGTTAGCGCAGGCGGGTGTCCGCTCCGCGACCTTTCTCGTGATTGCCCAATCCCTGCTCGAGATGGGGTCGGATCAACTCGGGCCGGCTGCCCAGCGACTTCGGGACGCCATCGCGGCGGAAGAGCACGAGGGCTTCTCGACGCTATTCTTGCAGCGGTCGCTCGCCATCTGCTTGATGAGAAGCGGCAGGCTGATCGAGGCCGACACCGTTCTCGAAAGCGCCTTGAAACGTAGCGAGGAGAGCGGAGAGCTCTGGAACCGTTGCGAGCTGTTCGCCAAGCGTGGGGTGGTCGCGGTGCGCCGCGGTGACCTGCAATCGGCCGAGGGCTATCTGCGCCGTTCTCTGGAAACAGCCTTGCCCAACGACGTCAGCGGCGCCGTGGAGTCGAACTGGGCCTTGGCCGAGTTGCGGGCGGCCCAGGGCCGGGACGACGAGGCCGAGGCGGCATACCGCCGGATTACAGCGATGTTGGCCGATTACTACGACGTGCTTGAAGAGGTGGACCTCAGTTTCGCCCGCTTCTTGATCAGCCGCGGCAGGGGCAATGAGGCCAGACCCATGCTCGACCGCGCGGAGAACTGGCTCGATGCGGCGGGATACCGCGTGGACCGCGACGAAATCGCCAGACTGCGCCAGCGCACCTAATCGACAGTAGTGGCGGAGCGGCTGATCAAGAAGTAAGTCGTCATCGGTCCCTTGCCCTTGATGTCTATCTGGCCCCGGCATTCGAACTTGTACGTCGGAAATAGACGGCGATAGGTTCCCTCGGTCACCTGGATCCGTCCCGGAGCGCCACTGGACTCCATGCGGCTGGCGGTGTTGACGGTATCGCTCCAGACGTCGTACGTGAATCGGTGACGACCGACCACCGCCGCCATCACCGGGCCGCTGTTGACCCCGATGCGAAAGCTGACCGCCCATCCGTGTAGTCGGTTCAGCCCGTTGACCTTGTCCAACATGTCGAGGGCCATGTCGGCGACCGCCTGGGCGTGGTCCGCCCTCGGCACCGGCAACCCGCCCACGACCAGATATGAGTCGCCGGTGGTGCGAATTGGCCGCAGTCTATGGTGCTGGGCCAACTCATCGAAAGCAGTCAGGAACTCATTGAGAACGCCGACAGTCACCTCCGGGGATTCCCCTGCGGAGCGCTCGGTAAAACCGACCATGTCGGCGAAAAGGATGCTGACCTCATCGAACCGATCGGCGATCGGGTACTCCTGGCGCTTGAGCCGGTCAGCGATCTCCGGAGGGAGGACGTTGAGAAGCAGGCGTTCAGATCGCTCCATGGCCTCGTCACGCTGGATCCTGAAGTACGCGAGCACGAGGGTCACGATTCCGGCCACGCCGCACAGATTGAATGCAAAAAGCGCAGTCTGTGCCGTTTCCGGCAACGGCGGAGTTGATCGTGCCAGAGGCGCTTCGACCAAGGCTGAGACGCCAATCACCACGACGAACCCGAGAAGCCATATCCAGCCCGCCCGCGCCCCGAAGAAGACGAGCGCGCTGAGGGGAGCAAAAAATGACCACATGATGACCGCGCTGCCCTTCACATAGCCGCCAAGGCTGGCCTGAAGCACCGCGGGCAGCAGCAATATGAGCAGCAACATGAGCCCGCGGAGCCGACCGAGGTCGCGCCTCCGCACGAGCGTGATTCCGACCACCGCCGCTACCAGTGCGAAGGCGCCCGGTACAGCAGCCGATAGAGGACGGCCCAGCCACGCATAGGCGAGGGCCCACAGAACTCCAGCCGCAGCCCCCGAACCAGTGACGAGAAGGAACAATCCTGAAGCCAGGCGGTCTTCGTCGCGCGCGCCCGGTTTGGCGGCCAACTCAGCTGCGCGGCGGACCCATCGTGAGGCAGCAGCCAGCATCGAGGCGATGTTCTCAGAATGAAGTGATACGCAGCTCGCCTGGCGCGAGACCTAGGCGGCTAGCGCCGATACTCCGAAAGCCCGCAATAGCAAGCCGCGCCCCTCGTCATACGGGAAATGGTCCCTGCCGACTCGACCGATCTGCTGCCGAGGATGCTCACCTTCCTGGCGGAGCACCCGCTGATCGTAGTGCTCGCCATGGTGAGCCTCGGCCTCGGATTCGCGCTCTGGCGCTTCATGGATGTCATCGCGCCGGTGGTGAGCCCGGGCCTGAACGTCCTCGCTGACTGGCTTCGGCGGGGTCGGCCAGCCGCCCGCGGCGTGGAATTGCCGATCGCCTACCCGGTCGATGTGGGCGTCGATGCGATCCGCGCCATCGATCCGGCATTCTCGACGCCATCCTTCCTTGCCGAGGTCCAACGAATCGGCGGCCAGGTGGTCGCGGGCTGGGCGAAGCGAGATCTCGCGCAATGCAGAGGCCTGATGACGGATGCCTGCTGGGATCTCCAGGCGGCTCAGCTGGCTCGGCCCCTCGCCGATAGCTGGCGGCCCTTCGCGAAGACTGTGACGGTGAGTCCCGAATGGATCATCGCCGTTCGGAGCGACGCGGCCGCGGACCGGATCACCGTTCGGACGCGCGTGCAATGCCCGCCGGGCACCGGCAAGGTGGTCCGCGGTCGCCGCATCGCCGAGTGGATCGAAGACTGGACGCTCGTCCGCGCCAAGGTCAGGTCGGCGGCCGCTGCGCCCGGCCGCGGCTCCTCGGGCGAGTGGCTCGTCGACGAGATGAGCCATGTGGCCGTCCGCCTCGAGCGCGCCGCCTGATTGGCCTGGCCGCCTCTGATGTAGCCAGTGACTTTCACTCGACTTTGCCTCGAGTTCAACGGAACGTGCACGCTAGTCCTTCTCTTCTAATTCTTGCGGAATCACCACCCAGGTAACTGCGGTAGGCTGCGCGTCGTTGGGCTTCCTGATTGCCGAGCATGTCGGTGGTGTCGCGGTTGTCGTCGCCGTTACCGTCGTCCTGACCGTGGCCGCCCGGACGTACCCGGGACGTTGGATCACGGTGGTCTCCCGCGTGCTGGCCGTGCTCGTGGCAGCGGCCGAGCCAAGCTACTGGATCGCGCAGGCGATCCATGGCGTCTACGCACCTCGTGACGATCTGCCGCTCCATCTCTCGCGCGCGGCCGAATTCGTGAGCGCCGCAGCGCTCTGGTGGGCGAAGCCATTCCTGGTGGAGCTCACCTACTTTTGGGGCCTGGGGGCCATTGTCCAGGCCCTTGTTACCCCAGACATTCAGCAGCATTTCCCTGACCCCCGCCTACTTCCGGTTTTACATCGGCCACGGCGGCGTCCTGGTGGCCGCCGTCTTTCTCGTTGTGGGCCGACGGATCTGGCCACGGCCGGGGGCGGCGGTTCGCGTCTTCCTCGCGACGGTCGTCTTTACGGCGATCGCCGGCCTCGCCGACATCCTGACTGGGGGGAACTACATGTTCCTGCGAGAGAAGCCCAGTGCCGGAAGCTTGCTCAACTTCTTGGGGCCCTGGCCCTGGTATATCGCCAGCGGCCTGCTGCTCGCCATCGTCTTTCTGACTATGCTCGATGCGCCGTTCTGGTTGGCACGACGACGCGCGGGCAGGCGATCAGCCCGCTGACCCGGAAAAGCGACTGGCTCTAGGGCGGCAAAAGTTCGATCCAATCCGTACCCGCGCGCCGGTTTGCCTGCCGGGAAACCACCCAGAGTCAACGCGACACCACCGCTTGCAACAGCCGCGCCCTACAGGTACCTCGATGTGCTTGTTTCGTAGTTTCTAGGCTCGGGAATCAAATCATGGCAAGCGTGGCTGAAGATTTCCGACATCGACACAACATCGAGCTCCGTCAGATCCGTTATTTCGTGACGCTCGCCCAAGAGCTCAATTTCCGCAGGGCTGCAGAGCGGCTGTTCATCACGCAGCCCTCGCTGAGCCGTCAAATCGCGCTGCTCGAAACAACGCTAGGCGTCCGCCTCTTTCACCGAGACCGGCGACGCGTGTCGTTGACACAGGCGGGTATGGAGATCCTGGACGATGCCCAGCACATGCTGGCGGAATCACAAGCGATCGTCATGAAAGCCCACCGAATCGCGCTAGCCGACTCAGCGATATTGCACGTCGGTTATCCGGAGTTTGCCAATCGGACAATCATCCCGGACATCTTTTCGGTCTTTCGAAGCCGGCATCCGGAGGTAAAGCTGCAGCTCTCCGAAGGATATAGCCGTGCACTCCTCCGTGACCTCCGCCATGGCCGGCTCGATGTTGCCTTCGTGATGGTGCCACCGGCAGAAGACCTCGGCGACCTTCAGGTCGAGGGGATAATCGACGAGAAGTCGGGCTTGTTGCTTGCCGCCAACCATCGCCTGGCGGCGCGCTCCGAGATTCCTCTTGAGGCGATTGCGCGCGAACAACTCCTGCTCGTGGATCGGTCGGTCAATCCCGCCGCCTATGACGCCATCGTGGACTGGTTCCACGAATCCGGCTTGGAGCCCCGGTTTTTCAACATTGGTGGGTCGGGCGTATATACCTATGACACGGCGCTGCGGGTGATTCAGTCTGGCGAGGCCGTGAGCCTAAGCGCCAACGCGATGGTCAAGGACCTGCCTCCTGGTGTTGTGTTCCGTCCTATATGTGGCGCCTCTCCGCATTTTCAGGTCGCAGCCGTATGGCCTCCGTCGAACCCATCGCCGAGCCTGCGTCAATTCCTGCACGTGGCGCGGGAGTTCCACCATGCCGACAGGGAAACTCGCCGGAGACAGGCCAGTTGATCGCGTCGTCATAGGTGGGCGCTATCAGCTGAAAGAAACTAAGCATTGGACAGAGCCTGGCGTGCTCAGCCACGCTAGAAGCGTGCCAAGATTCGTGGTCGGAGTCAGCTTCGTTGTCACGGCTGAGAGCCTGGACGCAGCCAGGAGCAAGGTGAAGCAGGTCATCGAGCACGGGGAGGCGGTTCATGGCGAGATCGAGTGGGACTGGATGGGCTACGTTCGGCGGACGCCGTCATGAGCCAACCGGACGGCAGCTAACCGCTGTTTCGTGGCGTGCGTCGGAGCGTCAGTGGCCAAAAGATGCGTGGTTTGTTGGTGCTAGCCGCTGACAGCCCGACCATCGAGCGGACTCGACCTGTTGCCCAACATTTACCCGGGATCGGCTGACGCAGGATTTGTGAGAAATGCCAGAGCTCCTTCAACGCGGGTCTGGGCCAATCGTCCATCGTGATCAGTTGACGTCCCGAGAGCTCACCGTCCTAAAGTTGATTGCCACGGGATTGACCAATCGTGAAATCGCCGAACGTCTAGTCGTCAGCCGACGCACCATCGACGCCCACCTACGCTCGATCTACAGCAATGTCGGCGTCGCGTCGCGCAGTGCGGCAACCCGCTGTCGAGCATGGCCTCGTCTAGGGCTCATGTGATGGAAGGGGGTCGCGACGTCGCTGACGCTGGTTATACCCGGGCTCGCCTGTTAGTTCGCAGTATCGTGACCGCCGTAGCCGCCTACGAGCGCCAGACTTTAACTCAACTGCCCCGGGTTCAACCGAACTCATCCTGAACTCGTTCTCTTTTTCAATGTCTGGCGCGACAGGTCAAGCCGCAACCAAGGCTACAGAGGCCGGTTCACTACCGTAAACGACGCCAATGCCCTCAGCGTTCGCGGCGGCTGTCCGATGTATTTGAGCCGCCGGGCGACGCTGAGGCACACGGGAAGCCGCGTAAACCTGGCTCGACTTCTGCCCACCGACGGCACCGGGAACAATCTGGTCGGGCAGACTGTCCTACTCCACCGTTAGCTTCCCCAGCATGTAGCCAGGCTTCGCCATGGCGCCTTCCCAGCCACCGGCGCCGGTTCCGCAGGGATCGTTGCAGCGCCACAGGTAGGTGCCGGGCGCACCGCTTTCGAGGGTGAAAATGGTGCGAGCCTTCGCTGCCGCCGGTACGTTGATGCCGAGCTCGGCGACCGTGAAGGCATGCACGACCGCGCTCATGAGTTGGGCACGAGGCGTCAACCTCGCGCCCAACTTCCGCACAGGAACCAGCAGGTCAGCAGATTCCCTGGACCGATACCAGACATCTCGAGAACGTACCGGCGATGGCAGCCGTGTCGCCTTGAAGGCCCGTCAAGCTGACATCGGTGTACGAAACTGAGGCCAAGACCAGCGATTGGCCAGAAGGACAATTGAAGTCACCGGGCCCCGGTGGTCCGACGCTGATGCTGCCTGTCGTCTGGCCGTTGCGAACCGGAAAATTGCCGGTGCTGCTCACAGGAGCTGTCACGGTCTCCTTGTTCGCAGCCTTGGGGTGGTTGCCGCCCCCATTGATGCAGGCGTAGGTCGCGCTGCCTGTTGCGTTCAATGTGATTTGTTCCGTCGTAGTCGTGGTGCCGAGGCCTGCCTCTTTGAAGGCGGCGACCAACGTGCCAGTCGAATCCACACTCGCACTTGCGCTGATGAAGTGCGGGCTGTCCGCCAGCGCCACTGCACCGTTTGCCAGCAACGCACCCGCGACAATCGCCGTCGCTCCCATTAACCGTTTGAACATCTTTCAGCCTCCTGCAAACGCCAGAACCGCGTCGTCTCCATCGACGCTTTCGTCGACCCCTTGAGCCGCCCACGCTCTACCTGGGCCTTCCTCCTCAGTGGCACGCCGGTCATCCGATCCGCTCAGAGGTGTTTCGCGCTCCGTACCGCTACATGCCGTGGCTAGTGTCGATCGGTTGGCATAACCCGCGGTAGGTACATTTGTCCCCCTTCCGTAATGACGGGCCTCTCTGGACTGCAAACAGAACGCATGTGCCGATCATGCGCGGCAACGCGCGTGTCCTGGTCACCCGGCTTACGAGCGTTCAGCGCGCGGTTCGTCGCTATCAGCTGATGCGTACTCCGCTCATCGGGAACTGACCCGGCCGAGTCTTGTCGAATGTCCGTACGAAAGGGTGATGTCTATCCCTAGCGCGTATCCCGGCGGTCGATGATCATTCGTTCGTGTCTTTGGGTCGGCAACGCGCTCACATGCAGGCATCGGTCGGTATGCGAGATGGAGGTTGTTCTTTACACCCGAGAGGCATGCGAACTGAGCTCGCGCATTCGCGATTTGCTGCAGTCGAAAGGCATCGCCTATCGGGAGCAGGTGTGCTCAGGCGGGCTGCCAGAGGCGAACTACCTTGCTATGGCGGTCACCATCAGCAGGGTCCCCATCGTCGTGATCGATGGCAAGGCTATCCCGGCGAACCGACGCGCCGAGATCGAAATCGCCGTCGGCTGGATCGGGTATTAGTGCGTAACGATGTCGGCACCTTCCATTTGGCGACCGAGCCATTGTCGCTTGCCTTCAGACGGTTCCCCCGGATGAAAGTGCCGCGGGCCGTGGCCGTAACGACCGCCGGCCCCGGCGCGGCTACCATGGACTGGGACCGGCTGCCCGCCGGACCCGGCTTGAGGACTTACGCGTCGCGAGGGGACATCGATGATCGCAAGGCAGCGGCACTCCGAATGGCGTCGCTTGACGGGACCCCAAGCCCTCGCCGCGCGGCCCGAAGGATTGCTCTTGACGGCGGCATCACTGCTCGCCCTAGGCCTGATCTTTCTGCTCGAGTGGCTGACCAGTTCGACGATTGTCGTCGGGGTCATCAGTTTCATCCCGGTACTGTTGTCCGTCTGGCTCCTCTCTACCTGGCTCGCCGCCGCCGTGACGATCACCGCCCTAGCACTCAGGCTCGCCGCCATCTTCTTTGCGGGCATCGATCCGATCACGGTCTTCGCGGAAGCCGTCACGCTCGCCGTCATCGCTGGCCTTGGAAGATTTGCCGCGGTGACCTTGTCTGCGTTTTGGGCAGCGGAAGCGCTCGCGGAGGATCGCAAGCGAATCGCGCGAGAGCTTCATGACGGCACCATTCAGTCGTTGTTTGGAGTCGGTATCGGACTGCGGGGGGCGAGCGCTCGTTCACGAGACGCGAGCGTCCAAGCGGGAATCCACGAAGCTGTTCGCGAGCTGGACCACGTAATGCGCGACCTACGGAACTACGTCTTCGGACTTCGTCCTGGGACGGTCTTGGCACAGCCACTTGGCCAAATTCTCGAGGAACTCAGCCACGATCTGGAGATGAAGACGAGTATTCGCACGTTGGCCGAGATCGATTACATGGTCGCGGCTCAACTCACACGGAAGGCCGACGATCTCATTCAGTTCACGCGAGAAGCACTTTCCAACGTCGGCCGCCATTCCCAGGCACGAACTTGCCAGGTAGGCCTTCGACGCGACGGGAAAAGCGCGGTCGTCGAAATTCGCGATGACGGCAACGGCTTTGATGTGACGGAGGTTCACGGGCGCGGCCAAGGGCTGCTCAACATGCGGGAGCGAGCCGCAAGACTTGGCGGCCAGACTACGGTTCAATCTTCGGCCTCGAAAGGCACGACGGTGCGACTGATCCTCCAAATAAGCGGAAGACGCGCGAGGGGGCGCAACTGAAATGGGCCCTCAGGCGTCACCCATTAGGGAACCCATTCGCGTGTTGGTTGTCGACGACCATGCGGTGGTACGGCGTGGCGTGCGGGCCCTGCTCGAGGAGGCCCAGGACGTAATGCTCGTCGCCGAAGCCGATGGAATGAGGCAGGCAATTGAGGCCGTCGAACGGCTGAGCCCCAACGTGGTCGTCATGGACGTCCGCTTAGCCGACGCCAGCGGAATCGAGGTGACTCGCGACATTCGCGCCCGGCATCCGGAAGTTCAAGTGCTGATGTTCAGCTCCTTCGCCGATGAAGAAGCCGTGCTGGCGGCCATCATGGCCGGTGCGGCGGGCTTTGTCCTCAAGCAGATCGAAGGCGATGACCTCATCCGTTCGATCCGGGCCGTCGCCCAGAATCAGAGCCTGTTAGACCCGGCCGTCACCAAGGGCCTGATCGACCGGATCCGGTCCGACTCTCGCTTGGCCAAAGACAAGAAGCTCGCTCGTCTTTCCAGTCAGGAAGAGCGGATTCTTGAGCTCATCGCAAAAGGCGCAACGAACCGCGAGATCGGGGGACAGCTGCACCTGGCGGAGACAACCGTTCGCAATTACGTTTCGAACCTGCTCGGCAAGCTCGAAGTTTCCCGCCGAGCAGAGGCTGCCGCTTATCTGGCCAGGCACGGCCCTAATCCCGGCGCCTGACTTCGAGAATGGCGCTCACGACGTCCCCCATGATCTAAGGGACAACCGTCACTATGGCGGCTATTCACAAGGTTATCTGTCCCCTGTGCTTCGGTATCAATGTCACTCGTCATGCTCGCCTCCTTCTGACACCGTTAGCGGAAAAGGGAAAGTCTAGTAACGGAGGTCATCGTCGCAACCGCGGAAGCTATGCAGCTTGGGGTTACGCCCAGAGGGCACACGGGAAGTCCTTCCACAGAGGCCGAATCGGGAATGGCGCCACGGTTCGTGACAGTCCATCACGTGTTCGACAACCATTCCATGCTCACCAGGTGCGGCGTAAAGGTCGTCGTTACGGCGCGAAGGGTCACTTCGAACCGTCGCCAAGTAACCTGCCGGCGATGCCTGCAGACCCTCGACTCATCCGTTGGTGACGGTCGTTGGCGTCATGCGGATCAGCCCACAACCGGGCCCAATTCGAAAAGGCGGTAACGTGCGCAATGCGATCGACCCGACCGAGTGGTAGCCATCATCCATTTCACGGATAAGGACAGCTATGTCAAAACGCCCAAGCGCCCGAGACCGATAAGGACTACCGGGAGATGCTCCAGTACATGGAGGGCGAGCCCGAGTGGATCGATCTCCACTACACCAGCTACTCGGGCAAGCCGCTCGCAGGCGAGATGTCCGCCCGCCAGTAAGGGTGCCTGGCGCCACCTAGCGGGAGCCAGTAGACCCACCCCGCGCACAACTGCCGAGCGGACGCGTCTTTGCCACTCGCAGCAGAAAGATCAACCGAACGGTTGATGCGACGCGCGCTATTTACCCGTAGCGTGGGCACACGGTCGACGACCGTGACCACAACTGACCGCCAAGGCGGTCCCAAAAAGGAGTAGCGAGTATGCCGTTATATATGGACGTCCACAACAAGGTCGATGGGCTCACCGCCGACGCCGTCGCCGGGGCACACAAACGCGACCTCGAGGTGCAGAGCCGGCACGCGGTCAAGTACCTGCAGTACTGGTTCAACGAGGGCTCTGGTAAGGTGTTCTGCTTGGTCGAAGCCCCCAACCCCGAGGCCGCCGCCACGGTCCACCGCGAGGCGCACGGGCTGGTCGCTGATGACATCGTTGAGGTCCAGAGAGGCTCATGATGGCGGGGACCGCGACAGCCAACGCGCGCGACATATTCCTCGCCGCGCTGACTGCGCGCGATTTCGCGCGGTTTTCGCAGGCCCTCTCACCCACGTCGCAGGCGCGCTTCCTGCTGCCACGCGGACCTGAGGTGCGGGCCGGACGGGAGGAGATTACAGACCGCATCAAGGGGTGGTTCGCGGGCGCCTCCGAGTTCGAGGTCCTCGAGGCGGGTTCCGAACCCGTTGGACGGCGCCACCGCCTCAACTGGCGATTCAGGCTGAGCCGCGACGGCGTGGCGCGCGAGGTGATCGAGCAGGTCGCCTTCGTCGACGAGGGGCCTGACGGGATCTCTGCGATCGACCTCGTATGCTCCGGCTTTCTGGCGGATGATAGCCCCGTGATCTGCGACGTTCCGCGGCCCCTCGCGGGCTGAGTACGAAGGGGCTGGCCGCCCGACCACACCGAGGTGGGCCGGCCAGCCCCTCCCGATAATGCGGCGGATTGCTAGAGCACGGAGGTGAGTACCATCGCGGACGACAGGCTGCGGGCGCCACACCGGATCCGGCTGGCCGAGCTGCTCGCCTCGATATCGCTCGCCACCGATTTGGCGCACGACGTCCCGGCTGAGAGCGCCCTGCGCGACGCCCTGCTGGCAGTCGAGCTCGCGACCCTCGCTGGATGGTCCGCGGCCGACATCTCCCACGTCTACTACCTCGCGCTGCTGTATCACATCGGCTGCACTGGGGCCGTTGCCGCACAGAGCCGCCTCGGCGGCGGCGATGACATCAATGTGCGGCGGTGGATGTCGGAGGCTGACTACGCCGATCGCCCCGGGATGATGCGCGTCGCCGCAACCAAGATCGCGCCGCGTTGGGGAGCCACGGGGTGGCCACAGGGCATATCCGGCTTTGCCACCGCGGAGCGCGACCTACCGGGGGCTCTGGCAAGCACTGCGGAAGTGGCTTCTATCCTGTCGCAACGCCTGGGCGCGAGCCCGGCCGTCACGGACTCGCTATCGCACGCGTATGGGCGTTGGGACGGGAAGGTCTTCACGTCGCTCCCGAACGGGTCGGGGTTGTCGGCTGCGGCCCGACTGGTGCACCTCGTCCACGTCGCTCAGGTGCATGCCCAGGTGGGCGGAATCGAGGCCGCCGATGCCGTTGTCCGCCGGCGTAGCGGCGCCGAGCTCGACCCCGAACTGGCGAAGTTGTGGCTGGAGAACAGCCACGAGATCAGCCACACCCTGGTCGCGGACTCGGTCTGGGACATGGCCCTGGCGGCAGAGCCAGACCCGCACCTCGGCGTCGGGGCGTCGCACCTCGACGAGGTCAGCCGCGCTCTTGCCGACTTCGTCGACCTGGCGTCCCCGTTCACCCGCGGGCACTCTCACTGCGTGGCACGCCTCGCGGAGGCCGCGGGGAAGGCTGCTGGGCTTGGCCTGGAAGAGACGGCAACCCTCCGCCGCGCCGGAGACGTCCACGACCTCGGCATGCTAGGCGTGCCCAACCGGGTGTGGACCAGGCGCGGTCCGCTGAGTCCGGTCGACTGGGAGCGGGTGAGAATGCACGCTTACCACACGCAGCGCATCCTCGGGCTCGCCTCGCCGCTTCGGCCGGTTGCCGACCTGGCTGCGATGCATCACGAGCGGCTCGACGGCTCTGGGTATCATCGCGGCCTCCCGGCGGGGTCCCTGTCGCTCGCCGCGCGAATCCTCGCGGTGACCGAGGTCTACCAGGCGATGAGAGAGGAGCGCCCATGGCGGCCGGCGCTCGCACCCAACGAGGCGACACGACAGCTGCGAAACGAAATCGCTGCTCGGCGGCTCGACGCCTCAGCTGTCGACGCGGTCCTGACGGCGGCCGGCCAGCCCGGGCTTGGCGGCCGGTCGGCCATGGCGTGGCCAGCGAAACTCACAGACCGCGAGGTTGATGTCTTACGCGTCCTCGCCGTGGGGCTGCCGAACAAGCGGATCGCCCTCGAGCTCCACGTCTCAGAGGCAACGGTGAAGACTCACATCATCAACATCTACGGCAAGATCGGCGTCAACACGCGGGCGGGCGCGACCCTGTTCGCCCTCGAGCACGATCTCCTCGATAGCGGTGCCCGTGTCAGTATTGAATCGCGTCGAAGACCGGCTGGCGTTGGTGGGTCCGGCAGATGATCCGGTCTCCCCACCCTGAATCTTTGGTCTGGTTAGCTCGGTGGGCGGTTCCCGAGCAGATCCCGTACCAGTGCCCGCCAGAATGGCCCGCCCCAGACTCCGATTGATAGCAGGCCTCCGAAAACCGCCACGGCATCGATGCTTTCTCGGCCCTGTTTCGCCCAGTACACGTCCTGGAGATTGAGCCAAAGCGCAAACTCGTCGAGGGTTAGGGCGGAACCAACGCCGTACAGTGCAGCCGTGGCGCGGGATGCCGCGGCTGGATGGCGCTCGGTCCCGACCAGCACCAGCCAGAGATAGCCAACCGTTAGCAACCCGCCGATCCCGAATACCAGGTGATGCAGGTGCCGGCCGCCGACCGACAGATTATGAAACGGCCCGATCCGGTGCTGGATGGCGTGAGTGATCGCGCGGGCCCCGCCAAAGGCGCCGAGGAAGGTTAGCGACGAGATGAATAGCCGCTCCTGCCGGGGGTTGGCGAACTCTCTGCGATAGTGGCTCGCGATCCGATTGACGAACGAGTCTTGCATCTGATGATCCTACGCAACCGGGTCACATTGTTCAGCACCGGGGCAACGCACCTGATCGCAGTTGACGGCTAGGGGGCTATTTATTGCGTGGAATAACTTTTCGAGCTCGGCGCTCGTCAGACGGCACCGACGCTGTCGGAAGCGGCGGGCGTTGCCAGGGTTCGACTCTGCAGGGCCGCGGCGACCGTTAGGAGCGTCCCGATCGCGAGCACAATCCAGCTTGTTGGCTCCGGCAATGCAACCCTGAAGAGGTTGTCGAGGGACATGGCACCCGGGCCAATCAGCGTCAGAGCCAGAGCCGGCAGTGCGATCATCAAAGGAAATTCGACGCCGCCGTTGCGGTTCCAGAACCCCTTGTGCAGGTGACTGGCCACGATCGCGACCAGCATGGCACCCAGGACGCCGAAGCCACCTAACGGACTGAATAGGCCCAGCGCGACGAGCAGGCCACCACCGAACTCACCTAACGCCGCCACCCACGTCCAAAACCAGGCCGGCGTAAACCGTTGCCTGGCCATCCCCGCGGTCGTCTTCTGGATGCCGCCTCCGCCGAACCACCCGAACAGCTTCTGCGAGCCGTGCGCCGCAATCGTCAGACCCACCCCTACCCGAAGGATCAAGAGGCCAATAGCTAGAGCCATTAGGAAATCACCCCGAATAAGAAATTCAAATCGTCCCGTACCCGGCTTGAGCTCGATCCAAACGAAGGAACTGACGCGCGGTTTGATCTCACCGCCCATACACTTGACCAAGCAACCCGGGTCCTCCCGCAGACTCACGACGCGAATCTTGACGACTAACCTGCCCACGGTGAGCCGAATCCTGGCTCAGGACACCGGTCGAACCCCAAATGACGGCGGGGTCCACGACCGCCACGCGACCCTCCCTCAGCGGGGAAGGGAGACTTCAGGGCCATGTCCTTCGTACCCCTGCGTCCACCCGGCACGCCGACATTGCTGGCGATCTGACTTTGAAATCGTCAGCGGCAGTCTGACGGCTCTCAGGGATCTCGCACTCTTCGATCGATGCCGCTAGGCCTGTAACCGCCGGCGCTGAATCGTCATCGTTTTGGGAGCATGCTGGTGGTGGTAATAGCTCCCCTGGTACGACATGCACTCTGCCATTTGCCCGAAGTAACCCCCGCACGTCGCACACTTGAGCGCCTCCGCGAGCGGAGGATCGCCTGGTCGGATGCCGTGCCACCAGCGCTGCGCCGCCCCAAGTGACTCAAATGTGGCCATTACTCCGGTCGCCGGGTCACGCCGCGGCTGGAGCTCCGGCCCGTCGTAAATGCGCCACCTACCAGCTTTGAGCCGTCGTGCTTCAGCCAACTTGATGATCGCCTCAGTAGCTAGTACGGTCGCGGTGCCGTTCGTTGACAGTGGGATTGATGCCAAACCATCCTTTCGGGGGCGTGTCCGATCGCCATCGCTAGTGTGTATCCAGTAAGTGGACGTTGTGCTCCGTCTCTTGACTCGAGGGATATGGTCGTACGAGTCAGGCTCGATGTCAGTGTCGTTCGTCACGTACTTCTGGGGTCGCCCGTAACTGGCTATCGTCCAAAGAAGTTGAATTTCGTATGGCTGACTCTCTTGGAAAGCCGATCACTGACCGGCCTCCTCGGCGCAGCGAAGGCTGACGGCACCGCCTTTATGGCCGGCACGGCCTTTTATCTGGGGGGAAGCGCTGGGCTGACTAGCTGCGCCTTTCCTTTAGCCGGTACCCGCCTGAAGCTCTTGCAGAAGGGGCACGCCGCCTCGGGAACGCACTACGCCACCAGCAATAACCAGATATTGAACGGACGGGGGATCAAAGGGGTCGCGGCATTACGGGTGACTCAGCCGATTTCCAGGAAATGCCGCGACTCTCTGGCAGCGTTTCGTGTGCGACCGCACTATGGTGCCCGCAATGGTACGACACGCGGGGACTGCAGGTTGAACGACTACCAGACGTGGTGGCGGAGCGGGCGAGATTCGAACTCGCGAACCGGGTACGCCGGTTACGGCATTTCCAGTGCCGCGCCCTCGACCAGACTAGGCGAC
>Ga0070699_100000170_pt1 | contig 62944 bp, 54 predicted proteins | sample KBSK1503metaG_FD_65473 | JGI IMG/M metagenome (GOLD analysis project Ga0070699, IMG submission 65473) | Corn, switchgrass and miscanthus rhizosphere microbial communities from Kellogg Biological Station, Michigan, USA - KBS K1-50-3 metaG | ecosystem: Host-associated > Plants > Roots >... | reverse complement strand
GCCTCGAGAAAATCGCCCAGCGCTCCGGGGCGCTCGGGGAACTCGAATCGGCACAGGCGTTCGTGCCGCGCGTCCGGCGCATGGCCACCGACCATGTGCCGCACGTGGAGCTTGGCCATCTCGTTGTCGGTGAGGTCGACGGTTTCGTATCCGCTGCCGCGAAGCTGGGCAATCAGCGCGTCCGCATCCTGACGCGACTGCGTGGCAAAGCCGACGAAGATGTGCGCCTGCTGCCTGCCCGACAGGCGGTAGTTGAATTCCGTCACGACGCGCCGCCCGATCGCTCCGCAGAACTCACGAAACGCGCCCTTGCGCTCGGGGATCGTTACCGCGATCAACGCCTCGCGCGCTTCGCCGAGCTCCGCCCGTTCAGCCACGAAGCGAAGGCGATCGAAATTCATGTTCGCGCCGCTGAGCACCGCCACCAGCGCCTGATCGCGCGCGCCCTCGCGCTCCGCCCACGTTTTCAGCCCCGCGGCTGCGAGCGCGCCGGCCGGCTCCATGATCGTCCGGGTGTCGTCGAAGATGTCCTTGATCGCGGCGCAGACTTCGTCGTTGGTCACGCGGACGACCTCGTCCACCGTCTCCCGCGCCAGCGCGAACGTCAGCTCGCCCACCTCGCGCACCGCCACGCCGTCGGCAAAAATACCGACGTGATCGAGCCGTACGCGCGTACCTTCTTTCAGCGATCGGTACATCGCATCGGCCTCGTACGGCTCGACACCGATGACCTTTACGTCGGGCCGGAGCGCCTTGATATAACCGGCGATGCCGGCGATGAGGCCGCCGCCACCCACCGGGACGAACACCGCGGACAGGCGTTCCTGGCTGTGGCGCAGAATCTCGGCGCCGATGGTCCCCTGCCCCGCGATGACGAGCGGGTCGTCGAACGGATGGATGAACGTCATGCCGGTTTGGGCCACCAGCGTGTCGCAGTGCGCCTTCGCGTCGCCGTAGGTGTCGCCCGACAGCACGACCTCGGCTCCCATGCCTCGCACCGCATCGACCTTGATCCGCGGCGTCGTCTGCGGCATCACGATGACCGCGCGCAGACCGAGTTTCTGCGCGGAGTATGCCACCCCCTGCGAGTGGTTTCCGGCGCTCGCCGTGATGATCCCGCCGGTCCGTTCCCGCTCGGTCAGATGCGCGATCTTGTTGTACGCGCCGCGTAGCTTGAAGCTGAATACCGGCTGGAGGTCTTCGCGTTTCAGCAGGACACGGTTGCCGAGACGCCGTGAAAGTCCCGGCGAAGGGTCGAGGGGCGTTTCGCGCGCCACGTCATAGACGCGACTGGTGAGAATGTCGTGGAGAAGACGCGTAAGGGAAGGATTCACGTGGTCGGGGGCAGAGGGATCATATCTGCCCGACAACCTTGAGTCGACCCATCACTAGGGTCTGACCCTGGTGATGCGCTGTGCCGGGGTCTGACCCTAACCGAGTCTGACCCCTATCGATGAGTCTCTGTGACCTGTCTCTCTGAAGGTGCGAGGGTAAGGCTTCCGGGCGCGAGTCGCGGACGTATGCAGTCCAGCAGGAGATCGGCCATCACCCTTCCGGCGGTAAAAGGCGAGAGGGGCTGTGCCACCACCTGGACGCGGCCGGCGGCGATCGCCGCGCAGATTGCTTTGGCGTCGGGCCGGGCGTCGATCATTGAATAGGTCGTTCCCAGCATCTCGAAGCGATGCACGTCCCCATTGCCGATCATCGGCTTTCCATGGCGCCGCGCCCAGCGTTCGCCGAGGACGTTGAAGTTCACGACCGACGTGAACATCGCGTTGTACTCGACGGCATCGAAGAGGTCGGCGTACCGATTCATGTAGCCGCGGAGGGCGCTGCCGGCCGGAAAGAACGGGTGCGGCGCGACAACGAGGCCGCCTTCCTGCCGCTTCAGACGAGCCAGTTGTTCGAAGGAGAGGACCGACTCGGCCGCGCAGCTGAAGTTGAGAAGCAGGACGTGCCGCCCGGCAATCGTCCGCTCGATGCCGGGAATAAGCGTGATGCCGCGCGCCCGCGCATATGCTTCGAACGGTGCGGGATCGAGCTGCCGGTCGTGCAGGGTCACTGCCAGCGCGTCAAAGCCAAGCTCGGCCGCCCGGTCGATCAGGTCACAGGTGCTATAGGGAATCCGATCCGATGGATCGTCCGCCGTATGGGTATGAAGGTCGACTTTCAACATCACTCACAAGACATGATTCACAAGTCCTGCCGCCGGCGGTCAGCGGAAAGCTGAATCGCGCTTCCACTAGCTGGTAAACTGCTCGCTCTACAGGATATCGGAGGAAAACCGGGTGTCCGTTACCCTCACCACGCTTCCGCCCCAGTCGCCTTCTATCGACGCGACACGCGATTCGGGCGTGCGGCGCCAGGCGCTAACCACACGATTTGGAGACTTTTGGCTGCTCGGAGGAGCAAGTCTGCTCGTGTGGCTGGTGATGATCTCGGTCCAGGGCTTCCGATCGGCGTGGGCGATCGATCAGCATTTCAAGAACCTGACAATCACGACGGCGTCGCTGTCGCTGCTCGTCAACTACCCGCACTTCCTGATCTCGTACAAGCTCGCCTACACGCGCGGGCGTTCGTTCATCTCCACACACTGGTGGCAGTTGATCGCGGTCCCGATCCTGATGGTCTTGACGTTCGCGTGGGCGTTCGCGCGCTATGACGTGCCGGTCTCACAGCTTCCGCTCGTGTCGCTGGTCCAGCGCGCCATCAGCGGCTTCGGAGGAAACGTGAACGTCTTCTCCGGCCCACGGCTGGGCGATCTCCTCTTCGCTATCGCGTTCAACGTGATGCTGTTCACGGTGGGCTGGCACTACACGAAGCAGGTGTTCGGCTGCATGATGGTCTATGCGTACTTCGACAAGTACCCGCTGTCGAAGACGCAGCGCACGATCACGAAATACGCGCTCCTGAGCATCTGGTGGCTCAACTTCGCGTACGGCAACAGCAAGGGCGTTCAGAACAACTTCTCACAGTTCAAGTACTACTCGTTCGACCTGCCCGACATCCTGGTGCCGATCACCGAAGCGATCGTCGTCATCGGCATCGCCCTGGTGGCGTACGAGGTGTTCTGGAAGAACTACAAGGAGCGCGGCCGCGCGCCCGGCGTCAACATGGTGGTGCCGTTCGTTGCGCTCTACGTCTGGTGGCTTCCGATCACGAGGCAGTTCGAATTCTATTTCCTCCTGACGCCGCTCTTCCATTCGCTGCAGTACCTGGCGTTCGTCTACAAGATGGAAGACACGCGCCTCCGCACCCTTGATCATCCCGAGATCCGCGGAACGGTCCTTACTCTGGGAATCGTGCTCGCCGGGTGGATGGCGTTCGAGTTCCTGCCGAACGAGATCGATACCGCGCTCGGCACGTTCAACTCGTGGCAGATGTTCTTCTTCTTCACCGCGGCGATGTTGTTCATCAACATCCACCACTACTTCATCGACAATGTCCTCTGGCGCTTCAGAGACCCTGAGGTCCAGAAATATCTGTTGGCATAGGTTCTTATCCCCAACTCACAACAGCCAACTTATTCAACTCCCAATTGCCAACTCCCAACTCCCAAGGGATTCAAACTGCCAACACCCAACTCCCAACTCACAAGGCGACATCCCGCGCCGGCGGGCTGCGCTTCGGCGGCGTCCCGTGTTAAAACGAGTTCCCTGGTGGCCGCGACCGATTTCCTTGGGAGTTGGGAATTGGGAGTTGGGAGTTTCCTTCTACGTGTGGCTATCCAGGAATCGACCCGTCCTCAGGCTTGCGATCGCTCGGCCTTAACGTCGATCCCGAGCTGCTGGCATTTCTTGTAGAAGTGACTCCGCTCCAGACCCAGCGCGCGGGCGGTCTCGGCCACGTTATAGCTGTGGGCCTGGAGTTCCCCGAGAAGCGCTTCCCGCTCGAACGCGCTCACACGATCCGCGAGGGTCCCGACGTCGCTGCCGCCACCGCCGCCCGTGTGACGGCCCGCGAGTACCTGACGGGTGGTCGCTGCGTCGACGGCATCGTCGGTGAGGAGGAGCAGACGCTCGATGACATTGCGAAGCTCGCGGACGTTCCCAGGCCAGGCGTATCGCACGAGCTGCTCAACGGCTTCAGGGGTAAAGCCGCGCGGCTTCCAGCCATTCTGTTCGGCGACGATGGCGGCAAAGTGCTCCGCCAGCGGCGGGATGTCCTCGACCCGTTCGCGAAGCGGCGGCAGCACGATTGGAAACACGAAGATGCGGTGATACAGGTCTTCGCGGAAGCTCCCTTTTCGCACGAGCGCCTCGAGGTCCCGGTGCGTGGCGACGATGACGCGGGTGTTGACGACGATTGGCCGTTCGCCGCCGATCCGCTCCAGCTCACCCTCCTGCAGCAGCCGCAGCAGCTTGGACTGCATTGCCGGCGGCATATCTCCGATCTCGTCGAGAAACAGCGTGCCGTTGTGAGCTTGTTCGAACTTGCCGAGATGCCGCACCGCGGCTCCGGTGAACGACCCCTTCTCGTGGCCGAACAGCTCCGATTCAATGAGCTCGGAGGGGACCGCCGCGCAGTTCAGCGTCACAAAGGGTCGCTCGCGGCGAGGGCTCCGGTCGTGGACCGCTCGCGCCACAAGCTCTTTGCCGGTACCCGTTTCGCCAAGAATGCAGACGCGCGATTCGCTTGAGGCGACGCGGTCGACCTGCGCCATCACGCGGCGCATGGCGTCACTGCTCCATACAAGATCGTGGCGACCGACGCGGCGACGAAGCTGTTTGTTTTCTTCTTCGAGACGGACCATCCGAAGCGCGTTCTCGACCGTCAACAGCAGCTTGTCCGACGAGATGGGCTTCTCGAGAAAGTCGACGGCACCAAGGCGCGTCGCCCGCACGGCCATGTCGACGGTCGCCTGGCCGGAGACCATGATGATCGGCGTTGAAATGCCCGCCTCGCGGACGTCGGCGAGCATGGCCAGGCCATCCTTCCCGGGCATGACCACGTCCGAGAACACGAGGTCGAATCGCTCGCTTTTGAGAAGCGCGATGGCGCGCGTGGCGTTGTCGCAGACCACCGCCTCGTAGCCGGCCATCCGGAAGGCCCTCGAAAGCGACGCGAGCGTGGACGGATCGTCGTCAACAACCAGCAGACGGATCATGCGGGTCCTTCCACAGGCAGCTCGATGTGGAACGTCGCGCCCCGGCCAGGGGCGCTCTCCACCCAGATCTTCCCGGCGTGATCGGCGACGACCGACTGCACGATCGCCAGGCCGAGCCCCGTGCCGTGCTGTTTGGTCGTGTAGTACGGGGTAAACAGGCGACGTCGCTCCTCTTCGCCAAGGCCTTCTCCTGAATCCGACACGTCGATCCGGACGACACCGCTCGACCGGCGGGTCGTGATGGCAAGCGCACCGCCGGCCGGCATGGCGTCGATCGCATTGAGCAGCAGGTTCTGAATGACACGTCGGATCTGTTCCTCATCGCCGCGAATAGTGCCAATCGCGGGGTCGAGATCGACCGCGACGGTGATTGGCGGATGTCCGGGCGCCGTGAGCTGGGCCTGAAATAAAGCGACACTCTGCTGCACGATCTCATTGGGTGACACCTGCGCGAACTGGGGCGCCGGCATCCTCGCAAAGTCGCTGAACCGGCCGATCACCGCGTTGAGATTCGCGAGACCGGTGTGCAGCGTCGTCATGCTCTCGTCGAACACTTCATCGAACTCGCCTGCCGGCAGCGACCTGGCGCGCCGCAGGTTGTCGATCGTAATCCTCAGCGGAAACAAGGGATTCTTCAGCTCGTGCGCGAGACGCCGCGCCAGCTCGCGCCACGCCGCGACGCGTTCCGCCTGCACCAGGCGTTCACGGTGATCGACCAGCTGACGCGTCATCGTCTCGAATGCATTTGAGAGCACCTGGATTTCACCGGTCGTGCGGAGATCAGCGAGGTGTACGTCCCAGTCGCCATCGGCGACCGCTCGTGCGGCAGTGGCGAGCTGCTCGACGGGACGCGTGACCCGTGCGGCCAACGCATAGCTCAAGACAAATCCGAGCACGATACCAAGTCCCCCGAACGCCACGCCGGTCCATCTGATTCGCTCGACGAGTGCGGCCAGCTCGCGTCCCGAGTTGCCGACGAGCAGGACGCCGAGCACGGCGCCGTCGGGGGCTTGGAGTGGGAGGGCATCGACCGTCTCGGGCCCTTCGGGCCACGCGATGGTCTCGCTCGCCTCCCGCCGGCTCTGGATGACACGTCCGATCAAAGGTTCGAGTGGGGCGGCCTCGGGGACGTCGCCTTCGTTTCCGATGAGTTGCTGGCGCGAGACTTCCGGCTGCAGGTTCCGGTAGAGCAGCGCTCGCATTCCTGGCGAAAGCACAAGCGACTGCAGGAACTCTTCATCCAATCGCCGTCCGCCCGCCAAGTACAGATTCTCCCCACCGGCTGTCACCGTCTTTGTTGCTACCAGACCCAGCGCGATTTCCTGTGGCAGTTCGACCGCCTGAAGAAATCCGCCCGTCGTCCCTGCGGCGCGCGATGGCGTCGCGGCCCATGGATGCTTGTAACCGAATCGTGCCGGCCATTCCGCCGACGACACGATGGTGCCGTCAGCCGCCACGATATCCAGGAAATCGAGCCCCTGGGCGGCGGCGAGCGGCGCCGCCTCGTTCACGTACGGGGCGTAATCGCGAGATCTGCCAAGGTCGGCCGCGACGCGCGAGACCTCATCGCTATGCGCGATTCGCTCCACCCGCGCCGCAACCTGTTCGCCTTCGTTCGCGAACTCACGACGGAATTGCGCGACGAGCGACGCCGTCCGCTGCGCATCGAGCGTCGCAAACGATTGACGCGCGCTCGACGACACCGTCCATGTCACCAGCACCACCGTAACCGTCACGGCCGCGCTGACGAGCGCAAACAGTCTGTTGCGCAGAGTCATGGTGTTCCGGAACCGTCGGGGCCGAGCCAGACGTCAGCGAGGCTCCACGCGCCGGACGAGCTCACCGGCGGTCCGTTCCATGATTCCAGCCGGCGGCCGAGACCATAGAGCTCGGGGACATGAACGATCGGAACAATCGCATCGCGCTCCAGCAGCGCACGCTCGACGCCGGCGACCTCTTCGAGCGACGAACGCGGCCCGGGCGGCGTCACCCTGCCGATCATCAACAGCGTCCTCGGACCAAGGTCAGTCATGAGCGCCGTTATTGCGCGACCTGGAGTGGTTGGTTCGACTGGCAGACGCACGAGCCGCAGATCGAAGCGAGGGCCAAGACCGGCCGGCGCCTGCACGGTGATCGCGAAACCTGCTTCGCGCGCATTGACTGAGATCCGCTGCGCCATCGACTGCGCGGTGGGGTCGGACGCGCCCACGCGTAACGACAGCGTACGCCGCTCGGGTGGTAGTCGGGCGACAACCGATCGGGACAACGGCTGACCAAGCCTGGCCAATACGAATGGAGCGTAACCACTCAGCCACTGCGGGAGCAGTGCGTCCGCCGGCTCGGCCTGACCTTGCAGCACGACTCGAGCGATGGCGGCGCGATCGATCGCCGACGCCAGCGTCCTTCGAAGCGCGCTGTTCGCCGGCGTGGCGAGGTGCGGTTCGAAGACGAGCGCAAACAGCTCGAGCGGGCGTGATGCGGCAGCTCGAAGTTGGCGCTGCTCGAGTCGTCGTACATCCGCCGGCTGCACGGACACCATGTCCGCGCGGCCAGCTTCCAGGTCGGCGAGTTGATCAGAAGGTGATCGGCCCATCCGGATCTGAGCGCCATCGACGAATGGACGGCCGCCCCAGTAGTCGTCGTGCGCGCGAAGCGCCAGCCCTCCCGCGTCGATCCGCTCCACTCGAAACGGCCCCGTCCCGACAACGATGCCACTCGGTTGGCGAATCGCGATCGCGTTCCGCTGCTCGGCCAACTCCCAAGGCAGATCGGGCTCCTCGCGGCCAGGCTCGATGACGACATCACTGCCATCGGCCGTAACCTGCCACTCCGGGTGGCGTGCGCGCAACGCGCTTACGACCTGTGATGTCGCGAGGACGGAGCCGTCATGTAATTTGACGTCGCTGCGCAGCCTCGCAAGCCATCGCGTGCCACGCGCGTCCCCTTCCCACGAGATAGCCAGGAGCGGCCGCAGTCCACCGGCGGGATCGACGGCGACCAATGTTTCGTGCACCAGCGGACGCACGAGCCGGCTCGTGTTCGCATCCTCCGGAGCGGCAGACGCCGCCGCCAGTTCGAGCGCCTGAATCGTGCCAGCCGTCTCGATCCTCAACGTGCCGCCATAGTGCGGCCGCGTAGCCGTGACAGCGCCGCCGATCAGAAGGACGCTAACGAGCGCAGGAAATGCTGGCTTGATACGCGTCATACCGTCCGGCGTTGAGGTTGTGTGTGATCACGGTCACGGTGGTCGGGTCCGGCATCGCCCAGAGTGCAGTCAGTGTCCCTGGCAGAATGAGCGGTGACGCCGACTCGATCAGCCGACGACCGATAGGCTGGGACAGGCGCAAGGCATCGGAACCCTCGGCGTTGAGCGTCCGCGAAGCCGTCACCAGATATATCTCCGGTCCACATCTGCCGCGCAGGGCCACGACGTCGTCGGCCGCGCCAACCGTCGCGAGAACCCGTCGTGCGCCGTCCAGTATTTGCAACGCGCCTCCACGATCGGCCAGTACCCAACGTGCGTCCGCATCCGCAACTGGCGCTGCTCCGTAAAATGCGAGTCCTTCAGGCGTGCTGAAATAATTTCGCATCGGCTCGAGACCGGTGTTTTCGATGCCGAAGGGCCAGGGTTGCTGGCGGGTGTTGCATATGAGGTCGAGCGGATTCAAGCGACCTGTGCACGAGACTCCAGGAAGAAAGACATCGAAGCGCTCACCACTTACGCTGAAGCGCCCTCGGAGATCGCGCGGCCACACCTGCGAGCCTGAGATGGGCCGTGACTGCAGGGAACGCCAGCTGCCGTTGGTCTGCTCATAGAGCGTCAACGTATTGGCATCGAGCACGAGAAGGCGTCCATCGATCGTGGCCACGTCGAGGATCTGCGTGCGCTGGGAAAACAGCGGCCGCAGCTCGATCGCGACAGGCATGGCGCGAGCGGCCTGGAGTTGCGCGTCGTGCGGCCGCGTCACTGTCACGATCTGCCGCCGGTCGTCCGCTCGAATTTCGGCCAGGCACGCGCGCTCGCGAAGGTTCTCCGAGCAACTGACGCTGATGGAGGTCATGGCGCCCGCGTCGACGATGCGGAGACCGCGGGCGGTCAGCAGGGCGGCAACACCTGCTGTCGCGAGGCCGCCGTCATTGGCCCCTTGTGGAGAAACGACTGTCACACTGATCTCCGTGCCCGCCGGAAGGACCGAGGCGATTTTCGACGCGAGGTCGGGGATGAGATCGCCGAATTGAGGTGTCCGCTGGGCACCGATCGGTGTTGCAGCAGATGTCAAAAGCACAAGCGCCCACCTGACGAGCCGTAGAGCGAGTTCGCGGCCGTGGGAGCCCACGGCCGCGAATGTTAGCACTCCGACTTCAGCGCCCGCTCGGCATGGAGAGCGAGAGGCCGCTTCCGCCCGTTGCCGTCTTCAACACATCGTTAGCGAAGAAACCCTTCCCGTCCATCGGCACCATCATGATCTGCACCTTGTCCGACAGACGCTCGGCGATGATCTTCTGGATCAGGAGCGGATTGTCCTTGAGCACCTCCGCTTCCGACTTCATGCGAACCGCGTCGGCAACCGCGAGCAGCCGCACGCGCTGGGCATCGGCCTCCGACATCAGATTGCGCTTTTCGAGCTCCGCTTTGCTGTCAATCACCTTTGCCAATGCCGCTGCCTCCGCCCCTTTCACCGTCGCTTCCTTTCGCGCTTCCGCTTCAAGGCGGCTCTGCTGAATCTGCTTCTCCTTGAGCGGCAAGGTGTACTGCATCGCATCGGCCTGTGCCTTGGCCTCGATGACTGTCGCCTGGGCTCGTCCTTCCGACTGTTTCACGTGCCTGATCTTGTCGGCGTCCGCTTCGAGCTCCGCCGCGCGCACCATCTTCTGTTTCATCTCGACCTCGATCGACAGCCGATCGTTCTCCTGCTGCTTGACGAGCAATCCCTCGAGGCCCTTCGCGTACTCCGGCGGCAGATTGATATCGCGCAGCATCACTTCCTTCACGACAATGCCGTCGGAAGCAAGCTTGCGCGTGATCGTGTCGGCCACCGCGCGGCGGACTTCTTCTCGCCTGGTCGAGAACACATCGCGCACCATGTATCCGGAGATCGTCTCTCGAAACGAGTTGGCCACGATGGTCGGCAGGAGCTCGGTCTCAACGGGCTTGGGCAGGTTGCTCTCCATGTACGGAAGCCGGCGCGGATCGAGCTGATATCGAACCGACACGCCGAGACCGAGCGGCAGCCCTTCCCTGCTGTAGACCTTGAGCGCGGCTGGACGATCCTTCGTGTCCGCCGCATTGGTGCTGTAGATCTGGTCCCGCACGTTATACATCCCGACGCGCTGCACCAGTGGCGTGACGAAGTGCGTTCCAGGATAGAGCGGGGCGCCAAGCGTGCCGGAAAGCTGGCTCACCCGCACGCCAGCCATTCCGCTCGGCACCACGACGATGCTGAGTCCCGGTAGCAGGAGGATCACGGCGAGAAGCATGAGACGAGCGACGCGCCGCCATCGGACCTGGACTGGTTCCGACGAATGCACCACTTTATGGGCGTCAAAGAGCAGGATGAATAGCGCGACAACGAGTGCGGTCAAAGAGCCGGCGAGCAGAACGAACTTGATGGCCAACATGGAGTCTCCTTTCGCGGATTTCCGCGATTACCTATCAACGTAGCGGCGGACCTTCAGGTCCGCCTGACTTCAATCAACGGACGCGAAGAGCTGTTCGATTTCGAGCGTGCGGTCGGCGTGGAACTCGACGACGTCGCCCGGGCGCAGGCGCTCGAAGAGTCGTTCGATGTCGGCCGTGCGCAGGCGGATGCAGCCCTGGGACTTGGCGAAGCCGACTGAAGCCTGGTTGTCGGTGCCGTGGATGCCGTAGCCTTTCTGACTCAGACCGATCCAGCGCGTGCCGAGCGGATTGCGGGGGCCGGGCGCCACGACCTTGCCCGGGTGGTAGTAGGTGGGATTGGCGACGCGATTGACGACGGTGAAGGTGCCAACCGGGCTCGGCGTCGCCGGTGCGCCGACGGCAACGGCGAACACCTGGACGACCTCGTTGTTCTCGATCACCGCCAGCTTGCGGTCGGGAATGCTCACGACCACTCGGCGCGTCATGACCGTGGCCACGGTCGTGGGCAGCGCCTCTGCTGCCATAGCGCGACCGCTCGTCAGTGTTCCCGCAACCACCATCGCCGCCGTGACCATCGCTCGATTTGCTCTCATGTCGTCCTCTGGCGGACGTATGGAGCAACCGATCAGCCAAGCGCTAAGTAACCGCGTTTATTGATTTTGTAGGATTTATCAAGGCCTGAGAGCGTGTCCCGTCGCCCACGCTGTGTGTGGCCTGACACGCTGCCACGAAGGACACTAAGAACACAAGGTTAGAGCGCGAAGCATTACCAAGGAAAACATAGTGACCTTTGTGTTCTTTGTGGCCAATTCGTCTTCGCGGCCATCGTGGCGTCGGAGACCGGTGCCACGCAACCGGTCTCCTTGGGATTTGGGATTTGGGGTTTGGGATTTGGGATTTACCCCTATCGCCAAGCGGCGTAAGCGGGCTTGTCCACGAGGAACGCAGGATTCGCGCCTGCACGCGGACGGAACTTCTGAAAGCGGCCGCCCGCGACTTCAGCGACATACAGGTTGCCCTGCTGGTCGACGCTCGCGCCGTGCATATTGAACAAGGCGCCGGGATAGTCGCCGAGGGCGCCCCACGCATAGATCGGATGGCCGTCCTTGTCGAACTTGACGATCTTCGATGTCGTGTCGTCGAACGCCCAGACGTTTCGATCCGCGCCGACATAGAGGAAGTTCACTGATGACGGCTGCGCAAACGGCCACTGGTCGAGGAACTTGCCGTTCTCGTCGAACACCTGCATCCGCCGGTTGCCGCGATCGCTGACGTAGATACGTCGCGCGACCGGATCGGCCGCGATCCCGTGCACCACGTTGAAGAAGCCGGGCCGCTTCTCGGCGGGCGGCGTGCCCTTCTCACCCCAGGCGAGCAGGAACTTTCCGGTCTTATCAAGCTTCACGACGCGTGTGCCGTTGTATCCGTCAGCGACGAACATCGTCCCATCGGGCAAGAACGCCATGAAGGTTGGCCGGTTGAAATGCGTGGAGTCGGCGCCCGCCTTCGCGACCGTGCCGATCGTCTGGAGGAGCGTCTTTCCGTCGTGTGTGAACTTGAACAGCGCGTGGCTGTGATCGTCCACGACCCAGATGTTCTTCTCCGCGTCGTACGGACTGATGTAGATCGCATGCGGTCGCTTCAGCATCGCGTCCCACTGGGTCCACCGTTCGATGATGTCGCCGTTCTCGTTGACGGCGACGATGAGATCCTCCCAGCGCGCATCGGTCCCCATCCTGCCTTTCCATCCCTGGGCAGGATCCTGCGGGTCCGCTCCCGGGCCGCCCGCTCCGGGCGGGCTCGCGACGAGGCCTTGCGACGCGTTGCGGAACGGCACCTGCCCGACGGGGAATGACAGGCTCGGTCCGACCTGCGGCAGCGCAACCGCCGGCGGCCGTGTCATCTTCGGCAGCTCTCCGCGTTGCACGAGGAAGACGCGGTCGGGGCTTTCCGCGAAGACACCCTGCGCAGCGCCCCAGGTCCAGTTCTCGTGTCCCGGCAGGTTCGACAGTGGCTTGGGCCAGTCGGGCACCACCTCGTACGGTCCGGTGAGATCCCATCCGCCTTTCTCGCCTGGAACGGCGGCAAATCCATTTGTGGCAGGCACCTGTCCTTGAACGGGACTGGTGGGCAGCCATGCGAACAGCATCCAGCAGAGGCCGAAAGACAGGGCAAACACCAGGGATTGTCTTGCGACGGTGCGCATCGGACACTCCTTGTTGGTGACGGAAGAGGGGGTGACCCTTGGGAAAGCGCGGGTAGTCTATGCGCGCGGCGGCCGGGCGGTCAACGTCAAGAAGGGCTAGGAGCTAGCGCGGGCGCAATGACACCCCCTGCGCGCGCGAGCGTCACCAGTGATTGTGCAATTTGTGCCATTTGAGAAAAACGCGCGCGCAAATTCCAACGCATCTTTGGAAAATGTGTTTTCCAGAAGCTTAACTTAGGGCTGGTTTTGCGGCATTCCCATTACCCGCACTCTCAAATCCGGTCGCTTGGTGACAATCTCAATTGAAGCTGGAGCAGTGAGCCTCGGTGGCCCTTCGTAGATCACGCGGTACTGATTGTTGAGTCTGGCTGCAAGGTCTCGCAATTTCGCGCCGAGCGCTCCTGCCGTGACAAGATCTTCGCGACGTCCGCCCGTTCGTTTGATCGCTTCGGTGAGTGCAACCGCACGCTCATATGCAGGTTGGTCCGGTGCTGCAGGCGAGCTATTCCACTCGGGTACCCGAGCCTCGGAGGCTGACCCTACTCCTTGTTGTGTGCCCACCACGACAAATGCGTCCAGGGTGATGCCGCTTCGTTGCACTTCAGCCAACACATCCGCTGAGTTTCGATCGCTGAGTTCCCCTCCCTCGCTCGTAATCACGATCATTTCGCGCCGTGGGCGCTCGCGGATTCGCACTCTTAGCGATGTTTCGATGATGCTGTCCATGAGGTATGCGCCGCTGCCGCGTCGCACAAAGATACGAGCGACCCCTGCTTCGAGCCGGGGTGTATCGCGCGTGTAATCAACCAAAATACTCGGACGCTGGCCGAAATCAATCAAGGTGATCTCGTGCCGGCCGTTCATGGTTCTCACAAAATCAACAAGCCCTCGGCGGAAGTCGGAGATAAACGCCTCCGCGTCGTGACTGGTGTCCACCAAGACCGCAATATCGATAGGTTCGGTGGCCCGAGAAATCCGCAGCACACTATGGTCGATGTTGTTCTCACGAACCGTAAGGTCCTTAGCGTCGACATCGCTCACCGGACGTCCGGCACGATCCAGCACGCTGGCGTACACGATCCGTTCAACGGTCTGGCTCGAAGCGGGAACCGGAATCGCACTCAGGGAGACAAGTAGGATGAGCCGTCGATGTGAAGCTAGTGACATGTCTCTCCTCCTGATCCGAGCGACTACGACGATCAACCCAGAACTGCCGTACTGACCGACGCTGCGCCACGGAACTGGATGGTAGACACTGTCACGGAGTTACGGAGACATGGAGAAATCGTTGAAAAATGGTCTCTGTGCCTCTGTGTCTCTGTGGCCTGTCGAAGTGAAATCGCTAGCGTCCGGCCTGATCAGCATGAGCTCGAGCGTGCGCCCGTTGCTCTCGAAGCACGCGGTGCGATCGTGCGGTTAGGGAGCGCTCAGGTCATAGGCGACGTACTGCTCCTCGAAATCCGGCACACGCCTGCGCTCGAAATCGTCGAGGGTCTGCTGGTCTACCCGCGAGCGGTTATGAAGCCCCTCCTGGTGTATCGTGGCGGCCGATGAGCAGTCCCCCTGCGGATCTGAGGTCATGCTTGAATTGCGATACACCGTTAACGGGAGTGTTCTGCGCCCGCTGCGGCCAGAAGGTGCGAGCCCTCGATCCGACTGTTGCCGATTTCCTCCATGAATTCTCGCACGAGATGCTGCACTTCGACGGAAAGATCTTCCGATCGGTTGGCGCGCTTCTCTTCAAGCCCGGGCTGCTGACGAAAGACTATTTCGCGGGACGAAGCGCCCGCTGGGTCTCTCCGATTCGTCTGTATCTCGTCTTCAGCGTCGCGTACTTCGCGTTGATGTCCCTCGACGAAAGCGGCGGGGATGACGCCTCGCATTCGGCCAGCCGCCTCATGGTCGTGCTCTTGCCCGTGTTCGCGTGGCTCACGTCGCTGGTCGCGGCAAAGCGCCGGAATTTTCCTCAGCACCTGTATTTTGTGCTGCATCTGCACGCTGCCTGGTTCGCGGCCTGGCTGGTAAGAGAAGCGGGCGCTTACGTGTTGTCGCCGCGCTTCATGGCCAGCACGCGCTGGCTCGGTGAACTCATGCTCGTGTATTCAACCGTCTATGCCGTCCTCGCGTTCAGAAAGGCCTATGAAGAGAAGCTGTGGAAATCGGCACTGAAGATGGCGGGCGTGTTGACGGTGTATGGCCTGGCGATCATCCTCGCTGTCCTGGCTCTCGCTGCGCTCAATCCTTCAAGTTGAACGGCGCGCGAAAGTTTGGTGCAGCCATGTCAGCCTAGCCCGAGGAGCGTCAGATGACGGTCAAAGATCTTGAGATCCTTTACGACTATGGCTGCTGGGCAAATAGGAAACTCTTCGACGTGATCTCGCAGCTTGCGCCGGAACAATTCACGCGAGATGTGGCGGGAAGCTACGGATCGATCAGGAACACGATGGTGCATATCCTGAGTGCTGAATGGGGCTGGCTCGATCGCTGCGGCGGCCAGCAGCGTGGCCCCCGTCTCAATCCAGCCGACTATCCGACGGCGGGATCTCTCATGGAAACCTGGAACACAGTCGAGGCGTATCAACGCGAGTTCTTCTCGAAGCTGAAAGACGACGACCTGGCTCGCGATGTCGAATACACAATCGTTCCGCCCGAAAAACGCTCAATGCCATTGGGAGAACTGATGCACCACGGGGTCACTCATGGTGTTCATCATCGAGGACAGGTTGCCCTGCTGCTGAGACTACTCGGTTACGCGCCCGGCAATTTCGACATTCTTCTCTATTACGCGGAGAAGCGCGGCGTCTCTGCATAGCCGCTGGTCAAGACAAAGTCACCTGCCGCAATGACGATCGAATTGCTCGGGCTACACCGCAACGATTGGGAACGCGTGGCGGCAGACCCCGAGGCTTTTGCACACGAGCACCAGCTCTCAGTCGGCGTGCAGAAGGACTTGCTTCGCGGAGTCGCGGAACAGACCCTGGCCCTGTTTCAGCGAACCGGCGTGACGACACAGCCCTGGAGCGGGTTCCTCTCGGTGGATCGTGCATCCAACACGATCGTCGGCACCTGCTGTTTCGTCGCGCCGCCGGATGGCGAAGGTGTCGTTGAGATTGCGTACTTTACTTTTCCTGGTTTCGAGGGGCAGGGCGTGGCCAGCGCCATGGCGGCGGGTCTCGTCGAGCGCGCACGCAGCGCGGTCGGAGTGCGGAGGCTCAGGGCTTACACATTGCCAGCGAAGAACGCTTCGACGCGAGTGCTAGAGAAGGCAGGCTTTCGCTGGCTCGGGGACGTCATTCATCCGGAGGACGGGCCAGTGTGGCGGTGGGAGCGCGACCCGATCTCGAACGCGTTCGAAATACTCTCTGGTTGAGTCGCCGAGGCGAATTGTTACGGGCGGGCGCGGTACGTCTTGGTGAACCCGTTCCGGCTGTTGGTCACCGTGAAGGAACCGTCCAGCTGCGCCGACAGCTTGATCCAATATGCCGGCCCGCTGTGCGTCGGCGCCGGAGGAAGCGTCGTGCCTGGGGCAGCCGGCGGCATCGGCGCGATCTCAACCGCCGCAGGCTGCTCGTCGAGCGTGTTCGAGATGAACGCGCCCGGGGCCGCGTACTCCTGGCCACCGAGCAGCGAGAAGTGCGCCTGCCACAGATCCTCCAGACCGGGGATCGTATAAATGATCTTCATCGTGTCCGGCACGCCGCCCTTGCGCACGCCGTTGTTCATGATGGCAACCCGCGGCTGCAGCGCATGTGCGAGGACAGCGGAGCCCGACCTCACCTGGCCGTGATTCGACACGATCCAGGCGTCAACGGTGCCAATGCGATTGTTCGGGCACATCAACTCGTACTCGAAGTTGACGGTCAGATCGCCCATGTGGACGAGGCGGAACTTCCCAAACGAGACGAGGCTGCCGACGGAATGCGAATCCTCGAAGTTGGTCTCGACCTGCCTCGGGAACGTGGCGCACGCGGGATTCGGCTGTCCCGCTCCGGGCAGCGGCTTCTGGAGCAGCTGCGCGTTGGAGGCGACGATCAGCCAGTCCAGCCCGGCGATGGGCACCTTGTCGCCGACCTTGACGGACGTCCGGCGCGCTTTGCCCGCCAGCTCCAGATAGCCGGCGAAGAACCTTGCCCCTGAACCATCCGGCTGGATGTTGTCCCCGTGATCGATGTAGTGCCGAATCGGGAACCGCGGGGCGAGCTCGGACAACCCTCCCATGTGATCGCCATGGAAGTGGGTTGTCACCAGATAGTCGATCTGAGTCAGGCCGGCATCTTTCGCCGCGGCGACGATGCGGTCGGCATCGCGCCCGTTGCTGGGATTGCCCGAGTCGACGAGCAGTGACTGACCGGAGGGCGGGACGAACAGCGTCGCGCCGCCCCCTTCGACGTCGATCGAATAGATGTCCAACGTCTTCCGGCCCTGGGCCGTCAGCAGCGCCGTCGAGACAGCGAACGTCAGCAGCGCGAGTTTTAGTGGGCGCATCAGACCGCTCCTCCGAATCCCCGTTTGGTTACGGCTGCTCGGCGGCGCCGGCGCCACCACCGCGGCGACCACCGCCACGACCTTGCCCTTGACCGCCAGCACCAGCTCCGCGACCAGCGCCGCCTCCACCGTGTGAGGGTGGTTCGCGGTCTCGCAGACCGTAGATCTCATTGGAGTAGATCGTCTGATAACGAATCCCGTTGCCGTCCTTGTCGACATACCCCATCGACTGCTGAATCAAGGCCGGCGGGGGATACCCCTTCGGCACCGTTCCCTCGAGCACGTAGAGCTTCATTTCGTGCATGGAGATGTAGACGAAGGTCCGGGATTGATCGGCGTTGTTGGTCAGCTGGAGTTGAAGTCCTTCAACCAGGTCCTCGTGGCTCCACAGGAAATGAGTGACCTTTGCGTCCCGCTGGATGTACTTGAACGACGCGTAGATCAGCGCCCCCCGGACATCATGCTTCCAGAAGCCGGGGCCGCTGAGATCGCTGCCAATGCAGGGCTCGGCGCCGGGCGGGCACGCTTTCCGTCGCGCGACGCCCTGCGGTTCAAGGCCGTTGTAATCGACAACGGTCAGCGAATAGCGTTCGCGGCCCCGCTCGGCGCTGTACACGCGGGCCGGTAGCGTGTAGTCAAATTGTGTCTTCCAGGTCGTCTCCGTCACTTTTGGCTGGCCCGGAAAATTGATCTTGAAGCCATCCTGATTGTTCTGGTACTCGGTCCAGTCCTGTGCGAATGCGGACCCGGACATTGATAAGACCAACGCGAAAACTATTGCACTCGTGCGCATGACATGTGCCTCCCCGGGCTCGCAATATTGCCAGAAAATGATCCGGCGCGTCTTGAATTCCCTGGATTCGGGTGTGATTCTGCGCGGCTCGTCAGATGAGGCGCAGCCCCTTCTCTGATGCCTTCATCACCCGGTCCAGGCGTCGCTCTCTCGTCTCGTCCTGCTTTGCGCTCATCACCATGAAGACGATCAGGCGGCGGTAACCTGGCGGCTGCGCCTGAAAGAACAGCCACGCCTTCTTGTTGGCCTTGAAGCGTCGCTCGAGCGCCGGTGCGAGCGTTTTCGGTCGGTTCTCAAAAGAGTAGATGCCCGACCTTGCCGGATCGCGAGTGTCAAATGCCCTGACGCCGGGAGGTCGCATCAGACCGAGGCGTCTGAGCTCCTCAACCCGTTTGATGTTGATGGTGCTCCAGACGCTCTTCGCCGTGCGTGGCGAAAAACGGTTCGTGTATCCTTCTTCATCGATTCGCTTCCTGATACCGTCAATCCAGCCGAAACAGAGTGCCTGATCCACGGCGTCGGCGTACGCGATGCCTCGCTTTCCTGAGTCCATCTTGTAAAACCCGACCCAGATTTCCCGCGCAGTCTCGTGATGCTTCTCGAGCCAGCGCCGGAACTCAGCAGCCGACCGAAAAAAGATCGGTTTCATCGTGGCGCAAAGATTCGATAGACAAAACTATCCTGGCCGGTGCCGTCAGGCCTTGGCCCTGATCCCGCACGAACCGCTCCTATTTTTTCCACGGCCCTCTGCGACCGCACATTCCGTGAACCAACGAGAAAGATAACGCTCGTCACGAATCTGAAGGCGTGCTGTAGCATGAGCGTCTTCATTTCCGTGTTGTACCTGCCGCCCCAGTGGGACCTGGCCAGAAACGTCCACCCGATTTCGATCTCGCTTTTCTCTCGGTCGTATCCATGGAACCGCGACGACCCGATGACGTGACCATCCCTGGAATCAAGGGCGATCAACGCTCCACCCGATTCCAGGGCCTCGCGGAAGAATCCCTGAAACACCCTCTCCGTGTAGCGGTCCTTGATCGGATGTTGTTCCCAAATAAGGGGATCCGAAGCCACAGCATAAAGGTCATCCCAGTCTTCTGGCCGAAGCGGTCTCAGCCGGAGGAGCTCGCCTTCCAGAATGGGTTGCAGATCAAAGACTTCGCTCATACGCGTCACGGTCACGAAGAGCCTTTCGGGACCCCGAGGTACTGCGCTTTCACTTCCTCGTTGGCCCACAACGCGGCGGGATCGGACGAGTAGACGATGGTCCCTTTGCTCATCACGTGCACGACATCGGCGACGGTGACCGCAAAGGCGGCGTTCTGTTCTGCGAGCAGGACGGCGGTGCCCTCGGTCTTCAGGCGGCGGATCAAGGCGGCAACGTCGGCCACCATCTGCGGCGACAGCCCCTCCGTCGGCTCGTCCATGACCAACAGAAGAGGATTGGCGACGAGCGCGCGCGCGATGGCGAGCATCTGCTGCTCGCCTCCGCTCAACTGGTTGCCGCGATTTCGGCGGCGCTCGGCAAGCCGCGGAAACACAGCGAACGCCTTGTCGAGATTCCACGAGTCGCCGGGTCCGTCCACCTTCGCGCCGGGCGCTTCCGACTTCGCGCGCTGCGCTTCGTCGGACAGGCCGGGGGACAAGAAAGGACCCGGCCTACCCGGACGGCCGGCTGCCGGCGGTCGAGCCGCAATCGCGAGGTTCTCGTCAACGGTCAGCGACGAAAAGATCCGGCGCCCCTGCGGGACAAGACCGATCCGCAGGGCGGAGATCCGGTGCGGCGGCAGCCGTGTCGTCTCGACGTCGTTGAAACCGATGCGCCCGCTGCGCGCCGGCGTGAATCCGACAATGGACCGGCACAACGTGGTCTTGCCAACGCCGTTGCGGCCGAGGACCGCGGCCACCGTGCCGCGATCGACATGCATCGTGACACCTTGCAGGACGTGGCTATCGCCGTAGTACGTGTGGACGTCCTGGATCGTCAGCATAAAGACAAACCACGAAGATCACGAAAACCGCGAAGGACACGAATGGTTTGATTCCCTTCGTGGTTTCATCTTGTCTTCGCACCTAGATAGATCTCTTGCACGGCCGGGTTCGCGCTGATGTCGTCCTTGGGCCCCTGCGCGAGGACGCGTCCCTGCGCAAGCACGGTCACGTTCTCCGCGAAGGCGAACGCCATGTCCATGTCGTGCTCGATCAGGAGCACCGCAGTCGACGGATCGAGCTTGGCGAGGAGCGCGTGCATCGACTGGCTCTCCGCCGGAGAGAGCCCCGCCATCGGCTCGTCGAGCAGGAGCACGCGAGGGTGCCCGGCCATGGACAGCGTCACCTCGAGCTTCCGCTGGTCCCCATAGGACAGATTGCGCGCGTACTCATGGCGGAGCGGCATCAATCCGAAGTTGCCGAGCATGGTGTCGGCGAGCGCCACGAGATCCCGCGACGACATCAGCGGGCGAAGCATGCTGAACTTTGCCGGATCGAGTGCCTCGCAGGCCAGGAGTACATTCTCGAGGACCGTGAGATTCGAAAACAGCCGCGTGATCTGAAAGGTCCTCGCGATGCCGCGTGCAGCGCGCTGATGGGGCGCCAGGCGTGTTACGTCTTCGCCGAACAGGCCGATTCGCCCTCCAGTCGCAGCAACCTCGCCGCTGATCAGGTTGAACAGCGTCGTCTTTCCGGCCCCGTTGGGCCCAATGACCGCGTGGCGCTCGCCCGGCCGAATCGACAGGCTCACGCCGTCGACTGCCTTCAAGCCACCGAAGTCCCTCGAGACGTTCTCCAGCGCCAGGCAGGATTGGGAGGCTTGCCCACCGACTTGTCCGACGTAGCGCGGCGCGCGAAGTCGGAAGCGCGAAGCGCGAAGGCGGGAGTTCATCGGGAGTACAGAGGCTGCTTCAGATAGTCAGCGGGGTTGTACTTCCAGAACTGCGAGACATTCGGGAACGTGTCGATGACCACATTCTGCAACTCGCCGTTGATCCGTTGAACCTTGCGTATGTAGACGTTCTGGATCGGGCTGCCGAATTCGTCGAGCGACACCGGCCCGCGCGGCGCGTCGGTCACCCGCGCCTTGCGCAGCGCATCGAGCAGCGCCTCGTGATTGTCGACGCGCCCGTGCAGCGCCTCGATGGCCGCCACGAGCCACTTGCCGCCTGTATACATGCTCTCCGAGTAGTAGCTGGGCACCTTGTTGAAACGAGCCCGGTACGCAGCGGCGAACTTCCTGTTGGCAGGGTTGTCCAGCGCAGCGCTGTAGTGCAGCGCCGTGACCGCGCCGATGGCTTCGTCCCCCATGAACGGCAGCGCGTGCTCGTCGGTCGACGTGCCGCCGCCAATGAGCGGCACACGCCCCTTGAGGCCGAACTCCTCGTACTGCCGCATGAACTGCAGCGCGGCACGGCCGAGCACCAGCGTGTAGACCGCGTCGATATCGCGCGGGACCTGTGCGAGGTACGGGGCGAAGTCGTGGACCGAGACGGGGGCCCAGAGCTCCTTCGTAATGCGTCCGCCCTGCTCCTCGAACGTCCGCTTGAAGCCGCCGACCGATTCCCAGCCGAAGCCGTAGTCAAGCGCGATCGTGGCGACCGTGCGAAGCCCCAGAGTCTTGTATGCGTACTCGCCGAACGCATGATTGGGCTGGCTGGCCGTCCAGCCGGTCCGAACGATCCATTTCGATCGGCGGCGCTGCGTGAGGTCGTCGGCCGAGGAGACGGGGTAGATCATCGGGATCCGCGCCGACTCGATGTAGGGCGCGAGCGCGTAGCCGGTGGACGTCAGGAGTGTCCCCGCCATGACGTCCACCTGGTCGCGCTCGACCAGTTTTCGCGCCTTGGTCAACCCAACGGCCGGAATCGCTTCATCGTCCTCGATGATCAGCTGGAGCTGGCGTCCCCCCGCTTTGTATCCGATCTCGTCAAGATACAGTTGGAACCCGTTGAGGATGTCGCGCCCGTTCTGGACGTATGCGCCGGAGAGCGGCACCATGAAGCCGATCTTGATGGGCGCCTCCGTCGTCTGGCCGACGGTGATCGCTGAAGCAGCCAGCAAGACGAGAAACATAACGACCATGCGGGGCGAGCCTTTCAGGCTCGCCTCGCGGACCCACAGGGTCCGCGCCGCAGTGGCAAGGGTCCGCGCCGCAATTGTGCAAACAGGTTCGGCCACGATCATCGGGTAGCGTCCGGCTTCAGCCGGACCTCTCCGAATCTGAGGTTCCAGAATCCCTGCGGCGCGACGAGGATCGTGGCGATGTAGACGATGCCGAGGATCATCAGCCACCGCTGCGTGTACGCGCTCACGACGTTTTTCAACAGGACGATCGCGCCCGCGCCGAAGACAGGACCCGCGAGCGTGCCCGGTCCGCCGAGCGTCACCATCAGAAACAGCTCAGACGAGGCGGTGAGATCGAGGTAGGTCGGGCTCACGAACCCGTTGTAGTACGCCCACACGATGCCCGCAACGCTCGCGAAAAAACCGGCGATGACGTAGCTCAGATAGCAGTGCAGCCAGGTATTGAAGCCGAGCGCGCGCATCCGCGGTTCGTTTTCGCGTATGCCTCTCAGCGTGTACCCGAACGGCGAGCTGACCAGGAGGCCGAGCGCCAGGCTGCAGACGCCGAACACGATCACGGCAACGTAGTAGAACGGAATCGGTCCGGTGGCCGGAAGTCCGACCTGCGCCTCGAGACTCGGAATGCCGGAGATGCCGTTGTCGCCGCCCGTCATCGGAATCCAGCGGTAGCTCACGCCCCAGAGCACCATGCCAATGGCCAGCGTGATCATCAGGAAATACACCTGGCGCACGTGCGAGACGAGCAGCCCCAGGGCGGCGCTGAGCAGCGTGCCGACGAGGAGAGCGCTCACCACGCACGTGAACAGGCCCGCCTGATACCGGGTGGACAGCACAGCGACGGCGTAGGCGGCGACGCCGAAGATTCCCGCGTGGCCAAGCGACGGCAGGCCCGTGTATCCAAGCAGGATGTCGAGGCTCATCGCGAGTATGGCGAAGATGAGCATTTGCGTCATCAGCCCGACCCAATAGGACGTCAGGAATGGAGGCACGACGATTAGCAGGATCGCGGCGAGGGCGAAGCTAAACCTTTCCATACAGTCCCGTCGGCTTCAGCGCGAGGACGACGATCATCGGCGCGAACAGCGTGAAGTACGACAGCTCCGGCACCAGCGCCTTGCCGAAATTGTCGAGCATGCCGACGACCACGCTTCCCACAAGCGCGCCCTGAAGGCTTCCCATGCCGCCGATGATGACGACGACGAGCGCCAGCGGAAGCAGATCGAAATCCATACCTGGATAGCCGCCCAGAATGGGGCCACCCATCACGCCGCCAAATGCGGCAAGTCCTGCACCGGCGGCAAACACGAGACCCGACAGCAGGGCCACGTTGATGCCCGTCGCGCCCGCCATCTCGGGGTCGTCGACGGCCGCGCGCAGCCGTGCGCCAATCAGCGTCTTCTCATTGACGAGCCAGAGCAATACCGCGACAGCCGCCGCAATGACGATGACGAACAGGCGGTAGATCGGAAAGACGACGCCGGCGGCGTCCATCGATCCGCGCAACGAGGATGGATACGGGAGCGTGAACGCATCGCCGCCCCAGATCATGAACGCCCCGTCGCGGAAGAGCAGCGCGAACCCCATGGTCATCATCATCTGCGCCAGCGGCTGTGCGCCGAAGCGGCGGAGGAAGACGCGCTGCACGACGTAGCCGACGGCCCCGACGATGACGATGGCCGCGAGCGTGCCGAGAAACAGGCTCTGCGTGCGGGTGATGACCGTCCACGCGACGTAGACGCCAAGCATGTAGAAGGAGCCGTGCGCGATGTTGACGGTTCTCATCACGCCGAAGACCAGCGTGAGCCCGCTGGCGATCAGGAACAGCAGCGCCGCGGAGAAGAGCCCGTTCAGCGTCTGCGTGACGAGGTAGATCATTTCTGATTCGCGATTCGTGATTGGCGATTCCGAAGCCCGGAAGTCACGATCGCCACGTGGGCCACGAAGACGGCTTTAGCCACGTCTTTGTGGCCTTCGTGGCCGACGCTACTGCTGTCCGCGGCCGCCGCGACCGCCGCCGCCTTGGCCTCCGCCGCCACCTTGACCACCACCGGCCGGCGCGCCCGCGCCGCCGCCCCGCGCGGCCGGCGCCGGCAGAGGCTTCTGAGGCCCAAGCACCTTCGTCAACGCAGTGTAGGCGCACATCTCGTCCATGTTGCCGCCGCCAACGCCCATCGCGCCGATCAACTGGTTCTCGACGACGATTGGCAGGCCGCCGCCGACGAAGTAGTACGACAACCCCTGCGCCTTGCCGAGATCCATGCGGATGGCGCGGCCCTCGAGCGTCGGGAATCGCGAGGCCACCTCGCTCGATGGCGTGCGCGCGTAGAGCGCGGTCTGGGCCTTCATAAGGCCGGTCTCCGCGCCGATTGGGAGCACGCCGTCCATGACGTGCGCATCGACGATGTCGCCCGTTGGCGCGAGGACGAAGATGCCGTACGTCCCAGGGCCGCCCGGCTGATTTTTAGCGAAGTCGAGACACGCGTCGACGAGCTGACGCGCGACGGTCGCGTTGATTTGCATCTTCATCAGCGTCCGTCCCGCCACTTCGTCCGAGACGACCGCCTTCGCGAGGGGCATGGGTGTCTGCGCGTATGCGGTCGTCGCCATCGTGACCACCGCCACGATCGCGAGCACTCCTGTCCCGACGAACCTCGGTATCCTGCTCATGTTCTTCTCCTTGACATACTCACGCCCGCGGACCCGAAGGGTCCGCGCCGCATCCATCCTGTTCCGGATCCCGAATCCCGGATCCCGGATCCCGGATTACGAATGATCGAGAATGATCTTCATCCGCTGCCCGCTGTCCGAAGCCAGCATGCCAATCGCGGCTTTCAGCTCGCCGAGCGGCATGACGTCGCTGACGAGCGGCTCGAGCCGCACCTGTCCGCGTTCCACGAGCGCGATGGACGCCGGATAATCCTCGGCCTTCGCCACGCGCGCGGTGATGAGCGAGATCTCCTTGAAGTAGAGATCGTAGAAGGGCAACGCGCCCTCCTTGACGGTGTAGATGCCGAACATCTGCACCTTTCCGCCGAAGCGTGTCATGTGCACCGAATCGGCGAGCTGCTTCATCACGCCCGTCGTTTCGATCGTGAGATCCGCGCCTCGCCCTTCGGTCGCGTCCTTGACCTTCTGAATCGCCTCGTCTCCGCCGGGGATCGTGAGATCCGCGCCGAGCTTCTCGGCCATCGCCCGCTTCTCTGCGCTGCGCGTCACGCCGATCACTCGTGCGCCGCGTGCCTTCGCGAGCTGGACGTGGAGCTGTCCGGTGACACCGAGGCCGAGGACCACAACCGAGTCACCCGGAAAGATGGTGACCTGCCGCTGCGCGTGCAGGCAGGTCGTCAACACCTGGATCATCGGCGCCGTGCGATCGTCAATGGAATCGGGCAGGCGGAAGACCTGGCTTGCCGGCACCATCAGGTAATCGGCAAAGCCGCCGTTGGTGTCCCGCCCGATCAGCGTTCCGTTCGGGCAGAGATTCGTCTGTCCAATCCGGCAATGGAAGCAGGTGCCGCAGTACGTTTCGGGATCGATGATGACGCGGTCTCCGGGGACGAGCGGCCGGCCAAGGCGGACCTGAAGGTCCGCCTCTACGGCAACGACTTCGCCGGCCATCTCGTGGCCCATGATCCGGGGGTAAGTCACCGGGATCGAGCCGTTATAGATTTTCCAGTCTGTTCCGCAGATGCCGCTGTGGGTGATGCGAACAAGCACCTGGCCGGCGGCCGGCTGTGGCCGAGCAACCTCGTCGAGGACGAGATCGGACGGCGCTCGGAGAACCATTGCTTTCACGAGGCGCACCTCGGGCACTTCCCACTGGCTTCGACCTTCGACCTTCGCGCCTCGAACGTTCTCATGCTCGCTGAAGCACGTCCGGATTGACCGGATTCCGCGGCGGTTTCCCAGAGAGCACCGACACGACCTCCTGCGACGCCTTCGTCTGCAGCTCCACCAGCGATTCGTCCGAATAGAAACTGGTGTGAGGGGTGAGGATCGCTTTCCTGTTGCCGATGAGCGGCGAATTCACCGGTGGCTCCTGCGTCATGACGTCGAGCGCCGCGCCGGCAATCTCTCCGGCATCGAGCGCCGCTGCGAGCGCCGCCTCGTCGATGATCGGCCCGCGCGCCGTGTTGATCACGTACGCGGTCTTCTTCATCTGCTTGAACGCGTCGGCATTGAACAGCCCCTTCGTCTCCGGGACGAGCGGGCTGTGAATCGAGACGAAGTCCGACATCTGCAGCAGCTGCGGGAATTCGACGCGCTCGACCCCGGCCTTGACACACACCTCCGCCGGCACGTACGGGTCGTACGCGACGACGCGAAGCCCGAATGCCTTTGCCTTCGGGACCACCAGCTGCGGAATCCGGCCAAAGCCCACGAGTCCTAGGACGCTCCCGCGCAGCCGGTGGATCGGGACAAAGTTCGGCATCTTCCACGTACCCGAGTGCACCTGCTCGGTGGCCATCGGGATCTTCCGCACCGCCGCCAGCAGCAGCGCCATCGCGTGGTCCGACACCTCGTCGATGCAGTAGTCGGGCACCTTGGTGACAACGATGCCCGCGGCCGTGGCTGCGTCGAGGTCGACGTTGTCGACCCCGATGCCGAAGCGCGAGATGATGCGGCATTTCTTCATCTGCCGGATCATGTCGGCCGTGATCTTGGCGTAGGTGACGAGGAGCGCATCGGCGCCCGCCGCGACCTTCAGCACGCCTTCGGACGTCGGCTCCGACGCCATCTGCAGCTCGGCGCCGATCGTCGAGAGCACCTCGCGTGCGGGATCCAGGTTCGGAAAAACAGAGTCGGCGACGGCTACGAGATATTTCGCCATCCTACTTTTCCATCACTTCTTCATCGCCTCTTCCATGTGCTCCATGCGCGTGAAGATCACCGGGCCGTCCGCCGTCACGAGCACGTTCTCCTCGAGGCGGGCCGTCTGCTCCAGGTACGGGTGCCCGGCGAACGTCTCGATCGCGAAGTACATGTTCTCCTTGATCGGGGCCGGATACTTCATCGAGTACGCGCGCGACATCCACATGCCCTCGTACAGCGTGATGCCGATGCTGTGCGCGAACTGCTGCAACGTCACCGTCCCGTACTCGTCGTCGTCGTACGTGGGGAACGCCTTCGCGACATCGGCCGTGGTGTTGCCCGGCTTCAACTGCGCGATCCCGGCGTACATCGAGTCGTACACCTCGCGGTAGAGGTCGATTTCCTTCTGCGTCATCTTCATCCCCTGCGCGCCGCCGCATTTGAAGCAGCGCACGAAGTCGATGAAGTAGCCCGACGGCCCGACCGCGTTGATGTCGACGATGACCAGGTCGCCCTGGCGAATGAGCTTGTCGGTCGCCCACCGGCGGTACGGGCTGGTGTTGCCGCCCGACGCCACGATGATGTCGTAGATGATCTCGCAGCCGCGCTCGAGCATGAACTCGTGCACCTTGGCTTCAATCTCGCGCTCGCGGACACCCGGCTTCAGCCACTCGTACTTGATCTTCCACATCGCGGCGTCGCCGATGCTCGACGCCTGCTTCAGCAGCTCGATCTCGTCGCGCGTCTTGATCACGCGCGCGCGTGACACCGCCGGCCAGCCGTTGACGACGTTGAGCCCGAGCTTCTGGAAGGCCTCGAAGGCCGGCATGTCGAGGTTGTCGATGCCGATCTTCTCCTTCTCGACCTTGTGCTCCTTGAGCACTTCCATGACGCTGTCGGCCATGCGGCCTGCCATGTACGGCACCGCGCCCTCCGCCCACTGCCAGGTGATGGCGGGGCGGATGCGGCCGGCCATCCACGGCAGGTCGATCTTCGCGCATTGGAGGTCCGAGCCCGCCGTCTCGAACAGCGTGGGCTTCCCTTCGGCCGGCACGACGGCGTAGCGGATATTGATGTTGTATTTCCAGTTTCCCTGGTACGACGCGGTGGCGTAACGGATGTTGGCGCCGGCAAACAGAACCAGCGCGCCGATATGCTCGACCTTCATCTCCGCCTGCAGTTTCTCGAGCCGCTCGCGGCGGAGGCGATCGAAGTCGACGCGGTGCTGCCAGTCCGCTCCGGTCTGGCTGTACAGGCGGCGTGGATCCCCCTGGTGGGACTTCCCGAGGAAGCTGATGTCCATTCCCGAAGCGGGGTCGATCTTCTGGTCGTTCCATCTCACGAAATCACTCATCTCGCACCATCCCCCGAGTCGCTCCGCAGGCGAAGAAATTGTTTGTACAAGGGCTGTTGTGTCAGCGTCGGACTATATCTCGATATCGACGCACACGTAACAGTCCAGAATCACGGGCGTTTTTGATAGATCAACCACGAAGGAGGCGAAGAATTTTCTTCGTGGTTATCTGAGGACCTCAGCCGGCAGCTGCAATCTGTTTCGATTCCTGAGCGCGCTTCGCCTTGATGGCCGCGTACACCTTCTCGGCGGTGGCGGGCAGTGAGGTCACGCGCACGCCGACCGCATCGTGAATCGCGTTCAGGATTGCCGCCGCCGTCGAGACGCACGTCGGCTCGCCAACACCTTTAGCACCAAACGGCCCGGTCTCGTCGTAGTTGTCCACGATGTCGACGTGGATGTCTGGCATGTCGAGAGACGTCGGCATGATGTAGTTGGTGAGGTTGGGATTGATATTGCGGCCCTTGGCGTCGAACAGCATCTCTTCCTGCAGCGCGAAACCGACCCCCATCGAGATACCACCCTCGACCTGGCCTTCGACGAGCATCGGATTGATGGGGGTGCCGCAGTCGTGCGAAGCGACGACGCGGAGCACTTCCACTTCGCCGGTCTCATCATCGACGTCCACCTCGGCGATCTGGGTGGCGTAGACGTAGGTCGCGAACGGTTTGCCCTGTCCCGTCTCGGGATCGAGGGCCACGGTCGCGGGATTGAAATAGCCGCTGCCGATCGGCGGCTCGCCGGTCACGATGCGCGCGTGGTTGGCGACATCGCCGATGTGCATGTTGCGCTGCGGGTAACCCTTGACGAAGATCCTGTGGTCCCTGGCCTCGAGCTGATTGGCTTTCACCTTCAGCAAGGGCGCCGCGACGTCGAACATCATCAACTTGGCTTTTTCAGCCGCAAGCCGGGCGGCGTTGCCGGTCACGTACGTGGTGCGGCTCGCGATCGCGCCGGTGTCCATCGGGGTCGTGTCCGTATCGGCCGACACCACGTGCACGTCCTCGGTGGCGATGCCGAGCTCCTGCGCCACGATCTGGGCCAGGATGGTGAGCGATCCCTGGCCTGTCTCCACCGTGCCCGTGAGCAGGGTCGCGGTGCCGTCCTCGTTGACCTTCACCACCGCGGCGCTTGGATTGGCGGCAACGGTGAAGCCAATCGGATACCACATGCAGGCGATACCGCGTCCCCGCCGTTTCATGCCTGCGCTCCGTTCCCGTTGCCCTTTTCATTCCAGCCGAAGCGCTGCGCGGCCTGCATCAGTGATTCCCTCACGGCCACGCTGTGCAACGTCTGGCCGGTCGGGCTCAGCGAGCCTTCCCTGAGCGCGTTGAGCATACGAATCTCGAGGGGGTCGATATTCAGGGCTTTGGCGATGTCGTCCAGGTGCGATTCGTAGGCAAAGCACACCTGCGGGGCGCCGAATCCGCGCATCGCACCCGTCATGGTTTTGTTCGTGTACACCACGAACGCCTCTGCATAGAGATTGTCGATGACGTACGGGCCCGCCGACAGAATGCACGCCTTGCCGAGCGTCGTCTCGCTCCAGGAACAATAAGCGCCGCCGTCGAGGACCAGACGAATCTGGCGCGCCAGAATCTTCCCCTCTTTGGTGACGCCGGTCTTGTAGTCCATGATCAGCGGATGTCGCGTCGTCGAGGAGAGGAACTCCTCGGGGCGCGTGAACGTGCATTTGACCGGCCGGCCGGTCTTTTTCGACAGCAGCGCCACCACCGGCTCCGTGGTGATCTCGTTTTTGCCGCCGAAATTGCCGCCGACGATCGTCGCGACGATGCGGACGCGGCTCATCGGGATTCCGAGCGTGCGTGAGATGTCCGAGCGGCCGAGCGTGATCCGTCCCAGGGTTGAATAGACCGTAAGACGACCGTTGGCGTCCCACGTGGCACACGACGCATGGGGCTCCAGCGGGACGTGCTCAACCATCTGCGTACGGAAGCTGCCTTCGAAAACGCGGTAGGACTCCGCGAATCCCTTTTCGACGTCGCCCTTCTTGATGATCTTATGGCCGTATATGTTGGCGCTCGGCGCGTGTACCCCGGGTGTTTCCAGCTTCAATGACTCGAGCGGATCCAGGACCGGCGTGAGCTCTTCGTACTCGACTTTGATCTTGTCGAGCGCCTCGGTAGCGATTTGCTCCGTCACCGCTGCCACGGCGGCAACCCCGTCGCCGGCGTAGAACACGCGTTCGTCGGCGAGCACCGGCTGGTCCTTCAACGACGGTCCGAACGAATTGACGGGAATATCGCGACCCGTGATCACGGCCATGACGCCCGGCATGGCCTCCGCTTCCTTCGTGTCGATGCTGATAATCCGCGCGGAGGCGACGCCTGCTCGCTTGATCTTGGCGTACAGCATTCCCGGCAGATAGAAATCGTCGATGTACTTGGTCTGCCCAAGTCCGTGCAGACGGGCGTCGGGCCGGATGGCACGCTGACCGACGGCGGGCGTCTGGCGACCGGCCTCAGTGACCCGGACTTCGAGCGGGAAGGGCACCAGGGGTGCACCCGCGGGCGCCCGCATCAACTCTTCGGCGTCCAGCAGTGACGATTCTTTTTCTGCGACTTTTGTTTTCGTGTCCATGGGTCTGCCTATCCTCTCACCGGGACTACGCGGACTTCGCTGTTGTGCGTTCGAGGGTCCCTTCGCGAGCGATGGCCTGGACCGCCTCGATCATCTTGGTATAGCCGGTGCAGCGACAGAGATTTCCGGCGAGCGCGTCGCGAATCTCGTACAACGTCGGGTTCGGGTTCTCGTCGAGCAGGGCCTTGGTCGACATGATGACGCCCGGCCCGCAGAACCCGCACTGCAGCGAACCTTTCTCTTCGAACACCTTCTGAATCGGATGCAGCCGATCCGTGGTGGCGAGGCCCTCGATGGTCAACACGTCGAGGCCGTCGACCTGGCCGGCGAGCATCAGACACGAGTTGACCAGCTTGCCGTCGACGATGACGGTGCACGCGCCACAATCGCCAACGTCGCATCCGAGCTTGGCGCCCGTCAGATTGAGGGTTTCACGCAACAGCTTGAGCAGCGTCGTCTCGGGCGCCACAGATGCCGTGCGCTTCTCGCCGTTGACGTTGATCGTGACGGTGACCATGGGAACTCGCCTTTCGCGTCCTATGTCTTCTTGCGCTTCGATTGCGCCAGTGCATACGCGCCTTCCAATGCGCGTTTGGTGAGCACGGCGATCATGTCCCGCCGATAGCCGGCGGAGGCGCGGAAATCGTTGATCGGCTTCGCATCGCCGACGGCGAGGCGGCCGGCCTCGGCCATGGCGTCTGGCGTGATCTCGCGACCTTCCAAGTACGCTTCGGCTGACGGAGCGTGTATCACCTTCGGCGCAACCGCGCCGAGCGCGATCCGCGGCGCGACGAAGACATTCCTGTCCCAGTCCACCCAGAAACTCGCCGCCACATTGACCAATGCGAGCGCCTGTCCCTTGCGTAAGCCGAACTTCAGGAAATGCGTCGGCTTACCGAGGTTCTCCTTCGGGATGAGGATCTCGACCAGCAGTTCATCGGGCTTGAGGATCGTCTTGCGAGGCCCGACGAAGAATTCGGTCAGCGGCATCTGCCGGCGTCCGGCCGGCCCTGCGACCGTGACCCTCGCGTCGAGCGCGACCAGTGTCGGACCGCTGTCCATGGACGGCACGGCGGTCACCAGGTTGCCGCCCAGCGTGCCCAGATTCCGCGTCTGCACCGCGCCAATCGTGTGCGCCGCATCGACCAGCGCCGGAAACATCTCGCGGATGATTGGTGAGCGCATGATCTCCGTGTGCGTCACCAGCGTTCCGATGCTGAGCCCTTCATCCGTGATCGCGAGCGTTCTCAGATCGTGGGCACGCGAGATATCGACGACCACGCCCGGCACATGGGAGGAGAACTTGAGATCGGCCAGCAGATCGGTGCCGCCTGCGATTACCCTGACGGACGGCGCGTGCTCGGCGAGCAGCTGCACCGCGTGCTGGGAATCCCTCGCGGCAACGAACTCAAATGCTTTCATGCGTTTGGGTTGCGAGGTTACCACGCCGAGCGTGCCTGCCTCAACCGGAGGCGCCGAACAGTCCCACGACCCTTTTTAAAGGCTGTATCACAACCTCAAACGGCACGCTGCGTCCCGGTGAGCGCGATGGCTACTTCGTCGGCACGAGGCGCTTCACTTCTTCGGTCCAGTGCTGCACGACGATGACCTGAGGAGCGCCGAGGGAGGAGAGGATCTCGTACGGGCCGAGGCGCGTGCCGGGGGTCAGCGCCATGACCGGAGAAAAGTGCTCACGGCGTGATCTCCCACGGCCGCTCCCATGGTCGCAAGGGGCGTAGACGGGCCAGGACTGGCAGTTCCTGCCGTTGGAGCTGTATCAGAATTCGCACCTTCTCGCGCAGCGGGAGCCGCGACTGTTCCTGATGCCACGCGCGCTTTCGCTCGAGCATGGCCGCCGTATCGGACGTGGTCGGTTCAGACATCGTCAGGAATCTCGGCCAGAATGGCGTGCGCGTCGAGAATCGCTCGCAGACGCTGCCGATCCACCCCTCCAAATTGAAGCAGCTGCCACGCCCGTTCACGGCGCCGTGCACCGCCGGCGTGCAGCGCCAGCGCCACCAGGTGTTCCGGACCGACGACCCGCACCGGCACGCCCTCGTAGTCGTGCACCCGCGCGTCGGCCACCGCCTCTTCGACGAGAGATTGTATGCGGGCAGCAACGGGACCGGCACAGTCTCGATCATCAGGTGCTCACCCTGAATCTCGATGCCCCGGTTCTTCGCCCACTCATAAACCGGCGAGAGCGAGACCAGGGCTGGCGCCGCGCCCGAGGGCAGCGTGACGAAGACGTCCACGTCGTACGTGCGGGTTGGCTCTGCGTAGAAGAGGACGGCTGTTGCGCCGCCGATGGCATAGTCGGTCACCATACCGTCCTCCCGCATCTGCGCCAGGACGCCGAACACGTCCTTCAGCGAACCCATATCAGTTCGTCGGCACCAGCCGCTTCAACTCCTCGGTCCAGTGCTGCACGACGATGAGTTGCGGTGGTGCGTCGGTCTGGTCCGTGCCGCCGCCCTCCTTGATCATCAGAAACCGCTGGCCGTCGGGGGAGATGTCGTATGTGGGGCCAAGAAAGGGGGCACCCGGAGTCGTGTAGTAACCTTCCTTCACCAGCAGCGTCGGCGTCGTGGCCGCCCACGACGGGGCACGCTCCACACCGACCCGCATGAGCGCGCCCGTGAGCGAGACATAGAAGAGTTCCTGCCCGTTACGCGCCCAGAGGGGCCGCGTGCCGCCGGCCGTGGACACCTGCCAGTGCCCGCTGTTCACGTCGGGAAAGGGCCGCACGGAGATTTCGAACCGGCCCGACTCATTCGCCTCGTAGGCGAGCCAGCGGCCGTCGGGCGAGACGATCCCGTTCCGCTCGATGAACTGGGACTGCACGAGCGGTGTCACCCGGCGTTTCCCCTCCAACTCCATTCGCATTACGTCGTCGCCCGTCTTTGGGCTTATCTCGGTAAAAATCAGTTGGTGGCCATCGGGCGCCACGGCCGCCGGATTCTGCTGGTTGGCACTCTCGGTGAGCCGTTCGACGGCGCCAGTGCCGTTTGCCGCCTGCCAGTAGAGATTCCGTGCGCCAGTCCGGTCTGAGCTGAAGATTAGTCGGTGGCCGTCAGGCGTCCACACCGGGTAGGTATCAAGACGAGGATTGAACGTGGCGCGGGTGAATGTCGTGCGGCTCAGATCCCAGACCCAGATGTCGCCATCCTGATCAGCTACAGCCACGGCGACGCGCCCGCCATCGGGGGACAGCCGAGGATAGAGATATGAGCGCGGCGGCGCCGGGATCGGTATCTCGCGGCCCTGGCGGTCCACCCACACGAGCGTGCGTGGCGCACCCGACCCGCTGGCACCTCCCAACACATAGGCCAGCGTACCGTCGCCCGCCACCACGGCGTCCACGCCGCCGGTGTTTGTCGTCGTCACCACGTCAGGGACGACCACCACCGGCGTGCCGCGCGTCTCCGAGGTTGCCAAGTCGAACGCCACCGCTCGCAACGTGCCGGCCGTCGCGTAGACAAGATGGCCACCTTCGCGCTCGGCGCGCTCCGGCGAGCCAAGCCCGCTCGGCACGTAGTGGGCGTGACTGCCACCACGCACGAGAATCTTGCGCGTCCCGGTTTGCGGATCTAAGACCGCGACTTGCGCGGCATCGAGGCCACCCGAAAGCGCCGTGATCGTGAACAGTACACCGTGGCCGCCCGGCAGCAGTTCGGGCCACAGGTGATCGGCCTCCCCCTGCGCGCGGTCAGGCCGCGTGAGGACCGTGATCGGCCCGCCCGCCGCAGCGACCCGCTGCAGGCCGGTCGTGGCGTCACCGGTCGCGACGATGATCGTGTCATCCGGTCCCCAGGTGGCGCCGAGGAAATTGCCATCAAGCGTCGCCAGCGGGACCGCCGGCCCACCGGTCACCGCCACTTTCTTCAGCGAGTTGGGGGTGTCTGCAGCGAACCCGATCCATTGCCCGTCGGGGGAGACGAACGGTCCGCGCGGCGCGCCGGTGAACACTGCCGTCGGTGCGAGGGCATCGAGTGCGCGGACGAAGAGTTGCGTGCCGCGGTTGCCCACATAGACGACGCGGGAACCGTCGGGCGTGATCGCCAGGTCGCGGTCGATGCCGTTGTTGGTCAGCGCGGCGGTACCCGACGACGTGATCGTCAGTCGCGAGACACGAGGCGGCACCGAGTCAGGCGGCCGCGTGGCGAACCACACCGCCGCGCCCCCGACAGCGGCAACCACCAACACAACGCCCGTCAGTGCCGCGACGCGCCGCCACAGCGGCCTTCGTCGAAGTACCGTGGCGGATCCACCGAGACTCGCGTGCTCGTCGAGCGCGAAGAGCGCCGCGGCGATGTCGCCCACCCGCTTGCGGCGATCCTTCTCGAGACAGCGTCGGATCAGCGCACGAATCGATCCAGGCACGCTTGCCGGCAACGCGCTCCAGTCCGGCTCCTTGCTCAGGACCGCGACCATCACGTCTGTGACGTCCTCACCGTCAAACGGCCGCTTCCCGCTCAGCATCTCGTAGAGCACACAGCCGAAGGCCCAGATGTCGCTCCGCTTGTCTGCCGGGCGTCCCTTCGCCTGCTCGGGGGACATGTACGCCGCGGTGCCCATCAACATTCCGACGCCCGTCATCATCGCCGGCGACGTGATCGTCGGAGACATGGAGTCGGGCCGGCTCAAGCCGGCCCCCACGCCTTGTTGTACGTAGGGGCCGGCTTCAGCCGGCCCAGCGAGCTTTGCAAGCCCAAAGTCGAGCACCTTCACTACACCATCCGGCGTGATCTTGATGTTCGCCGGCTTCAGATCGCGATGAATGATGCCGTGCTCGTGTGCCGCTTCGAGGGCCTCGCAGATCTGCCGAGTGATCGGGAGCGCTTCGTCGAGCGGAATCGCTCCGCGCGCGATCCGATCGGCGAGCGTCTCGCCTTCGACGAGTTCGAGCACCAGCGCGCGCACGACTGCCAGCCCCGAGCCTGGCGAAGGGTCGGCGTCTTCAATGCCATAGATGGCGGCAATGTGCGGATGATTCAGCGCGGCGAGGACTTCGGCTTCGCGCTGGAAGCGGGCGAGGCGGTCAGCGTCGCTGGCGAACGATTCCGGCAGGATCTTCAGCGCAACCTCGCGCTTCAGCCGCGTATCGCGCGCCCGATACACCTCACCCATCCCGCCGGCGCCGAGGGCAGAAAGGATTTCGTACGGCCCGAGGCGAGCGCCTACCGCGAGCGTCATGCTGGTGGTGAGCCGGGCGGATTATGGCACAGCGCATCTGCGGACGCGCCATCGGCAGCCGAGGACGTAAGATGGACCGGTGAAGCCCACGCTCGAAGACGGCCTGCGAGCGCTGCAGGAAGCGACGGAGATGGCCCGTCAGATCCGCATCGACTTGACCGACGACTACCTCGCCTTGATCGCCCAGGTGGAAGACATGCCGCAGAATGCGCCGCGCGCGGACAAGAGCTGGGTCTGGCGTCTCATCGACGCGTCAGCCCGGGCGTACGCGGGGGCTCGGCGCGTTCGCTGACCTCTACGTGGATCCGCTCATACCGCTCGCGCGGCGTCTGAACGAGCGTGGATGTGGACTAATGAAACCTCGTGTCCCGTGGAAGCAGGAGAGGTTGTGGCGAGAAGACGCGACGGTCAACAGTCCCAAGTCGGAGTCAGGTGACGACCCGACTCACGTACCGGAGCCTGATGTGAAGCGTGGCGTCACCTGACTCCGACTCGGTTTTTCCGGGACTTCGGCACGGACGGTGCGGCCGCCGGCGAATCATCCATTGGCAGCCGGAAGCGGCGGATCCCATCATATGAGGACAGCGCGCCTGCAACAGCACCGGCCGTGGCCACGCAACCGATTTCGCCCACGCCCTTGGCGCCATAGCCACCGATCTCATCGGGAACTTCAATCAGGATGATGTCGACCGCCGGCATCTGCCGGGCCGTCACGAGACCGAAATCGCGCATCTTCAGCGAGTCGGGCCGACCGCCCTTCGACGTGAAGTTCTCGGACAGGGCATAGCCGAGCCCCATGTGCACACCACCCTCCATCTGCTCCGCACAGAGCCGCGGGTTGATGGCGCGACCGACATCGTGCGCCGCGACGACGCGCGCGAGCCGGCCGTCCTGGTCGAGGATCACAACCTGCGTCGCATAGCTGAAGGTCAGGTGCGTCGTGGGGTTGGTCGCCGCTTCCGGAGTGCCGGGCTTCGTCGTGAAGCTGTAAACGACCTCGCCCGTGTACTCGCGCCCGACCAAATCCTGCAGCGGCGATGTCTTCAAGTCCGCGGCGAGCTTGCGCGCCGCCTGCTGCGCCGCCGCGCAGCTCAACGTCGTCCCCCGAGAGGCCCACGTCTCGCCGCACCTGGTGCCATGCTCCTCGTCCCACCTGACGGTCATGATGCTCTCGGGCAGCCCGGTCTCTTCGGAGACAGCCTGCATCGTTGCCGTGTAGATGCCCTGCCCCATCTCCGTGTACCCGTTGAGAATCTCAAGCCGCGCTTGCCGCGCCGACGTGTCCGACGAATCGCCGTCGCGCGAAGTCGGAGCTTGCCCCGACGAAGCGCCGTCGCGCGAAGTCGGAGCCTGCCCCGCCGAAGCCTTTGGCGAAGGCGGGAGTACTCGGATGGTGATGTAACCGAGCTCGGTCGTGCCGTTCCCCAGTCCCGTGCTCTTGATTCCACATCCGATACCCTTGTATTTCGCGCTCTTATAGATCTCCTTCACGGCCTCGAGCGATTCCCGCATGCCGCGGACGCTCTCCCGCATGACCTGGCCCGTGGCGAACGCGTCTCCAGGGTTGAGAATGTTCCGTTCGCGGATGTCCCAGTTGTCCACGCCGATCTTGTCGGCCAGGATGTCCATCATGCCTTCCATGGCGAACTGGGCCTGGTTGCTGCCGAACCCGCGCATCGCGCCGCTCGTCGGATTGTTCGTGTAGACCGCGCGCGACTCGACGTCGACGTTCGGCACCCTGTACGGGCCGCACGAATGGCACGCGGCGCGGAGCAGACATTTGCCGCTCGTCCCGGCATAGCCGCCGGCATCGCCGACTATGCGCGCCCGAACCGCCAGAAGGTGTCCTTCTGCATCGGCGGCGACCTTGAACGTCAAGTACATCGGGTGACGCTTGACGTGGTGCTGGGTCGACTGCTCGCGGGTCAGAACCGTCTTGACGGGCTTGCCGAGGAGGAAGGCCGCCATTGCCGTCTGTGCCTGGATCGACAGCTCCTCTTTCGCGCCGAAGGCGCCGCCGCTCGCCGCAAGGGCGATCTCCACGTCCTCCTCGGGCAGATTCAACACCTTCATGATCTGCTTGTGGTCGAACACGGAGCCCTGACTGTCGCTATGAACCTTGATCCCTTTGCCCTGCGGGCAGGCAAGGCACGCTTCAGGTTCGAGGAACGCAGGCTCAACGGCCTGCGTGGCAAACGACCCTTCGATCACGTGCGCCGCGGTGGCAAATGCCGCCTCGACGTCGCCACGGCCGAACTTGGTGGTGTCGATCAGATTCGGGCTGGGACGCAGCGTGTCCGCGGAGTGAACCTCCGGCGCGCCGGGCTCGAGCGCCTTGAACGGGTCGGTGACCGGCTCGAGAACTTCGTAGTCGACCTTGATTTTCGCCGCGGCCTGACGTGCATGAAACTGCGTGTCGGCCACGACCATCGCGATGAAGTCGCCGACGCAGCAGGTCGTCTCGCCGACAGCGACAAAGAGCGGAAGATCGGGAACATTGAGGCCCGTGCCCCGTTCGCCAGGCACGTCACGGGCCGTGAAGATGCGCTCGACGCCGGGACTGATTGCCGCCGCCTCGGTGTGGATGGCCAGCACCTTCGCGCGCGGATGCTCTGAGAGGACCATCGCGCCGTGCAGCATCCCCGGCGCGCGCATGTCGTCGACGAACGGCTTCTCACCCAGCGTCTGCTGAATGCCGCCGACACGCGCACTTGACCGCCCGACACCTTGCCCGTTGCCACCGGCGCCGTTGCCGTTGCTCTTCGCAAACGCCGGGTTGCGTGACAGGCCGAACTCTTCTCCGAAAAACGAGCGGCGCCTGGGCTCCTGGCGCGGCAGCGTCCCGCCATTCTTCATCGCCTCACCGGCGGTCTGAATCGCGTCGATGATCCGTCCGTACCCGGTGCAGCGGCAGACGTGGCCGTCGAGCGCCTTCGCGATCGCGTCGCGGTCGTCGGTCTTCCCCTGCTCGATCAGGTGCGATGCGCGGACGACGATGCCCGGAATGCAGAAACCGCATTGAACGCCGCCCTCGAGCACGAACGCCTTGGCAATGGTCTGGCGCGTCACCTCGGGCAGGCCTTCGAGGGTCGTGATGTCATGGCCAGCCATCTGCTCAGGCTTCCTGAGACAGGAGAGCGCCGGCCGGCCGTCTATATTGACGAGGCAGCAGCCACAGGCGCCTTCCGGAGCGCAGCCGTTTTTCGCGGAAGCGATGCCGCATTCCTCTCGCAGCACCTCCAGCAGGTGCATACCGGGCTCATACGGGGCCTCTGTTTCCTTGCCGTTGAGCCTGAACCTGATTGTGGGCATCCAGTTTCTTTGTCTCTCACCACGACGAACACAAAAAGCGCGCCCGACACGAGCCTCGAGGAATGTTATTTGGGTTTCCTCGCAAAGTGCACCGTAAAAAGCACTTCCTAAACTACTCAGTATCGCATTTCCACGATGGGGCGTGTATGATGATCGGCTGCTAAGCTCACAATTTGCTCGGAGGCAACATGCAGGAACCTTGGAAGACGGACAAGTGGTACACGAGCCCCTGGAACCACCTGCCGGACGTGCGGAAAGACTTTAAGTTCGCCAAAAACATCAAGATCCACGATGTCACGCTGCGCGACGGCGAGCAGCAGACCGCCGTGGTCTTCCGGCGCGAGGAAAAGGTCGCGATCGCGAAGAGGCTCGACGCAATGGGGGTACACCGGATCGAGGCCGGCATGCCCGCCGTCTCCGAGCAGGACAAGGCCGCTATCTCGGACATCGCCAGCCTGGGACTCAAGGCCGACATCTTCGCGTTCGCGCGCTGTATCCCGGAAGAGATCAAGGTCGTCAAAGCGTGCGGGGTCAAGGGCGTGGTCGTCGAGATTCCCGCCAGCGACCACATGATCAAGAACGCCTACGGCTGGTCGTTCGAGCGCGCCATGAAGTCGTCCATCGACACGACGATCGCAGCGAGAGAAGCGGGCCTCTACACGGTTTTCTTCACGATCGACGCCACCCGCACCGAGCTCAATCGCTTCCTCGACATCGTTTCGCAGGTCGCCACCGAAGGGCACATGGACGCGCTGACGATCGCGGACACGCTGGGCGTCTGCACGCCGGAAGCCGTGCACTACGTCGTCGGCAAGGTGATCGATCGCCTGAAGAAGCCGGTCGAGATCCACTGTCACCAGGACTTCGGCCTCGGCGTCGCGAACACCGTGGCGGCACTGGCCGCAGGGTCATCGGTCGCGCACACCACGATCACCGGCCTCGGCGAGCGCGCCGGCAACGTGCCGATGGAAGACGTCGTCCTGTCACTGCTCGCCCTCCACGACATCGACCTCGGGATCAAGACGGAGAAGTTCGTCGAGGTCTCCAAGTTCGTCATGGATCTGGCGAAGGTCACGCAGCCGCCCAACCGTCCGATCGTGGGCGACAAGCTGTACGAAGTCGAGTCGGGGATCATCGCCGGCTGGGTCCGTATGTGCCGGAAGGATCACCCGCTCGAGTTCGTGCCGTTCGTACCGGACCTGGTCGGGCAGAAGCCGGTGAACATCGTGCTCGGCAAGAACAGCGGACCACCGTCGATCGACGAGTGGGCCGAAAAGACCGGCATCAAGATCACGGACGAGGAACGGATGGCGATCCTGCTGGCTGTGAAGGCGAAGTCGTTCGAGAAGAAGGATCTGCTGACGGCCGAGGAGTTCAAGGAAATCGTCGCGCGCGTCGTCAAGACGAACGCGGCGCTCGCTTAGCTGCCTCCCGCAAGTTCGAAGTTTGAAGTTCGAAGTCAGAAGTAAGTAAAAAGTGCAACGAGCTGTCACGCAGCTCGTTGCATTTTCCGCTTAGATCCCATGGCCGATGTTACGCGTAACGCCTGGGCAGCCAGGAACCACTGTTATAAAACAGCTCGTTGCAGTTCGAACTTACTTCGAACGTCCCACTTTGACCTTCGAAGTTAGCGGCTATCTACGGCCGTTTCATCTGGGATTGCCAGCGAGCTTGTCCAGCATTGCGCTCTCGCGGTCACCTTCGAGACACGCCTCCTCCAGTAGCTCGTAACTCTTAGCCTCGTCCCCACGGACAGTCCGACCGAACGTCAACGCGATCTTGAAGGGTCTGGTGTAGACCTTCGGATCCTCGAAAATGGCTTCGTAGCTGATCTTGTCCGGGTCGACGAACGTATAGCGTTCGCTTACGTGAAACGCGTCGCTATGGAAATCTCCGACAATGTCAAACCACGTCTTGTCGTTGTTATTGGTCACGTCGACGACCAGCGTATTTCCCTCCCAGTGACCACGCGAGTCGCCCATCCAGAGTTTGATGTTGTCGCCGACATGCGGACGGCCGTCGAGGGGAATGACGCGAGAGCCGTGGTTGAACTCCTGAAGGATCACGACGTATCCAGCAGGCTGCAGAATCTGAAACGTACCCTGGTAGAAGACGCGCGGCACTCCGCTGGGAAAACACCGCGTGTGGGGGTCGACGTACTCCCACTTCGTCAGGTTCGTGTGGTTGTCGTAGACCTCCGTCCTTTTTGCCCTCGCCCAGGGCTGGTAGGGGATTTTTCCATCCGGCGGGTCTACAACCAGACTTACAGGGTCCGTCTGGTTCCCACTCATTACGACGTGTGCCTGATCCGCTCCTTGCTCGATGTCATAGGTCGCCAGCCGTCTCCCCTGGTTAGCCCAGAATCCTTGAATGTCCGGCTGGCCATTCTGCGTTCGTGGCAGGTTCGAGGTCTTCTCCGCTGCCGTCGGCGTCTGGCCGGCACCTGGTACGGGTGCCAGGAATACGACCGACGCCGCCGCGGTTATCGCAATCGCCAAATGAAAAAATCGACCGCTCATGTGAAAACTCCTCGTGAGCAGCCAGCATCGCGGCTCACTTGAGCCGACCCGCGGCTTCTTCCTGCAGAGCGTGGCACTCGTAATCCAGAATCTGAGCGTTTTTTTCCTGTCGACGATACAGGGTCATGTTCATCTTCCAGGGTCGCGTAAACACCTTCGGGTCCTCGATCGTGACTTCATAGGCGATGTGGTCAGGACCGGTGCGCTTGTAGCGTTCGACCACATGCAAGGCGTCACTATGGAAATTCCCGGCGCCGTCAAACCAGGTCTGGGCGTTGAAATGGACCGAGTCGACGACGAGCGTATCTCCGTCCCATCTGCCGCGCGACTCCCCCAACCAGAAATCAATGGCCCCCGGGAGATGCGGACGATCCGTGTAGATCGTACGGACCGCGTGTACATACTCGTAGATGATGAGCGTGGAGTCAGCGGTCTGAAAAATCTGAAACGGATACGGCATATAGGTGAGGCGTGGGACGCCGGGAAGATAACACCTGGTCACCGGGTCAGCGGTCAGACGGTTCTCAAAGTTCTCCCTCTTCTTCGCTGCGGCCCAACCCTGGTACGGGATGTCGTTGCCTTCAACAACGCCTTGCCCGGCAGGAACGCCCAGTCGCGCAGGATGGTCCTGAATGTCCCACGCGGCGGTATTGAGGACCTGCCAGACGCCCTGGATGTCGGGCTTGCCGTCCGGCGTACGAGGCGGGGTATACGCCTGAGGCTCGGCCACTCGGGCCTGACCTGAGACCGGTACTGTCGCGAGCGAGATGACGGCCGCCACGATCATCGAGCGTATAAGCCGGTTTCCCATCTAATGCACCTCGAACCCGCCGCCTTCGATTTCAGGCGCCCATGAATCCTACCTCTCGAAACCGAGCGTTGGAGTTCCAACTTACATCGAACTTCTGCCTTCGAACTTCGAACGTTACAGCAATCTACCGCAGCAATAGGTTCGTTGACGGACACTGCGGGCGCAGATAGAATCGCCACGCATTTTCGATCGAAAATCTCTCGTCATTGAGGGGCCCAGCCCATGCCCAGATTCGGGATCGCGGTTGTGTTGGTCACGTTAGGGCTCGCGCAAGCGGGCATGAGAGCCACCTCCGCCGAGGCTTCGGCGCCCGAGGCCGCCCAGGACGGGGTGGCTCCCACCTCTCCGAAGTGTGCGTCTATCTTGGCTGCCATCTCTTCTGCCGCGCCGAACCGCGCATCCGCTCGCGGGCCGGCGGGAAGTCCCGAATCAGGCAAGGCGATCTGGGCACTCGGCAACACGTCGTGCCGCAACTGCCACGGCGGAGACGCCGAGGGCGCGTACGCCCCGACATTGGCGGGACAGAAGTTGCCGTTCGATGCCGTGAAGAATCAGATTCGGAAGCCATGCGGCATCATGCCGGCGTTTGTTCCGTCGCAGCTGACGGATCAGGAGGTCGCTGATCTCGTCGCCTATTGGAACAGTCTTCCGGCCCCGGCGAAGCCTGCGGCGTGGCGGACGCCCCTTCCAGCGGGTGCCACGCCGGGACAACGGCTCGCCATCACGGAGATCGGCTGCGCGCAGTGCCACGGCGCAACGTTCGAGACACCCCGTCATGGTCTGGCGCAAGCCAACGGCGACTGGCTCTGGTTCAAACGCCAGGTGTACGACCACCAGACCGCCATTCGGACACACTGGGCACAACTCGACCCAAGCCTGCCCCAGGTGACACCGGGACCTGCCGGGCCGCCGGGACGCAATCGCGTTCGGATGGGCCACTACGATCGCAAGCAGCTGCCGGAATCGGTGTTGAGGCAAATCTTCGACTGGGCGACTGATCTCGGTTACCTTCCGCCGCTGGCGGCCCAGGTCACGGCCGGAGCCCAGGCGAACGCATACACGATCAAGGTGATCAATGCCGGCGTGAAGAACAAAGGTATTGCGGCCGAAGGCGTGAACGTCTCGGTCATCCTGCCGGCAAGCGCGAACGTCGTGAACACGACAGGCACCGGATATCAGGGAACGCAGCCACTCGACAACATGTCAAAGGTCGCGGTCTGGCGGCTGCCGCGCCTCGGACCTACAGAGCAGGAGGTGCTCACGATTACGCTTTCAGCACCAGCGCCCGATCTTCGCGGGACGATCCGGTGGGCAAAGCCTGCGGTCAAAGCGGACCAGGTGGTGCTGTTCGCGTTCAGGCGCGGCGCTCTGGCGTCGAACTGAGCCGGCCTCGAGGTTGAAGGTCGAAGCACCGTACACCGCGAAAGTAAGAGGAGCGAGCGGAATGTATGTCGGGCGTCTTGGTCTGTTGCAGAGGCGAGCCCGTGCGCCGCTTCTCATCCTGCTGGTCACGCTCTGGAGTCATCCGGCGCTGGCTCAGACGGATTTCATGGGTGTATGGCGCCCCCTCCCGCGCAACCAGGACGGCAGCGGGATGGTGGGTGACATCGCGGGTGTGCCCGTTACGGATGCAGACCGGTGGCGGGTCCAGAGCTGGTCGCCGGAGGACTTCGACGTCACCGAATGGGCGTGCCGACCGCACGCCTGGGACTACTCGCTCGAAGGCCCGCTCTCGGCACTCCGCTTCTGGGCAGACATTGACCAGGCCACTCAGAAAGTCATCGCCTATCACGGGCACCTCAATCAACAGGAGCAGGAAACGACCATCTGGATGGACGGCCGCCCGCATCCTCCGGAGAATGCCCTTCACACGTGGAGTGGCTTTTCGACCGGCGAATGGGACGGCGACGTGCTCGTCGTGACGACCACTCATCTCAAGGAGGCCTACATCCGGCGCAATGGACTGATGCGCAGCGATCGCGCGATCGTGCGCACGCGGTGGAGACGGATGGGCGAGTACCTGCAGGCGACCTCCATTCTTTACGACTCCGTCTACATGACCGAACCGTATGCCCGGAGCACGATGATGTGGGTCAACGATCCCTCGCTTCGGATGGATCCGTATCCGTGCGAAGAAGCGACAGAGACCGCGATTGCGCGGGGCACGGTGCCGCATTTCCTGCCTGGCAAGAGTCCGTTGCCCGCATTCAACAAGGACCTCACCGATCGATTCGGCACTCCATATGAACCGCGGCTCGGCGGAGCGGCCACGATGTATCCCGAGTACATTGTGAAGATGAAAGCGATGCCCAAACCGGCGAAGGCCTATGTCGGAGGCGCGGAGCAGCAGCCATGATTAGGGGTCAGGGGTCAGGGGTTAGGGGTCAGGGGTTAAGGGTTAGGCGTCAGGGGTTAGGGGTTAGGGGTCAGGGGTTAGGGGTTAGGGGTCAGGGGTTAGGGACGCCAGTCGTACGGATCATCGTCGTGGTGTGTCTCTGCGTCCTGGGAGCCGGGCGCGTCCACACGCAGGGCAATCAGAATCGCGCCGCCCAGGCCGCCTGGCCGCCGAAGTTGACCGCGCCCGCCCCCGGGCAGATTGAAATTCTTCCGGTCCAGGGCCATGTGTACATGCTGGCAGGAGCAGGCGGCAACATCACCGTGCAGGCCGGCGAGCAGGGCGTCCTGATCGTCGACACCGGCATCGCGTCGATGAGCGACAAGGTGATCGCGGCCATAGCGACCCTCTCACACGGGAAGCCGCTCAGGTACATCATCAACACAACCGAACGGGAGGATCACACCGGAGGAAACGAGAAGATCGCCGCGACGGGTGAGATTGTTCCGTTTCGCGAGCCCAACTACGCGGCCGGCCCGCAGGGCGCACTCGATACGCACCGGGCGTCGGTCATCTCATCTCTCCCCGTGTTCCACAGGATGGCAGCGGCGACGGGGCAAACGCCGCCGAGGCCGGAAGGGGCGTGGCCGGACAACACGTACTCGACGCCTCAAAAACGGCTCTTTTTCAACGATGAACCCGTGGTGATCATGCACCTGACGGCGAACACGGACGGGAACAGCATCGTCCTGTTCCGGAAATCCGACGTCGTCAGCACGGGCGATTTGTTCGACCTCACCGGGTACCCGCTGATCGATCTCAAGGCCGGCGGGAGCATTCAAGCTATGGTGGACAGCCTGAATCGATTGATCGACATCACGGTTCCCGAGGCAAACGCGGCAGGTGGCACACTGGTGGTCCCGGGTCACGGACGCATCTCCGACCACGCCGACGTTGTGTACTACCGCGACATGGTCAGCATCATTCGCGACCGCATTCAGGACATGATCCGCCAGAAGATGACATTGGCGCAGGTGAAGGCTGCAAGGCCGACGCGCGAATACGACGCCCGGTATGGCAAACAGACGGGAGCCTGGACGACCGACATGTTCGTAGAGGCAGCGTACCAAAGCCTCAGCAAGTAGTGCGAAAAGGAGACATGTTATGAAACGGAGAATCGTGGCGCTATTCGCCGGTGTCATCCTGCTGGTGGGAGCCGGTCGAGTGTTCGCGCACCACTCATTCTCGGCCGAGTACGATTCCACCCAGAAGGTCGAGCTCGCGGGAGTCGTCACGCAGTTCGTATGGCGGAATCCTCATTCGTTCATGAAGATTGATGTCACGGACAAAGATGGGACGACAAAGAGCTGGGCCCTCGAATGGGGTTCGACAGGCCAGTTGTCCCAGGCGCAGATCACGAGGACGTCGCTGAAACCGGGTGACAAGATCGTCGTCACCGGCGAGCCGGCGCGCGATCCGGCAGCCCCTCGCTTGCTCATTACGACCGTGACGCGGCCCAGCGATGGATGGGAGTGGAAGGGCAGGGTTCAGTAGATGCTTCGGCGCACCAGGTGGATCTGCCTGGCGGCGCTCGCGCTGCTGATCGGCCTTGCGTCGCCACACGTCGCCGACGCGCAGGCACGTGGCGGGCGCGCTGGGGGTCCGCCACCGACCGCGCGCGCGGCCGCGCCGAAAGATCTCACGGGGTACTGGGTCGCGGTGGTGACCGAACACTGGCATCTGCGGATGGAGATGCCACCCAAGGGCGACTTCTCGATGCTGCCTGTCAACGCTGAGGCGCGCCGCGTTGCCGGCATGTGGGATCCGGCGCAGGACCAGGCGTCCGGCAATGCCTGCCGTGCCTATGGCGCGGCCGCGATCATGCGCGTGCCGGGACGCCTCCACATCACGTGGGCGGATGACAACACGCTGAAGATCGATACAGACTCCGGGACGCAGACCCGTCTTCTTCACTTCGGTGCCGCCGCCGCCCCGGCAGCCGCAACAACGACGCCTCTCGACTCGGGCTCGGGGCGTCCCGAGCAAGGTCGAGGGACGCAGGCCGAGTGGCAGGGGTACTCAGCCGCGACCTGGGCAGGCGCGGCGGCGGGACGTGGCGGAAGGATGCCGGGGCCGGCTGGAAACCTGAGCGTAACCACGACGAGAATGCGGCCCGGGTACCTGCGTAAGAACGGCGTCCCGTACAGCGAAAACACCGTACTCCAGGAGTACTTCGACACCTTTACCGAGCCCAACGGCGATTCGTGGCTCGTCGTCACGTCGATCATCACGGATCCGCAATATCTGACCGGACCGTACGCGACGACCAATCATTTCAAGAAGGTTCCAGACAATGCGTCTGGATGGGATCCCACGCCCTGCCGGGCGGATCAGCCTCGTTGAATTTTGCAGGCGGAGGAACATATGAGCGCGCGATTTTTAGGCGTCGTTCTTCTGTGCGGCTTCAGCATCGCGACCGTGGCGGCGCAGCAGCGAGGAGCGCCGGAACCGCCGACGCCGAGACTGAAGCTGATGAGCAGCGCTTTCACCGATGGCGGGAGGCTGCCGCCGACGTTTACCTGTTACAACAACGGCGGCAACGCCCAGTCGCCGCCGGACAACACCCTGTCTCCCCCGTTCCAATGGGCGAACGCGCCGAAAGACACCGTGAGCTTCGCGCTCCTGGCGAACGGGCCGGACAACCATCCCGCAAAGGGGATCGCCATGGAGATGTTCTGGGCGCTCTGGAACATCCCGGCCACCGCCACGCAGATTCCGCAAGGGTTGAAGCTGGTGCCGGAGCTACCTGACGGCAGCCGCCAGGCGACTGGTCAACGCATGATCGTGGGCTATCGTGGGCCGTGCGCGCCCGCAGGCGTCGGACAGCTTCACTACATGTTCAACTTGTTCGCGCTTGATACGATGCTGAACGTCCCGGCCGGGGCCCCCGAGACCGAGGTCAGGAAGGCGATGGACGGCCACATCATCGGCAGCAGCATCTACGTCGGCACGTTGGAGCGTTGAGCGGCAACTCAAACTCCCAACTCCCAACCTCCAAACTCCCAAGACAACCGAGAGTGACAGCGGACTCCTTGGGAGTTGGGAGTTGGAAAATTGGGAGTTGAAGACTCTACTTCTTGACCGGAGTCGCCTGCTTCCCGCCTTCGCTCTCGGTTGCGTCGCGCCGCTTCGGGCCAAGATCGCCAAGGCCCCCGTCGTTGCACGTCAGACCGGGAGCCGCGCCAGGCAGACCCTGACGCTCGATCCACCCGCAGCAGTACCGGCCGCACGACGCGGGCGGCTCGTAGATGCCTTTGATCTTCTTGCGGTACTCGGGATAGAGCGTCTCCGCGTACCCCATCGCCGCTTCTTTCGGAAGATTGTAGGTGCGGATCATGAAGTCCGCTTCCGGGTTCTTCCCGGGCAGGTAATGCGGAACGATGTCCGTGTCCTCGAGCCGCGGAATCTCGTTGGCGGTGTTGCAGATGCCCCGTCCGCCCTGGTTGGCCCGGGGATCCAGCTTCCACACCCGGCTCACGACGTGCGGTTCGGTGAGATAGATCGGATCTTCCTGAATCGTGACGACCGTCAGCAGGTCCTCATGCCGGGTGATATGGACGGTGTATGTTGTCTGATCGCTGCCCGGGATGCCGTTCCCCCTTCGTATCCAGGCGGTCTTGACGTGGGTCGTACGCGCCGTCAGTGTGTCGCCTTCCCATTTACCAGTGGTGAAGCCGGCAGCGGTATAGAGCACGTTGGCAGATGGCTCAGGACGGCCATCCATCCATATCGAGATCGTGTCCCGTAAATAGTCGCCTTCCAACTTCCACGCGATCACGCGGTTGTCGCGATCGACTTCGCTCCAGATTCTGAGGCCCAACGGACGATAGAGTCCGACCCAGGGTGCCTGCGCGAGGCATTGACGCTGGACGGTCGAGGGGAGGTTCGATGTGTACAGAAGCGCCTTCGCGCGCGCGTCGTCATTGAGCGGCATCCCCGTGAAATCGCCCATGTCCGAGCCAGGGCCGCGCTCGATGTAGTCCTCGTACATGATCGGCACGTACGATCCGGAGAGCTCGATTTGGGCAAAGGCCGGGACGCTCAACGACAGTACGCCACAGACGAGCGTGACCATCCGCCTTAGCACCATCCCGTTCATTCAGCTCCTCTCCAAACGCCGAGTATCGCGCGTTTCAGGCCGTGGTATCCCACGGTGGCGAAAGCATATATCACTCAGCAGACACCGGAAAGTCTGTGCTATATTCCGCGCGCCCACGGGCTTATCTCGCCGCCGCTCTTCACCTTACGGAGGCACCAATGCGCTATCGGGTCGTCAGGGTGGTCATCCGCTATTCGATGATCCTTCTGCTCTCCTCCACCGCAATCCGGGCACAGTCGGTCTCCACGGCGCAGATCGACGGCACGGTCAAGGATGGGGGTGGTCTGGCGCTTCCGGGCGTGACGATTACAGTCATACAGACCGACACGAGTCTGACGCGCACCGCTATTACAAACGAAACCGGCTCGTACACATTGACCAACCTGCCGATCGGACCGTACAGGCTCGAAGCCGCGCTCCAGGGGTTCCGAACATATGTGCAGACCGGTCTGGTCCTGGAGGTGAACTCGAACCCGACGTTGAACGTCACGCTTCAGCTCGGCCAGATTGCCGAAACGATTACCGTACAAGGCAGCGCCGCACTCGTAGAGACACGAAATCCGGGTATCGGCCAGGTCATTACGAACCAGCAGGTCGTCGAATTGCCGCTCAATGGCCGTCAGCTTACCGAGCTGATCTTCCAGGCCGGCCTCGCGACAGGCGGCAAAGGTACGGGGGACGCGCCGGGCGCGAACGCGCTCAACACCGGCGTGCGCAGCTATCCAAACACGACGATCTCCGTGGCTGGCGGTCTGTCGAACGGCATGACCTACATCCTGGACGGCGGCACCCACAACGACCCGTTCAACAACTTGAACCTCCCGCTTCCGTTTCCCGACGCGATGCAGGAGTTCAAAGTCGAGACCAGCGCGCTGCCGGCCCAGTACGGCCATCACTCCGCGGCCGCCGTCAACGCAGTCACGAAGTCCGGCACAAATGTCCTGCACGGCGACGTCTTCGAGTTCATGCGTGACGATTCGCTGAATGCGACCAACGCGTTCGCTGCGATCGGGCCGAACGGCAAGCGCCGGAGCGATGGGCTGCACCGGGACCAGTTCGGCGGGACGCTCGGCGGGCCGGTGATCCAGGGCAAACTCTTTTTCTTCGGGGGGTACCAAGGCACGCGGGTCAACGTGACGCCGACCAGTTTCTTCCAGTTCGTTCCTACCACCGCGATGCTGGCGGGAGATTTTTCAACCATCACGTCGCCGGCATGCAACGCGGGCCGCACGATCCCGCTGCGCGCGCCGTTCGTGAACAGCAGGGTCGCGCCGACGGAGTTCTCGCCCGCTGCGCTGAACCTGGCAGCAAAGCTGCCCAAGCCCTCCAACGAATGCGGACAGAGCTTCTTCGATCGGAAGACCGAGAGCTCCGAGCACATGGCGATCGGCCGACTCGACTATCAGTGGAGCAACACCCACTCGATCCTTGGCCGCTATCAGCTCGCTCGCCTCACGTCGAAACCGGACAACGATCCCAACAACGTGCTCGCGTACGCCAACGGCCCCATCGATGACACCGTGCACTCGTTCGTCCTTGGCGATACCTACCTGCTGGGACCGAACACGGTCAACTCGTTCCGGGCGACGACCAACAGTTCGGACATCAGCAAGGGTTACGTGCCTTTCTTCGATGCAAAGAGCCTTGGCGTCCGGAACATCGCGACACCGTTGCAGGGTTTCACGGCGTTCACCGTGTCCGGAGGGTTCTCGCTCGGTCCGACGGGTGCAAAGCCCAGCACGATTATCACGAAGACATTCCAGCTGGTTGACGACATCAGCCTGGTTCGCGGCGCGCATCAGATCGGGCTGGGCGCCAACTTCATCCGCGCGTCACTGGCATCGACGTCGTACGGCTCTGCCGCCGGGAACTTCGCTTTCACCGGAGTGAACACGGGACTGGGTCTTGCGGATTTCCTGCTCGGACGGCCCGCCACGTTCACCCAGGGACAGGTCTACGGGCCGGGCGGGGTCATGAACTACATCGGAATGTACGTGCAGGATGCCTGGAAGGTGGCGTCCAACCTGACGCTGAACGTCGGCCTCCGTTGGGATCCGTATTTGCCGTATACGAGCGATCAGCGTCATTTCAACCATTTCAGCCTGGAACAGTTCCGCGCGGGTGTGCGGAGTACGGTGTACAGGAACGCGCCGGTGGGCGTGATGTTCGAAGGTGATCCTGGATATCCAGGCCACGCGGTGAGCAAGAACTACTTCGCGAGCTTCGCGCCGCGGTTGGCGGGAGTCTGGGACCCGCGTGGCGACGGGCGCATGACGATGCGCGCCGCCTACGGCAGGTTCTACGATCTGCCGCACATCTGGAACTTCCTCGGATTCGACCGTGGAACGCCATTCGGCACCGAGCTCGTATCGACCAACGGCACGTTCGACGACCCGTGGGTGAACACGCCCGGCGGCAATCCGTTCCCGATCGTGGCCAGGCCGGACATGACGTTCCCGCTGTACGGCGGCTTCGTCTCTTTTCCGCTCGACATGAAACCTCCGTACGCGGACCAGTGGAACGTCAGCGTGCAGCAACAGCTGGGCGCGGCCTGGATGGTGTCGGCGAATTACCTCACCAGCGGAGGTCATCGCCTGCCGATCGGCGATCAGTTGAATCCGGCGGTGTACAGCGCTGGTGCGACGACGGCAACCACCAACCAGCGACGCCAGCTCTCTGTCGAGAACCCGGACCAGGGCCGGTTCTACGGCACGATCACCGGCGTCAAACCGATCGGAACGTCCGAGTACAACGGGCTCATGCTGTCGGTCCAGCGCCGATCGTTGAATGGTCTGTTCGTGTCGGGGAACTGGACGCTGTCGAAATGCGTCTCGGACATCGTCAACTACGAACCGTCAGTAGCGGGAATCGAGCTCGTGAAGCCTGGTGACCCGGCATACGACCGCGGAAGCTGCGGCAGCACGGACCAACGGCACGTTGTGAACCTTTCCACCGTGTATCAGGTGCCTGGCGTGTCGGATGGCTTCATCGGACTGCTGACCAGCGACTGGCAGGTGTCGGGGATCGTCAGCGCGCGGAGCGGGACCCACTTTGCCGCGACGACAGGCGTGGACAACGCGCTGAACGGTCAGGCAAACCAGCGTCCGAACGAGATCGTGAACGACGTGTACCTGAAGAGCGGGTATCGTTGGCTGAACCCGGCGGCGTTCCAGGCTCCCGCGGCAGGAACGTTCGGCAATCACGAGAACAATAGTCTCGTCGGACCGCGCCGGTTCAACGTCGATATGGGGCTTACGCGGTCGTTCCGCATCAGCGGCGAGCGGCAGGTCCAATTCCGGGCGGAAGCATTCAACGTGCTCAATCGGGTGAACCTGAACAACCCGGTCTCGGCGTTGAACAGCCCGAACTTCGGATTGATTACGTTGGCGAGCGACCCGCGCATCATCCAGCTCGCGCTGAAGTACACGTTCTAGAGGAAGGCGTCGCCGTAGAGGCGGACCTTCAGGCCCGCCTGGGAAGAGGACGTCGTCGTCGTAGGGGCCGACCTTCAGGTCGGCCTGGGAGTACGCGGTGCAAAGAATCTTCTTGCTGGTGGTGTTAGTCACGCTCACGGGCCTTCCCGCGTTTGCCCAGGTGGATCTCACCGGACTGTGGCGTCCTCTCTTCCGCAACGAGGACGGAAGCGGGTTGGATGGCGACTACGCCGGGCTTCCGCTCAGTGCGGCGGGGCGGTTGCGAGCGCAGAGCTGGACGCCGGAGAACTTCGACGTCCCCGAGTGGGTCTGTCGGCCGCACGCGTGGGACTTCTCGGTGGAAGCAGGCGCTGCGCAACTACGTATTACGGCGGACATCGACGACCCCACGCAGCAGCTCACCGCGATTCACGGGCGGCTCTCGATGCGCGAGCAGGAGACGACGATCTATATGGATGGACGGCCCCGCCCTCCGGATTATGTCCTTCATAGCTGGAGCGGCTTCTCCACCGGAGAGTGGGACGGCGACGTGCTCGTCCAGACCGCCACTCACCTCAAGGAGGCATACATTCGACGGTGGGGGCCGATGCGAAGCGACGATGCGACGGTGCGTACCCGCTACAAGCGGATCGGCGACTACCTGCGCGCCACCGTGATCATTTACGACCCCGTCTATCTGGCCGAGCCCTACATCCGGACGTCGCTGTTCTGGGTGCGTGACCCCAACCTCGTGCTGCCGCCGTATCCCTGCGAGGAGGCGACGGAAACCGTCATCGAGCGAGGCACGGTGCCGCACTACCTGCCTGGAAAGAGCCGGTTGCCCGCACAAAATCCGAACGAGACGGATCAATTCGGGACGCCGTACGAGGCGAGGCTCGGCGGACCCGACACGATGTATCCCGAGTACATCAAGAAGATGCAACCCTTCCCGCGCCCGGTGGCCAAGGCGGCGGGTGCCGCGGAGCGCGGGCAATGAATCGACAACTGATCCTTGCGTCGATATCAGCGGTTGCGGTGCTGGCGCTGCCTGGCTCCGTCGAACGCGTCCATACGCAGGCCGCTCAGCGCCCGGCCAACTCCCAGCCCCCAACTCCCAACTCCCAAGGCGTTCGGCCTGCCTGGGCCTGGAAGCCGGCGATGCCTGCCGGCAACGACGGGCAGGTTCACGTCCTGCCGGTCCGAGGCAAGGTGTACATGCTGGTCGGGGCGGGTGGCAACATCACTGTGCAGGCGGGCGATGACGGAGTGCTGATCGTGGATGCGGGCGTCGCCTCGATGAGCGACAAGGTGCTGGCCGCCATTCGGACAATCTCCCGCGGGCCGATCAGATACATCGTCAACACGGGCGAACGCGAGGAGTTCACGGGAGGCAATGAAAAGCTCGCGGCAGCGGGCAGCACGATTCGTTTCCGTGTGTCTACCGACCCACGCGTCTCGGATGGTTTGGCAAAAGATCGGGCTTCCGTGATCTCGTATGTCACCATTTTCCAGAGGATGTCCGCGCCGACGGGAAAGGTGGCGCCGCGCGTGGAAGAGGCGTGGCCGGATAACACGTATTCGACGCCACAGAAGAAGCTCTACTTCAACGATGAACGCGTGCTGATCGTGCATGAGCCGTCGGGAACGGACGGCAACAGCATCGTCCACTTTCGCACCGACGACATTGTCAGCGTCGGAGACCTGGTGGACCTGACGAGCTACCCGTTCTTTGACGCCAACGCGGGAGGCAGCATTCAAGCGATTGTCGAAGGCCTCAATCACCTGATTGACATCACGGTGCCCAACAGGAAGTCGGAAGCCGGCACGCTGGTGATCCCCGGTCATGGACGACTGGCCGATCAACCTGACGTCGCCTACTACCGTGAAATGGTCGTCATCATTCGCGATCGGATCCAGGACGGAATCAAACGTGGCCTGACGCTCCAGCAGGTGAAGGCTGAGAGGCCCACGAGCGATTACGAGCCGCGCTTCGGCAAAAACACCGGAGCCTGGACTACGGATATGTTCGTCGAAGCGGTCTATCGGAGCCTCGGAGGGAAGTAGCCATGACACGCAAGGGACTCATATTGTTCGCGAGCCTCCTCTTCCTCGCCGGTGCCGGCCGGCTCTTCGCGCACCATTCGTTCACGGCGGCGTACGAGCCCGGAAAGCGGGTCGAGATCGAGGGCGTCGTGAAAGAGTTTGTGTGGAGGAACCCACATTCGTACGTGAGGCTCGAAATCACGGATAAATCCGGGAAGGCGGAGGTATGGACCCTCGAGTGGGGTTCGAGCACCCAGTTGTCGGCCGCGAAGTATCCCGTGACCCGGACGACGCTCAAGTTTGGCGATCGCATCATCGCGTCAGGTGAACCTGGGCGCGATCCTGAAGCACGGCGAGTTCGTATCTTCTCGATCAAGCGGCCTGTCGACGGCTGGGAATGGCAGGGGGTCGTCGAGTGAGGGTCCGTCTGGCTGCGCTCGCGTTGTGCGTGGCCGTCGCCGTGCCGGCGGTTGCCCGCGCTCAGGGACCGGGTCGTGGCGCGGGTCCGGCGGCGACCGGACGGGCAGCGGCGCTGAAGGACCTGACGGGATACTGGGTCTCGGTGGTGGCCGAGCACTGGCATCTGCGGATGCTGGTCCCCCCCAAGGGCAACTTCGAAATGCTGCCGCTCAACGCTGAGGCGCGTCGTGTGGCGAACACCTGGGACCCGGCCAAGGAGAGCGAGCCATGCAAGTCGTACGGCGCTGCCGCAATCATGCGCGTGCCAGGGCGGTTGCACATTCAATGGGCCGACGACAACACGCTGCGGATCGATACTGATTCCGGCACCCAGACCCGTCTGTTTCATTTCGGCGGCGCGCCACCCGCCGTACAAGGCGCAGGGTCGGCTGCCCAGGGTGTAGGGCGGGTCCTTCCGCCTTCGCCTTCGGCTTCGGCGAGACTCGCCGTAGCGCAAAAGCGCGGAGGCGGTTCGGACCCGCCAAAGGCCGATTGGCAGGGATACTCAGTCGCAATGTGGGAGCGTGCGGCGCGGGGCGGCGGCGAGGGCCGTACTGCGGGAGACCTGAAGGTCACGACGACGCGCATGCGCGCGGGCTACTTGCGGAAGAACGGTGTGCCCTACAGCGAAAACACGTCACTCGAAGAATACTTCGACATGTTTTCAGAGCCGAACGGCGATACATGGCTGGTGATCGATAGTGTTGTCAGGGATCCGCAGTATTTGACGCAGCCGTACCTCACGAGCGTCGCGTTCAAGAAGCTTCCAAACGCATCAGGCTGGGATCCCACGCCCTGCCGGGCAGATCAGCCGAGGTAACTCCCAACGCCAACGCCCAACGCCCAACTCCCAACTCCCAATTCCCAACTCCCAAAACGATCTCGACCACGAAGTGCACGAGGGTCACGAAAAACACATTCGCTTCGTGTCCTTCGTGGTTGGGGTCGAGTTGGGAGTTGGGAGTTGGTAGTTGGGAATTACTTAGCGTCACGTCGAGGAGGGCCGAGATCGCCGAGGCCCCCATCGTTACACGTGAGACCCGGCGCCGCTCCTGGCAGGCCCTGACGCTCGATCCATCCGCAGCAGTACCGTCCGCACGACCCAGGGGGCGTGTAGATGCCCTTGATCGTCTTCCGATACTCCGGATACAGCGCCTCCGCGTATCCCATCGCCGCTTCTTTCGGGAGGTTGTAGGTGCGGATCATGAAGTCCGCCTCGGGATTTTTGCCTGGCAGGTAGTGGGGAACGATGGAGGTGTCCTGGAGCCGCGGAATCTCGTTGGCGGTGTTGCAGTTTTCCTCGACGTATTGGTTTGCGTTCGCGCGCGGATTCAATTGCCACACGCGGCTCACGACGTGTGGCTCGGTGAGGTAGATGGGATCTTCCTGGATCGTCACGATCGTCAGCAGATCGCCATGCCGCGTGAGATGGGCCGTGATCGTCGACTGATCGCTGCCCGGGATGCCGTTGCCCCTTCTAATCCAGGCAGTCTTGACGTGGGTCGTGCGCGCCGTCAGCGTGTCCCCTTCCCATCTCCCGGTCGTGAAGCCTTCGGCGCTGGACAAGGCGTTGAGGGATGGTTCAGGACGTCCGTCCATCCAGATCGTCACGGTGCCCCTCAAGTAATCGCCACCCAGCTTCCATGCGATGACATTGCCGACTTCGTCCACGTCGCGCCAAATCGAAATCCCCCGCGGTCGGTACATCTGTACCCAGGGTGCCTGCGCGAGGCACTGGCGCTCCATCGTCGATGGAAGGTTTGAGGTGTACAGAAGCGCCTTGGCGCGCGCCTCGTCATTGAGCGGCATTCCTGTGAAATCGCCAAGGTCCGAGCCAGGGCCGCGCTCGATGTAGTCTTCGTACAGGATCGGCGCGTACGATCCGCTCAGCTCGATCTGGGCGAACGCGGGGACGCTCCCCATAAGCACGACACAGACGAGCATGACGATCCGCCTGAGTACGATCCCGTTCATGATGGCGCTCACAAGCACTAGAACTTCGCGTCGCAGGGTGAGGGATCCCACTTGCTGCCGTTGGGTTCTTTCTTGAAGTGGATGGCCGTGACCCACGGAGCCTGGAGATAGACGGGGTCCTCCACGATATTGGTATCGACAATGTACTGGTCGCCGTTCGCTTCGGTGTGGAGGTCCCAGTACTCCGTGAAGACCGTGCTGGCGCTGTACGGGACGCCGTTCTTTCGCAAGTATCCGGGTCGCAAGTGCGTGGTCACCGACTTCATCGATCCGCGCCGCACTGTGCCCCGCCCGCGGCCACCGCCCGCCATGATCCACTCGGCGGTCGATACGCCCTGCCACGTCCTGGCGCCCTGTACCGACGACGTGCCGCCAAATCGGAACAGGCGCGTCTGCGTACCGTAGTCGCTTTCCAGCTTGAGCGTGTTGTCGTCCTGCCACGTGATGTGAAGTCGGGTGGGGCCGCGCATCAGGCCCGGCGCTCCGTACGCACGGCATTGCTCTCCAGCAGCGGTGTCCTTCGCGGAATCCCAGGCTTCGGCCACGCGCTGGCCCTCGCGGCTCATCGGAATGCTTGGAAAGTCGCCTTTGGCGGGCGTGATCATCCGCCAGCGCCAGTCCTCCGAGATGATCGCCACCCAGTAGCCGGTGGGATCGAACGGCGCCGCCGCCTTCGGAGTGGTGCCGGCAGGCGCCGGCGCGCCGCGGCCTTGGGCGCGAACGTCTACCGATAGCCCCAAGTGCAATGCAGCCGCCACCGCGAGGAGCACCGCCCAGCCACCTTGGGAGTTGGGACTTGGGAGTTGGGAGTTCACGATTTTCCAGCGGACTTTTTCAGGCCGTTGTAGATCGCCTCGACGAACATGTCCGTCGTCCATGGCCCGGAATCAGCGCCGTATCTCCGCCGGTACCCCTGTGTAGGGTTGGCAGCTTTCACCTGCTCCAGCGTCATGCCCCTCGTGATCATGTCCTGGATGATGTCCTTGATGACTGTGACCATGTCGCGGTATTCCACGAGCTCGCCGTAATCGGACACGCGGCCGTGCCCGGGCACCAGCAGCGTGCGGCCCGGTTTCAAGACCAGCGGCATCGCCGGGACGGTCAGTTCCAGCAAGTGGTTGAGCGCGTCGAGCTCTCCTTGAATGCTGCCGCCCCTCGCCGGGTCGATGACCGGAAATTGCCGAAGGTCGATTACGTCGCCGGTCACGATCACGTCGGCCCGGCGGAAGTGGACCATCGTATCGCCGTCGGTGTGCGCGCCAAGCTGGCGGATGACCTGGATGGCGTCATCGTTGATATACATCGACCGCAGCTTCGAGGTGAAGGTTTCGTTCGGCCACATGTCCACCGGAAACGGCGTCTCATTCCCCTTCGGCGTGCTCATTCGCTGCAGCACGTTTTCGTGCGCGAGCACGGTCGCGTGTTCCTCGTCGCTGAATGAGTCGGGGTTGATCGCGATCCCGGCGGAGCCAACCTTATCGTTGCCGCCGACATGGTCGGCGTCCGCACTGGTGTTGATGATGATGCGGATCGGCAGCTTCGTGATCGCCCTGACCGCCGCCAGGAGGTTGTCCGCCATCGGCGTTGCGCCGCTGTCGACGAGGATGACACCGTCCTCTCCGACGTGGACCGCGACATTGCTCCCGGCGCCAAAGATGACGTAGACGTTCGGCCGAATCTGAATGGTTTCGAGGGCCGCGGTGGTGGGCGCCGGTTGCCGCTGAGCGAGAAGGCTGTGCGCCCGCTGGCCGCCTTCAAGAACGAGAACCAGCGCGATCAGCCACGGCAGGGCCGTCCTGACGCGCGTCGATGGCGCGGTCATGGTCGCGAGAGCATATATCATGTTGGATACCTGCCCGGCAACGCCGGAGGGGTGTGCTATATTGCGCGCGCCTCGTCGAGGGAGGGCCGTCTATGAAGCGTTATCTCGTCGCGCCATTGGCTGCAATCGCGATCGCGATCGGCGCACAGGCGTTCGCCCATCATTCATTCGCAGCGACCTACCTCGAGAATCAGTCGGTGACGATCGAAGGCGATCTCGTGCAGTTCGTGCTGCGCAATCCTCATTCGTTTGTGAACATCGACGTGCCCCAGCCGGATGGATCAATGGCACGCTACATCGTCGAGTGGGGTTCCCCGAGCCAGCTGCAGGGCAAGATCAACAGAGACACGCTGAAGCCCGGTGACCACGTCATCATCACCGGCAACCCCGGTCGAAACGTGGAGGACCACCGCGTTCGTCTGCTCACCTTCCGTCGTCCGAAAGACGGCTGGAGCTGGGGCCTGCTGCCTGACGAGGTCATCGCCAGGTAGGGCGTCCGGGGCTTCCTCACCGATATCGGAACGCTTCGTTCACCGACGGCGCTCAACCTCGCTGGTGCCCTGAGCCGCCTCGCGTTTTCTCGATTGCACTGTCGCTGCCTATCTAGACCTCCGAGGCAGCACTCGGCCGTATCAGAGTGCACACCAGCAACAGGCACTGTGAATCCCAAAAAAAGGGCGGACTTGAAAAGTCCGCCCTTGCTTCGTTGCCTCTGTGTCTCAGTGTCTCTGTGGCCCGTGATCAGTGAAGGATGTTTCGAGAGCCGATGGCCCGTTTCTTCAGAATTGATACTTCAACGCGAACTGCATGATTCGCGGGTCGTCCGCCACGAGATACCGTCCGAACGACGCGCTGCTCAGGTTATTCACGGGTGACATGTTGTTGACCCCCGCGATCGGCGACTGAGGCCTGAACCAGTTGAACGCGTTGAACGCCTCAATGCGTGCCTCAACCGTGTGGTTGCCCGCGAGACCGAACTGCCGTACGAGCGACAGGTCAACCACCCGGGTTCCCATCCCGAAGTACGCGTTGCGAACGGAGTTCCCGTAGGTCCCCAGCGTCGGCTGTGCGAACGCGGCCGGGTTCAGCCAGTTGTTCACCGTTTTCGCGCCGTACGGATTGTCCAGCACCTGGTTGGGGCGCTGCGTCTGCGCCTGGATTCCAGACAGCGCACGGTCGGCTCCCGTGATGATCGTCAGCGGTGCGCCCGAGAATGCACGGAAGACTCCCGAGAACCTCCAGCCCGACGCGAGGAGGCGTGCCGCGGTGTTGCTGAAGTCCGGTGACGCGACGCTCGCGGTGAGATTGAAAATGTGCTTTCGCCAGTTGTCACAGTTCCCCTTGTCCTCATCGAAGACCTTCTGAGCCTCGGCCTCGGCTGGCGGATTGATTAATGACACCGGCTTCTGGTAACCAGTCGCGACGTTGAGCGGGCCCTGCCCCTGGTTGATCAACCCTTCGCAGCGCGACAGGGTGTAGTTCGCGGTCGTCACGAACCCACCCGCGGCCCGGCGTTGCACCGACAGCAATAGCCCCTGGTAATCCTGCCAGCCCGCGTCCGTCACCCAGTCGAGATATCCGTAGTACTGCCCCACCGCTGGATTCAGCAGGCTCAGCTCGCGACGTTGATCGAGCGAATTGTTGCAGTTTGCGAAGGTCTGTCCGCCCGCGGTGCACGGCGCGGCTGCCGTTGCTCCCGGTGTTGTGACAACGGCCGGATTGCCGTCGACGACGCCCCACACGTTGTACATGTGGCTCCCCGTGTACGTCGCCGAGAACGCCAGGTTGTCGCCGACCTGATGCTGAACGCCGACGTTCCAGCTGTGATTGCGTGTCGTCTTGATGTCGTCAGGCACGGTGATGAACAGCGAATAGAGCGCCGAGTTCCAGGGGTAATTCCCCTGCGAGATCGGAAACGGATTCGTTCGGCCGACGGAGCCCCACGGATCGTCAAGGATCGAACCGTTGAGGCGCTGTTCCAGACCGAACGGCGGCGCCGAGCGCGAGTCGAAGAAGAACTGGCCCGTGACGAAGTCGCCCGTCAGGCCATAGCCGGCCCTCACCGATGTGCGGCCGTCGGCCTTCGGATCCCAGGCGACGCCGACCCGCGGTGCGATGTTCGACCAGACGGTCTTCATTCCGGTCGTGCCTGGGAATCCCGGATCGCCTGGATAGTAGAGGCCCAAGGGCGCCTGCGGGTACACCGTGCTGCGGGTGTTCGAACGTACCCGGGCCATGTCGAAGCTATAGAACGCTTTGTCCTGGCTGTTCTGCGGGAACCACGGCTCCCAGCGAGCGCCGTAGTTCACGGTGAAATGCGACGAGGCGCGCCAGGTGTCCTGGCCGTACGCCGCGAAATACGGCTGCGTGATGTCCTGCCGGAACGGCGTCGCTTCACGGAACTCGAACACACGGCCGAGCAGGAAATCGGCGAGCGGCAGCCCCGTCGCACTGCCGTTGAAGGAGATCGGGCCCATCGACCGGACGTTCGATTCGGTCTTCCAGTTCGAGAGTGACACCGCCCCGCCGAACCCGTACTGATGGCTGCCGCGGACCACCGTCAAGTCGTCGGAAATGCCGTAGCTGTTCGGCTTGTAAAACGAGAACGTTTCAGTCCCCGTATTGATCGAAAACGCGCCGGTCGTTGTGATGTTCATGTAGTTCGGCACATGGCTGAACATCTTGATCCCGACATCATCCGGCCCGAACATGTCGGCGTGCGTTCGAATGACACGCGTGCGATTGATTGACAGCCGCACATTGTTGACGACGGTGCTGGCGACAACCCACGTGTCGCCAACCGCCAGCGAATGCTGCGCGTTGTCGCGGCCGCCGGCACCCGCTCCGCCGCCGCCCGCCGCGAGGATGTTGCCGGGGGTGTTTTTCAACGCCGGATCCCAGAACGTGGTTGATAGCTGGTATCGCGCGAAGAGCGCGTGGCTCTGCGAGACCTGCCAATCGACTTTTGCGATCGGCTGCGCCTCGCGCGGCTTGGTCGTCCGCGAATACGCAATCTGTCCGCAGGGATCGGACGTCGTCGGCAGCATCCTTGCGATTCTCATGGCCGCCGGGCTGAAGGATGCGGGGCTGATCCGGTTGTTGGCGAACCCGAGCGCTGCCGGCAGCGTGAGGTTGCCCTGCGCGCGGCATTGCGCCGACGCAACGGTAGAGAAATCGCCCCCCAGCATCGCGGCAGTCGGAATGAACGTGATGATGTCTGCGGGGGTTTGCGTGGCGCGCGTGCCCTGATACGCCCCGAAGAAGAAGATGCGGTCTTTCACAATCGGCCCGCCCAGCACGCCGCCGAACTGGTTGCGCACGAGTCCATCATCGGAGCGCTTGCCGGTCCTTGAATTGATCGCCGCGAACGGGCTCGTCGCGTTGAAGCGATGATGGCGCGCGAATTCAAAAAGGTCACCGTGGAACACATTGGTGCCCGACTTGGTGGCGATGCCCACCGTGCCGCCAGCCTTGTAGCCGTTTTGCGCGTTCTGCGAGCCGGTTTCTACCTTGAATTCCTGCATCGCGTCGGGAAACGGCAGCGGAAGATTTACGCCGTCGTAGACGTTGTTGTGGAGCGCCCCATCGAGCAGGTACGCGACGCCAAACTGCTGACCGCCCGCGATGGCAATGCCCCGGCTGGAGGTGAGGCTGCGGCTCGAGGGATTGCCCAAATCGACGGCCCCGCCGGCAAGCACAATCAGCGCAGCCGGGTTGCGCCCTTCAAGCGGGAGCGCCTCGACCTGTTCGTTCGTGATGACCTGTCCAATGGCGGGATTGCGCGTTTCGACGAGCGGCGCCGCTCCCACTACGGTCACGGTCTCCGCGAGCTCGCCAAGCTGCAGC
>Ga0070699_100000169_pt1 | contig 63052 bp, 57 predicted proteins | sample KBSK1503metaG_FD_65473 | JGI IMG/M metagenome (GOLD analysis project Ga0070699, IMG submission 65473) | Corn, switchgrass and miscanthus rhizosphere microbial communities from Kellogg Biological Station, Michigan, USA - KBS K1-50-3 metaG | ecosystem: Host-associated > Plants > Roots >... | reverse complement strand
GTGTTGCCGGCGTCAAAACAACTCAGCCGCATTCACGTCGCCGGCAAGAGCGGTGATGACATTGGGAACCAGTGCGGCGGCTGGACCATCAGTTGGCAGGGGAAGAGTGGCGATAACACGACCGGCGGCACCACGATCCTCAAAGCGATTCAGGAAAGCGTCTCGCAACAAACGAAGGTAACGTTTTCAAAGGACGGTTCTAACGCGGCGGGCGCGGATCTCGGGATCGTCGTGATTGGCGAGACTCCTTACGCAGAGATGATTGGCGACCGCAATACGCTCGAGCTCGGCGAAGAAGACCTGGCCGTAGTTGAGAAAATGAAACAAGCAGGGATGCCGCTCGTCGTGGTCTTGCTTTCGGGACGGCCGTTGATTATTGATAAAGTGATCGACAAAGCGGATGGGTTTGTCGCTGCGTGGCTGCCCGGGACCGAGGGACGCGGAGTTACCGACGTGCTGTTTGGCGACTTCAAGCCGGTCGGGAAACTGTCGTTCTCGTGGCCGCGGTCGATGGATCAGGTTCCGATCAACGTTGGTGACAAGAATTACGATCCGCTATTCAAGTTTGGCTACGGGTTGAGTTATCAGGGGACGTGATTATTCGTCGTGCAACCTTGGACGAGCGTGAACCGATCAAGCAATTGATTGCTGAGTCGGCGCGTTATCTTAGTCGTCAACACTACAGTGACAAACAGATCGAGGCGGCGATCGCGACCGTGTTTGGTGTCGATACCGACTTGATTGAAGACGGCACTTATTTTGTGGCGGAAGATTCGGGAGTGCTGGTTGGTTGTGGTGGGTGGAGTAAGCGAAAGACGCTCTTTGGCGGTGATCAATATGCTGCGAGAGATACCGGGTATCTTGATCCGGCGTCGGAGTTCGCGAAGATACGTGCGTTCTTCATTCATCCGGAACACGCGCGGAAGGGCATCGCGCGCGCGATTTTGACGCGGTGCGAGGATGAAGCGCGCGCGCAGTGGTTTCGCGGGTTGGAGTTGATGGCGACGTTGCCGGGAATCGAATTTTACAGGTCGTGTGGGTTTGAGCCGGCGGGGACTTTTGATCTCGAGCTCGTTGAAGGCGTAAAACTCGAACTCATGCCGATGCGAAAAGATCTCTGACTCTCTGCAGAGAAAGCATTGAAGGACACTAAACGGAAACTGTTGAATCATTTTCTGGCGGCGCTGGCGTATCGTACGCAGAAGGCGTTGCGGGATGCGCCGCCGAAATTTGGTTCGTTTCGCGTGCAGGAGGGGGTGCGTACGCCGGCGGAACTGGTGCGGCACATGACGAGCGTGCTCGGCTACGCGCGGACAAATTTCATCGGTGGTCGTTACTGGCCCGAACCGCTGGATTCACTCGCCGCGGAAGTCGAGCGCTTTCACGAGATGCTCGGCATGTTGGCCCAGCACCTGCGAAACGGAGACGCGTTGCTCGACGGGATGACTGAAGAGCGCCTGCTGCAAGGCCCGTTTTCAGATGCGATGACTCATGCCGGACAACTGGCATTGCTGCGACGATTGGCCGGAGCGCCGGTGCCACCGGAGAATTTCATCGTCGCTGAGATCGAACCGGATCGTTTGGGACCGGATCAGGCGGAGCCAGTCAGTCCTGATAAAATGTGGCCGGAAGCGCCGGCCGGATGGAAGCCACAAAACAGCAGCGAAAGTTAGCCACAAAAAGGCACACAAAGAAAAATGAAGAGAAGCAGCACAATTCTTTTAGGGTTGATGATTGTGATGGCGGTGCTTTGTCAGACCACCATCGCACAGGAAGAGTTCAAACCGATCACGGTGTTTCTCGTTCGGCATGCCGAGAAGGAAAACGAGCCGAAGCAGGATCCACCGTTGACGAAAGAAGGGGTCGCGCGTTCGCAGGAGCTCGCGCGCCTGCTGAGCGCAGCGGGAATTAAAGCGATCTACACGTCGCAGTTCGTGCGCACTAAACAGACAGCGGAAGCATTGACAGCGAAGATCGGCGTAAGTGCTACGGTCTTGACTATCAAGCCAAATCCGTCCAATCTGCGGCTCATCGCGGAAGAATCAACCGCCGACGTAGTCAACCGAATTTTGCAGCGACCCGGCGACAGCGCGCTCGTTATTGGCCACAGCAACTGGATTCCCGACGTTATTAAAATGCTCGGCGGCGACGTTGTCCCCACCATTGACGAGCGAAAATTTAACGATCTGTTCATCGTCACCGTTTACGGCAAAGGGAAGGCGAAAGTGGTGCAAATGAAGTACGGCGCACCATAACTGACCCCTTTCCCGGCCTCATTACGCGTTATTCTTTGAACATTGTGGATTTCGTGACAGCCGTTCCGGCACGGCATTGCCGGTTCAGGAGATTTGAAGATGAGGCATCTGTTCTTTGCGATATTGTTGCTCTTTCCAATCGTAGTATTTGGTCAACATAGCCATGCTCCCACTAACCCCCCGGCGCCAGTGACGCTGGAGGCGGGACTCGGCGACATCAATCATCCGGTTACAACCAACAACGCGGAAGCCCAGAAGTTTTTCAATCAGGGTCTTTCTTACCTTTACGGCTTCAATCACGAAGAAGCGGTGAAGTCGTTTAAGCAAGCCGCGCAACTCGATCCCAACCTGGCGATGGCTTACTGGGGCATCGCACTCGCTATGGGATCCAACTACAACGTCGCAGCCGATGGTCCATCACTGCTCCAGGCTTACACCAATTTGCAGAAGGCCATCGAGCTCGCGCCGAAAGCGTCGGAAAACGAGCGCGCTTATATCGACGCGCTGTCCAAACGTTATTCGTCCGACCTCCAGGTGGATAAACAAAAGCTTGCGGTGGATTACAAAAACGCCATGGGCGCGCTGTCCAGGAACTATCCGGACGATCTCGACGCCGCCACACTCTACGCCGAAAGCATGATGAACCTGCGTCCGTGGAAACTATGGACCGGCGACGGCAAACCGGCGGAAGACACACTGGAGATCGTTGCAGTACTTGAAAGTGTGCTGCGTCGTAATCCAAATCACACCGGCGCCAATCACTACTACATTCACGCTGTGGAAGCGTCAAACTCGGCTGAGCGAGGTCTGCCAAGTGCGGCACGGCTCGGCAAGATCGCGCCCAAGGCCGGTCACCTGGTCCACATGCCGTCGCATATTTACAACCGCACCGGTGATTACGCCGAGGCGGCTCAATCAAACGTAGACGCCATCGTTGTCGATAAGGAATACATCACGAAGAGCGGCAATCAGGGGCTCTACCCGAATATGTACACGAACCACAACATCCACTTCCTGGCGGCGGCGAACGCCATGAAGGGACGTTATGCGGATTCGATCAAGTCGGCACGCGAGCTCGAAGCGAATGTTAAGCCGGCACTGAAGGCGATGCCGATGCTGGAAATGTTTTATCCGTACCCGCTGGTTTCGCTCACGCGTTTCGGCAAGTGGGATGAAGTCTTGAAAGAACCCAAACCGGATGCATCGTTGAAGATCACGACCGGCTTCTGGCATTTCGCTCGTGGCAGCGCGTACGCCGCTGCGAAACAAACTGCGGATGCGGAGAAGGAACTCGCTGCTCTGCGTGCCGTCACTAAGAGCATGACGCCTGAGGTGCGGATGTTCTCCAATGCAGCGACCGACGTAATGAAGGTGGCCGAGTTGACGCTCGAAGGCAAGATCGCCCTCGCGCGTGGTGACAAGACGGCGGCGATCGATCTATTAACCAAAGCTGTTGCGGCTGAAGATGCAACTTACTACGCGGAACCTTCGGATTGGGATCTCCCGACCCGCGAAGTACTCGGCGGCGCACTGTTGGCGAACGGCGATGCGGTTGCTGCCGAGAAGGTGTTTCGCTCCGAGCTTGAGAAACATCCACGCAACGGGCGCGCGCTGTTTGGGCTCGCTCAGAGTTTGCGCAAGCAGGGCAAAGAGTCTGCGGCGAAGATGGTCGAGGTTGAATTTGACAGGGCCTGGCAAAACGCCGACACGAAGCTCACCGTCGATTCACTCCTTGGCATGTCCGTGAGCGCTGTTAGTGTCGCGGGTAATTAATTAACCCAGCCACAAAAGGCACAAACTTCCGTGCCTTTTGTGGCTAACCCTTTTTGCGTATGGATTATAAGAAGGCTGATCTGCCAAGCCTGATCGCCGCGACCAGCAGTATCGCCGGCGAAGCAAAAGATACTTTCGGCGGTCTTACTCCGGCACAACTCAACTGGAAGCCATCCGCTGAGCGTTGGAGTGTGGCCCAGTGCTTCGATCATCTGCTGAACAGTAACAAGGGCTATTTCCCGATCATCGACAGTGTGCTGGCCGGATACAAACGAACATTCTGGCAAAGTGTGCCGGTGCTGCCGGGGCAGATGGGGAAGTTGCTGATTAAGTCGCTCGATCCGGCATCGACCCGCAAACTGAAAGCGCCAAAGAATTTTGAACCGGCGCAGAGTGATATCAGTGGTTCAGTGATAAACGACTTCGTCGCTCAGCAGTCAGCGATAGTTGAAAAGATGAAGGCCACTGAACATCTCGACCTCGAGAAAATTGTTATTAGCTCACCAGCCCTCGCAGTGATCACTTATAGCTTAATGGACGCGTATCGCGTGATCGCGGTCCATGAGCGCAGACATTTCCTGCAGGCACAGCGAGTCACCGAAGAAAGCGGCTTTCCCGCTTAGAAAACAATTATGGAAATCAAACGAATCAACACTCCGAATGCTCCGACAGCCGCTGGACATTATTCGCAGGCGACTGTCTATAACGGTCTCGTATTTGTGGCCGGCCAACTCTCAATCGATCCGGCGACCAGCGAGAGGAAGTTGGGCTCGATTGAGGAACAAACGGAACAAGCGCTCGCGAACGTGCATGCGATTCTCAAAGCGGCCGGCAGTGACTGGGACCGCGTGCTCAAGGTCAACATCTCGGTTGCGGATATCGAGTTGTGGGAGGCCGTGAACAAAGTTTACGCGCGAGTTCTTGGGGAGAATCGCCCCGCTCGCGCGGTAATTCCGTGCGGCAAGTTACATTACGGATTCCTGATCGAGATCGAAGCCATTGCCGCGACGGACCAGTAATCGGTGTAATCCGCGGCTGAAAATTCTCTTGTAAACCTCACTTGTTTTCATTAGTGTAAGCACACATGAAGACCCCCAGGAAGAAGTCTCAGCGCGTCGACCCCGATTCACAAGTCATTCACGAACCACCTGCCGACGGTGGTCGCCTGATCGTTTTGACCGCGCCGCTCACGGAAGCGATCGATCACGCCGGCTATTTCATTCAGATGGCCATGGCTTCGCTGCCCATCTGGATGGAAGGTGTCATGAATCGGAAGTATCCGAAGTGGCGCGAGGTTGAACACAATCCCGACGGCTCCGCGCGTTACATGCCCGCCGGCGTCAGACTCGTCGAAAAATCACTGCTGCGTGAATATCGCTATGACGACGTCGTCGCATGTTTTCCGGACGATCTGCACAAATTTGTTGGACCACGCACGCGCGTCGTCGCCGTTTCCACACACAACCCACTCGGCGTAACGTTCGCCGCCGGCGTCTACACGTCGATCTTCGGCTCGTCGAAGATGCCTATCAACTCGCATTACTCCAGGCAGCTGTTTGCCAGTATCAAGGCGAGTACTTTTCGCAATAATTTCAAAGTGATTGTGGGCGGCTCCGGTGGCTGGCAGATCATTCAGACCGATACTTACGAGGAGCTGAGCGTCGATTGCGTTGTCGAAGGTCGCAGCGAATCGACCGACACGCTCGAACTTTTCCGCAAAGCTATTCAAGGCGAAGAATTGCCGCGCCGTGTTGAAGTCAAACACCCGCTCGAGCGTGATGCCATACTCTTTCCCGACACGCGCACCACTTTCGGAGTGGTCGAGATGACTACCGGCTGCGGGCGTCGCTGCAAGTTTTGCGTGCCGGATCTGAATCCACAGATCGATCTTCCCAAAGACAAGATCATGGGGGCGGTGCGCGCGAATGTCAGAAACGGCAACAAGCAGATCTCGCTTGCCACCGAAGACATGTTCATCTGGGGACAGGTACACACCGACACGCCGTTCTACTTCCCGAACCGGGAAGCCCTCGTGGATCTGTATTCCGAAATTGTGAATACGCCGGGCGTCGAGCAGCACGTGTTGAGTCACTGTACGATCGCGCCGGCCGTGGTCGATCCGTTGCTTATCAAGCAACTCTCGGACGTGTTGCTGCCGAAGAGTCCGATCCACTTTCCGTATCTGAGCAGTCATCCGCAGAAGAAAGCGCTGGCGCCGTTGATTGGTCTCGAAACCGGATCGGTGCGCATGGCCAAACAGATCATGTCGAGCAAGGGCGTGCCGTTTGCAATCGACGACTGGCCCAGCGTTGTGATCGAAGGGCTGCGCGTCTTGAACGAGAACAACTGGTTTCCGGCCATGACGTTGATTATCGGAAATCCGGGTGAGACAGATGAAGACACACGGGAGACTATCGATCTCGTCTACGAGATAGAGCGGCGTGGTTTGTTTGCCTTCCTGGTCCCGTCGATCTTTACGCCGCTACACGATACGCGGATGGAAAAGGAAACGGGCGTCACCCAAACCCGACAGCTCACGCCGTTGCAGTGGCAACTGATGATGAAGTGCTGGAAGATGAACCTGAGACCGGGGCAATACAGTTGGTGGGGACCAATGGCGTGGCGCGTCGGCGCCCTCGGGATGTGGGCCTACAAATTGCGCGCTCTTAATGGTCCAAACTTCACCTGGCCGTTACTGATGTTTTCGGGTGCGATCTCCGAAAAGAACCTCCAGCGCATGGGAAAGATCTACGCCGGCAAACCACTCAAGGTGAAGACGCGCAGGGAACTGATCGCCTCGCTGAAACCGCGTGACTGGCAATATCTTCGTGCAGACAACGGCGACCTGCCGGTCGAGTATGTGCCGCCAGTCGCGGCGCGCGCGCTCGCAGCTTCGTAAGACATGAAAGATTTAAACCCACTGCTGGAGCAGAACCGAGCCTGGGCCGAAAACATCAAAGCGAGCGATCCTGAGTTTTTTCAATCCCTGGCCAAACAACAATCGCCACGATACCTTTGGATAGGATGTTCCGATAGCCGCGTGCCGGCCACACAGCTTGTCGGCATGGTGCCCGGCGAAATGTTTGTCCACCGGAACGTCGCGAACGTGGTGGACCATACCGACTTCAACTGTCTCTCGGTGATGCAATATGCGGTGGATGTGCTCAAAGTCGAGCACATCATCGTTTGCGGCCATCATGGCTGTGGCGGCGTCAAAGCCGCGATGGACAACTTACAACTCGGTTTGATCGACAACTGGCTGCGACACGTGCAGGACGTGCTGCACGAACACGAAGCGCTGCTCGCGAACGTGAAAGACGAAGACAGGCGACTGGATCGCTTGTGTGAATTAAACGTCATCGAGCAGGTAGTGAACGTTGGTCGCACCACAATCGTTCAAAACGCGTGGCAGCGTGGTCAGGAAGTCGTTGTTCACGGTTGGATCTACGGTCTCGAAAACGGACTGCTACGCGATCTCGGAATCTCGATCGATAACGCCGACGGCCTCGCCGCCGCTTATCACGGCGCCATCAGCAACGCATTCTGAGTTATGACTTTTTCACGACGCGGCTTTCTTCAGTCAGCCGGCGCTTCTCTCGGCGTCGCCTTACTCGATCGCAAATCGTTAGCCGCAGACGATCTCGAACATATTTTCACGGAGATTCGCGCGAACTTGCTGGTGATGGTTAACGAGGAACGCGCGGTCGAGAAACTCAATGCGCTCGAGGTCGATGAGCTGGCGCAGCAAGTCGCGACGAAGCACGCGCAGGAAATGGCCACGGATGGCTTCGCGTGTCACTGGGGACGTGACGGCCGCAAACCATATCAGCGCTACTCGTTCGCCGGTGGCACAGAAGCCACGCAGGAGAATATTTCGGCCACCGATCACACGTGGTCATTGAATGTGAGCGACTTGAAGCAGGACACCGCGTACATGCACGTGCGGCTCTACAACGAGCAGCCTCCGAATGACGGGCATCGCCGCACCATCCTCGCGCCGCAACACACGCATGTCGGGTTTGGCATCGCGGTGGATGACCTGCGCCTGCGATTGGTCGAGTTGTTCGTGGCGAGGTATGTAGCGGTTGAACCGATTCGCCGCAAGGCAAAACCCGGCGAACGGCTCACGTTTGCGGCGAAGATGCCGAAGGAAGGCTACTACCTGAATAACCTGGAAGTCTTCTTCGAGCCGCTGCCGGCACCGCCGGAGCTGAGTTGGTTACGACAGCCTCGGCCTTATTCACTACCCGACGAGTCGCGAACGCTGCGACCAAAGGTGCCGCCGCCATTCATGTATGCGGATCGTCAACCGGGCGTGGTGGAGATGTCGTTGGCTGGAAGATTCACGACGCCGATCAATCTCTACCGAAAAGAGCCCGGCATCTACACGATCGTCTCGTATCTCAGACGCAGTGGCTCAGCAAAAGCATTTCCGGCCACGGAAGTGTGCATCGAAGCTTCTTAAAGAGAATCTTTCACGCAAAGACGCAAAGGAAGACGCAAAGACGCCAAGGTTTTCTCTGCGTCTTTGCGTCTTCCTTTGCGTCTTTGCGTGAAACTAATTTCTTCGCTGTCGAGCCGCCTCGAACAATAAGACACCGCCCGCTACCGCAACGTTAAGACTCTCCGCCATGCCCTGCATCGGAATACTCACGCGCTGATCCGCGAGTTCTAATTCTTCCGCAGTCAATCCGGTTGACTCTGGTCCAAGAATCAACGCGCTTGGACCAGTCCAGTCAATTTCGGAGTAAGACGTAGTCGCCTCAACATCCGCACAGATGGTGGCAATCCCTCGTTCCCGGCACCAGTCGATAACTTCCACGTACGAAGGCCCATTCCACATCGGCAGCCGGAACGCCGATCCCATCGCGCCACGCAATGACTTCGGCGAGAACGGATCGCTCGTGTTTTTCGTCGTGATTACTCCCACTGCGCCCGCGGCTTCGGCCGTCCGCAGGATCGCACCCACGTTCACCGGATTATTGATCTGGTGCAACACGACCAGCAAAGGCTTCGTGTTAAGGTCTGCTGCTAAACTTGTCTTCGGTCTCTGCGCCAGCACGACGATGCCCTGCGGCGTTTTCGTGTACGAGACTGACTCGAGCAGCTTCTCACTCACCGACCCAAAACGTTGCGCTGCCTGCGACAACTCCTGAATCACTCCCGCCGCTCGCTCCTTACGCAACAGCTCTTCCGAAACAATCACCGCCTCGATAGTCAATTGCGACCGCAGCGCTTCTTCACAGAGCCGCAGTCCTTCGATGTAGATCAGTTCCTCGATCTTTCCATCACGCACGGCGCGCACCTGGCGCAGCAGGGAATTATCACTACTGGTGATCTGCATCAGCATACGATCTCGGCCCAGATGGGCCAGTGGTCCGAAACGTTCAGCGGTCGCGCCACGCCCCAACGCTCAATCCTGACACCGCGCACGAAAATCCAATCCGCGTGCATTCTCAATCCACCACCGCGCCACGTCGCCGTGCCGGTCGGATACGGAGTCGTATAGCCCTGCGACTCGAGAAAAGCGCGCGTGTCGATACACTTCTGTCGCGAGAGCGTGTTGAAGTCGCCGAGAATAATCGTCGGCACCGTCGCGGCTTTCGCCTCGGCCGCTACGACTTCGAGCTGAGCGAGCTGTCCATTGATCGCTGCGTGCGGATCGATGTGAGCGTTGAAGAGGCGCACTGGTTGTGACCCGATCGAGATCGTCGCGGCAATCGCCAAGCGCGGACGCCACCGACATTCGTGCCAGGGCAGATCGATCCGCGTCACGTCCGCCAATGGCAGGCGACTCAACAGCGCGACTCCCGTGTCGCCGCTGTCGTCCAGACCGATCGGTTCCTCAAAATCAAGCCACCATTGTCGCCTGGCCGGCGGTACCCCGCGTGGATTTTCGGCCGGCTCGTGGGCCCAGTGTACGTTCATTTGCGCGGCCAGTTCCTCAGCCACGTGATGACCACCGCTGCGCTTCGTGCGTTTGTCTGCTTCCTGCAATGCCAGCACGTCGACGCGCGGCAGTAGCGTACCTTCGGAAAAAACTTTCGCGGCGGTGGAGATTTGTTGGCCCACGTGCTCGGGCCGGCGCGCAAGACTCATCAATCCCAGCTTGCGCCGCAGGCCACCGGAAATCAGGTAAGGGCCGCGCGCGTAACGAATGTTGTATGATGCGACGACGAGACGAGGGGAATTAACCATGGGTCAGGCGATTATAGCAGTTGTTGACGACATGTTTTTTGCGGCGAAGATCCGGGCAGTGGCTGAGGCGGTAGGAGTTGAAATCAGTTTTCCGCGCAGCCTGGAGGCGTTAATTCAGAAGGCTCGCGAAACGAAACCGCGCTTGATGATCGTTGACCTGCACCATCAAAAGATCGATGCGACCGCGCTGTCCAGGGAGTTAAAGTCAAACGAAGAGCTGCGCGATATCCGGCTGCTCGGTTTCTTCTCACACGTGCAAACCGAGCTGCAACGAAATGCAATTGCGGCGGGCTTCGATCAGGTGATTCCACGATCAGTCTTCGCCCGCGACCTACCAACGATCTTATCCACAGATTACACAGATGCTTTAAATAAATCTGTGTAATCTGTGGATAGCTTTAACCTACCGTGGCGGGTGCGATCACGTCGTGAATCGATCTTACTTCGCGAACGAGATCCTCATATTGATCGAGCGTCAGCGCCTGAGCGCCGTCGGAAAGCGCGTACTCCGGTTGATCGTGAACCTCGATTATCAACCCATCAGCGCCAACCGCAACGCCGGCCCGCGCCAGTGGTGTCACCATGAAATTCTTCCCGGTGCCGTGCGATGGATCGACGATGACGGGCAAGTGAGAAATTCGTCTGACAGCAGGAATCGCCGCGAGGTCCAAAGTGTTGCGCGTGTGCTGCGCAAAGGTGCGAATGCCGCGCTCGCAGAGCACGATCTGATAGTTGCCCTCGGCCATCACGTACTCGGCCGCGAGCAGCCACTCATCCAACGTCGCCGACAAACCGCGTTTCAGCAACACCGGCAAGCGCGCTTTACCCGCGCGGCGCAACAGCGAAAAGTTCTGCATGTTGCGCGCGCCAATCTGGATCATGTCGCCGTATTTTTCGACCAGGTCCACACCCGCCTCGTCCAGTGCTTCCGTTACGATCTTGAGCCCGTAAGCATCGCGAACGTCCGCGAGTATTCGGAGACCTTCTTCACCGAGTCCCTGAAACGCGTATGGCGAAGTCCGCGGCTTGTATGCACCACCGCGAAAGAAACGGACGCCGCTGCGCCGCACAGCTTCCGCAATCGCGAACGCCTGTGCGCGACTCTCGATTGCGCATGGACCAGCAATGATTGCGAGCTCATCGCCACCGATCGTCGCATCACCACCGACGCGCACAACAGTCTTTTCCGGTCTCAGATCGAGGGAGATCAGTTTGTAAGGTTTACTGACGCGAATGGCTTCGGCGACGCCTGCAAGATTTTCGAAATGCGAAGGATCGACGGCGCCCTGGTTTCCCGTGATACCGATCGCAGTGCGAGTGGCGCCGGGCATCGGATGGCCGCGGAAGCCAAGTTGTTCGATTACTCGCAGGACAGCCTCGATTTGACTGTCAGTGGCGTCAGATTTCATTACGATTAACATGATCAACTCCCAATACTTCGGCGACTGGTTTTCGTTGTTACGTGAGAATGGTTTACATCTGGTCGGGTACGTTGATTCCAAGGATTGAGAGCGCGGTCGTCAATTGCGTCCGCACAATCCTCGTAACCGCCGTCAGTACGCCTCGTCTCACCTCATCAGGCTCAGAAAGAATTCGATGGTCGTGATAGAAACGGCTAAACGTCCTGGCAAGCGAGAAAGTGTACTTGGCTAGATTAGCAGGTTCGGCGGAATTTCGACACTGCAAGATAACGTCGTCAAGCTGTTGCGACAACATCACCAGCGACCAGATTTCCGTGCCGCCTTCACCCGCTAAAACCTCCGCGACTCTCGCCTGCAAAGCGCTGTCGCCGGCTATCTGATTCATTAACGTGTGCGCCGCGGCGATGGTTTCGTTCCCGAGTTTGCGGAAGATTGAATTCGTGCGCACCGCTGCGTACTGGCAGTAAGGTCCGGTTTCACCTTCGAACGAGAGCGCTTCCTTGAAGTCGAAAGCGATGACGGTGTTGCGCGTAAATTTGAGCAGGAAATAACGCAGCGCCGCGATTGCAACTTCGTGCGCAGTCGCTCTTTTTGCGGCGTCGGGAAGATCCGGATTTCGCTTTTCAACTTCCGCGAGCGCGCCGGTTTCGAGCTGGTTTATCAGGTCGTCGGCCTTCACGCCGAGGCCCTTGCGGCCGCTCATCTCGATGTACGGACGCGTGCGATCTTCGTCCGTGAGCTCAATGCCAAGCTCATCACAAGCGGCGGGTGAAAGCGCGACCATCTCGTAACTGAAATGTACGCTCGCCTCCTCGCCGATCTCGGGCACGACGGCCGCAACGCCTCGCGCAACGATCTCCTGCGGGTAAGACTGTCGCGAGTCGATCACGTTGTAAACCGTGACGCCGCCGCCGAAGCGTGGTCGCTCGGTGTTCGGCGCTTCGGGTTCGGTTTGCGAGGACCAGAGCACGTGGCCGTCGGGATAGTTGCGAACGACGCGGTAATGAAAATCGAGACCGAGCCTCCCGAGTTTCCAGAGTTGATAAGCAATGTCTTTGCCGGTGTAGGTGACGGTGCCGTTTGAGCGCACGATGATCTTGTCGGATTCATGTTCGTCAGTGCCGGTGTGCGATTCAAACGGCATGACCCAGCAACCGGCGTGACGGCCTTCGGTCTCATAGCGAATGACGCCCGCGTTCTTCATCAACTCGAAGGCGCGTTCCCAGAAGTGCAGATGCAGAATGTCTGACTCGCGCGCGAGCAGATCGTAACGAATGCCGAGTCGCTCCATTGTGTCGAGGATACATTCGACGTTGCGCGTGGCGACGTAGTCGGCGAGCTGTGCGATCGGGTTATTGCCTTCTTCGAGTGCGTGCAGCACTTCGTTGCGGAGCTTGACCTTCTCGGGATTCATTTCGCCACTTGCATTACCGTCGCGATAGAAGATCCCGACTTTCGTGTACAGATCCCAGCAGTAGTAATCGAACGTGTAGTCGCCGGTGAGCAAGACGTCGAGCGTCTTGATCTGTGCGAGATCCATCTGCTCGAGATGGAGAAAGCCGACCACGACGTCGGCGACCTGAACCCCTGTGTTGTCGATGTAGTTCTGGACTTCGATCCGATCGCCGGCGGCTTTCAGTATGCGCACGAATGTGTCGCCAAGCACGGCGTTACGCACGTGACCAATATGAGCAGCCTTGTTGGGATTGATACTCGTGTGCTCGACCATCTTCTTCGGCTGCTGGCCGTCGTCCGTGGTATCGGGCTTACCGGAGAGAGCAAAGATGCTGAGCAGCCGGGCGCGATCGAAGAAGACGTTGATATAACCGGCGCCCGCGATCTCGACGCGCGAGACTTCCTCGATGTTCTCGAGCTGCGACTTGAGCTTTTCCGCAATCGCACGCGGCGCTTGTTTCTCGCCGGTAGCTTGTTTAATCAGCTTCGCGAGCTCGAAACAGACGGGGAAGGCGAGGTCACCAAGCTCCGCACGTGGCGGCGCTTCGGCGGCGACCTGTTGCAACTCAACGCCAAACGTTTCGCGAGCGGCGCTGCGGATCCGGTCCTTAAGTTTTTGCTGTAGTTCGGTTAGGGTCATAGGACAAAAGCGCAGAGTATAACAAAATATAGGTCCTGTAGAACGTATAGGACCTATCTGTTACCATCGCGTGGCAATGCAAATGGGCAAGGCTGGTGCAGTGTTGCCACTGATCCAATCATGAGAACTCTCTACTTCGATTGTTTCGCCGGAGCGAGCGGCGACATGATTCTCGGCGCGCTGGTAGCCGCAGGCGTCGAGCCAAACTACCTGCGCGAACAACTCTCGTTGTTGCCAGTCAGTGGCTTCAAGCTCGACTTCGAAACCGTCAATCGATCGGGACTCAGCGCCACCTACGCGCGAGTCGAAACAGTTCATGAACACAAACATCGCCATCTCTCCGACATCAAACAAATCATCGAAGGGTCGGCGTTACCGGCAGCGGTGCAAAAACGTGCCGTGAAGATCTTCACGCGTCTGGCTGAAGCAGAAGCACGTGTTCACAATGAACCGATCGATCGTGTTCACTTTCACGAAGTCGGCGCGCTCGACGCGATTGTAGACGTTGTCGGCGCCGCGATCTGTTTTGACGCTTTGCAGATCGATCGTTTCATCTGTTCGCCGATTCATGTCGGCAGCGGCATGGTAAAGATGGCCCACGGGCAGTTTCCGATTCCACCCCCAGCGGTGACGGAGATGCTCAAAGGCGTGCCGTTTTACGCCACGGAGATCAAAGGGGAACTCCTGACGCCGACCGGCGCGGCGATCATCACGACTGTTTGCAGCGAGTATGGTCCAATTCCGCAGCTGACCACGGAATCAACCGGATACGGGGCCGGGACGCGTGAGTACCAGGATTTTCCGAACGTACTCCGGGTGCTGCTCGGTAAAACTCAAGACACCGGCGCCACGGACGAACGGTTGTGGATGATCGAGACCAATCTCGACGACGCCTCACCGCAGCTCATCGGTCACGTGATGGACCGCGTGCTGGAGTCGGGCGCGCTGGATTGTTTTTTCACACCCGTGCAGATGAAGAAGAATCGTCCCGGCGTGCTGTTGTCAGTGCTTTGTAGCGTCTCCGAAAAGGAGGCGCTGATGAAGTTGTTGTTTACAGAAACGACCACGCTTGGCGTTCGCAGTTACGAAGTCACCCGACGCGCATTGCAACGCAGCGTCGTACGCGTGGAAACGCCGTATGGACCGATCGATGTTAAAGTAGCGCATCTGGACGGGCGCGTCGTTAACGAGATGCCGGAGTTTGAGCAGTGCCGGCAAGCGGCGGCGAACGCCAACGTGCCTTTAAAGATTGTCGAGGAAGCGGCGCGAAAAGAATTATGGAAACAAAGCTGACAGATAGCCATCCGCATCAACCCGTGTCATCCGTGGATCTCGATTTGATCGCACAGGGCGTGCGGCTGATCCTCGAAGGCATCGGCGAAGATCCGGAACGCGCCGGACTCCGCGACACGCCGCGTCGGGTGGCGGAGATGTATGCCGAGCTGACTTCCGGTATGTATGAAGATCCCACGCAGCACGTCATTCCTTTGCCCGGCGACAAACACGACGAGATGGTAATCGTGAAGGACATCAGCATCGCTTCGTTGTGCGAGCATCACCTTGCGCCGTTTGTCGGACGCTGTCACATCGCCTACATCCCGAAAGGCGGTCGGATTCTCGGTATCTCGAAACTGGCGCGGCTGGCAGAAACTTTCTCGCGCCGTTTACAACTTCAGGAGCGGCTTACAACCGATATTGCGAACACGCTGTTCGAAGGTCTCAAGCCACTCGGTGTGATGGTCGTAATCGAAGCTGAACACACGTGCATGACGTTGCGCGGTGTGCGCAAGGCCGACGCGAAGACAGTGACGTCGGCAGTGCTCGGCGGTTTCCGTTCCGACCCCCGCACACGCGCCGAAGCGATGTCGCTTATCAAAGGAAGAGATTGATGAGAAGTGGCACCAAAAGCTCAAAACAGATATTTGTGCCTTATGTGCTTTTTTGTGGCTGATCAATTTTGAGGAGAGTTAAATGTTGCGCATCATTCTCACGATCGTTGTCACTATAGCCCTGCTTGGGAGTGCGGTTTCTCAACAGCGCCCGAGTGCGTCCGGAATCAACGAAGCGACGCTCAAAGGTCACATCCGGTTTCTCGCCGACGACATGCTCGAGGGCCGCGGCACTGGCGCACGTGGCGGCGAGCTAGCCGCGAAATACATCGCCGCGCAGCTCGAGGCGCTCGGCGCTAAAGGTGCCGGTGCTGACGGCAGTTTCTTTCAACCGGTTTCGCTGGTCGGCGTGAAAGCTGATCCGAACACGATGTTGACGATCTCGGGCGCGAGTGGCAGTGAGACGTTCAAGTTTGCCGACGACTTTGTTGCCTTTACCGGCGCGCAAACCGAGTCGGTTGATGTTGATGCGGATCTGGTTTTCGTCGGCTACGGCATTGAGGCGCCGGAACAACGCTGGAACGATTACAAAGGCGACGCGACGGATTATCGCGGCAAGATTCTCGTGATGCTGGTCAACGACCCGCCCGCGACAACCGCGGAGCCGAACCTCTTCGGCGGCAAAGCGCTTACTTACTACGGCCGCTGGACCTACAAGTACGAAGAAGCTGCGCGGCGTGGCGCAGTGGGTGCGATTCTGTTGCACACCGACGACTCCGCCGGTTACCCGTGGGGCGTAGTGCGCACCTCGAATGGATCCTGGCGCTTCGATATCGCGCGCACACAAAACGACCCGACTCCGTTTCTACAGTTTCGTTCGTGGGTTACTGACGCATCAGCACGTCGCTTCATGAAACTTGCCGGTCAGGATCTCGACGCGTTGCGAGCGAAAGCTGCGACGCGAGAGTTTCAGCCAATCAAACTCGGACTGAAAGGGAAGTTGAATCTCAAGAGCGAAGTGAAACGCGTCGCCGCGCCGAATGTCGTGGGCGTCATTGAAGGCAGCGATCCGCAGTTGCGCAGTGAGTATGTCGTGTATTCGGCGCATTGGGACCATCTCGGCGTTGGTGCGCCCAACAAGAATGGCGACACAATCTACAACGGCGCGCTTGATAACGCTTCGGGTGTCGCGGTAGTGCTCGCGATTGCGGAAAGCATCGCGCGCACGCCGGCGGCGCAGCGTCCAAAACGATCGAGCCTGTTTCTGTTTCCGACCGCGGAAGAGCAGGGACTGCTCGGCGCGGAGTGGTACGCGAAACATCCGGTCGTTCCGATCGAGAAGACTGCCGCGAATGTGAATCTCGATTCGATGAACGTGCTTGGTCCAACACAGGATTTTATTCCCCTGGGCGCCGAGCGTTCGACGTTGAAGGGCGTGGTTGAAGCGGTGGCGCGCGACATGAGCTTGCGTGTTTCGCTGGATTCGAGACCGGAGCAGGGATCATTCTTCCGCTCGGATCATTTTCCGTTTGCGAAGGCCGGGGTGCCGTCGATCAGCTTGAAAGAGGGGAATGAATACGTGGGCCACTCGAAAGAGTGGGGCGAGGAACAGTTCAAGGCGTATAACACGGCGCACTATCACCAGCCGTCGGACGAGATGCGCGACACGTGGGACTACCGCGGCATGATCCAGGAGGCTGAGATTGCACTCGCGATCGGCCGCCGCATTTCCGACATGCCGGAGAAGCCGAAGTTTAATCCCGGCGACGAGTTTGCCAAAAAACCCTAGTAGTTTATCTTTGCGCCTTTGCGCAACCTTGGCGCCTTTGCGTGAAATGGTTTCACGCAAAGCACGCAAAGTTTACGCAAAGGCGTAGAGAGATCCATACGATGAACACTTTTTACGTCACTACACCAATCTACTACGCCAACAGTCTCCCGCATCTCGGTCATCTCTACACGATGATCGTGGGCGACACGATCGCGCGCGCCAAGCGGCAACGCGGCATTGAAACCTACTTCCTGACCGGCACCGACGAACACGGCATCAACATCGAACGCGCCGCCCAGAAGGCCGGCCGCACGCCGAAGGAACAGGCCGATTACGTCGTCAGTTACTACAAGCAGATGACGAGCGAGTTTGGTCTCGATACCGAACACGGCGGCTACGACATCTTCATGCGCACCACTGAGCCGTTTCACTATCAGGGTGTCAGCGAGGTCTGGCGCCGCATCGCGCGATCAAAGACGCCGCGCGGCAACGACGCAATCTACAAGGGTCATTATGAAGGCTGGTTCTGTGCTGCCTGCGCTGAATACAAAACCGAAGACGAGTATCGGAAGCCGGCGAATGAAGGTGAGCCGCCGACGTGTCTGATTCACGACACGCCGCTCGATCGCGTCTCGGAAGAGAGTTACTTCTTCCGTTTGTCTGACTTCGGCGAAGCGTTGTTGTCGGTGTTTGAGAGCCGCCCGGATTTCGTCAGGCCCGAGTCGAGACGCAACGAAGTGATCAGCTTCGTGCGTGGCGGTCTCCAGGATCTTTCAGTGAGCCGCTTAAGGACTTCGGTGAGCTGGGGTGTCCCCGTTCCCGATGATCCGGCCCATACGATGTACGTCTGGTTCGACGCGTTAATCAACTACATCACCGCCATCGGATTCGGCAACGAAGAGCGACAGCAGAAAGTCGGGTTCGAGAAGTTTTGGCCCGCGCTACACCTCGTCGGCAAAGACATCCTGCGTTTTCACGCCGTCTACTGGCCCGCATTTCTGCTCGCTGCCGGTGTCGAACTGCCGCGTGCGATTGTGGCTCACGGAATGTGGCTCGATCCGAACGGGCGAAAGATGTCGAAGACGCTCGGCAACGTTATCGAGCTCGACGTGCTGCAAAAATATTTTTCGATCGACGCGATTCGTTATTTTGTATTGCGCGAAATGGTGTTCGGCCAGGACGGGCGCTTCGGTTATGAAGGTGTGATCGATCGCGCGAACAGCGATCTCGCGAGTGGACTCGGAAACCTCTCCAGCCGCACGCTCACGATGATCGAGAAGTACTGCGAGCGGCAGCTTCCTTCCGGTGTGATTCCGGAGGATAGGTTGCTGCATGCCAAGCGCGTTGGCGTTGATACTGACGAAACGACAGTCGCCGGTTTTATTGAAACCGCGCGCGATCAATACCTGCGGCACTTTGACAACCTGGCGTTCAGTCGTGCACTCGAAACCGCCTGGTCTGTGGTTTCACGCATAGACAAGATGATCACGGATGCAAAGCCGTGGGACCTCGCGAAGGAGGAGAATCAGAAACAGACGCTGGGCGCCGTGCTTTATCGCGCTGCCGAATCGCTGCGCTGGTTGAGTGTCTTACTGTATCCGGTCATGCCGGGTGCAACCCAGGCAATCTGGAACCAGTTGGGTCTCGAAGGTTCGCCGGCTCAAATTAAGCCGGCAGAATTGAAGTGGGGCGAGCGCAAGGAAGGCACCGCAATCGGTGACGTGAAACCCATCTTTCCGCGTATCGACAAAGCTAAAACTATGGCCGAGATCAACGCTAATAAAGAATCAACCGGCGCGACCGAAGCCGACGCAGTTCCGGGCGCCGCGCCGGCGACCAAACCCGAACCGCCCGTGACACATGCCACCGAAGCCGATGCAGTGGGCGTCACCAGCTTCATCGAGATCGACGACTTCGCGAAAGTCGATCTGCGCGTGGGCCAGGTGCTGTCAGCTGAGCGCATACCGAAAGCCGACAAGCTGTTGCTGCTGAAAATTGACCTTGGTGAAGCAGAGCCGCGACAGATTCTCGCGGGCATCGCCCAATACTACGAGCCCGAGAAACTCGTCGGCCGCAAGGTCGTCATCGTCGCGAATCTGAAACCCCGCAAGCTGCGTGGTTATGAGTCGCAGGGCATGGTCGTAGCGGCGTCGTACGGCGAAGAGGGACGGCCCGTGATTGCAACGTTCACTGAAGACGTTCCGAATGGCGCGCGTTTGAAGTAGGCCACCAAAAGGCACATAAGGCACAAATGTTCACTGACTCTCACGCGCATATTGATGGGCCGGAGTTCGATGCGGATCGAGAAGAGGTTCTCAAGCGCGCGCAGGATGCCGGTGTTTCGGTGATCCTCAACGTCGGCACGGGCGATCCACACAGTGGCACGTTTGAACGTGCGGTTGAGTTGGGACGGACACACGAGAACATTTATACGGCGATCGGCACGCATCCTCACGACGCACGCCTTTACGACGACGCGGCGGAACAGAAGATCAAAACGCTGCTGCAAAACGAGCGCGTGATCGCGTGGGGCGAGATCGGCCTCGATTTTCATTACGACAATTCACCGCGCGACGTGCAGGTCGACGTCTTCAAGCGACAGCTTCGGGCCGCGCGTGAATATGATGTGCCGGTGATTATCCACACGCGCGAGGCGGAGTCGGAAACGATTGAGATTCTGCGAAGCGAATATGCGGGAACAAAACGGGCCGGCATCTTTCATTGCTTCAGCGGCAGCCTGGAGCTGGCCCAGGCGGCGCTCGAGCTCGGCTTCATGATCTCGTTTTCAGGTATTCTGACCTTCAACAAGGCTGATGATTTGCGTGAAGTGGCGCAACACGTCCCACTGGCGCGGATGCTGATCGAGACCGATTGTCCGTATCTGAGTCCCATCCCGCATCGCGGCAAACGCAATGAACCCGCTTACGTGATCGAGGTGGCGCGCTGCCTGGGCCAACTCTACGACGTCGAGCTCGAAGCGATGGCATATTTGACCAGCGACAACTTCCGCCGCTTCTTCGGGCTTAGTTAACACTAATTCACAAAGTAATTTGCGGCCTTTGAGCGTCTTTGTGGCAACTTTCACATGCTACCGCTTTGATGGTATTCTCAGCTCAAATGGCGCAACAGAACTCCTTTGACATCGTCTCGCAGGTTGACGCAGCCGAGATCACCAACGCTCTCAATCAGACCATCAAAGAGGTGCGACAACGTTTCGATTTCAAAGGCAGCAACGCTAACGTAGTCCACGAAAAGAATGAGCTTGTGCTCACCGCCGAAGACGAAACCAAGCTGCGCAACATGAACGACATCCTGCAGCAAAAGCTGGTGCGGCGCGGCGTGCCGCTGAAGGCGTTCAACTACGGTAACATCGAGCCGGCCGCCGGTGGCACCGTGCGCCAACGCGCGCATATCCAGGAAGGCATCCCGCAGGACAAAGCCAAAGAAGTGGTCAAGTTCATCAAGGACACTAAAGTGAAGGTCCAGGCTTCGATTCAGGGCGACATCGTGCGCGTGTCAGGTCGCGATCGCGATACGCTCCAGGACATCATCGCCAGGCTGAAGGAAAAAGACTTCGGCATACACATGCAGTTTACAAACTACCGTTCAAACTAAACCGGCTTGTCATGATTACGCCAGACCAAACAATTACGCTCGACGATGAGGCCATGATTTCGGCACGCCGAATCTTCAACGTCATTGCCAACGAGATGGTCCAGGTCGAGGTCGAATTCGAGCGCCAGGCGCGTTCGAACGTTCAAGTGATCGATTATCTCGGCGAATACCTGCGCGCTTCGGGCGGCAAGCGTGTGCGTCCGGCGCTGACGATTCTTTCGAACTATGCGGTCGGCGGCGACGGATCGCGTTACAACTCGATTCGCATGGCGACGGTGATGGAGTTTCTGCACACGGCCACCCTCGTCCACGACGACATCATCGACAAAGCCGATACGCGGCGTAAGCGTCCGACCGTCAATGCGCTTTACGGAAACGAGACGGCAGTTTTGATGGGCGACTGGTTGTACATGTCGGCGTTTGAAACCAGTCTCGCGGAAAGATCTTTGCCGATACTCGATATCCTGACGCGCGTCACGCGCAAGATGACTGAAGGAGAACTGTTGCAGCTAACGCTGCTGGGTGACGCATCAGTGTCTGAAGCGCAGTACTTCGAGGTGCTCAAACGAAAGACGGCGTATCTCTTCAGTGCCAGCTGCGAAATCGGAGCGATCCTTGGTGGAGCGAGTGAGACGCAACGAGTAGCGCTGCGGGATTACGGCCTCAGCCTCGGCACGGCGTTTCAGTTGATCGATGATCTGCTTGATTTCACGTCCAGCGAGGAAGCGTTGGGCAAGGCGGCCGGCGCTGATCTGTTAGGCAGTAAGGTCACGTTGCCGCTGATCTACCTGCGCGACGCGGAACCGGACACGCTCGAGCTGCTCCAAACAGTGCTGCGCGAAGGGAAATATGCGAGCGTCAGTCAGCACGAGCTGACCGAGACGATGGTCCGCACCGGCGCGCTCGAAAAGGCTCGTGCCCGGGCCGACGAATATGCCTCCGATGCCCGCGCCGCGCTCGATAACCTGCCCGACTCAGACTACTGCGACTCGCTGCGCGCCCTCCCGACATACATCCTGGACCGCGACCGCTGATAGACAGGATTTACAAAATTTTTCAGGATTAACGGGATGAATCATGTACATCCTGAAATATCTTGTAAATCCTGTCTAATTACTCTTAGAATCTGGCCCGATGAGCGAGAACCTTCTCTCACGCCTGGAACAGAGCCTGCGCCAATCGCGCGCCGCGCGTATGCATCTGGCCGCGCGTCTGCGTGAGCTCGAAGTCGAGGCCGACAGTGTTCGCGCCGAGCTCGCCGAAATGGACACCCTGGCGAGTCAAACCGAAGCTGCGATTTACCGGCTGCTTTCGTCGGTTCTAGCGTCCAGCAATGTGTCGCTGGGTTTGCCATCCGACGCTGAGTTAGAGGCGGCAATGCGACAGTCGCCGGCTGCGGTCGAACGGCGTCAGCAAATCCCGACCGTTCGTAACAACGTCGAAGTGCTCAGCGACCGGTTCATGGATCGGACCATCCCGCAGGCTGTAACCTTGCTGCTGCGTGAAGAAGGTGGACCACTGCACGTCAACGAACTCTACAATCGATTGCTTGAAGGTGGTTTCAAGTTCACCGGTCAAAATCCGACGATCAGCGTCGCTGTGTCTCTCAACCGCAACACCCGCTTTCGCAAGGTCGCTCCCGGCACCTTCGACCTCGTCATGCGCGACGCCTCCTCCAAGGCTTCGTGAGCCTTAACAACTAATGCGTGCGATCGTTCTTTCTGCCGGCTACGGCACACGCCTTTGGCCACTCACCGAAGACCGTACCAAACCCGCGATACCGATTTTAGGAAAGCCGCTCGTCGGATATGTCGCCGAGTATTTGGCCGGCTACGGGATGGACGAGATCGTCGTCAACCTGCATCATCGGCCTGAGTCGGTGCATCGTGCGCTCGGCGACGGCAGTCGTTTCGGAGTCAAACTTCATTACGTTGAAGAGCCGGTGATCCTCGGGACGAGTGGCGCGCTCGACAACACACGAGAGTTTTTCGAACGCGAGACGTTCGTCGTCGTCAATGGCAAGATCATCACTGACATCGATCTGAACGCCGCGATCGAAACTCATCGCAAGCTGAACGCACTCGCGACGCTCGTGCTGCTTCCGAATGTGCGTCGCGAACGCTTCAGTGTCGTGAAAACTGAGGCCGGACGAGTCACAGGCTTCGGCCGTATGCCGCTCACGACTGGTGAAGGACCAGCACCCTTAATGTTCACCGGCATTCACATCATGGAGCCGAGAATCTTCGAATACGTTCCGCACGGCGTTTTTTCGGATTCAGTCACTGACGTTTATCCGAAAGCGCTGGCGAACGGAGAGATTCTGGCCGCACACGTCGCATCAGGAAAATGGCGCGAGCTTTCGACGTTGAAGCGTTACCTCGACATCAGCGTCGAACTGCTCGAGGAGAAAGGGAAGCATCTAGTGACCGGCGCGAATACTTCGATCTCCGAAACCGCAACGGTGACAGATTCAGTGCTTTGGGACGATGTCGAAGTCGGCGCCGGCGCTCGCATCAATCGCGCCGTACTCGCCGACAAGGTGAAGATCAGCGCCAACGAGGTCATCGAAAACGCGGTGGTCGTTCCGCGGCAGTTAGTTGAGGGTAAAAAGCCGCCGGAAAAGGCGCTGCCCGGTCATTTTCAGGGTGAAAACTTTATCGTTCCGTTGTGATACAATCCCGAGCGCATCTCGGATAAACAATTTCGCCAATTCGCTAATGAGTGCTCCAAAACCGGTGATTTCCAACGTATTTGAATCCTCGGCGTCAGATCGACTTGCGAGATTCATCACACAACAAGGAATCGCAAGCGGGGACGTGATCCCACTTACTCCCGACGCCTCCACGCGCAAGTATTACCGCATCGGTTGGAAAAAGCGCACCGCGATCGCCGCCGTCTACGCCGAACCGTTCGATCCCGAATTTCACCCGTATCTCGACGTCACTCGTCTGTTTCTCGACTGCGACATTCCGGTGCCGGAGATCTATGAAATAGATGGCGCGGCCGGGATCATTGTTCAGGAGGATCTCGGCGATCGGCAGCTCTTTCAGGTGTACGAAGACGAACCGGAAGATCAATGCGACAAGTATAAGGAGGAGGCGATCGCGCTGATCGCGAAGATTCAGAAGGCGACTGCGCGCGCTTATGAAACCGACTCTATCGCCAGCCGTCTCGCCTTTGACGAAGCCAAACTCTCCTGGGAGCTGGATTTCTTTTTCGACCACTACTTCGGAAGCCTTCGCGGCGAGACATTGCGCCATGCTGAAGTCGCTGAGCTAAAGGCGGAGCTAAACGATATCGCCGCCGAGCTCGCCGCCGTGCCGCGCGTGCTTTGTCATCGCGACTATCACGCGTCGAACCTGATGATCGATCCGAAGCAGCGCATCAGGATCGTCGATCACCAGGACGCGCGGATGGGTCCGGCAAGTTATGACCTAGTTTCGTTCTTGATGGATCGACAACCGTGTCTGCCGTCGCTGGCTGAGTTGCGCGCTCATCGACTCTTCTTTCTCGAAGAACGACGTTTGCTGGGTCTGCCCCCGATCGATCCCGACGACTTCGCGCTTGAGTTTCGTCTCATGACCATTCAGCGCGGTTTGAAAGCTACCGGCACGTTCTCTTACCAGACCGCGGTCTGTGGCAGAGCGGCCGTCTACGAGCAATTCATCCAACCCACTCTCCTGATTGTTTTGCAGGCCGCCGAATGGCTCGAAAGATTCCCCACACTGCGCCGGATGTTAAAGGAACGTATCAACTAACTGCTTACACGCTCGGGTTCTAAATGACAACTCAATCACAAGCAATCGCTTCGGACAGTCACACTTACATCAACGAACTCTCAAAGCACGTCGGCGCTGAAGTAGTCCTTAAAGGATGGCTTTACAACCTGCGTTCGAGCGGCAAGATCCTGTTTCCGCAACTGCGCGACGGCACCGGCATCGTGCAGTGCGTGGTTTTGAAAAACGCGATCTCACCGGAACTTTGGGAAGCGTTGAAAGGACTCGGACAGGAGTCAGCGCTCACGATCAAAGGAACCGTACGCGAGGACAGCCGGGCGCCCGGCGGTTTTGAAATCGACGTCACCGGTGCTGAGGTTCTGCAACAGGTTCACGACTATCCGATCACTCCTAAAGAACATGGCACTGAATTCCTGATGGACCACCGGCACCTGTGGCTGCGTTCGCGCCGCCAGCATGCAGTGCTCAAAGTCAGACACACCGTGGTCCAGGCGGTGAGGAATTTTCTCGATAACGACGGCTTTACTCTATGCGACTCGCCAATCTTCACGCCGGCCGCGTGTGAGGGAACAACCACGCTGTTTGAAGTTGACTACTTTGACGGTCAGAAAGCTTATCTGACGCAATCGGGACAGCTTTACAACGAAGCTACGGCGGCGGCGTTTGGGAAGGCTTACTGCTTTGGTCCAACGTTTCGCGCCGAGAAGTCAAAGACACGCCGGCACCTGACCGAGTTTTGGATGGTCGAGCCGGAGATGGCCTACGCGAGGCTCGACGATGTGATGAATCTTTCGGAGCGAATGCTTTCGTACATCGCAGCGCAAGTGCTCGAGAAGCGCGGCGAGGAGTTGAAGGTGTTGGAGCGCGACACGTCAAAGCTCGAAGCCATCGTCGCGCCGTTTCCGCGGGTTCATTACGACGATGCGGTGAAGATCCTGCACGATGGTTTTGAGAAGGGCGAGATGGAGTCGAAGTTTGAGTGGGGTGGAGATTTTGGCGCACCCGATGAGACGTACATCTCGAGCCAGTTTGATAAGCCGGTGATGGTCCATCACTACCCGGCTGCGATCAAAGCGTTTTATATGGCGCGCGATCCGGAAAGAGCGGAGCTTGTGTTGGGCGTTGATGTGCTCGCGCCGGAGGGTTATGGCGAAGTGATTGGCGGCGGCGAACGCGCAACGTCGCTCGAGTTTCTCGAAGAGCAGATCGCGTTGCATCAGCTTCCTCAGGAAGCGTTTGAGTGGTACCTCGACCTGCGCCGATACGGCAGCATTCCGCACGGTGGTTTTGGCATGGGTATCGAGCGTTGCACGGCGTGGATGTGCGGGATCGAGCACATTCGCGAGACGATTCCGTTTCCGCGTATGATTTACCGCATCAAGCCATAGATCCGTGTCCATGATTTAACAGGAGTGGTTTATGACGTGTCCTAAATGTGGTGCTCAATTACTTCCGGACTCGACTTTCTGCGGAGCGTGCGGCCATCGTCTTGCTCCGGCTGCGACTCAACCGGCGAACCAGGGTGGAATCCAGATTGACGAAGATTCGCGCGGCCGCGGCAGAGGCTACGACTACGAAGTCTTACATCAACCATCATTCTCGCTCGCCGTGCTGCGACTCCAGGCCGAACAATCGATTCAGGCCGAGGCCGGCGCGATGGTTTCAATGTCAGCCAACATCGAGCTGCAATCACAGATGAAAGGCGGCCTCTTCGGTGCGATCAAACGAGCGGCCGGCGGTGAGTCAGCATTCATCTCGACGTTTACGGCGCGTGGTGGTCCAGGCGAAGTAACACTCGCTCCCGGAGCGCCCGGCGATGTGGCCGCGATCGAACTCAGCGGACAGCCATTCTTCGTGCAATCAAGTTCGTATCTGGCGGGTGATGCGAGTCTCACAGTCGATACGAAGTGGGGCGGCGCAAAATCGTTCTTCGCCGGCGAGGGATTGTTTGTGTTGATGGTCCAGGGCCAGGGACTGCTGCTCGTCTCTTCGTTTGGCGCCATTCATCGCAAGCGACTACAACCGGGCGAACGCTACGTCGTCGATACCGGACATCTGGTCGCGTGGGAAGGTACTACTCAATACACGCTGCGTAAAGCCGCGTCGGGATTTTTCCGCAGCATGATGAGCGGTGAAGGTATCGTCGCCGAGTTTACTGGTCCCGGTGAGTTACTGATTCAAACGAGAAATCTGGCCGCGCTCGCGGGCCTGCTCAAACCATTCTTCCCGAGCCAGGGTAGCGGCAGTGGTGGCTTTAACTTCAATCTCGGAGGCTGATGACTGAAGTAAAACAAAAGTCAGTCAGCATCCTCGGCGTGCCGCTTGGCTATGGCGCCAGCATGGCCGGAGTCGACATTGGACCAGCAGCGCTGCGCGTCGCTCGCATCACTCAACGCATCTCGCGACTCGGCTACACAGTTCACGATCTGGGCGACATGCGCCTCGAACGTCCGCAGTCGTTCCCAGAAGACGACGATAAACTCAAATACGTTCGCGAGATCAGCAATGCGTGTGAACAGTTGGCCACCGAAGTCAAAAACATCCTCGCGGGCGGTGAACTTCCTTTAATAGTCGGCGGCGATCACTCCATCGCCATCGGCTCGTTTGCAGGCGTCGTCGCGCACTTCAAGCAACAGGACGAGACTGTCGGTTTGATCTGGTTCGACGCGCACGCCGACATGAACACGCCGGAAAGCACTCCATCCGGCAACATTCACGGTATGCCGCTGGCTTCGTTGCTCGGATACGGCACGCCTGAGCTCACGAACATTGGCGGTTTCGCACCCAAGCTCGATCCGAAGTTGTGCGCTCACGTCGGCGCACGCGATATCGATTCCGGTGAAAGGGAACTGATCAAGAAACTCGGCATGCGCTTCTTCACCATGCGAGAGATCGACGAACGCGGCATGAGCGCCTGCATGGACGAGGCGATTGCGATCGCTTCACGCGGCACGGCCGGTTATGCAGTCACGTTTGATGTCGATGCACTCGATCCCGGCGATGCTCCCGGATCCGGAACGCTCGTGCGCGGTGGACTCACTTACCGCGAGGCGCACCTGGGCATGGAAAAGATTGCCGAAGCCGGTGGGATGCGTTCGCTGGAAATTGTCGAGATCAATACAGCGTTGGATGTTAATAATAAGACGGCGGAACTGGGTGTGGAACTAATACTCTCCGCGTTAGGCAAGACAATTCTTTAAAAAGGTGGACCAGAAAGAGTGGCTAAGAAGCTGCGTGTCGGTGTGATCTTCGGTGGACGATCGGGCGAGCACGAGGTTTCGATTAGATCGGCGCGAGCAATCGTCGCGGCCATCGATCGCAAAAAGTTTGAAGTCGTGCCCATCGGCATAACGAAAGAAGGGAAGTGGCTGGCTCCGGCGAAGTCGGCCCAACTCCTCCCTGCTTCGGTTCAGCCGCTGCTGCCGTCAAAGACACATACCGCGACCGGCGACATCGCGCTGCTCGGCGATCCTTCACGCAAAGGTTTAACCTCCCTCGACCGCGAGAGTCTTAACGGTGAAAAACTCGACGTCGTGTTTCCCGCACTGCACGGCACTTACGGTGAAGACGGCACTCTTCAAGGATTACTTGAGATGGCAGACGTGCCTTACGTCGGCTGCGGCGTGCTGGCTTCGTCGTGCGGCATGGACAAAGTGACGATGAAGTCGTTGTTTGTTCAGGCGGGTTTGCCGATCTGCAAGTACGTCTGGTTCCTGAGATCTCAGTGGCGCAATGATCCAGCTAAAGTAATACGTAAGGTTACGCATGATATTGGTCTACCGTGCTTTGTTAAGCCGGCGAATCTCGGTTCGTCTGTTGGGGTATCGCGCGCTACGGATAAGAAGTCGTTGAGCGACGCCATTGACCTCGCGGCTGAATACGATCGGAAGATCATTGTCGAGGAAGAACTGGTCGCGCGCGAGATCGAATGCGCGGTGCTCGGGAATGACGAACCGCAGGCGAGTTTGCCCGGCGAGTATGTGATCCATGACGAAGACGCGCGGTTTCTCGACTATACCGAAAAGTATACAAGTACCGGGCGCGTGAGCTTCGTCGTTCCGGCGCCATTGTCGAAGTCGATGACGACTAAGATTCAACGGATGGCGATCAGAGCGTTCCAGTCGATTGATGGTGCCGGGCTGGCACGTGTCGATTTCTTTTTGCCGCGCAACGGCGGTGAACTCGTCATTAATGAGTTGAATACGATGCCGGGACTGACTGAGGTCTCGGGTTATCCGAAGATGTGGGAAGCTTCGGGACTATCGTTTCAGAGATTACTTGAGACGCTGATTGACCTCGCGTTTGAGCGTCACAAAGAAAAGTCCCTCACCAAAACATCCAGATAAATCCGCGTTTTCTTTAAAATCCGCGGCTTATTTCTGCGTTCGATACCCTTTGCGCGTGCGAACCGTCAGATTCTCGCGTGCCACCTTCACCTCGAGCGCGCGCCACTTTCCATCCCGTTTCTTATTCACCGGTCGATACGCGATCGTGTACTGGTGCCCAAGCTCCTCAGCAATCTGAGCAAATGCATCGCGCATTTCTGGTCCACCGGGAGTCGCGATAAATCGACCGCCCGTCTTCTCTGCAAATCCTCGCAACTGCGCCGCACTCTGTTGTCTCGCCGATCCTGCGATCTCTAAGCTCGACATATCAACGGCATAGATCGTTGCGCCGATCGCAAGCGCACTCTCAACCGCCTTCGCACTTGAAGCTTTACTGAAGGTGTCCATCCCATCGGAGAGCACAATGATCGCTTTGCGTTGCTCTGGTCGTTCTGCAAGCGTTCGCGACGCCTCAACTATCGCGTCATTCAGCGTGGTCATACCCTTCGCGCGAATCGCATATGCCATCGGTGCGAGATCTCTGCCTCCTGAGAATTCCTGCACGCGTTCGACCTTCGAGTCGAACCGGTAAACTGCCGCCACATCTTCCGGACGCAGTCCATCGAGAAATCTGATCGCGGCCGAGCGCGCGAGCGAGAAGCGCGCTTCCATACTTCCTGAGCTATCCAACAGGACCACCGCCGCATATGGCGATTCGTGCATTGTGAAACTGACAATCATCTCAGGCGGCACTTCAACTCCGTCTTCATAGATCTTGAAGTCAGGCTTCTTCAATGCCTTCACATACTGTCCCGCGCTGTCAGTGACGGTTAGATTGAGCACGACGAGATCCGTATTGACGCGGACCACATCGTCGTCATCCTGGGCACACACTACCAGCGCGTTAAGAAAAAGAATTGCGAGCAGGAAGGGAATTGTCTTACGCATATTTAAGGGCGAGCGAAATTTCGCACCATCTTAATGAGCTCAAGTAAAACGTTCGCCTGGTCGATCATCGAGGCTGAGATCACTTGTCGCGGCGTGTCCTGAACTTGCTTTGATAACGACTCACTCGCTTCAGCGATCTGCGCGATAGTCGCGGGAAGACCCGCCGGACGATTCGGAATCTCTACTTCCTCATCTTCACCACCAGCCTCACCGCGAACTTTCTTCGTGAGCTTTTCCAGCCGCTCGACTTTCTTCATCGCGTCGCGATCGATAATTGATTTATCTTTAAGGTTATCGTTGAGCTCTTTGCCGAGCTGCGCAATTTCACGCGCGCGTTTGAGATTGTCCTGATGGTCCTTTTCAGCCATCTTGATCGCGCGTTTTGCCCTGAGCTCTTCTTCAAACGTTGTGAGCGGAGAGTCGTCGGGATTCTTGATCGTTCCGTCGATCGGTCGTGGTGGTGGAGTTGGAGACGGCCGCGGCTGAGGAGGAATTTGCGCCGCCGCAAGACTCGCACAGAATAGAATTGCGAAGATCAAAACGACCGGCACGTGTACTCTGGCTATAACTTGCTTCACTCGATGTCGAGAGTTCACTTTAACAATCGGCACGCCGACTCCTAAACAATAACTTAAGAAGTAGCACTGGCGGAGAGTTTATGGAATGCGACCCGGATTGTCCGGCGAGTTGATGAACTCGCCGGGCTTGCCGGTACGCTTTACTACAACTGTCTTCGGCTCGAGTCGCTCAGGTGTTCGCTTCTTTCCCTGTGAGGAACTATAAGCGATCAAAGTTGCTTGCGGATCCGCTTTCAATCCGGCGAGGCGAATGGCAGCGAAATTCTGAGCCGGCACCGTTACGGAATAAGATCCTTCTTGTTCAGGTTGAAGTTGAGATGGCGTAACCGGGAGAATGCTTTCCTCGAGACCACCGTCTTTCCGCCGGCGCAGTTCGAGCACCACGGAAAGGCCCGTTAAGTCCTGCTTCGAGATGTTCTTTACAACGCCGCCGATCGTAGTCGTCCCTTTCGCTATCGATGGCTCATCGAGCACGATGTGCGCTAACGCAGGTCCCTTTGGACCAGCATCGACGACTGGTGGCGGTGTGTTTTCAGCCAGAACTTTCAGCGCGTGATACTTGCGCATTATGCCGTAACCGATGAGCAGTATCGCGGTCAGGCCCACAGCGCAAACCACTGCGAGCATTTTTAGTTTATTCGAATCGCGCTCACGGGCGATGGCTTCCTCAGGATGAAATGGATCGTTGATCATGAATGCTTTACTTCAGGCGTCACCTTAACTTCATGGCTGCTGCGGCGGCAGATTCCGCCCCGGAGGAGCGGCGCCCGTTACAGCCGTTATCAAACCTTCAAGAAATTGATCTTCGGCCAGACCACTACTTCGCAACGTGGTCCACTCAGCGCCAGTCGCGCCGTCAGTTCGACCTTCAACTTTTGCATTAACTGCGATGTTCGCAGTTGAGCCATCGATCGGTTGAATCTCGACCGTTAACGTGTAACGACCGCGCGTCCATCCACGAGCACTCGAAGTCGGCACATCCGCGTAGCGACCCAAATCCGCCTCAGCAACCACTGCACCTTTCGTGAACGTGTAAGGCTGGCTGACGATGATGCCGTCGCTGAGCCGCGATGCGGACTCATCAACGACGAGTTTTCGATCTCGCATCAGATCCTGGACCGCGTTGATGATCACGTCACGTCGTCCACTCAATCGATATGGATTGGGAAGCGGTGGCGTTTCCGGAGTGCGGCCGCGGCCAAAATCCATTCCGCGACCAGCGCCAACGTCGGTCTTGTTTCCGTTGTTCGCAGGCGTTCGTTCCGAACCACTATCGCGAACGCGCTCGTTCTGCTTGTCAACACCTTTTGCGGCCTGTGCAAATGCGGGAACTGAAAAGGCAATCAGTATCAGTAGACCAGTAATTATGCGCAACATGGCGACACCCTTTTGTTTAACTGTCAAATGAACTGCATCGGGGACTACTGAGAATAGATTAAACGACTTTGAAGTAAAAAACTCAACGATCTGTTGCCTAAGTCTAGCCACAAAAAGGCACATAAGGCACAAATGATCAAAACCAATTCTTCTTTATGTGCCTTTATGCGTTTTTGTGGCTAATCATTCTGGCGCTCTTTTGCGTCGCGCTCGCGTTCCCATTTGCGTAATGCCTGAACACCATTCTCGAATTCGGCGCCGTTGCTGTAAAAGTTGTGCGCGCCATCGTCGCGATCAGGATTGCGAACGTAGTAGAGATAGTCTGAGGTTGCGGGGTTCAATGCCGCTTTTAGCGAACTCTCACCGGGTGAGGCGACTGGCCCCGGTGGCAGGCCGGTGTAGAGTCGAGTGTTGTAAGGCGAACGTCGCTCAATATCGCTGCGATAGACCTTTCCGTCGTAACGCCACTTTCCTTCCAGTTTCGATGCGTAAATCACACTTGAATCAACCGCCAGTGGAATATTCTGCGTGAGCCGGTTGTAAATGACCGATGCAACGATCGGACGCTCAGCGTTGAGCTTCGCCTCGGTTTCGATAATCGACGCTGTAGTCACGAACTGGCGAGTGGTGAAGTTGAGGGTGCGATCGCGCCCTTCCCAGTCAGACTTCCAGACGTCGCGGAAGCGCTTGACCATCAACTCAATCAACTCCGGCGCTGTGGTTTCGGGAGGGAATTGATAGGTGTCCGGAAACAGGTAACCTTCAAGGTTCTTCGCTTCCGGATCGATATCACCGATCAAGCTCACGTTATTCATTAACTCTAACGCCTGAGCCTCGCTCTCGAGTTTGAACTCCGGCACCTGCGCCATCGCTCGCGCAATGTCCCAACGCGTCCAGCCCTCAATGATCGTCAGACGGTTAAGTCGCCGTTGCCCTTGCTGGAGTTTGACAAGCACACCAAGTGGCGAGATTGGCGACGGGAAGTCGTATTCACCGGCTTTCAAGGTGGAACCTGCGCCGTTGGCCTTCAGGTAAATCATTAAGGGCCACTCGTGTTTGATCACGCCCTCGGCGACTAATTTTCGAACAATGCCGCTGGGCGATGTACCTTTTGGAATCTCAATGTATTGTCCGGTTTTGGTATGCGTGATCGGGGTGTGAAGGTCGCTGTAGGTCCAGGCTCCGAAACCAGCCGCGGCGAGCAGTCCCACCACGATTATCAGAATTATTAGACGCTTCATGCGTGTGTTGTGTCCGAATCTCCTGTGTTAGTGGCGGGATCGACACGGATTCTCTTTTCATTCGAAACGAGAAAGTCTCGCAGAATCAGAGCCGCCGCTGCGCCGTCGATGACTGCCGGGATATCTTCGGGCTTCACGCCCTCAGCCTTTAAATTCTCCGCGGCCTCGAAGGAAGTCAAGCGCTCATCCTGAAGATACACTGCCTGCGGAACCGATCTCGCCAGGTTAAAAGCCAGTTGACGCGCCTTTTGAGCAGCGTCGCCTTCAGTTCCATCCATGTTTAACGGCAAACCAACGACTATAGTTTGGGCGTCAAAGCCTTCGACCAGGTCCCGCACGTCCTGAAGTAGTTTTTTCCAACTCGAGCGTTTGAGTGGCGGCAGGCGTTTGGTTGTGATCAACCTTTCATCCGATAACGCCACCCCGACCAGTTTTTCGCCGAGATCGAGTGCGAGAACGGGGCCTGCCGGTCGAATTTCTTCCGTGGTTTTCACTTGAAGCTGTGGAATGCCGCCTGTATCATACGTCTCGATTCGCAAACGCGCGATCTTTACTGGTCCGGGCTCTAACGTAATCCAAGAGGTAGGTAAATGTCATTTCGCACTAAGTTCATTCTGACGCTGCTGTCAGCAACGCTCACTCTCTACACGGCTGTCGGCGGCTGGATCTCCACGCGCGCGCAGCAGCCGGCAAACGATCCTAATGCCCAATTGCGTATCTTTGAGAGTGTGCTACAGCACATTCAGAACGATTATGTAGATGAGCCGAATATGGATAAGGTACGGGCGGGCGCCTTGCGCGGTCTCGCTTACGGCCTCGATCCTTATTCGACCTACCTGACGCCTGATCAGGTTAAGGAATACAACGCCGGCAACAAAGATAATCTTGCCGGAATCGGCGCTGAGCTATCGCAGGTTGCGTCTTACCTTTACGTGATTGCGCCGATGAAAGGCTCGCCGGCCGATCAGGCGGGTATCAAACCGGGCGACATTATCGAGTATATCGATAACAAAGCGACCCGCGACATTTCTCTTTATGACGCCAAACAACTCTTGAATGGTCCGGCCGGCAGTGAAGTTAAGCTGCGGGTGCTGCGAGCGCTTTCAAGCCCACTGACAGTAACGGTCAAACGCGGTTCGGCGCGGGCTGCCGCCGCGGAAGCACGCATGGAAGCTGGACGCGTCGGCATTCTTCGCATCAACAGTCTTGCTGACGGCGAAGCAAACGAAATCCGAGCCCGCCTCCAGGATCTAATGAAGCAGGGCGCACAGAAGATCGTGATCGACGTACGCGACACCGCCGGTGGCTCGTTGACTGAAGCCGTGACGGTCGCGAATCTTTTCATCAAAGACGGCGTGCTTGCGCAGACGATTGGTCGCGAAGGCAAAGCTTTGAAAACCTACACGGCAGATCCGAAGGCGACGATCTTCAACGGACCAGTCGTCGTAATGATCGACACCGGTACGGCAGGAGCTGCGGAAGTGGTTGCGTCAGCATTGTCGGAACGTAACCGCGGTCAGGTCGTCGGCGAGAAGAGCTTCGGCGCCGGAACTGAACAGCAACTGTTTTCACTCCGTGGTGGCGATGGTCTGTTGCTTACGACGGTGAAGTGGGCCAGCTCGAATGGCAAGACATTCCTTGGCGAAGATCGTGCGCATTCAGGCGTGGCTCCGAATGTCGAAGTCAAAGGCCAGGAAGTTTCTGAGTCAGTCGATCCCGATGATCTGACCGGCAACGACGACGACAACATCAACAACAAGCCCGAGCAGGGAAATGAGAAGCGCGATGTTACCCCGGCCCCGGCAGCGAAACCCGCCGTCGAGGATCTGCAACTCAAGAAGGCTCTGGAACTCCTAAAAGATAAGGCAGCCCAGCGCGCGGCTTAAGCCAACGAACACCGTAAGCGCGGATGGAGCGGATTAAATCCGTATTCCATCCGCGCTTTTCTGTGTTCCATATCGGGTAAGCAAACATTGGGTTTAGTTTGTGAATCTGTTGCAACTCACCTTTTTGCCGCACTCATTGCTAGAATTGCGCGAACTTACCCGGCAACTTCAAATCACCCGACATTTAGGAATACGTCTTGCAGCCAATGCACACGTACTTGGGCAGTACTTGATCTTTTGCAAGGAGAAACAGAGCGATGATTTTGACTAACAAATTACTTCCGGTGGCCCTGATCGCCGCCTTGGTCGGTGGTTCGGTAGGCGCACTGGTCATGCACAAGAGCCAGCCTGCAGTGGCTGAGACCACAACGGCAGCACCCGCAGCACAGACTGAGGCTGCGAACACTGAAGAAGCAGTTCCGGCTGACTTCAATACGGCCGGCGAGCAGACGGCTTACAAGACAGGTTTTGCTGACGGATTCGCCGCTGCGACTGACACCGCCGGCACGAGCACGCGTCGCGCTCCTTCGCGAGTGGTTTATCGCAATTCCAGCGGTCGCGTCTCGTCGAATCGCGTTTATTACAACTACGAACCGCGGAAGCGAAGTTTTTGGGATAAGCACCGCGATAAGCTGACAGTAGCGATGGGTGCTGGCGCCGGTGCGGCCGTCGGTGGGTTGATCGGTGGCAAGAAGGGCGCAGCCATCGGTGCCCTATCGGGCGGCGGCGGTTCAGCCTTGTGGACGTACAAGCTGCGCAACCGAAACCGGAACTACTAATCGATTAGAGGTCCGGAGTAGTGAGCAAAGCTAAACTTGCTATCGCTCTAACTATTCTCAGTGTTGCAACAATTGGGCGGGCGGTTCCGATTCAAGGGACCGCCCCTCAACGTGTTCAGCGGCTGAGAACCGCCAGTGGCGTGGCGCCGGTTCGTCTCCGTGACGAACGCGAGCGCGGCCTGTTGGCTGAAGGGTGGATCAACGGCGCCGGTCCGTTTGTTTTTGCGATCGATACGGGTGCCGGTGTTTCCCTCGTCAGTCGTGATGTGATTGACAAAGCGCGTCTGCAAACGACGAGGTCGCGCCGGCCGCTGGTGGGCGGTCTCACCACCACACCTATTTCGTCAGACCAGGAAACTCAGATCTCGGGAATCGCTTTAGGCACACGCGATAATCGAGTGGCTGGTGGATTTACGGCTGCGGTTGTGAATACTTTGCCGGGGTCGATCGATGGCGTTCTCGATCCGACGGACGTCTTCAAACCCTATGGGTTCTCAGTTGACCTGCCTAACCATGAGCTTCAGGTTCTGGATGCGTCGTACCGGTTGCGACTGACTGACGTGCCGCGAGACGGCGCGGTAGTGCGTTGGGTACGTGAAGCTGGAAGCACCCGCCCGTTTGTCAGACTCAGCGACGGACGTCTCGCACTGCTGGATACCGGCTCGCGGCTGGGGTTGGCGTTAAGTGGCGGAAGGCGAGCGCCAGGTGAAGATACTATTCACGATCTTGGTGGTGGAACTATCCAGTCGCGCCGCATTGAGCCACAGACGGTTAGTATTGGCGCGCTGGTTCTCAACAAAGTGCCGACGGACTTGTTGACCGGTGTGGCTCCGGGAACACCGATCATCATCGGACGGGGCGCGCTTTTCCCATTCAAGATCACGTTCGATCCCGCCTCGAGGCTCATCGCGTTTGAGCCTACGGAGTAAGAGTTTCACGCAAAGGCGCAAAGGAAGACGCAAAGGCGCAAGAGAAAACTCTAAGTTGGCGTCTTTGCGTCTTCCTTTGCGCCTTTGCGTGAAATATTTTCTAAAGCGGAATGTTCCCGTGCTTCTTTGGTGGATTCGAGTCTCGTTTGTTCTCAAGCAGTGCAAGCGCGCGGATGAGTTTTGGTCTGGTCTGAGCGGGTTCGATCACTTCGTCCACAAATCCTCGCTCCGCTGCCACGTAAGGATTCGCGAACTTGTTTTCGAGCTCCGCAATCTTCGCGCTGCGCGCTGATTCCTTATCCTGCGCTTCAGTGAGCTCGCGCCGGTAGAGAATTCCGACTGCTCCTTCAGCTCCCATTACCGCGATCTCCGCCGACGGCCACGCAAAGTTAACATCAGTGCGGATGTGCTTCGACGCCATCACGCAATAAGCGCCACCATAAGCCTTCCGTGTAATCACCGTGACCTTCGGCACCGTCGCTTCCGCGTACGCATAAAGGAGCTTGGCGCCGTGAGTGATGATCCCGCCGTGTTCCTGCGACACACCCGGCAGAAAGCCCGGCACGTCTTCAAACGTGATCAGCGGAATATTGAAGCAATCACAGAAGCGCACGAACCGCGCGCCTTTTACTGACGCAGAGATATCCAACACACCCGCGAGAAATGCAGGCTGGTTCGCGACAATCCCGACGGAGCGTCCACCCAGCCGCGCGAATCCCACGCAGATGTTCGCCGCAAACATCGGTTGCACTTCGAAGAAGTACCCGTCATCCACGATCGCATTAATAACGTCGCGAATATCGTAGGGTTGATTTGAAGCTTCCGGAACTATCTCATTTAACTTCGGTTCGACGCGGTCAATCGGATCGCTCACCTCGACGCGCGGCGCATCTTCGAGATTGTTGGAAGGAAGAAACGATAACAATTCACGCACGATCCGCAGTGCATGCTCGTCCGAGTCAGCAGCGAAATGCGAGACACCCGAAACACTGTTATGCGTCACCGCGCCGCCAAGCTCTTCTTTCGTGACTTCCTCATGCGTCACCGTCTTGATCACGTCTGGTCCGGTGATGAACATGTAAGACGTGTCTTTGACCATGACGTTGAAGTCAGTAATCGCGGGACTGTAAACAGCGCCGCCGGCACACGGCCCCATGATGCAACTAATCTGCGGGACCACCCCGCTCGCAAGCGTATTGCGCAGGAAGATGTCGGCGTAGCCACCAAGACTAACCACACCTTCCTGAATGCGCGCGCCGCCGGAATCGTTCAAGCCGATGATTGGCGCGCCGACTTTCATCGCGAGGTCCATCACCTTGCAGATCTTCTCGGCGTGAGTTTCGGAAAGAGAACCGCCGAACACAGTAAAGTCCTGCGCGAAGACAAACACGTTGCGACCGTCTATCAGACCGTGTCCCGTGATCACCCCATCGCTGGGGTAGAGCTGCTTATCGAGCCCGAAGTCCTTCGAGCGATGGACCACCAGCTTGTCAAACTCTTCGAACGATCCTTCGTCAAGCAGGAACTCGATGCGCTCGCGCGCAGTCATCTTTCCGGCTTCGTGCTGCTTCTGCACCCGCGCACTGCCGCCGCCTGCCTCAGCCTGCACACTGCGCTCGCGCAGTATCTCCAGCCTGGACTTTGTTTGTTTCGGTTGTTGTTTTGAGGCCATATCTTATTCGTTGAAGGGAAACGCCCGGGCTTCAATGAGCCCGATCAGGTCCTTCAGCGCGCGATGCGCATTTGCCTGAACGTCTTCAGGGTAAGCATACGCAATGGCGTTTGCTTCAAAGTCGTCGAGGTCCAGAATCTTATAAGTGAGGTCAGGAGCGACCAGCACGTCAATGTCGAGATCGATGTAACTCAGCACGTGGCCGTCGAAACTCGGCGGTTGATTGATATTGCAATAAAAGCTCTTCAGCTTGCCCGTGCTATCACTGAACCGAAACACGTTGTACCACCGATCGAGCCAGTAGTATTCCGTGCTGACGGTGCCTGGAGCAATCGTGCCGAGCAGATCATGTACGATCTCTTCTTCGAAAACTGCATCGAGTATCAACAGCGATGCTTCACGCTTCGCAACGCGAGCACGCCAGCGACGATGCTCACGTCCATCGTATTTCAGCACGCTGACGACGATTTCCATACAACCTCTCCGCCGCGGAGAAGCTACTTCCTCTTGGCCCAGTCTGCTAAAAACTGTGCCTGTCCTTTATCAGTCAACGGATGATTGAACAGTTGGTCGATAACCTTGAACGGCATCGTCGCAATGTCTGCGCCCATGCGCGCTGCTTCGATCACGTGAATGGGGTGGCGCAAACTCGCTGCCAGCACTTCCGTCTTCCACGGGTAGTTCTGATAAATCTCGATGATGCTTTGCAGCAGCAGCAAGCCGTTCTCACCGATGTCATCCAGGCGACCGAGAAACGGGCTGATGAATGATGCGCCTGCCTTGGCCGCCAGGATCGCTTGCGCCGGCGAGAAGCATAAGGTGACGTTGACACGAATGCCTTCATCCGCGAGTTTTCGCGTTGCTTTGAGCCCATCGCGCGTGAGCGGGCATTTGACGACGACGTTGGGTGCGATCTTCGCATACTCGCGTCCTTCGCGAAGCATGCCGTCGATATCCTGGCTCGTCACTTCCGCCGACACGGGACCTTGCACGATCTCACAGATAGCGGCGATATGTTGTTTGAAATCGACGTTGCCTTCTTTAGCAATCAACGACGGATTAGTCGTCACACCATCAGCCAACCCGAGGGCCGCGCCTTCGCGAATCTCGTTTAGATTTGCGGTATCAAGAAAAAATTTCATAACGGAACTCCTATCATTTACCGGTTAGGACACTCGATTCACGAGCTTGCCAATTCCGGTCACTTCAACCTCAACGGTATCGCCGGACTTCATGCGCGAGACGCCCGCGGGCGTGCCGGTCGCAATCAGGTCGCCGGGATACAGTGTCATGATCTCACTGATGTACCTTATAAGAAAGGCGACTGGAAAGGCCATGTCAGCCGTATTGCCTTTTTGTTTTACTTCGTCATTCAGGCGTGTCTCGACCGTCGCGTTCGCCGGGTCGAGATTAGTCTCAATCCACGGGCCCACGGGACAAAACGTGTCGAACGACTTGCCGCGCGTGAATTGCACGTCCTTACGTTGCAGATCTCGCGCAGTGACATCGTTCACACACGTGTAGCCAAACACATAATTCAAAGGATCTTCGTCACTCGCGATCTTACGCGCCACACGTCCGATAACCACGCCGAGCTCGCCCTCGTGCTCAACCTGTTGCGAAGCACTCGGCAACTCAATCGCATCACCCGACGCAATCACTGACGACGGCGCTTTCAAAAACAAGAGCGGTTCTTCGGGCATTTTGTTACCCAACTCCGCTGCATGTTCGCGATAGTTTCGTCCGACACAAACAACCTTGGATGGCGCCACTGGCGCGAGCAACTTTACCGCTGCGAGATCGATTCCGGTCGTTTCATCAAAACGTGTGATGTGCTCGAAACTGTAGTCACGCGGCAGTGGATAAACTTTTCCGTCCTGTAGCGCGGCATAGCGCGCTCCCGCGAGACTCTCATGTGAAATGCGACAAAGTTTCATCTCAGTTTAAGGCGCCTTCTCTGATGCGACGTCGGATGGTGGACTGACATTTCCGGCTTTATCGACCGCCGTCACGTAATAGTAGTAAGTCTTGCCCGATTCGACTTTGTCGTCGGTGAAAGTCGTGCGCGTCAGGAGCGTCTGGTTCACCTTGGTCCAATTTGCTTTCGGCAGATCAGGATCAGTTGATCGATAAAGATTGTAGCCGGCGATATCGGTTTCTTTGTTCGCGGCGAAGAAAATCGCCAGCCTGGCGGACGACGGCTCGGGGGCGGCGACGCTCGGGCGCTCGGGCGCGGCCGGCGGAAACACATCCTGAGGCAAAACAGAAACTGCGTTGGAGTTGAGACTCTCGACCTGCGCGCCGCCGGTTCCGAGTGAGACCGCGCGAACGATGTAGCGATAGTTGTTTCCGAACTGAAACGTCTTGTCCGCGTATTCTGTGCCGGAGATTGGCGTCGGGTTGAGAGGTTGATTACCGGTGGCGGTTTGCGATTCGTCAGTGCGATAGATGTTGTAGCCCAGCAGATTCACGGGCGTCGAGTTGTCGATGTTGGCTGCCGGCGGTTGCCACGAGAGCGTGATCGCATCTTCGGCGATTTTGGCTTGCGACGAGAGTACGGGCGGCTGTGCGATGCGCGCGGCGGGTTCGATGCTCAGGAAGTTGGAGAACGCGGCTCGCTGGCCGGATGCGTTCACATAGCGAATCGCGTAGCGCAGGCGAGTCGGCTGACCGGCGAGCTCGAGCGTGTCCCGGTAGGTCAGCGTGTCGCCGGCAGTCTGGACCTGTTCGTAGGTAACTGAGCCAACGAGCGTCGCGCGGGCAGAGAACTCGTCTTCGGTAAGGGCGAGCGGCGCGCCGGGTTTTTCAGCGAGACGATAGACGTCGATGCGCCGGATGCTTTGCACGCTGCTGTTCGGCGCGTTTCGCGCCGGCGCGGGCCAACTGAGAATGACTTCGTTTCCTTGCTGGGCGCCGGAGAGAAACTCCGTGCGTTGCTGGACGCGTTCGACGGGCGGCAGCGGCGGTCTGCGCTTGCCACAACCGGAAATGCCATTCAGGCCAACCAGAAAAATACAAAGGCAGAGAGCTTTGCTGATAGGGGTCATCTGGTAGTCTGCTGATTGCCTCTGCGAATCTCTGCGTTGAGATAGGTTCTAACGCCGAGGACGCAGAGATTCGCAAAGAGCGCAGAGAAGAGTCTTCACAGAATGTAACGACTGAGATCCTGGTCTTTAACTGTCTCTGAGAGCATGCCGGAAACGTACGCGCCATCGATGCGTTGGTGCTTCGGATCGAGATCCGGACCTTCGAAACTGATCTCCTCCAACAGTTTCTCCATGATCGTTTGCAAGCGACGTGCGCCGATATCTTCAGTCTGCTGATTCACCTGCGCCGCGTAGTTGGCGATGGAGTCGATGGCGTCAGAAGTAAACTCCATTGTGATACCCTCAGTTTCCATCATCGCCTGATACTGCTTGATCAGCGCGTTGCGTGGTTCGGTCAGGATTCGTTTGAAGTCTTCGATCGTCAGCGACTCGAGCTCCACGCGGATCGGAAAACGACCTTGCAGCTCGGGAATCAAGTCAGAAGGCTTCGAGACGTGAAAGGCACCGGCCGCGACGAAGAGAATGTGATCGGTGCGCACCATGCCGTAACGAGTGTTGACCGTAGTTCCTTCGACGATCGGCAGAATGTCGCGCTGTACGCCCTCACGCGAAACATCCGGACCATGTCCTGACTCGCGTCCGGCGATCTTGTCGATCTCGTCGAGAAAGATGATGCCTGAGTTCTCAACCCGCTCGATCGCTGCGCGCGCCACCTGGTCCATGTCTATCAGGCGCTCTTCTTCTTCCTGCATCAGGTATTCCATCGCTTCGTCCACGCGCAGCTTGCGACGCTTGGTGCGGCCCTGAAAGAGATTGCCCAGCATGTCTTTCATGTTGATGCCCATCTCCTCGACGCCTTGTGGACCAGCAAGCTCGATCACGGGAAAATTTTTCTCCCGCACTTCGAGCTCAACTAGACGATTGTCGAGCTTGCCGCTGCGCAACTGCGTGCGGAGCTTTTCACGGGTGCGTTGAAACTGCTCGTCACGCGCTGGACCGTCGAGCTCTGTAGACTGTTCTTCACTCGTGTCGGCGTCGAAATCATAGAAACTCGAAGCTGAGCGCGGCGGTGGCAAAAGCAGATCGAGAATACGCTCCTCGACGTTTAATTCTGCTTTCTCCGCGATCTCTTCGCTCTTTTCCTGGCGCGTCATCTCCACCGAGATCTCGGTGAGATCGCGAATCATGCTCTCAACGTCGCGGCCGACGTAGCCGACTTCCGTAAACTTCGACGCTTCAACCTTCAGGAAAGGGGAGTTTGACATGCGCGCGAGGCGACGTGCGATCTCCGTTTTGCCAACACCGGTGGAGCCGATCATGATGATGTTCTTCGGCATCACATCCACTGCGAGATCCGGCGGCAACTTCTGTCGCCGCACACGATTTCTCAAAGCGACTGCTACTGCTCGTTTGGCATTGCGCTGTCCGACAACGTGCTTGTCGAGCTCGGTCACGATCTGACGAGGTGTCATCTCGTCGAGCCGTCTTTCTTCGTCCACTTCTCCAGCCAAGTAAATAACCATTGCCTTGCCTTATAAAGTCCTACAGTTCCTCAACTATGATGTTTTGATTTGAATAAATGCAGATCTCACCCGCAATGCGTAACGACTCGACCGCGATTTCACGCGCCGAGAGTGTGGTGTGCTGCAACAACGCACGCGCCGCGGCGAGTGCATATGAACCACCGGAACCGATCGCGAGCACGCCTTCATCGGGCGCGATCACGTCGCCATTGCCGGATAAAAGAAACGACGTTTTCTTATCGGCGACTACCAGCAGCGCTTCGAGGTGACGCAGCATCTTGTCAGTGCGCCACTCCTTACTCAGCTCGATCGCCGCGCGCTCGAGATTGCCGTGATACTGCTCGAGCTTGCTTTCAAAGCGCGTCAACAACGAAAAAGCGTCTCCCGTTGCTCCGGCAAAACCTGCTAAAATCTGGTCGTTATAAAGGCGACGCACTTTCTTGGCGCTTGCCTTCATCACAGTTTCGCCCATTGTCACCTGCCCGTCGCCCGCAAGCGCTACGCTGGCGTCTTTCCTGACGAGCAATACGGTAGTACTGCGTACCCTATCCTTTTGTTTCTGCATGTTTCTTTGAACGAGACTATAGGAACTCGTTTCAATGTAAGTCAAGGACGCCTTCTGCCGCCGATCAACACCAAAGCAAGCTGACATGAGTTATTATAGGTGCGCCAAAAACGAAGGCGGCGACGAACAAAACTATGCAAAGACGACCACGCATCGGCATCACGATGCGCATTGAACTCGCGACCAACCGTTTCTACCTGGCGCGACACTACAGCGAAGCAGTTGAGGCAGCCGGCGGCGCGCCGGTACACATCAGCCTGATCCCAAATTCCGAATACATCGATTCAGTGGTCGAAGGATTTGACGGGATTCTGTTGCCGGGAAGCGACTCTGACGTCGATCCGTTGCGGTATGGTCAGCAACCGCATCCGGAACTCGGTTCGGTCCATGTCATCAAAGACCAGACGGACCTGCTGGTAATCGAAGCGGCGGAGAGAAAACGAATCCCGCTGTTTGCGATCTGTTTCGGGATGCAAGTGCTCAACGTCTCGCGCGGTGGAACCTTAATCCAGGACATCAAGTCGCAGGTGCCGGACGCGATCAAACACGAACAGGGCCCGCCAAGAGAACGGCCTTCGCACCGCGTGCGGATGCTCGAGAACACCAAACTCGCAAATATCGCCGGCGCGGTCGATGCGATTGTCAACAGTCACCATCACCAGGCGATCGAATCAGTCGGAGCCGACCTGGTGGCGACGGCATGGACCAGTGATGGCGTGATTGAAGCCCTCGAAGACCCGCGGCCGGATCGATACGTGATGGCAGTGCAGTGGCATCCGGAGCTGGGCTGGGAAAGTGATGGACTTTCTCAACGACTGTTCCAAACATTTATCAACGAAGCAATCAGCGCACGTGAATCGACGCTCGCCTCAATCGCAACGCCCGCATGAGTGAACCGCAGGTGCAGAACGATAAACTGGGCCTGGCGGATCGAGTTGCTCTCGTAACCGGAGGTTCACGCGGCGTAGGGAAGGCGGTTGTCGCCCTGTTTGCCTCGTACGGTGCGCACGTCGTCGTTAACTACGTTAGAGATGAACCCGCGGCGATGGCGACGGCGGACATGGCCAGGGCTTACGGCGTGAAAGCGTTGGCGATTCGGGCCGACGTTTCACAACTCGATCAAGCCGAGCAGCTACTTCAACAAACAGTTGAACATTTCGGTCGCGTCGACTTCCTGATTTGCAATGCCGGCATCTGGGAAGGTGCTCCGGTTGAAGCAATTTCTGAAGAACTCTGGGACAAAACCCTGGAAATAAATCTCAAAGGTACATGGTCAGTGTGTCGTGCGGCGGTGCCGCTGATGAAGCAGCAGAGGTTCGGGCGGATCGTGATCGTAAGCTCCACCGCAGGGCAGAGAGGTGAGGCGAATGTTTCCAACTATGCGGCATCAAAGGGCGGTCAGATTTCGTTCACGAAATCACTGGCTCCGGAACTGGGTGGGTTTGGAATTAACGTCAACTGCGTTGCGCCGGGATGGGTGCAAACTGAGATGACGACCGAAGCGCTCGCGGATACTGCGGTACACGAGTCGATTAAGAAGAATATTCCGCTGGGTCGAGTGGCGACGCCGGAAGAAATCGCGGGACCGATAGTTTTTCTGTGCAGCACCTGGGCCAATCACATAACAGGCGAGGTGCTCAACGTGAATGGCGGATCCGTTTTGTGCGGATAGAAAGATTTCTCACGCAAAGACGCAAAGCGCTGCCGCGTTCCTAAAAAGTTTTCTTAGCGTCTTTGCGCCTTTGCGTGAGAAATCGCTTTAACAATTAACATGGTGATGAATAATCGAGCACAACACGTCGAGTTAGGACTTGAGAAATTACTTGAAGAACGTCATGCCGACATTCGCGGTGCGCGTGTTGGTCTGATCTGCAATCAAGCCTCGGTCGATCACTCCTATCGTCACGCCGCAGACCTGCTGCACCACCACCCGGATATCGATCTGCGCGCAATCTTCGGACCGCAGCACGGAATACGCGGTGACGTACAGGACAACATGATCGAGACAGGACACAGCATCGATCGCAAAACCGGATTGCCCGTCCATTCACTGTACAGCGAAACGAGGGAACCAACCGACGAGATGCTTCAGGACGTTGATGTGCTCGTGTTTGACATGCAGGACGTCGGCTGCCGGATCTACACGTTTGTTTACACGCTGGCCAACTGCATGCGTGCAGCGCAGCGACTCGGTAAGAGAGTAGTGGTTTGCGATCGACCGAATCCGATCAACGGCGCCGGCGTTGCGGGAAATATTCTTGAACCAGAGTACGCTTCGTTCGTGGGCCAGTTTGCGTTACCGACACGTCATGGCATGACCGTTGGCGAACTGGCGCGAATGTTCAACGAACACTTTAAGATCGGATGCGAGCTCGAAGTGATTCAAATGGACGGATGGAAGCGCGAGTTCTGGCACGACGACACGGACGCTCCCTGGGTAATGCCTTCGCCAAATATGCCGACCTTGGATTCAGCCACCGTATTTCCGGGTACCGTCCATTTCGAAGGCACACAGGTTTCCGAAGGACGAGGCACTACGAAGCCGTTTGAACTGATTGGCGCACCGTACATCGATCCCGATCTTTATGCGCAAGCGTTGAATGATCTCGAACTGCCGGGCGTGTTCTTCCGGAGTTGCGTGTTTCAACCGACTTACCAGAAGCATGCGGGCGTGAGTTGCGGCGGCGTACAGATTCACGTGCTCGATCGTGATGTGTTTGAACCGTGGTTCGCGGGCATCGCTATGGCGAAGTTTGCGTACGACATGTACCCAAACGATTTTCGCTGGAAGATACCGCCGTACGAATACGTTTACGATAAGAATCCATTTGACGTGATCAGCGGCACCGCAAGCATCAGAGAAGCATTTGAGAAGGGAACGGCGCTCGAGACTATTGAGCGTGAAACAAAAGTGCCGCTCGCAGAGTTTAAAGCATTACGCGAGGCGTTCCTGTTGTACCGGTAAGCTCAGGTCGAATGTTAAGAGTCGACATGCCGACGGTTAATGTTGACGTTGAAGATTTGATTCGTCGAATTTGCGGGATGATTGTTCTTGAGGTAAAACCTTAATCGTCTACTTTAGATTTTGGAGGACTCATTTTGGTTAAGACTGAACGCATCGAGGCTGAGGATGTTGAGCCAACTCCGGGGTCGGCATGGCTGATCGGAGTTGCAGCCTGGTTTATCCCCGGACTCGGTCATGGACTACTTGGGAAATTGCCGCGAGCGCTCTTGATGGGTGGCGCCGTTTGGGTCTGTTTCTTCATCGGCCTGAGCATGGGCGGCCACATGTTTGATCTCAACGCACCCGAAGGCTCGTCGCAGATATTGCAAGTGCCGCCGCTGATCGCCAATATCGGCACCGGCGCGCTGTATATAATTTCGTGGCTGCTCGGCTACGGTTTCGCCGACGATCCGCAACAGGCCGCACGTGCAACTTACGAATATGGCAATACTTTCCTATTGATAGCGGGCCTGCTGAATTACCTGGTTATGCTTGACGCTTTTGACATCGCCGCCGGGAGGAAATCTTGAGACACTTCTTTGTGATGACTCTCTTTGCGGCACTCGCTTCCGTCGTCTTCGGAGCGATGGGGAAAGACACAACGCGCGAGCGTTGGCTCTATGGCGTCAAGGTTTTTGCGGAGTTCATGGTGATTGGGCTGGCGCTGAGTTGGCTCCTCTACTTCATCCCGTGACCGCGACAAATGGCTTTATTCGAAACCGAGGCTCTGATCCTGCGCAGTTACAATCTGGCCGAGGCTGACAAGATAGTTGTTTGCCTGAGTCGCTCAGCCGGATTGATCAGAGGCGTCGCGAAGGGTTGTCGAAAACTGAAAAATCGTTTTGGCGCCGCCCTCGAACCTTTCACGCTCATCAATCTCACCTACTACGAGAAGGAACACCGGGAGCTCGTTTCGTTTCGACAGGTCGAGATCTTAAAGTCACGCTTTAACCTTTCATCTAACGCATCGATACTCACGGGATTCTCTTATATGGGCGACCTGCTCATCGATTTCTCACCGCCGCATCAGGCTAACGATAATCTGTTTCGCATGGCGCTCGCTTGTTTCGAAGCGGCGTCGGAGACTCCCGAAGATCTCGAGGCGGTGCTGCGTTATTTTGAAGTCTGGCTGTTGAAGCTGGAGGGCTTTCTGCCTGACTTGCGTAGCTGCGCGGCGTGTCAGAAAACGCTTGGTGTTGAGGAAGTGGTTTACCTCGGCGCGGATATGTCGCTTCGGTGCGGGGAGTGCAGCCAGAGTCGCGGGAATAAGATCTCGAAACGGCTGCGTGCACACATGCGCGCAACCGAGAAAGTTTCGCCGGCGAAGTTTGCGGAAGACGCAAGAGAAGTCTCGAGTGACACTAAGAAGGAGATGGCGGAGTTAACGTTTCAGATTCTCGGGCGAGTTCTGGAACGAATGCCACGTGGTCGACCCGCAAATTAGTTGTAGGCATTGTGTTGAAGAATAACTTTAAGTTAAAGGGTTTTCTCATCCCGCGCTACATCATCGGCGCGATGACGCCTTACATCCTCCTCTCAATGCTGATGCTCACGGCGGTGCTGTTTGCGCAACAGGCCGCGCGTCTCGCGGAGCTCATCATCTACGCTGATCTGCCGTTCTCTCTACTCGGCGGTATCGGCGCGGCGCTTCTACCGGGCGTATTGATCTTCTCAATTCCACTCGCCACGCTCGCGGGCATAATCGTCGGCTTCTCACGCATGGGCAGCGACAGCGAGATCGTCGCGATGCGTGCCGCCGGCGTCGGCTCGTGGACCATGATCTGGCCCGCACTTTTGATCGGACTACTGTTGACCGGCGCCACCGCCTACCTGCACCTGAAAGAAGCACCGGAAGCCGCGCGTGACCTCGAACGCATTGCGCTTCAGGGAGCGCTGTCGAAGCTCGACTCGCCGGTCGAGCCTCACACCTTCAGCACTCTACCGCGATATGTGATCTACGTTCGCGACGGTGACAAACAACAGGGCACCTGGGGTCGTGTCTTCATATTCAGGCAACGCTCCGATCGCACTACGGAAGTCTATACTGCGCGTTCCGGACGAATCGATTCGTCAGGCAACCAGTCTGAGCTGGTACTAAGCGACGTGCTCTCCGCGAAGTTTCCCAGCAACTCGAGTGGCGATGCCGACCAACCTGAAACGCCACCCACCAACACGATCGGCGCGACCAACGGTCAGAAGTCTTACGTCGTCGAGCGCTCCGATCAGTTGAGGTTTTCGATTAACACCGGTCGTGCTGACATCATGCAACGCTTGAACCAGCGAGACGTAAACGCAGACTCAATGGAATGGAACGATCTGCGGGAACGTGTCACTTCCGGTACACCGGCAGAACAAAAGGAAGCAGTCAGAATTCTCAATCGCAGATTAGCGCTTTCCGTCTCGCCATTTTTCTTTGCCCTGCTGGCCGGGGCACTCGGATTACGGATACGCCGTGGTGGTCGCAGCGTGGGTGTGTTGCTGACCTTGATCGTCGTCATTATTTATTACCTGATCTCACTGCTTGGAGAATCGCTGGCGCGCGTCGGTACCGTTTCGCCGTATGTTGGACCATGGCTTGCGACCGTTTTCATCTTCGCGCTCAGCCTCGTGTTCCTGTTTTTCAATCGCATTCCGCTGGTGTCATCGATCTCAGCGTGGACCGCAAAAACAAAAGGCACGAGTTCCGCGACCAGACCACGCCAATCAACGCAACGCTGGTTCTCGGCAATTGGTTTTCCCAACCTGATGGATGCGACACTGCTTCGCTCCCTCGTGGTGAGTTTCGTCGTCTGCTTCGTCGCGCTCGCCGCGATCTTCAACATCTTCACCCTGTTTGAACTGTGGCGCTTCATCGCCGTGACGAACGCGGGTGCCGGTTTGGTCGCGCGCTACCTGCTGTTTCTGTTGCCGTTGATTACAGTCGAACTCTTTCCCGCGACGATGCTGATCTCCGTACTCGTCACATACGCGTTGTTAGCCAAACGGCAGGAGGCAATTGCGTGGTGGGCTTCGGGCCAAAGCGTCTATCGACTGATGTTGCCGGGCTTCTTCTTTGCGCTGGCGGTCGCGTTCGGATCGTGGCTGGTCCAGGAGCACGTCATGCCGGGCACTAACTTAAAGCAGGATGCGTTGCGTGCGAGGATCCGCGGCGGCGAAGCACGTGCTACGACTCGCACCGGGCGGCAGTGGCTGGCGTCAACCGACACCCGGCGCTTCTATTCATACGAGTTCAGCGAAGATGGACGTCTGATCGAACCGACGATCTATGAACTCGATGCTGACGCGGTACACCTCGCGCACGTTGTCAGTGGAAAGAGTGGAACGTGGTCCGATCCTACTCATCTCAAGTTAACCGAAGCCGAGACATTGGCATTAAGAGGCATGGAAGTCGAGCGTAAAAGTGACGCGGAGATCACTTTCGCGGGCGTTGAATCGCCGCAGATTTTCAAACCGACGATCGATAAACCATCGCAGCTCAGCGCCCGCGATTTACGCAGCTATCTGAATGCAGCGAAGCAGCGCGGAACAGATGTCTCCGCGCTCGCGGTCGCGTTGCAGAGAAAATATGCAGGCCCCTTCGGAATCGTCATCATGGCGTTAATCGGTATGCCGCTGGCGGTGTCGTTCGGGAGGAAGGGAACTGTGATCGCGCTGTGTGCGGCAGTTGTGGTGGGGATTGCTTACTGGGCTGTGGGCGGCGGTTTCCAACAACTCGGGAGTCACGGTTTGCTGCGTCCGTCAGTTGCCGGGTGGTCACCGTTATTGATCTTTGCCGCCGCCGGCACGTACTTCCTCTCTCGTGTTCGAACGTGAGGTTGGTTTTCACGCAAAGGCGCAAAGACAAAGGAAAAGGCGCAAAGAAGAAATTGCGCCTTTGCGTCTTCCTCTTTGCGCCTTTGCGTAAAACTTTGCGCCTTTGCGTGAAACCTGCTTAGGTCCCCGTCTCCCAGCTCGAAATGTATTCAAGCTGTTCGGCCGTCAACGTATCAATATTGATACCGAGCGCACGCAGCTTGAGACTCGCGATCTCAGTATCAACCTCCGCCGGCAATAAGTGAACGCCTGGAGTCAGCGTGCCTTTATTCTTCACCAGGTATTCAACCGAAAGCGCCTGGTTTGCAAAGCTCATGTCCATCACGCTCGCCGGATGTCCCTCCGCCGCCGCGAGATTGATTAAGCGGCCTTCGCCAAGCACGCAGATTCGCCGGCCATTCGATCGCACCTTGTACTCCTCGACAAACGGACGCATCTTCGCCGGCTCGCCGGCCATCTCGCGCAACGCCACGAGATTGAGCTCGAGATCGAAGTGACCACTGTTACAAACAATTGCGCCGTCCTTCATCTTCGAAAAATGTTCGCCATCGATCACGTGGCGATTGCCCGTCACGGTAACGAAGATGTCGCCAATCGAAGCTGCTTCGCTGATGGGCATGACACGGAATCCGTCCATCACCGCCTCGACCGCTTTGATCGGATCGATCTCGGTAACGACTATGTTCGCCCCCATGCCGCGGCCGCGCAGTGCGACGCCCTTGCCGCACCAGCCATAACCGACAACCACGAGCGTGCGTCCGGCGAGCAGGATGTTCGTCGCGCGAATGATGCCGTCGAGTGTCGACTGGCCTGTGCCGTAACGATTGTCGAAGAAGTGTTTGGTCTGTGCGTTGTTAACGGCGATGGAAGGAAAGGGCAACACACCTGCCGTCTCCATTGCCTTGAGTCGCTGAATCCCGGTGGTTGTTTCCTCAGTTGACCCGATGATCTCTTTGATCTGGTTGGCGCGCTCTTTAAGAAGCGTCGCCACGACGTCGGAGCCGTCGTCGATGATGATGTCCGGATGTGAATCAAGCGCGGTGCGAACGTGACGATTGTAGGTGTCAGTCGATTCACCTTTGATGGCGTAAACCGGGATGCCCCAATCAGCTACCAGCGAAGCCGCGACATCGTCCTGAGTCGACAGCGGATTCGAAGCGATCAGCATCGATTCGGCGCCGCCTGCTTGCAGTGCGCGCGCGAGATTCGCAGTTTCAGTAGTGATGTGGGCACACGCCACCAGCTTCACGCCACTCAACGGCTTCTCTTCCGCAAAACGCTCGCGGATAAGCCGCAACACAGGCATTTCACGTTCAGCCCATTCAATACGCTGCTTGCCCTGACTCGACAAGCTGATGTCTTTCACGTCGAACTCGACGGAAGGTGCAGAACTCATATTCGATTATTCCTTTGGTTGAATGATTAATCTCGCTAGATGCCGGCACTCGCACGCAGCGCTTCAGCCTTGTCTGTCTTTTCCCAGGTGAAGCTTTCCTCGTGCCGTCCAAAATGGCCGTAGGCCGCGGTGGCCTTATATATAGGCCGGCGTAGATTCAAACTCTCGATGATGCCGCGCGGCGTCAGCTCGAAATGATCGCGGACGAGCTTCGAGATGGCCGACTCGCTGATGCGACCCGTGCCCTCAGTATTCACGAAAACTGAAACCGGATCTGCCACGCCGATCGCGTACGCAAGTTGGACAGTACAACGATCCGCCAATCCTGCGGCGACGATATTCTTCGCGACATAACGCGCCATGTAAGCGGCTGAACGATCGACCTTCGTCGGATCTTTTCCTGAGAAAGCGCCGCCGCCGTGTGGCGCGTAACCGCCGTAAGTATCGACGATGATCTTGCGCCCGGTAACGCCCGCATCGCCCTGCGGTCCACCAGTCACGAAACGTCCGGTCGGGTTAATGTGATACTTCGTGTCTTTGTCGAGCAGCTCGCTCGAGACGGTGTGCTTGATGACTTGCTCCTGGATCTCCGCGCGCAACTGCTCGTTCGTGACGTCGTCGGCGTGTTGCGAAGAGATAACTACGGCCTCCAGCCGGAACGGCCGCCCATCACGATATTCCACCGTTACTTGAGACTTTCCGTCAGGACGAAGATAGGGAAGCTCGCCTGATTTGCGCACTTCCGAAAGCCGGCGCGCGAGCAGGTGGGCCAACTGAATCGGCAACGGCATCAGCTCGGGCGTTTCATTGCACGCGTAACCAAACATCAATCCCTGATCGCCCGCACCGCCAGTATCGACGCCCATCGCGATATCGGGCGACTGCCGGTCGAGTGCTGACAACACCGCGCAGGTGTCGCAGTCAAAACCGTATTTCGCTCTCGTATAACCGATCTCACGAATCGCTTCGCGCGCGACTCTCGAGTAGTCGATAACAGCGTCGGTTGTGATCTCGCCGGCGACGACTACCAGACCAGTGGTAACCAAAGTTTCGCAAGCTACGCGCGCTTTGGGATCGACACTCAGTGCGGCATCCAGGACCGCATCGGAGATCTGATCGGAGATTTTGTCAGGATGTCCTTCAGTGACGGACTCAGAGGTAAAGAGATAACCGGATTCGCTAGTCAAAACAGCTCCTTTTGTGTGTACACAGACTCGAATTCAGTGCAGAAAAAGACCGCGTAATGTAGCAGTCTGGCTTTCACAGTGTCAAGGCGACGAAGCTTGTTGTGTTCGAATTGAAAACACTCGAGCGACGTTAGCTAGTGTGGAAATTTTCCCCGACGTAAGACCCGCCAACGACATCTAAGCCAATAACGAGTTAAGCGACCGACTCAACAATCGATCACAGCCCCTTCTCTCGGGGGCATTTGACGACTGAACTCTCATTCTCAAAGTGTTTTATGTTACACCCACAATTTGGTCCTTTCGAAGTTACTCGAAGTCTGTTCAATTGTGCCCGAAATTCGAAATTCCGTTTTGGTGAAGACACTGCACTGGTAGCAGTCCAGCACATGCTGCTTCAGACTGTTGATCTTTTCCAAACGATCGGCGCGATTGGACTTAACCTCAAAAACGTTTTCGCGCTCGGGAAGGTCTACTCAAGTAGCCCGCCCGTGATTCAAACCCTGCGAGACCTGGGCGTCACTGTCATCGACAGCACTATGCCCGAACCGGGTGAGTTTCGCTCTTATTTCGAGCGCGATGTTGAAAGACTCTGGCAGGTCGCTGCCGAGTCACTGCGTCACCGCAACATACGCCGGATCCTGGTGCTCGACGATGGAGGCGATTGCATCACGAGCGCTCCGCCCGAAGTCTTGCAGCGTTATGCGGTGTGCGGCGTCGAACAGACTTCTCGTGGAATGTTCCTGTTCGAAGAGCAACCGCCGTCGTTTGCGGTGATGTCATGGGCTAGAGCGGCAGTGAAACTGGAAATTGGTAGTCCAATCTTCTCTCAATATTTTATCGATCAGTTGAATAGAGAATTCCTTCGCGGGCAAACGCTGCAGGGACAACAACTCGGCGTGATTGGCATGGGAAGTATTGGGCGAGGGGTTGCGACTCTGGCCGTGAGGCAAGGCAGCGACGTCCTTTACTGCGACCCTGAGCCAGATCTAAATCTTCCTTTGTCCCTGAGCGACCGTGTCACTCGAGTAGATTCAGTTGCAGATCTGATGGTGCAATGTGACTACGTTCTGGGCTGTTCCGGGCGCAACCCGTTCCAGGACAAGTGGCCACTAAGTCACCAGCCCGGCATAAAACTTCTCAGTGCATCCAGTGGTGACCAGGAGTTTGGACCAATCATAAAAGATCTCAAACACAAACCAGATTTCAAGGTGGCGCCCGACACCTGGGACATCAGTTCCGAACATGGACCATCCGGGCCGATTGAGGTTGCTTACCTCGGATATCCGTACAGCTTTGTGTCTCGTGGCTTCGAAGCCGTCTCAACCCGAATAGTACAATTCGACATCGGTGGCTTGCTGACAGCACTGGTCCAGGCGCGGTTCTTCCTGGAACAGTGTGAAACCGGCCACGAGCAGAACCGAGGCATCCATCGTGTGTCGCCTCGAGCACAGCGCTTTGTTTACGAGAAATGGGTTAGGGCGATGAGAGATCATTTGATCGATTTCACGGAACTCTTTGGACCCGATCCAGATATGCTAAGCGCTGTCCATGATGATGAGTGGTTTATCGAAAATACCGAGCCTCACCCGCGCGATAACTACAGACCGGTACAGGCGATTGAAGAGCAGATGGACCAGTTTATTTGCTGGGACTACTTTGTTAAGGCGCAAGGTTGAGGCTGAAGCGGATCTCAGTGCCGCGGGAAGATGCCGAGTCTATCTCGATCGTGCCGCCCGCCGCATGGGCGCGTTCCTGCATACTGATGAGTCCCAGAGTCGCGGCGCGGGGCGCGCGTTTTCGCAGACTCTCCAGGTCAAAACCGATACCGTCGTCTTTGATCGACAAGAGCAAAACATTTCCGGTTTTCACCAGCCGCAAAACTACTTGAGTGGCTTGTGCATGGCGCACGATGTTAATCAGCGCTTCCTGCGCTATGCGGAAGCACGCCGTTTCGACGTCGCGCGAGAAACGTTGATTCTGATCGGATAATTCGATCACCACGTCCACTTCCAAACCGGTGCGTTTGGTATAGCGATCGACATACCAGTATAGAGCTGTAACCAGGCCGAAATCATCGAGCACGGGTGGACGCAGTTCTACGGAAAGATCGCGGACCAGGCGGAGTGCTTCATCAACAGCTTCGATATTGTCTTTGACGTACGAACTTACTTCCGAACTCTGGCGACCCTGCTGCACCGTATGCAGATTCATCTTGATCACAGTGAGGATCTGTCCTATCTGGTCGTGCAGCTCGCGCGAGATTCTGCGTCGCTCATCCTCCTGAGCCTCGATTAGCTGACGCGAAAACATTTGCAATGCGTCCTGCGCAAGTTTGCGTTCTGTAATATCACGAGCTGTTCCCTGAACTCCGACCATTACACCGTTCTCGTAGATCGCCCGGCTGCGAACCTCGACGGGCACCTGGCGCCCATCTTTTGCTATCACATCGACCTCGAAAGCAGTTTCACCTTGTTCAGCGAGGATGGCGTAGAAGCTTTTACGCCCCAGGCGGATCTGATCAGCAGCCACGAATTCAAGGAAGTTATGACCGACAATTTCTTCGCGCCGGTATCCTGACAAAGTTTCAGCAGCGTGGTTTACACGGATGTAAGTGCCTTTGAGATCGTGAACGTAAATCGCATCCCTCGCATTCTCAAACAATTCGCGATAACGCTCTTCGCTCTCGCGCAAAGCCATTTCCGCGCGCTTACGTTCAGCAATGCGCTCCTCGAGCTCTGCCACGTAATGCTGACTCTGTTCGAACAACTGCGCATTTTGAATCGCACTCGCGGCGCGTGCAGCCAGAGTCTCAGCCAGGCGCACATGCTCCGGCTGAAAGAAAAATGGTGCTGCCTTGTCCACCGAATAAAGACCAATGACTTTGCCTGATGCAATCAGCGGCACTCCGATCCAATTACGAACGTGGCCGGCGCCGTTCACCCATTGCCAGCCAGGCTCCCGGTGAGTATCCGCCACAATCACAGTCTGTTTAGTCGAGCAGATGCGCTGCAAAATGGGATTGGTCCTGACGTCCAACGCGATGAATCGAGCTGTTTCGACATCCTGAAACACTTCATAACATCTGAGTGCGCTGACAATGAATTGCGAGTCTTTATTCCGCAACATCACATTTGCGCTGTCGTAAGGAACCAGTTGGTGCAGGAAATCGAGCAGGTTTTCGACCACTCGTTTTAGACTGAGACCTTCCGTCAGCGCGATATCGGCATCGCGCAGAATCTCAGTTTCCCGGCGATTGGCTTGTTGGTGAGCCAGTAGATCAGTGGATTCAGGGGCGCCAGTCTTCATAAGAACGACAATGCGTTCCGATGCCGAGTACAACGCACGCACGGATAGAACCAGATTTTCAGTTGACTGTAAGTAACGTGAGGCTTACGCCGTTACGTACACGTAAACGGACCAGGTCGACGTGGGTGAAAATCTACTGGAACCGCAATGTCAGCTCAACTAATGCCGCCAGATATTAACACGGCCAGAGAAATAGTTTGATCGGCTGGCTGGGCGCCGAACTATTACCCGACTTATCTACGGCTTTAATCGTAAAGTAATTGTCGCCAAAGGCTGTGCCATAAACGAAATCAAAATCGACGCCGGCAGACACCGGCAGCGGGCTGAGCACGCCATTGACGTAGATCTCATACTCAATGTTGTCTTGAACATCGGAATTGTCGCTGGACTCACTCCAACCCAGCCATATCTCGGCGCAGCTATCGTCACGAACGAGATGCAGGTTGGCCGGAACCGTTGGCGGCAAGGTGTCGCTGCTTGGCGGTGTGACCGCATTAACAACGTTACTGGAGGTCGCGTTGCCGCCCGACCAATCGGAAGCAGTGACGCTGAACGAGTACGCCGTGCCCGGCTGCAGATGGCGAATAACGGCTGACGTCTGGCTAAGCCAGTTGATGTTTTGAGTGATGCTGGCGCCGTTTAAGTTGATGCCGTAGTTACAACAGTTGTTCGACACGTTGTCCGTCGACCTGGTCCAGGTCAGTTGCACTTGAGAAGGACTGAGTACAGTGGCCTGTAGCGCTGGACCAGTTGGCGCTGTGGTATCAGCGAGCGTATGCGCGCTGGCGAGATTACTGTCAGCTGATTTATTGCCACTGTCATCTACTGCGTAAATTGAAAAAGTGTAGTTGCTGTTAGTTGCCAGAAATTTCGCGGTATAAGTCGTCTGCGTCTGACTAACCGTAGCCAGCGTGTTGTATGCGGAGTTGTTTAGATTCGTGATGCGAACCCGGTACGATAATTTCCCGGAGTTATCGCTTGACCCTTGCCACTTGAGGCTAACCGAGCTGTCGGCCACTGCAGTGACCATTAGATTCGCCGGCGCCGTCGGAGCGGAGCGATCACCCTTGCCCGCTGAAACTATCTGTCCACTAAAAAGCAGCACCGCTGCCATTGCGAATGCGGCCGAAAAAATGATGAGACGTGAGAACTGTCGTGTAGTCATAGATAGACTCCTTCTCCAGACGAACTAGTTCAGTTAACCGCCATAAAGAGTTCATCGTCACCGTTCGAACGCAATGGTTCGTACCCACGCGGACGACGAAAGATTTCTACAACGTACGAGGGAAAGGGAAGCGTCAGATTACCAGAACTTCGGCCGCTAACTATTATTATTGTGACGTAAGTTCGTTGAATTTCTATGACCTCACGCCTCTGCTTCCGATCGTTCAGCACATCGTCGAAACCAGTTCAAAGCAAATTAAGGTTGCCGAGAAACCGGTTGGACCACCGCGAAATTTTTTACTCTTCAACTCGCGAGCACTTAGTGTTCCGTAACTTTCGGCGTCCAATTAAATGGTCACAATATCTATAAAATTAGCCTAAATAGCGAGGGAGAAGGGTGTTACGAGGGTGATGCGGTCTGCCCGCAATGACCGATCGCGGTCCAAAATCTCGGATTTTCTTTAGAGGCATGGATTGCACAGTAAAAGTACAAGCATAGAGGTGGAAGAAAAACCTTTCTAAAAAGTGGAAATTACGATGGAATGAAGGTTGCCTACCGAAAAAATGTCTTGAACACATGTCCCTGCTACCGGATCAGTCTGTACTCACAGGTGCGAAACACCGCAGTCTGATTCACTCGTTCAGGAGGTATTTAATGTTGGAAGTTTAGACCCCAGAAAGCGGACCAGCCACTTTCGATGCCGTTGGTTCTTTTTACTAGCTGTGGTCAACCTAAAACAAAATCGGTCCATCTCCCCAGATCCGATCGAAACACTCAAATCCGCTTTGCAAAGGAGAAGCATATGCTCAATACATTGGCGCGGGCTATTTTATGCCTTACGATAATCATCAGCGCCACAGGTTATTGTTTTGCTCAGGCCACAGGGAATATCAAAGGCGTAGTCGCAGATCCCAATGGTGGTCTGGTGGCTGGCGCTACGGTCGAAGCTGTCAACGCCCAGACCGGTGAAAAGCGAACTACCACGACAACTGATGCCGGCAATTACAACATCACCAACCTTGCAATAGGTCTCTATTCCATCACCGCAACCGCTCCAGGCTTCGGCCCCGGTACCGCGAAAGACGTACAGGTGTCGGTGGCATTTACCACCGAAGCCAACATCGCGCTGCCAGTCGGCGGAGCGACTGCAAACGTCGTCGTCACTTCCGGCGATGTTTCCACTCAGCTCAACACCAACGACCAGCAACTGTCTACCTTGATCGACAATAAGAAGATCATGGATCTGCCGTTGCTCAGTCGCGACCCAAACGGGCTGATCTTGCTGGCGCCGGGCGTGACTCAAACTCAGACCGGACTCGGCGGGTTCAGCGTCAACGGCCAGCGCGAACGCAACAACAATTTCTTGGTTGACGGAATCGATAACAACGACGCGGACGTCCCCGGTATTGCCGGCGGCGCTGCTACACCGAACATCGATGCAACTCAGGAATTCCGTGTACTGACCAGCAATTTCAACGCGGAGTTTGGACGTAACACCGGCGCGGTCATCAACGTGGCAACGAAGAATGGCACGAATGATTTTCACGGCGGCGCGTACATGTACTATCGTTCGCAGCGATTTGCAGCTCGCAATTTCTTTGATGCCGAGCGACAGCCACTTCAGCGGAAGCAATTTGGTGGCTCGATTGGTGGACGCATCATCAAAGATAAAGCGTTCTTCTTTTTCAACTATGAGGGTGACCGCTCGCTGAGCTCGAGCACGGAGACTCGAACCGTGCCATCCGCGCAGGCGCGTTTGGGCATTTTCCCAAACACCCCCTTTGGCACACTTGACGTAAGGCAAGCTGGAGCGAACAATCGCAGCCAGCTTGGTATCTGCAATGTGTTTGGAACCAATAGTCAGGGAGTCTGTAACCTGATTCTGCCCGGCGGCAATCTTGGCATTAACGCCGGCATGCAGCAGTTCCTCAACCTGTATCCACTCGGAAACGTACCCGGTCAGGGGTTACTCCCCGGCGTTTTCGATCTATTCAGGTTCTCCGCTCCGAACCGATTCGAGGTTGATACAACTGCGTCACGTATTGACTGGAAGCTATCTGAAAAGCACAGCCTGAGCGGAAGCTTCAACACCAGCAATGGCGAGTTCGATCTGTTCACCGAGACGTTCCCAGGTGCTGGAGACGCGAGCCGTACTCCGCAAAAGAGCTACGTGCTCAGCCTTAACCTTACCTCAAACTTGACGTCCAACATGGTGAACGAGCTTCGCTTTGGCGGCAATCGTATCGAGGCCATATTCAATGGTCCTGGAGACGGTGGCGCCGGTCGAGGCCCATACGATGCCATCTTGGCAGCCTTTGCCGCGGGCGGCATCGATAATCACGTTCAGCCGTTCGGCGGTCCTAATGGAGAACTTGTGAGTCTCAACGGCGGCACCGTTACCGGCTTCAGTGCGTTTGATAGCCAGTTCCGCTTTACGGGCACCACCGTTCTCGGCGACAACCTGACCTGGGTAAAAGGTGCTCATACGTTCCGCGGTGGCTTTGAGCAACGCTGGGTCTACTCAAATGGCGCCAGCAACTTTGCTCGTAGCGAATCCATCAGCTTCAATACGGCCCAGTTCGGTGGCTCATTCCTGCGTGACAGTGGGGGAAATCCGATCCCGACCACTGGCATTGGTGGCTCGCTACAGAATTTCGCCAGTCTGCTTTACGGATTCTTTGGCGTGCAAAGTCAGTCGCAGTTTTTCGACAAAGACGCCACCCGCGTAGACCAGGAATATCGTGGTTACCGCGTGCGCGAGTCCGGAATCTACTTCCAGGATACCTGGAGAGTTAGACCAAACCTGACCTTGAACTACGGCTTACGCTGGGATTACAACGGTACCCCGTACGAAGTGAACGGTCAGATGTCAACCCTCGTGGATCAGGATCCCAGCGGTCCTCAGCCGGCCAATGGATTCGAATTCAAGCTGGTGGGCAAAAACTCCGCGAATCCGAATTTGAAGTTGTGGGACACCGATTTAAATAACTTCGCACCACGCTTCGGCTTCAATTACAGTCCGGCCTGGAACAGCGGGTGGATCTCCAAACTAACCGGTGGTCCAACGAAGATGTCTATTCGCGGTGGCTACGGGGTCTTCTACGATCGCGTGTTTACGAACCTGTTTGGCAACTCCAGCGCGAATCCTCCGTTCCAGAGAGATTTCCAATTCCTGTTTGATTTCCTCGGAGCGAACGGTTTCACCGGAGGTATTTTCGATGAAGGTGGAAACATTCCACGCGTTCCGACACAGGAGACCAGTCCCTTTGCATTCGATGGCGACGAACTCGTGCCGGTCATTTTCGCGCTGCCGGGGAATAACCGATTCCAGAGCAAGTTTGCAACTCCTTACACGCAGAGCTGGAACTTCGGATTCCAACGCGAGTTAGGTCACCTCTTCTTGTTGGAAGCTGACTATGTTGGCTCACATGGTGTCAACCTGCTTCGTAACATCAGCGGCTCGCTACCCAGCGTAACCCGCGTAAATGCGATCGAAGGTACAAACAATCAGATTAGTCCGACCAGCACGCGCACCAATTTTCTTAATGGCGTGCTCAACACCGCGTTCAATCCGATCTTCTTGAACGTGGCGCTGGGACAGTCGTCCTTCAATTCAATGCAATTGAGACTGACCAAGACGCTGACTAACAAAGAGTTCGGCACCGGACAGTTTCAAGTCGTTTATGCCTGGAGCCATTCCATTGACGACTCAGCCGACGGGCTGGTACCGGGTAGTGGACCGGGCGGCGCCAGTGAACGTGGCTTGCCACGTGACTCATCCGGTTTTGCCGGCGGTTTCAGTGTTCCGGAAAGAGGTAACTCTGGTTTTGATGTCCGCCAGAGGTTGGTCCTCAATTTCATTTACGACCTGCCAGTGCGGTTCAGCAACAAGAACCTCGATCGGTTCCTGGGTAACTGGACCATGTCAGGCATCGTTCAGTCACAATCCGGAATCCCGTACAGTATTTTTGGGGGTACCGACAGTGCCGGAACTGGTCTTGGCCAACGTGCTGATTTCGCAGCAGCAGGCCTGGGACTTTCTGATCTCCCGGCAGCGACAAGTGATCCACGAACCTATACTGGTCCGGCAAGAAGCCTTTTCAGCAATCCTTGCCCGGCCAACCGTACCAACCTAACCGCGACTACCTGCAGCGCTGCTGTAGGCACCGCGGTCGGCAGGCAAGGCACGGTCGGACGCAACCAGTTTTATGGTCCGGCGTTTAATAAAGTCGATTTCTCCGTTATCAAGCGTTTCCCGATAACTGAGAGCACTCGCTTTACGATTCGCGCCGACTTCTTCAACATCTTCAACACCGTAAACTTTGGTTTGCCGGGTAACGACATCAACAGTGCCCTGTTTGGCCAATCGACTACGGCTGGAGCTCCTCGAATCATCCAGTTTGCTGGCAGATTCGATTTCTAACTACTGTTCTTAACGTGAACACCTCCTGGGCGTTACCTCACCAGAGGTAACGCCCAACTTTTTGACTGGGGCGAAATAATGAGATTAATGGCACTTCAAAAACTGATTGTATTTGGCGGTTTGTTCCTGGCAGTCATCGCCAGTGATCCAACAAGGTGCATCACACAGGAAACCAGGAAACTTACAGCGGACGAAGTGATAGCTTCACATCTCGATTCGATCGGGACAGCGGAAGCACGTGCCGCATTCAAAAGCGTAGTGACTCAGGGAACAGTGACGGTCAATGTCAGGATTGGAGGAAGTGGCACGGGCAAAGGCGGAGCAGTAATGGCTTCGCAAGGCCGGATGAGTTTAATGGGTCTCATCTTCGGACAACAGGAGTATGCGAACGAAAAGATCGCTTTCAATGGGCAAAAGCTCACGCTGGGCGAGTTTCGCCCCGGAGTGCGCACGCGCTTCGGAGATTTTCTGCTCAGTCACGATGTCCTTTTCCGGGAAGGATTGCTCGGCGGCACACTGTCAACCGCCTGGCCTTTCTATGATCCGAACGAGCGGAGACCGAAACTCCAGTATTTAGGAACAAAGAAGCTTCAGGATCGGAAAGCTTACGTTCTCAGTTGCGAACCACGGAGCGGCGGCAACCTCGACATCAAACTCTACTTCGACGCCGAAACCTTTCAGCACCTTCGCACCGAATATCAACAGGAGTTTGTTGCACCTTTAGTATCACGCCCAGACAAGGCCGCCAGACAAAAGGGAACTCGATTAAAACTCACTGAGGAGTTTTCAGACTTCCGCCGCGAAGCCGACCTCGTTCTGCCGCACAACTACAAGATCCAGCTCACGATTGATTCGGAAAGCGATCCGCTGCTACAGGATTGGGTGGTCACCTTGAGTCAGTTCGTCTTTGGCAAGACCCTGGATGCAAAACAGTTTGACCTTACTGCACAGTAGAGTAGAGTTCTTACCTCACAGACTGGACCAACTACACAACCGGAGGAAACTTATGACCAAGTCGACTTGCTTGCGCCCGCTGATTGTTTTCCTGATGTTCACCATCGGGATAACGATGGTCGTGGGCAGTGTGCCACCACCGGCTGCTGCGCCAAACGGAGGCAAGCTCATTCATATCGATGGACGTGTTTCAGTTAACGGAGCCAGTGCAGTTTCAGGCGCGACCATCGCTTCAGACAG
>Ga0070699_100000167_pt1 | contig 63239 bp, 65 predicted proteins | sample KBSK1503metaG_FD_65473 | JGI IMG/M metagenome (GOLD analysis project Ga0070699, IMG submission 65473) | Corn, switchgrass and miscanthus rhizosphere microbial communities from Kellogg Biological Station, Michigan, USA - KBS K1-50-3 metaG | ecosystem: Host-associated > Plants > Roots >... | reverse complement strand
GACAGCACCAGGATGGCCCCGCCCATGCTGCGGACGTCGGGGAACCAGTAGTCCCGCGCCGAGGTCCAGCCGAACGCGAATCGCAGCCAGCCCTGGAACGGCCCCGCGTAGTCCATGAGCTCCACGTAGGCGTAGGCCACGATGTAGGTCGGCATGGCGAGCGGCAGCACCAGCAGCCGGTCCAACAGCGCGCGGCCCGGAAAGCGGCACATGGTGACGAGCCAGGCCGTGCAGGCGCCGAAGGTGAGGGTCAGCACCGCCACACCCGCCAGGAGAATCGCGGTGTCGAGGAGAGTCGCAGGCAGCACCGTGCGAACGAGTTGCGGCCACACATTGGCCGGTGCCGTCAGCGACAGTACGGCGACGGTCGCGAGCGGCAGCGCCATGACTGCGGCGAGCAGGGCCGGCACCGCCGTCCACAACGGCGAGTCGCCGCGCCGACGGCGCCACGCCGCGATCGATGACGCAAGGTCGCCGAGCGCGGGCGGGCGCAGCGATTGGGCCGGGCGATGGCGAGGGGAATGGGGCATCGCCCGATCCTAGCAGGATCGTCGGGCGCTCGCCCCCGTGCACGATGTCTCGGCAGAGGCATTGCAAGAAAACCGGGGCAAGAAATCCAGGGCAGGAAATCCGGGGGGTCAGGCTTCGAGGCAGGGGGTCCGATTTCCCTGGCTCCCGAAGCCTGATCCCTTCCCAGGGCTTGTCCGGGTCTCGTGCGTCGAGGGCAGGTCACAGGGCAGTGGTGCGGGTACGCTGCCCGGTGAGACCTGATTCCCAAGAATCGAAACCCGAACCCCGAGAAACTAGTCGTCGCGGCCGCCGACCTTGAGGTCGTAGAGCACGCCGGTCTTGGGAGACCCGCTCTGAGGCTCGGCAAGCCTTGCCACGTGCCTGCAGAGGTCCGCGAACCTGCGTCTCTCCACGGGAGGGAGCGCCTCTACGTCCTGTCTGCGGATGGTGCCCAGGAGCGCGGCCACCTTCGTCGCGATGGTCATGTCCCTTCGCCCCTTGAGACAGTAACCCGTCGACGGTCGGCTGATAGGACGGCCGCGCGCTCCGACGATTCGCGTAGACACGAAGAAGGCCGTGACTGTTCCGAAGTCGGCGGTTCTTGAAACCAATCAACCGCCAACGCTTCGTGCATGAGTTCCTCTCGCTCGTCGCTCAGCTTCTCTGGACCGGTCGTGTCGTTGCTTGCACGACAATCCTGCGTAAAGACTCTTGCGCAACTTTGCCGCAATTGTATCGAATTGTGACAGCGCTCCACTGCATCTCCCTTGGGACGCGCCGCGGGCGCTTTTTTTGCTGAGGATCTCTTGCCTGATGAAGCCCGTGAATTTGGCGGCCGCGGCAGCAGCGCGGACAGTCCTGGAGGACGAGCGGCGCCGCCTTGCGCTGCTCCAGGCCGGCCTCGATTTGATCGACCAGGGCTTCACCGTGATGGACAGCGACCTCAAGCTCGTCGCGGCGAACCGTAGTCTGTTCAAGCTGTTTGGGTTTCCGCCGGAAATGGCCCGCGTCGGCACCCCGTTCGCCGACTTCGTACGCTACAACGCCGAGCGCGGAGAGTACGGCGAGGGCGACGTCGAGGAGATCGTGGCCGAACGGGTTCGCTTTGCCCGCCAGTTCAAGCCGCACTACATGGAACGCGTCCGCCCCGACGGCACGATCGTTGCCATCAGAGGGTCGCCGCTCCCCAACGGCGGCTGGGTGACGATCTATGCCGATATTACACAGCAGCGCACCCATGAGCGCCTGATTCAGGAGCGCAACGAGGAGCTTGACGGCCGCGTGCGCGCGCGCACTGCGGAGCTGGAGGCCGCCAATGCCGAGCAGAAGCGCCTGGAGGCGGTGCTCGTGCACGCCCAGAAGATGGAGGCGGTGGGCGAGTTGACGGGCGGGCTGGCGCACGACTTCAACAACCTGCTTACGATCGTGATAAGCAACCTTGCGATGCTGCGCGATCGAGCGGCGGCGGCGGGCAAGATGGAGTTTGCGGAGCCCGCGCTCGTCGCCGCGGCGGCCGCAGCGGCGAGCATGATGGAGTTTGTGGAGCCGGCGCTGCAGGCCGCCGTCAGGGGTGCGGATATCACGGGGCGCCTGATGACGTTTGCGCGCCGCCAGAAGCTCGAGCCGTGTATCGTCGAGGTCAACGGCCTCATTGCCAATCTGCTGTCGCTGTCGCGTCACTCCTTGCCCAAGTCGATCAGCATCTCGAGAGAGCCGGCGCTCTTCGATCTCCACACGCGCGTAGACCCCCAGCAGCTCGAGCATGCCTTCCTCAACCTTGTGCTGAATGCCCGCGATGCCATGCCCCGGGGCGGCAGCCTTGTGGTGCACACTGCAAGCCGGCTCATTCATCAGGCGGAAGCCGCCGAGTTTCAGGTCAGGCCGGCGCGCTACGTCGAGATCCGCATCAAGGACACCGGCAAGGGGATGGATAAAGCCACAGTCTTGCGCGTCTTCGAGCCGTTCTTCACGACCAAGCAGTTCGGCTCGGGCAGCGGCCTGGGTCTCTCGATGGTCCACGGCTTCGTGAAGCAGTCGGGAGGAGCCGTCGACATCGACAGCACCCCGGGTAAAGGCACGACCGTGACGCTGCTGCTGCCGGCGAGCCAGGCCCAGACTCGGCTCGATGCGCGCCAGCTGCCGGGCTCGCGCTCGCGCGTGGGCTCCTCGCGTCTCGTCCTGCTGGTTGAGGACGATCCCGACGTGCGCACGGTCATCCGCCGCCAGCTCACCGACATCGGACATATGGTGATCGAGGTACCCGCAGGCGATGAAGCCCTGGCGGTCATCGATGGCGTTTCGGAGCTCTCGGTCCTGATCTCCGACATCGTGATGCCGGGCGCCATGGACGGGAGGCGCCTTGCCGATCTCGCAAAGCAGATCCGCCCCGACCTGCGAGTGGTGCTCGTCACGGGGTATGCCGAGGGGTTGGACATGCACGGTGGCCGGCATCGGTCGTTTACGGTGGTACGAAAACCTTGTACCAAGGAGGAGCTCGCCGCAGCCATTGACACGGCACCGCAATGATGGATAGCCCTGAAGCCACGCGACAGACCCAGGGACGGATCGTGTACGTCGTCGAGGACGACGACGAGATCGGCCGTCGGGTCTGCGCGACCCTGGACGAGCATGGCTTTCGGTCGGAGCACTTCCTGACCGGTGCGAACTTCTTGCACGTGCTGAAAAGGAGGCCGCCGGCGGTCGCCGTGATCGACCTCGGTCTTCCCGATCTGGACGGCCTGCAGCTCATTCGCCATGTGCAGTCGGTCTCCGACAGCGCCATCCTGGTTCTGACGGGGCGGCACAGCGTGAACGACCGCATTGTCGGGCTGGAGCTCGGCGCCGACGACTATATGATCAAGCCGTTCGAGCCGCGCGAGGTGGTGGCGCGCGTGAACACCATCTTGAGGCGGTTAGAGCGGAGCAGCGATCCGAGGAAGGGCGCGCAGAGGTGCGCCCGGTTCGGCGGCTGGACATTCGAGGCGAGCTCCAACCGCCTGACCGGCCCGGGAGGCCAAGAGGTCGAGCTGTCGGTCGCCGAGGCCCGCCTCCTTGCAACTCTGCTGAGGCAACCCAATCGTATCCTCGATCGCGCCGCGCTGCTCAACGATGGAGACCGTGAGCCCCTCGACCGCAGCATCGACGCCCGGATCTCGCGGCTCAGGCGGAAGCTGCAGGCCGACAGCGACAGCCAGGAGCTGATCAAGACCGTGTACGGCGCCGGCTACATGCTGGTCGCCCGGGTGGAGTGGGAGTGATCCCGTCGCCGGCGCAGACCCAACGTCTTGTCCCGCTCGGTCTCCTCCTGGCCTCCCAGCCACACCCGGCGGCTCACCGCACCGCGCGTCTTGCGGACGCCTGCCACTGCCCCCAGAATGCTCCGCACGGGGCCGAAGGGGTCGGGCCGTAAAGGTGCGCGCGGAAAGGGGCCTGGCCCCTTCTCGACTCGGGGGAGGTGCGGGATGGACTGGCAATCCAGGGTGGCAGGCGTGCTCGACGCCGTCGGCGCGTTGGAGGTGCCGACGTGGCTGGCGCCCACGTCCACGTTCGTCTCGGTGCTCCTGCTGCTCGCGCTGCTGACCGTGGTCATCCACAACCTGCGCCTGCGCCGCGAGCTGGCGGGCCGCTCGGGCGACGCAGCCGCGGCCTCCTCCCTGGCGCCCCAGCAGGATCGGCTGCAGACCGTCTCGCTCGAAGGCGAGGGCGAGGCGCTGATCGACCGCTGGCTGCCCCGCCGGCCGGGCGGCTTCCTGCTGACGGTGGCGCTCCTGGCCGCCGGGTGCTGGGCGCTGGGCCTGGCGCTGGCAACCGACGGGCGCAAGTTTGTCTCAAGTCACGAGTGGCAGGCCCAGCCGCTCTACCTCGCCGTTCATCTCGTCACGGTGCGCCTGTTCGCCACCGCCTTCGTGCGCAGCTTCCTGGCCGGCATCCTGCACCTCGACATTGCCGAGGCCGTGGCGCGCCACCGCATGTGGCTGGTGCTCGGCCCGATCGGCACCGTCATAGCCGCTGCCACCGCCGTGCCGTTCTGCATCTATGACTACCGCTATCTCACCGAGGCCGGCGGCGAGGGCGTGGGGCCGGCCGCCGACGGGCTGCTGTTCGCCATGTGGTGCGCCGAGTGGCTGCTGATGGCCTTCGTCTGGGTCATGGTGGTGGGCTACATGCTGCTCACCCACTGGGCCGTGTCGAAGCACCGCTTCCGGTCCATGATCGAGATGGTGCTGCACGACCGCCAGTACCGGCCGTTCCTGCAGATGAGCGTGCAAGGCGCCACCATCGTGCTGGGGTTCTGGATCGTCAACATCCTCTACGTCTGGTACAGCGGCGGCGAGTTGTCGGACTACACCGGCGCGGCCGTCACCCTGGTGCTGGTGGTGGTGGGCTTCCTGCCACCCCTCCTGGAGCTGCGCGGCAAGGTGAGCCGCGCCGTCAGCGACGAGATGGCCAACCTTCGCCGCCGCCTCGACCGCCTCATCGCGCGCGGAGCGCCGGTAGCGGCCGGAGCGGCCCCGCCCGCAACGGCGCGCGAGCTGGAGGACCGCCTCGACGAGGTGCTGGTGATGCTGCGCATCTCCTACCTGGAGAAGCTCCACGCCCAGCTCGGCCAGAGCGAGGCCACGGACATCGTCATCAAGCTCCTGGTGCCGCTCACCACCGTGGCCTGGTACGGGTACAAGTATTACAAGGGGATGCCGTAGGTTTCTGTAGGGTGGGTTAGCCGCGAAGCTGCGTGTGAGCCGAGCTACGGGCTTGGCTCGAAGCCCCGACGGACCCACCGCACGGCCTCAAGGGCCATATAGGCTATAGACCACACGAGCCCGATTGGGATGAGAGAGAAGAAAAGAAAGAACGTCTGTCTTTGTCCTCGCACGGTGTCTTGGTTCTTAGAATAGTTCACTCTGCATTCCAACGATGCTTTCTCCAACTCGGGCACTTCAGGCTTCTGCCACGCCTTCTTTATGCAGTCATCGTAGGTCATGGTCGCCCAATTCGGCTGGCTTTCCACGTAGATAATTACGAGGGCACACCACCCCACCGAGGCGAGAACAAGCGCAACAACACCGATGCGCTGCCAACCATTGAGTCTCATGGACGGACCTCCCTCAAAAAGCACGTAAAACAGTAGCCGCAAGTTGGGTCGAGCGAAGCAAAGACCATCGAGTGTTGGGTCTGCCGCCGGCTTGCGCCGACGTTGCCCGAGCTACGACACATCCCCCCCATCCGCCCGCGGCCGGATGGTCCGCGGCGCCTCGCCGGGAAGCGCGGAGCGTCTCGACAGGGACGAGCCCGCGCCGATCTCCTCGCGGAACTTGTTGGTGATCGGATAGCGCCGGTCGCGGCCGAAGTTGCGGGCGGAGATCTTCACGCCGGGGGCGGCCTGGCGGCGCTTGTACTCGGCCAGATAGAGCAGGCGCTCGACCTTCTTCACCGTCTCGGGGGCGTGGCCGCGGGCAACGATGTCGACGAGCGGCATCTCCTTCTCCACGAGGCAGGCGAGGATATCGTCCAGCACCTCGTAAGGGGGCAGCGAATCCTGGTCGGTCTGGTTCTCGCGCAGCTCGGCCGTCGGGGCCTTGGTGAGAACGTTCTCCGGGATCACCACGCCGCCCGGCCCCTTGCCGCCCTTGGGCACATGCGCGTTGCGCCAGCGCGAGAGGCGGTAGACCTCCATCTTGTAGAGGTCCTTGACGGGATTGAACCCGCCGTTCATGTCGCCGTAGAGGGTGGCATAGCCCACCGACATCTCGCTCTTGTTGCCGGTCGTGAGCACCATGGCGCCGAGCTTGTTGGAGATCGCCATCAGCGCTGTGCCGCGCACCCGGCTCTGGATGTTTTCCTCGGCAACGCCGCGCGGGGTGCCGGCGAACACCTTGGCCAGCGCCCGGTCGAACCCATCCACCGGCTCGGCAATCGGCACGATGTCGTAGCGCACCCCCAGCGCCTCGGCGCAGGCCGCCGCGTCCGCCAGGCTGGCGTTGGAGGTATACCGGTAGGGCAGCATCACGCAGTGCACCCGCTCCGGCCCCAGCGCGTCGGTGGCGAGAGCGGCGCACAGGGCGGAGTCGATGCCGCCCGACAGGCCCAGCACCACGCCGGGAAAGCCGTTCTTGTCCACGTAGTCCCTGAGGCCCAGCACGCAGGCATGGTAGGCGGCGGATTCCCCGGCCTCCAGAGGCGCCCTGAGGCCGATCTCGCCCTTCCACCCCCCAGGGACGCGGCGGAAAACCACGGCCTCCAGCGCCTCCTCCCAGGCCGGCAGCTGCATCGCGAGTTGCCGGTCGGCGTTGAGCACGAACGAGGCGCCGTCGAAGACCAGCTCGTCCTGGCCGCCTACCTGGTTAAGGTAAACCATCGGCAGCCCGGTCTCGGTGACGCGCGCCACGGCCACGTTGATGCGCATCTCGGGCTTGGGCCAGTCGAACGGCGAGCCGTTGGGGACGATCAGGATCTCCGAGCCCGTCTCCTGCAGGCACTCGCACACCTCGTCGTTCCAGATGTCCTCGCAGATCGGCACCCCGAGGCGCACGCCGCGGAAGTTGACGGGGCCGGGCATCGGCCCCTGATCGAACACGCGCTTCTCATCGAACACGCCGTAGTTGGGGAGATCCACCTTGTGGCGGAGCGCCTGCACCCGGCCGCCGTCGAGGAGCGCGATCGAGTTGTAGAGCTTGCCCTCCTCCGGCCAGATGGTGCCGACGATCACGCCGGGACCGCCGTCGCCGGTCTCGGCGGCCAGCGCCTCCACCGTGGCCTTGGCGGCGTCGGCGAAAGCCGGCTTGCGCACCAGGTCCTCGGGCGGATAGCCGGTGATGAACAGCTCGGAGAAGACGACGAGGTCGGCTCCCGTGGCGGCGGCTTGAGCGCGCGCCTGGCGCAGCTGGTCGGCGTTGCCGGCGAGGTCGCCGAGCACCGGGTTGAGCTGGGCCAGCGCGATCTTGAGCGTGTCGGTGATTGCGTGGGTCATGGCGCGCCATTATGGCTTGGCACTCCAGCCGCGCAAAGCGGCCGATGGCGGCGAGCGCCCCGAGGGACCCCATGTCGCCCAACACCGCAACGGCGCTCGGCGTGGGGGCCATCGTGCTGTGGGCCACGCTGGCCAGCCTCACGGCCCTCAAGGGCCCGCTGCCGCCCTTCCAGACCACCGCGATCGTGTTCACCATCGGCGGTGCCTTGATGGTGCTGATCGCCGTGCTCCGCGGACGCGCCGCCCTGCTCAGGCCGACGCCGGCCTCGTTGGCGCTGGGCATCTACGGCCTGTTCGTCTACCACGCGCTCTACTTTGCCGCCCTCAGCCTGGCGCCGCCGGCCGAGGCGAGCCTCATCACCTCGCTGTGGGCGCTGCTGACGGTGCTGCTCTCCGGCCTCCTGCCCGGCCATCGCCTGCGGCTCGCCCACATCGCCGGCGCGCTCCTCGGCTTCGCCGCCGCCATCCTCCTGGTGCACGACAAGCTCGGTGCCGGCCCGGATCCCGGCCACGACCTCGCCGGCGTCCGCTGGGGCTACCTGCTGGCGCTGGGCTGCGCCCTGGTATGGTCGAGCTACTCCGTGGCCTCGCGCCTGCTCGCCGCCGTCCCCAGCGAGAGCCTGGCTGCTCCCAGTCTCGTCACCGCCGCCCTCGCCGGCCTGTGCAGCCTCGCCTTCGAGACCTGGACGGCGCCCACGGGTTGGGTGGCATGGGCAGCGCTCGCCGGCCTGGGTGTCGGCCCGCTGGGTGCCGCCTTCCTCCTGTGGGACATCGGAATGAAGAAGGGCAACGTGCCGCTCCTCGGCGTCCTCTCCTACGCCGCCCTCATCCTCTCCACCGCCCTGCTGGTCGCCCTCGGCTTCGCCGAGCCGGCTTGGACCCTGGCTGTCGCCTGCGCGCTTATGGTGGCCGCGGCCCTCGTTGCGACGTACGTAAAGTGAGGAAGCCCGCGCCGGGCGTTTGGAGTGGAGATCGCCGGATGGGGGCGGGCCAGATGGGAGGGACGAGCGTGCAGCTCCGTTGCATGGCGATGGCAGCCCTGGCGGTCCTCGTCCAACCCGGGCTGGCGCAGGCCCAAGCCTTGCCGGAGCGCATCGCCTTCCTCAGCGCCGACAGCAAGACCGAGCTGGTCGGCTACCTGTTCAGGCCGTCCGCGATGCAGGCGCCGCGCGTACCCGCTGTGGTGATGATGCACGGCAGGGCTGGCGCGTACTCCTCGCGCGCCCGCGGCGTCTACGATGCCTCGACGCTCTCGCGGCGCCACAAGCTGTGGGGACAGCTGTGGAGCGAGCGCGGCTATCTCGCCCTTCTCGTCGACGGCTTCGGCCCCCGTGGCTACCCGCAGGGCTTCCCACGCTTCAGCTACGATGAGCGGCCGCCGGAGGTCAGTGAGGCGACGGTGCGACCGCTCGATGCCTACGGCGCCCTGGCCTACCTGCGCACGCGCGGCGATGTCGTGCCCGACCGGATCGGTCTGCAGGGATGGTCGAACGGGGGCAGCGCGACGCTCTGGGCGATGGCGGTCGATGCGCCCGGCATCCGCGCGCCGACCCCGCAGACCGGCTTCCGCGCCGCCCTCGCCTTCTACCCGGCCTGCGGTCACAAGGGCGGTTTCGCGGCCGGCTACCGCCCCTACGCGCCGCTGCGGGTCTTCCACGGCACCGCCGACGAGGAGGTCTCGCCACGCCGCTGCGGTGCCCTGGTGGAAAGAGCCAGGGCGCAGGGCGGCGACATCCGCATTCGCTTCTACGACGGCGCCACCCACGGCTTCGACGATCCGAGCCGCAAGCGCCATCGCATCCCCGCCAACGCCGCCGCGGCCGAGGACGCCATCGCCCAGGCGCAGCGGTTCTTTGCCGAGGCTCTGGAAGGAAAGTAGCTGCCGCGGCTCGGTGCGCGCCTCTGCCTGTCAGCGCCGGGCCCGTCAGCGCCGGATGCGCGTGATCTTCGAGCCTTCCAAGGTCAGATTGTACATCAGGCCCTTGTTGTCGAAGATGAAGCCGACGATGGGGCTGGCGATGCGGCTGGTGTCGATCGAGCCGCCGGCGCCCACGGTGACGATCGCGACCGAGGCGTCCACGCCGACCTTCCATCCGTACGTCCGCCTGAAGCTGGCCAGCGCCTCGGGCGTCACGAACACGATGATGACCGACCGGGCCTGCGCGCCGAGCTGGAACCCGATCGAGGCGGACACGATGTTGTAGTAGTCCATCGTGCGCTCGCGCGTGAGCAGCGCGCCCTCGCCGTACTCGCCGCCGATGCCGACCCCGGCCTTGATGACCGTCGGGAATACGAGGACCGCAGCCGACCTGCCGACCAGCTCGCGCGCCCCGCGCACCCGCGTGAAGAAGTCGGTCATCGTCTCGCGCACGTCGGCGTCGATGGCAGCCGCGGAGGCCGCCTCGCCTGGCGGCGCCGAGCCGACCGCGAGCGGAGTGAGAAGTGCGAGCCCGAGCGCGGAACGCCGGCTGATGGTTTTCATGATGTCCCCCAGTGATTCGAAAGCACAACCAGATCAGCCTTCCAAGGCCACATTCGGGCAGCGGGCCGGGGCGAGGGGCAGTATCGCTGCTACTCCGCGGCCGCCCGCTTCGCCGCGCCGCCCGCCTCCTCGCGCAGGTGCTCGGCCAGCCGGAACGCCAGCTCCAGCGACTGCCCCGCATTGAGCCGCGGATCGCAGCCGGTGTCGTACTGGCGTGCCAGGTCCGCCTCTGAGATGCGGTTGGCACCGCCGATGCACTCGGTCACGTTCTGGCCGGTCATCTCGATGTGGATGCCGCCCGGATAGGTGCCCTCGGCCCGGTGCACGGCGAAGAACCGCTCCACCTCGGTCAGGATCTTGTCCAACGGCCGCGTCTTGAGCCCGCCGGCCGCCGTGATGGTGTTGCCGTGCATGGGATCGCACGACCACACCACCGTGCGCCCCGCTTTCTCCACCGCCCGGATCAGCGCGGGGAGGTGCTTCTCCACCTTGTCGGCGCCGAAGCGGCAGATCAGCGTGAGCCGGCCCGGCTCGTTTCTCGGGTTCAATATATCGACCAGCCGCAACAGCTCGTCCGGCTGCAGCGACGGCCCGCACTTCAAGCCGATCGGGTTGACGATGCCGCGGCAGAACTCCACGTGCGCCCCGTCCGGCTGGCGCGTGCGGTCGCCGATCCACAGGAGATGCCCCGACGTGGCCACATACTGGCCGGTCCCCATGGCCTCGTCGCGGCGGGTCAGGGCCTGCTCGTAGCCGAGCAGCAGGGCCTCGTGGCTCGTATAGAAGCTGGTGGAGCGCATCTCCAAGGTGTTCTCCTCGGTGATGCCCAGCAGCCGGTTCACCTCCACCGTGCGCTCGATCTCGCTGGCCAGCCTGTCGTAGCGCTCCTCGACCGGCGTTCCCTCCATGAACTTCAGCTCCCAGCGCTGGGCGTTGGCGAGCGACGCATAGCCGCCATCCAGCAGGGCACGCAGGAAGTTGAGGGTCGCCGCCGACTGGCGGTAGGCCTGCAGCTGCCGGCCCGGATCGGGAATGCGCGCGGCGGGCGTGAACTCCACACCGTTGATGATGTCGCCGCGGTAGCTCGGCAGCTCCACCCCGTCGCGCTTCTCGACGTCGGAGGAGCGCGGCTTGGCGAACTGGCCGGCCACCCGGCCCACCTTCACCACCCGGCGGTTGCCCTGGAACACCAGGATCAGCGCCATCTGCAGGAACAGCTGGAAGTAGTCGCGGATGTAGTCGGTTTTGTGCTCCTTGAAGCTCTCGGCGCAGTCGCCGCCCTGCAGCAGGAAGCTGTTGCCGGCGGCCACCTCGGCCAGCTGCTCCTTGAGCGCCTGCACCTCCTTTACAAAAACCAGCGGCGGAAAGTTGCGCAGATCCTGCTCCACGGCCTCCAGCGCGGCCGGGTCGGAATAGCTCGGCACCTGGACGATGGGCTTCGCTCTCCAGCTGTCCGGCTTCCAGGTTGCAGGCATGCTCGCTCCTCCTCGCGCAAACGGCGACCCCGCGAGCCTCAACGCGATACGTGCCCGCGGGGTAACGAAGCCTTGTCGTCCAGGTTATGTGGCGCCTTATAGGCGATCGTAAGGGCCTCCGCCATATCCGGCCCGCCCTTTCGCGCACCGTGCGCCAAGCCTCCTGGCGTCCGGTCACGCTTTCGCCTAGGTTGACGTTAACGTCAATCTCGCCATCCCAGGCGCAGTCCGCCACCTGTGGCCCGCTGCGCTGGAGTGGCTGAATCGGGGTCAGACCCTGCGGGTCTGACCCCTGGCTCCACACCCGTCATCCCGGCCGGAGCGATGCGAGCGGAACGCGAGCAGCGCTCCGAGCCGGGACCTCGTGAGGCTTTGCGCGACCTGCCTCACGAGGTCCCGGATAGTCTCGCCCCTTAAGGGCTCGACTTCCGGGATGACAGGTGGTGGGTCAGACCCGCAGGGTCTGACCCCCACTCACACCTACCACCGCGCAGCAAACCGCTCTGGCGGCAGGCGCAGTGCGTTCGCCAGATACGAGACGGTGCGATAGAAGCCCGCGAGCAGCAGAAGCTCCAGGATGGCCTCCTCGCTGAACGTGGCGCGCAACTCGCCCCACAGCGCGTCATCAAGCGTGCATTCAGCATGCAGGGCATCGCAGAAGCGGATCAGCAGCGCATCTTGCGCGTCCCAGCAGGCATCCTCCGGCCCGCCGTGAACGGTGGAGCGCAGCTGAGCCGCGTCAAGACCTGCGCGGCGCGCGAAAAACGCAGCGTGCACGCCCCACTCGTACTCGGCACCGCACCGCGCCGTGACGCGATGGATCACGATCTCGCGCTGGCGCAGCGTCAAGTGGCCCTCGTCGAGCAGCCCGCCGCCCATGAAGCGCTGGAACAGCCGCTCGTCGCGGGCCATCACACGGAACAGCAGCAGTGGCGCGACACCCGGCGGCATCAGGGCGTCGAGCCGCGCCTGCACCTCCGCCGGATACGGCGGCTCGGCCGGCGCGATGCGCGGCGCTCGCGACGGCGATGCTTGGGACAGGGACGCTTCGGACATGGGCTCACCCCGCGGGGACATCTATGCTATGCCTTCCTTAGCACGGCAGTCCGCCGTGGGCTACGGAAATCATAGCATGGCAACTCCCCTTCCCAGCCGGCGCGTACGCGGCTCGGCCTCCGGCCGGCCGGTGATGGCGCTGCTCGACCTGCTCGGCCGCCGCATGGCCCTTCGCATCCTGTGGGAGCTGCGCGATCGTTGCCTCACCTTCCGCGCCTTGCAGCAGGCCGCCGAGACCAACCCCAGCGTTCTCAACGCCCGGCTCGGCGAGCTGCGCGAGGCCGCCATCGTCGAGCACGGGCCGGAGGGATACGGGCTCACTCCGCACGGCAGGAAGCTGCTCGAGCTGCTGCTGCCGCTCCACGTCTGGGCCGACGAATGGGCGAGACTGCTCGATGCGAGGAGCGCGCCGGGCGGCGGGCGGTCCCGTCCTACTGCTGCGCGCTCTGCTGCTGCACGGCGACGCTGACGTCGAGGGCTTCTCCCGCTCCGCCCCGGCGCGAGTGTTGTCCTCCAGCACGAAGGACTCGTTTTCCGCGGTGCGCCGGAACAGCGCCTCGGCCTCACCGCGCTTGGCGATCAGGTCGGCGATCTCCTGGGCTTCCAGCCACTGGTGCACCGAGCGATAGGGCTCCCGCACGCCGTCGCCGCTGCAGTTGCCGTGCATCTCGTCGAAGGCAGTCAAGGCCCATCCCCAACTGTGCCAATGGTCCTCACGCCGTCCCCCACCGGACCTCAAGTGCAAATCCTGGGCAACTCCCCGGCCAGGACGGGGAATCGCGCACCGGCGGTGCCGACGTGAGTCTATTTGCCTTTGCGGGTGGCACGAAGCCCCGTTATTGGGCATTCTTATCGTCCCGCTGTCGCCCCTCTTGCGCGCCGGCCCCGGCCGTGGCCCTGTGCCGCCGCCATGAGACACGCCGAGAGACACGCCGACTTCATCAGGGCCAACACCAGGCTGCTCCCGGTTCCGCTGGTGCCGGAGGTGCAGCTGCACCTGGCCGAGGAGTCACTCGCCATCTGGCGCCAGACCGAGGAGGAGCTGGGGCGCATGAACGTGCCGCCGCCCTGGTGGGCCTTCGCCTGGGCCGGCGGGCAGGCGCTGGCGCGCTATGTGCTGGACAATAGCGCCCTGGCCGCCGGCCGCAGCGTGCTGGACCTGGGTGCCGGCTCGGGCCTCGCCGGCATCGCCGCCCTGAAGGCCGGCGCTGCCCGGGTGCTCGCCGCCGACACCGACCCGTTCGCCGTGGCCGCCATCGGCCTCAATGCCGCCGTCAATCGTGTGGCAATGGAGGCGACGGATCGCGATCTCCTGGCCGCTCCGCCGGCCCCCTACGACCTTCTCCTGGTCGGCGACCTGTTCTACGAGCGTCCGCTGGCCGAGCGGGTGCTCGCCTTCCTGGAGGCCGCCTGGAGGCAGGGCGCCGCGGTGCTGGTCGGCGACCCGCGCCGGAGCTATTTCCCCAACGCGCGCTTCGAGCCGGTGGCCGAATACTCGGTGCCGGTGACGCGCGACCTGGAGGATATGGAGATCAAGCGCACGGCCGTGTGGCGCTTGGCATAAGAAAGGAGACGCGCCATGACCTTCGGCAGCTACCTGGGCGTGCTCGTCGCCGCCATCGCCGGCTTCGCCTTCGGCGCCGCCTGGTACACCGCGCTCAGCCGCCAGTGGATGGCCGCGCGCGGGCTCACGGAGGCCGAGGCAAGGGCGAGGACGGGCCCCTCGCCGCTCCCGTTCGTCGTCTCCTTCGTCGCCCTCCTGATCATGGCCTGGATGCTCTCCGGCATCCTCCTGCATCTGGCACGCGGCGGCACGGCGATGTCGGCGCGCTCCGGCCTCGTCTCCGGCTTCTTCCTGTGGCTCGGCTTCGTCATCACCACCATGGCCGTCAACCACGCCTTCCAGGGCGAACGGCGTAGGCTGACGCTGATCGACGGCGGCCACTGGCTGGGCGTACTGCTGATCCAGGGCGCCATCCTGGGCTGGTGGCTTGCGGCGTGACAATTCCGCGCCAAGGAACCGCCCCGCGCCAGCCGGCGTTGCAGGTGTGTTGCAGCTGCTGTGGGAGGGGTGCATGGCCGTGGTGCAGGCGCGACGCAGTGCCGATCCGCCAGGCGCTGGGGTCGTGTGCGAGACCGATATCCCGGCGCGGCTCGACCGGCTGCCCTGGGGGCGGTTTCACACGCTGGTGGTGGTTGCGCTCGGCATCACCTGGATCCTCGACGGGCTGGAGGTGACGCTGGCGGGCTCGGTGGCCGGCGCCCTCAGGCAGAGCCCCGTCCTCCAGTTCAGCGGCACCGACGTGGGCTTCGTCGGCAGCGCCTACCTCGCCGGCGCCGTGCTGGGCGCCGTCTTCTTCGGCTGGCTCACCGACCGGCTGGGGCGCAAGAAGCTGTTCTTCATCACGCTCGCCGTCTACCTGGTCGCCACGGCGGCGACGGCGTTCTCGTGGAACGTGTGGAGCTTTGCCCTGTTCCGGTTCATCACCGGCGCCGGCATCGGCGGCGAGTACGCGGCCATCAACTCCACGATCCAGGAGCTGGTGCCGGCGCGGGTGCGCGGGTGGACCGACCTCGTCATCAACGGCAGCTTCTGGGTGGGTGCCGCCGCCGGGGCGGCCGGTTCCATTGTCCTGCTCGACCCGGCGCTGCTGCCGACAGACATGGGCTGGCGCGTGGCTTTCCTGATCGGCGCGCTCCTGGCCCTGATCATTCTGTTCATGCGTACCTGGCTGCCGGAGAGCCCGCGCTGGCTCATCACCCACGGCCGCGCCGCCGAGGCCGACGCGGTCGTCGCTGGCATCGAGGACCGCTTCCGGCGCGACGGCCACGAGCTGGCGCCTGGGCCGTTCCCCAAAATCCGCCTGCGCGCCCGCAGCCACACGCCGCTCCGGGAGGTGGTCTCCACCCTGCTCCGGACGCACCCGCGGCGTACCGGGGTCGGGCTCGCCCTGATGGCCGCGCAGGCGTTCTTCTACAATGCCATCTTCTTCACCTACGCGCTGGTGCTGACCGACTTCTACGGCGTGCCGGCCGACCGGGTCGGCTGGTACATCCTGCCGTTCGCCGCCGGCAATTTCCTCGGTCCCGTGTTCCTGGGGCGCCTGTTCGACACGATAGGCCGCCGGCCGATGATCGCCTTCACCTATGCCGCCTCCGGCGTGCTCCTGGCTGCCACCGGTTGGCTCTTTGCGCACGACCTGGTGTCGGTGACGACGCTGACGGCGTGCTGGATGGTGATCTTCTTCTTCGCCTCGTCCGCGGCCAGCTCCGCGTACCTGACGGTGAGCGAGACCTTCCCGCTGGAGATCCGCGCGCTGGCCATCGCCATCTTCTACGCCCTCGGCACCGGCATCGGCGGCATCGCCGGCCCGCTGTTGTTCGGAGCCCTGATCGAGACCGGCTCGCGCTGGAGCGTCTTCTCGGGCTACCTCCTCGGCGCCGCCCTCATGCTGGGCGCCGCCGTGGTGGCCGGCCTGTGGGGCGTTGATGCCGAGCGCAAGCCGCTCGAGTCGGTCGCCCGGCCGCTGGCGCAGGAGGAGTAGGGTCCATCTCGACCTCCCCTGCCCAGGGTAGTATCGTCTGGTCATGACAAAGCTACTCGAAAAGGCACTCAAAGCGGTACGCGGGCTGTCGGAGAACGAGCAGGACGAGATCGCGCGCACGATCCTCGCGCTCGTGAGCGATGACGACGAGCCGGTACCTCTGACGGACGATGAGCGGGTGGCGATTGCGCGCTCCAAGGCCGAGGGCGCGCGGGGCGAGTTTGCGACAGATGAGGAAGTGCGGGCCGTCTGGGCCAAGTACGGGTTGTGAGGCTCCGATACACTCGCTCTGCCCTTGCCGATCTCGATGAGGTCCTAGCCTACATTTCGGCCCGCTCGCCCCAGGGTGCCAAGCGCGTGCAGGCTCGCATCAAGGCAATCACCGACCTGCTGCTGGACCATCCTCGGATCGGAACGCTGACCGACGACCCGACCATTCGCCGCATGACGACCTCGCCATATCCCTATCTGATCTTCTAAGAGGGGACGGAAACCGAGGTCATTATCCATGCCGTTCGCCACGGCGGGCGAGATCCATCGGACGCTCCGGGATCGGCCAGAGCAGGCGAATGAGCCCGCAGCAGGCACGGCGCGACGCCTTGCCGCCGCGCCTCCGCCGCAGTTCGGCGGCACCTTCGCGTGTCACGGGTCGCAGAATTGGCAAGTAACGGCCCGGCGGGAGGATACATCCATGAGGAAGACTTTGGTTGCGGGCGCCGCCATGGCCCTCGCGGTGGCGGCCTACGCGCAGACCGCGGAGGATGCGTTCGGCGTGTGGGAGAACCCGGAGAACAAGTCGCACACCGAGTTCTACAAGTGCGGCGACAACGTGTGTGCCAAGATCATCAAGGTGGTCGACGGCCAGACCACCGACGACAAGAACCCCGACCCCGCCAAGCGCAGCCGGCCCATCGTCGGTCTCGTCATCATGCAGGGCGCCAAGAAGACCGGGTCCAACACCTGGGCCGGCACGCTCTACAACCGCGCCGACGGCAAGAGCTATTCCGGCACCGTCACTGTCAAGAGCAAGACCGCGCTGGACCTGTCGGGCTGCGTGGCCGCGATCTTCTGCAAGACAACGACTTTCGCGCGGGTGAAATAGCCAAAGCCGGAGAACGGGGCCAGATCCGCAGGATCTGACCCCACCCGCGCGGCGACCGTTCGACCCCGCACCCCCGGTCTCCACGCGGACTACTCCGCCGGGCTCGCCGCATCGAGACTGGCTGACCGACGCTCCTGCCCACGGTCGCCCATCCCGATCCGGTTTGTCAGTCACCTGTGCGACAGGCCGGCCTGAAGTCGGTATGCCACCACGGCCGCTGCTGGCGAGGCGGCTCAGCCGCCCAACTCCGGCGTGACGCCCCCGCGGCTCACTTCTTCTGCCGCGCCCACAGGTCCGGGCGGCGCTCGCGGGTGAGGCGCTCGGCCGCCGCGCGGCGCCACTCGGCGATCCTCTTGTGGTCGCCGGAGAGGAGCACCTCAGGGACCGCGCGGCCCTCCCAGTCGCGCGGGCGGGTGTAGTGCGGATACTCCAGCAGGCCCGCCTCGAAGCTCTCCTCGGCCAGCGAGGCCGCCTTGCCGACCACGCCGGGCAGCAGGCGCACCACCGCATCGATCAGCACCATGGCCGCCAGCTCGCCGCCCGACAGCACGTAGTCGCCGATCGACACCTCGCGCAAGGCGCGGGCCTCGACGACCCGCTGGTCCAGCCCCTCGAAGCGGCCGGCCAGCAGGATGAGGCCGGGCGTCGCCGCGAAATCCCGCACCAGCGCCTGGGTGAGGGGCTCCCCGCGCGGAGAGAGATAGATCGCCGGCGCTTCGGCAGCCGTGGCGCGCGCCGCATCGAGCGCCGCCGCCACCACATCGGCGCGCAGCACCATGCCAGCCCCGCCACCCGCCGGCGTGTCGTCCACCTGCCGATGCCGGCCGATGCCGAAGTCGCGCAGGGCGACCGTATCGAGGCTCCAGAGCCCCCGTTTCAGGGCATCGCCGGCGAGCGACGCGGCGAGCGGTCCCGGGAACAGCTCGGGGAACAGCGTCACCACGGTGGCGCGCCAGCCGGGAGCCGGGGATGTCTGCGGTACGGTCACGTTGCCTTTCTGCGCCCCTCCCCTCGGCCGTTCAAGCTCCGGGATTGAGTCCCCGCGCCAGCGCATGCACCGCCCGGCTCGCCGGCACCGGCTCGCCGAGCTTCTCGGCCAGCTCCACCACCACGCCCAGGAGGCCATCCACCTCCAGGGGGCGGCCGGCCTCCGCGTCGTTCAGCATGGAGGTGCGGAAGTCGCCGAGCTTGGCGGTCACGGCCAGGCGCTCGTCCACGGTCATGGGCAGCGTGAGGCCGAGGCGGTCGCCGACGCGGGCGAACTCGTGCATGAGGGTGCGCAGCAGCTCGGACAGGTGCGGATCCGCGAACAGGCCCTGGGCGGAGCGGCGCACGATGGCGCTCACCGGGTTCATGCTGGCGTTGCCCCACAGCTTGGCCCAGATCTCGGTGCGGATCTCTGCGGTGACGGGGCAGGACACGCCGCCCGCCGCGACCAGGCGGGCGAGCTCCGCGGTCCGCGGCGCGGCGCCGCCGCCGGGCTCGCCCAGGATCAGACGGTCGGTGGCGACCACGCGAATGACGCCGGGCGCCTCCGCGCGCGTGGAGGCGTGCACCACCGCCCCCACCGGACGCGCCTCGGCCAGGAGACCGGCGGCCCGGCCGCCCGGGTCAATGGCATCGAGGCCGGCGCCGGCCAGGGGGCCGGCCAGGCCATCGAGGAACCACCAGGGCAGGCCGTTCATGGCCGTGACCAGCAACGGCCCGTGGCGGAGAGCCGGGGCCGCCGCGGCTGCCGCCTCGGCGAACGCGTAGGTCTTCACGGCCAGCACCACCGCGTCGGGGCGCGGGAGGCCGGCGGCGCTGTCGCTCGCCGCGGGCCGGAATGTCTCTCGGCGCCCGCCCTCGATCAGAGCAAGCCCATCGGCGCGGATCGCGGCCAGCGCAGCCCCGCGCGCCAGCACGGCCACCTCGGCGCCGCCGCGCGCCAGCACGCCCGCCAGCCAGCCGCCGACGGCCCCGGCCCCGATCACCAGCACACGCATGACAAGGACACGCTCCTCCTTCGCCTCCGCTGCCTTATCGAGCAGGCAGCCCGCGCCGCCGCCCGGCAGCTGGCGCTCGCGATCGGCGCGGCGCCGTGACCCCAAGCGAGGCGGCTCCCCTCTCTCTGTCCTCTCCATCGCCCTCCGGCGGCTAACGCCGGATGGGCGCCAGGCCCGCTGCCGTGAAGGCTGCAGCGGCATCGACGGAGCTGAGCGACTGCAGGAAGCCGCGGGCGAGGCCGGCATGCGCGGAGCCGGTGAAGACGGCTGCCGAGAAGACGGCGGGCGTCTGCAGGGCCAACGCGAGCGGTCCGACCACGTCGATCCCCGGCACCAGCATCAGCTCGCTCAGCTGCTGGACGGCCAGCTCCGTCTCGCCACGCGCGGCCAGCTCGCCCGTCAGGCCGCTCGGGATGATCGCGGCCTTGGCGTTGACCGCTTCGGCGATGCCAAGCCGCTCGATCAGGCGTGCGAACCAGACGCCGCTGGCGCCAATGCGCGAGTAGGCGATGGACCTGGCCTCCAGGAGCGCACGCTTCAGAGACTCCTGCGTGGAGATGTCGGGCTTCGCCGCGCCGGTCTTCACTGCCAGCCCTACCAGGGACTGCACAAGATCGACCACGGTCGCTCCGCTGAGGAGCCCGAGGCCGACCAGCTCGTCGATTCCCTCACGGGTGAGGATCGCCGCATCGGCTGCCTCTCCGGCCTTGATGCGGGCCAGGAGCCCGATGGTGGGCGCGAAATCTGCGGCCACCCTGACCCCGGCAGACTGCTCGAAGCCGGCCGTCAGCCCCGGCAGGGCGCCCTGCACGGCCAGAGTGGAAAGCACGTGGAGGGGGCCCGTCATGATCGACCCCGCTCAGGAAGCCGCCGCCACAGGCGCAGCCGCAGCGAGCGTCTCGCGGTCGCAGCGCTGCAGGAAGGCCTGGATGGCGGATTGCGTGGGGCCGTCCTTGAGCAGCGGCGCGTGGCCCTGACCGCGCACGGTGAACACGTCGAGTCGCGGATGGCGGGTGCGCATGCCCTCCAGCGTCTCGGCGCTGAGGATGTCGGAGTGCTCGCCGCGGATGGCCAGCACCGGCACGTGCGCCAGCGCACCGAACTGCGGCCACAGCTCCGGGATCGGGCCGTCGGACACGGAGAGGGCCTTGGCGAGCTCAGGGTCATAGCCCAGCGTCGGCAGCCCGTTGTCGTCGTTGAACCAGGCCCGTGCCTGCTCGGCCCAGTCCTCCATGGTCAGAATCGGGAACTGCCGCTGGCTCATCTCGTAGACGACGCGCGTGGCCTCGTCCCAGTCGGCGGGCACCGGCATCCGCCCGATATAGGCGACCATACGCGCGAGGCCGTCGGGCTCGATCACGGGGCCGATGTCGTTGAGGATCGCGGCGCCGATGGCGTTGGGCCGCAGCACCGCCATCATCATGGCGAGAAGCCCGCCGCGCGAGGTGCCGATCACGGTGGCGCCGTTCAGCTCCTTCGTGGTCATGAAGTCGAGCGCGTCGTTGAGCTCGACGAGGAGCGAGTAGTTGCGCCAGTCCCGGTCATGCTCGGACAGGCCGCGCCCGCGGCTGTCGAGCGCATAGACGTCGCGTGCGGCATCGCCGGGGGCGGCGAGGACGGAGGCCAGATGATGGAAATCCCGGCTGTTGCGGCTGAGGCCCGCGAGGCACAGCACCGGCCGGCGCGTCGAGCCGGGCGCCGGGTAGTGCCTCGCATACAGCCGCAGGCCGTCGCGGGCCGAGAAGCGGATGTCGCGCCAAGCCTGCGCCGTTGGCTGCATCGGTGAGACCCCGCTGTTGCTCCGATTGCGGGCCGGGTCCGGCCGGCAGCACGCTAGCCTACCTTGGGTCGAGACATCCAGTGCGCCGGTGCGATTTCCGGCAGTCGGCAGTCGGGGGTCCGCAGTCGTAACCGGCAGCTTCTTGCGACTGCCGAAGCCCGACTGCCGACTGCCGCTCTCGCTAATCCGCTGAGGCCGAGATGGCGCCCCTCGCGTCGGGACTTGACGCAACCCGGCGCAGGTCGGCGTTGATGCGCACCGCGGTCTCCTCCTCCCCGAGCCTGGCGCGGTAGATCTGCAGGTTGGAGAGCACCTTCTGCACGTACTCGCGCGTCTCCTGGAACGGGATGCGGTGGATCCAGTCGATCGGGTCCACCTTGGGGTCGCGCGGGTCGCCGAACTCCTCGATCCACTCGCGCGCCCGGCCCGGCCCGGCGTTGTAGCCGGCGATCGCCAGCACATAAGAGCCGCGGAACTCCTCCATGCGGTCGCCGATGTAGGCGCTGCCCAGCATGGTGTTGTAGGCCGCGTCCTTCATCAGGCGCGGGATATCGCATTTGAGCTTGTAGTCGCGGCAGACGTGCTTGGCCGTCACTGGCATCACCTGAAGGATGCCGCGCGCACCGGCGCCCGAGAGCGTCGCCATGTTGAACTCGCTCTCCTGCCGCGCCACCGCCAGGATCAGTGCTGTCTCCGGCGGCCGCCGCAGCGGCGTGTAGGCCGGCAGGCGGTGCACCGGGTAGGCGTAGTAGATCACGTTGAAGCCCTGGGCGACGCCGTACTTGCCGATGCGAACCGACATCTGCGTGTCGCCCAGCTCCTCGGCGAGATGGGCCAGCATGGCCACCTCGGCCTCGGTCGCCATATGCACGCGCGTCTGGATCAGGAAGGCGCGCACGAGGCTGCGGTCGAGCCCCGCCTTGTGGGCGATGATGGCGGCCTGCACCACATCGAGCCCGTTGAAGCGCGCGATCTCCGCCCGCGTCGGCGCCACCGGAGCGTCGACCTTGAGCGCGCTCGCCTTCGGATCCAGCTTCAGGCGGGCGAGCTGGCCGTGGAAGGTGTCGATCTGCAGCGACGCCTTGAGATAGCTCTCGTTGGCCCTGCCGCGGTCGCCCAGCGCCTCGTAGGTGCGCCCGAGCCAGTAGTGCGCCTTGGAACGGCTCAAGGGGCCGTCGGCCGACTGCGCCAGCACCTGGAAGTGGACGAGCGCCTGCTGGGGGTTGTTGAGGTGGCGCAGCGCCAGCCAGCCGGCCATGAAGGCCGCATCGTTCTGGGCGTTGACGCTGAGTGGGCCGGGGTTGCGCACCAGCTCGTAGGCAGTCCTGGGCTGGCCTGCGCTCAGCGCCTCGTAGGCGTTGGCGCGCCGCTCCTCCCACCAGCCGTCGGGGCGGACGGGCAGCGTCGCCTCCGGCTCGGACAGCAGGATCTTCCAGGCCTCCGCGTCCTTGTTCTGGCGGCGCAGGGCTTGCGCCCTCTGGAACGCGAGACCCCACTCCTTCTCCAGCGCCTCTTTAGGCAGCTTCGCGATGAGCTGGTGCGAATCCTTCTTGCGCAGGAACACGGCGAGCCGCGCTTCCGCCTTCTTCCGCTCCGGCTCCGACAGACGGGCGATGACGCGCCGGATGGCGGCGGCGCGCTCGTTGCGCTCGTCGGCCCAGCGGCTGTCGCTCATGAGGAGGCGGTCGAGGCGGCGCCTGTGATCGGCCTCGGTCAGCAGGCCGCCGAGGCGCTTCACGATGTCCGCTTCGTAGCGCGAGGGAATGTCGTACTCGGCCCACAGCTTTGCGGCCAGCGCCTTGGCGCTCATGTCGTCCTTGTCGGCGGCCAGGGCGGCGGCCAGCGCCGCGAGCCCAACCGCCGTGGCCGGCGGGGACTGGGCGAAGAACGCCTTCACCTCGGCCGGGCGGGCGTCGCTCCCGAACAGGTCCTCCTCGGCGCGGCGCACGAGCAGGGCGCGGTCGGGCCAGGCCGGGTTCTCGGCCAGGAAGGCGCGCACCTCCGCCGCGGTGCCATAGCCGGCGCGGTAGATGTACCAGTCGATGAGCTTGCGGCCGACGGGATCGCGCACCTGGTCGCGCAGGGCCTTGGCCTTGGTCACGCCGCCGGCGGAGGCGGCCTCCACGGCCTCGCGGATCTTGTCGCCGTCGGCGCTGGCGAGCGCGTAGTTGCGGACCTGGGCGGTGGCGGCGTCATAGCGGGCCGTGTGCTCGACCTCCTGGGCCGAGGGGCGGGGCGTTGCGCTGCGGCCGGCGGACGAGGCGGGCTTGGGCTCGGCCGCCGCGGCGGCTTGACCCTCCTTCTTCGGCTTGGCTCCGGAGGCCGCTGCAGCACTCGGCTGGGCTGCCGACTGGGCTGCCGGCGCCTTCGATCCCGCCTTCTGCTTCGCGGCAGCCGCCTTGGATGCCGGCTTCGCCTTTGCGGCAGGCTCCCTGTCAGTCTTGTTATCAGTCTTGTCGGCGTTGGGCTGCGCGAGCGCCGGCGCCAGGCCGAGCATTGCGGTCAGAACGCATCCCGCAATAAGCTTCAACTGAGGTCGCATCGCATCCCATCGTGTTGTCGCCCGGAGGCGCCTGGACCCAGAGGCTCGCGGCGCAGTCGCAAAGGCGCCACAGACCCCGCTAAAGCGGCGTCGGCATGACCGGTGCATCACCGTGCACAGGGGGGATGGCTACGCTTGCCGGGCCTCCCCTCCGGCGGCATAGTGCTTGCGCAACCACGCCGCATGTTTTGCTATTGTCTGGTGCGGCGGGTTACGCACACGTTACCAAGGGGCGCACCCTCGTTCAAGCTCAGGGGGCGTACCACAGTGCTGGTTAAGCCGAACTGGTTAAGCAGTGCTGGGTCAAGAGGCCGAGAATCGGGAGCAACCCCCAATGCAACCCACGTTCAGGGGTTCGTTTACGGCACTGATCACGCCGTTTCGCGGCGGCAGCGTCGATGAGGAGGCGTTCCGGCGCCTGGTCGAATGGCAGATCGCCGAGGGCACCCACGGGCTCGTGCCGGTAGGCACCACCGGCGAGAGTCCGACGCTCAGCCATGAGGAGCACAAGCGGGTGGTGGAGCTGTGCGTGGAGGTGGCGGCCAAGCGCGTGCCGGTGATCGCCGGCGCCGGCTCCAACTCCACCGAGGAGGCCATCGACTTCACGCGCCACGCCAGGAAGGTGGGCGCGGACGCCGTGCTGCATTCCACCGGCTACTACAACAAGCCGACCCAGGAGGGTCTCTACCGCCACTTCAAGGCCATCAACGACGCGGTCGACATCCCGATCCTCATCTACAACGTGCCGGTGCGCACCATCGTGGATATCCAGGTGGCGACCATGGCGCGCTGCCGTCGGGACCTCAAGAACGTGGTCGGCGTCAAGGACGCGACCGCCAACGTGGCGCGGGTGACGCAGCAGCGGCTCGCCTGCGGCGACGAGTTCGTGCAGCTCTCGGGCGAGGACAGCACCGTACTCGGCTTCATGGCGCACGGCGGGCACGGCTGCATCTCCGTCACCTCCAACGTGGCGCCGCGGCTGTGCGCCGAGTTCCAGAACGCCTGCCTCAAGGGCGACTACAAGACCGCGCTGACCCTGCAGGACCGCCTGATGCCGCTCCACGACGCCCTGTTCGTGGAGACCAACCCCGGACCGGTCAAGTATGCGGTGTGGCGTCTCGGCGTCGTCAATTCCTCCGAGGTTCGGCTGCCGCTGGCGCCGGCATCGGAGGCCGCGATGAAGACGGTGGACGCGGCGCTGGCGCAGGTCGGTCTGCTGCAGGCGAAAGCGGCGGAGTAGGGCGATCGTGGGTCGGGCCCGGCCAATGCCGGGGCGAAGACCCAACACATCCAGGGCGAATGGCGAACAGCGAGTGGCGAATGGACACCCGTCCATTGCCATTCGCCATTGGCCATTCGCCATTCGCGGACAGTGCCGATGGCTTCCAAGGACGACGACGGCCACAAGCGCATCGCCGAGAACCGGCGGGCGCGCTTCGACTACCACATCGAGGAAACCTGGGAGGCCGGCATCGAGCTGACCGGCACCGAGGTGAAGTCGCTGCGCTCGGGCCAGGCCAACATCGCCGAGAGCTACGCCAGCGCCGAGCAGGGCGGCATCTTTCTGATCAACGCGTATATCCCCGAGTACACCAAGGCCGGCGCCTTCTTCCAGCACGACCCGCGCCGCCGGCGGCGCCTGCTCCTGCACAAGCGCGAGATCCACAAGCTCTCCGTGGCCGTGGACCGCCAGGGCCTGACCATGGTGCCGCTCGAGCTCTACTTCAACAAGCGCGGCCGGGCGAAGCTGCGCCTCGCCCTGGCGCAGGGCAAGAAGCTGCACGACAAGCGCGAGACCTCCGCCAAGCGCGACTGGCAGCGCCAGAAGGCGCGCCTGATGCGGGAGAAGGGGTGAGGCGCGCCCGAGTCAGGAATCGGAGCCGTCGGTTGCAGTGCTTGGTCGCGGCCACCGGATATGCTACGCTGGCTGAGAAATGAAAGTGCCTGGAATGGCTAACGTCTGGCGCCTTTACGAAGGCAGGGAACCGACGATGGGCGGGCCGTGGGTGCGGCTGCCTTTGGAGGCAGCCATCGCTGCCTTCGATTTGCAGTCTGACGACTTCGTGAGCGACCTGGAGCATACGCCCCGCTTCGGAGACGAGAAGCGCGATCTGAGGCACGCTGGCTTCCGGCACATCGTGGTGGAAGTTGAGGACAGTGAAGGGCAGCAAGCGCATTTCACTCCGGGGTTCTACAAGACGCGGGTGAGCCCGGCAAAGGCCCCGCAGCGACTGGTGCGGCAGGCCCTGGCGGCTCACCTGGGTGAGGACAACGTGGTACGCGTCGAGCTGCATGCCACCACGGATTTCCAGGATCGAGACGCACTGCGGATAACCATCGTCATTCCCCCGGATGCAACCCAGAGGCTAAAAGGCCGTGTCCTCGATGCGTTAGTTGCCGTGACGAAAAGGCTCCGTGACATGGGGGACGATCGCACTCCAATCGTTGAGTACGCGACCGAGGCGGAGCTGGCGGATGGCGACGCTCAACCCTGACCATCTCCTCGACCAAGCAGAACGGCTGACAACACCACCGAGCTCGGGACCGCCTCGGCAGGCCGATCTAAGGCGCGCGATATCGACAGCTTACTATGCGGTGTTTCATGCGGTCGAGACGGAGGCCGCGGACCAGTTCGTGGCCACAACCCAGCGCGACACGCCGCGATACCAGCAGGTATACCGGAGCATCGAGCACAAGAGGCTGCGCAACGTGTGCGAGGACCTCGTGAAATCGACGCCACCGGCAAAGTATGTCAGATATCTGCCCACTTCGGGTCTGGGCTCTGACCTAGTCGCCGTGGCAACCGCTGTAAGCGAGTTGCAGGAAAGGCGACATTTGGCTGACTATGACTCGCTCTTCCGGGCAAAGACGTCCGATGTCGCCCTGGCGATTGAGACGGCCCGCAATGCTGTGGCATGCCTCAGGAACGCGGATCGGGAGCAGAAGCGGATATTCATCTCATTGATCGTGTTTCCACCGCGCGGCAAGAACAGTCCGGACGACCTGCAATGAGGGCCGAGGCCTTGCAGGCGCCGGTTTCCCGCGAGCAGCTGGCCCGGATCGAAGCAGCGGCGGCGCGCGCGTGGCCGGCGCTGGAAACGGCCGACCTCGACGGCTGGCTGTGGCGCTATGCGTCCGGCGGCTCGCTGCGAGCCAACTCGGTCTCCACGCTTTCCTTTCACGGGGCGGATTTCGACGCGGCGGTGCGCTGCGCCGAGCGCCGCTATCGGGCAAGCGGCGCTCCGTGCCGGTTCACCGTTACCGAGGCGAGCGAGCCCGCCGATATCGATGCGCGGCTGGCAGCGCTGGGCTACGCCCGCGGCGAGGACCACGTGACGATGGCGAAGGCGGTTGCCGGCTCCCCGACGCTCGCCCCTGCCGACGTAGCGTTGGCCGCCGATCCGACACCGGAATGGCTCGCCATCTATCTCGCGGGCCTCGCACCGAACCGGCGGGAGATCGCCCCCGCCATCCTTGCCGGCCTGCCCGCCCGCCGCTCGTATTTCTCCTACCGGCGCGCCGGTGCAGTGGTCGGCTCCGGCCTGTCGGTCGCCGACGGCAGCCTCGCCTCGGTGCAGTGCATGGCCACCCTCGCCAGCGCCCGGCGTCAGGGCTGCGCCCGTGCGGTGCTGTCCGCCATCGAGGCCTGGGCCGCGGCGCAGGGGTGCACGTACCTCTATCTCCAGGCCGAAGCCGCCAATACCGCCACGATCGCCCTCTACGAGGCCTTCGGCTTCCGGGTCGCGGGGAAGTATCACGTCCGAGTGAAGGGTTGAACCGTGCCGCCCCCTCCTGTTGTCCGTCATGCATCTCGGTCGGCATGCTATGCCAAGCGCACCACTTCTACCAATGACGATTGGTAGTGGCAGAAGCCTCTGATGTGGCCCTGCTTGTTCGGGCAGATCTTCCGCTTCGATAAGTGGATCGTCTGCCGGCGAGGAGGGCAGGCTGGTGTTGCGTCGGGACGGTCGCATCAAAGTTGAGCAGTCCCTTTGCAGCGACCAGACGATCCGTTATCACGTCAATTTTGTTGGACATCACGGCGTCCGTAGGTAGAATACGCACATGCAGGAGACAGCACGCCCCATCGAGCCTGAGATCGTTGCCCTGATCGAGAGGACGGTCAGGGAGCGCATGGGTCCTTACGCGCTCCGAACAATTGATGTCCGAGCAGGAGAGGACCATGACGGAGATCCGGTAATCTACATTCAGGTGCGCCACGACTTGAGCGAAACACCCATCGACCCTCAGGTGAACGCCAAGCTGTCCTTCGACTTGTGGCAACTGCTCTTGAACGCCGGGGAGACCAGATTCCCGCATGTCCGGCCGAAGTATCACGAGCAGCAGAAGGTCAAGACGCGCTGGAGGGGGAACGCGTGATTGTCACGGGACGTCGGCTGGCCGTGGCCGGCCGAACCAAGCCGCGCCAATCCGATATGAAGCGCTCCGTCAGCACGGCCTACTACGCGCTGTTTCATGCGATCGCCAAGGATGCGGCCGACCTTCTGGTGGGCGGCGGCGCAGCCCGCGCTGACAGGGCATGGAGCCACGTCTACCGTGGACTGGAACATGGGTTCGCAAAGAATGCGTGCAGGGAGATCTCCAAGCTCGGCTTCCCGGTTGGCATCATGTGCTGTACCAGCGAGTTCATCGAGCTGCAGGACATGCGCCACAGCGCGGACTATGATCCTCGCGTAAGGTTCACGCGCGCGGAAGCACTGCAGTGGGCCGCCCGCGCCGAAGCCGCGATCGCAGGCTTCCGGACGGCGCCCAGGCGGGATCGGAAGGCGTTCGCGGTCCAGCTGCTGCTGAAGAAGCGCTCCTGACGGGCCGCGGATTGAGGCTTGGAGCGGGGCGTCATTCGGTTAGAGTGCTGCTCGCAAGCGGCATGGGCGCTCGGCCGCCGATGCCTCCGCAGAGAGGAACAGTGTCATGGTCTCCCCCAGCCAGCCCAGCCTGCACGAGGTCGACTGGTCGAAGATCCCGGCGCCCGAGGACGATGGCGGAGCGCGGCATCTGACAGGGATGGCCGTACCGGACGTGCCGTTGGCGGCCACCGACGGAACGCAGGTGTCGCTCGCCAAAATCGCCGGCCGGGTTGTGGTGTTCGCCTATCCGCGCACCGGCGCACCGGGCCAGATCTCGCCGGTGCCGGACTGGGACATGATCCCCGGCGCGCGCGGGTGCACGCCGCAGGCGTGCGCGTTTCGCGACCTCCACAAGGAGCTGACGGCGGCCGGGGCAGCCCGCGTATTCGGCCTTTCCACCCAGGACGCGGCCTACCAGCGCGAGGCGGCGGAGCGCCTGCATCTGCCCTTCCCGCTGCTGTCCGACGAGCACTTGGCGCTGGCCACGGCACTGCGGCTGCCGCTGATGCAGGCAGGCGGTATGACACTTATCAAGCGGCTGGCGCTCGTCATCGACGATGGCCGCATTGCGAAAGTGTTCTACCCGGTCTTCCCGCCGGACCGGAACGCCGGCGACGTGCTGACGTGGCTTGAGCGGAACGGGCGCCCGTGACGAGCCCGGCCGGCATGGACAACGACGGCCTGCCGGACGACGGCGCCGCGCGCCACCTCAAGCGCGGGCAGCGCATGCCCGATTTCGACCTGCCGACCACCTCCGGCCGCCATGTCAACTTCGCCCGGCTGGACGGCATGGCCATCGTCTACTGCTATCCCTGGACCGGCCGGCCTGGGCTGCCCAATCCGCCGGACTGGGACGACATCGCCGGCGCCCACGGGTCCACGCCGGAAGCGGAAGGCTTCCGCGATCTCCACGCCGGCTTCCGCTACGTAGGCGCCTCGGTCTACGGCCTCTCCACCCAGACCGCGGACTACCAGCGCGAGCTGGGGGAACGGCTCGGCCTGCCGTTCGAGCTGGTGAGCGACGAGGGCTTCGCCCTGCAGCAGGCTCTGGCACTGCCCACCTTCGTCACTGGCGGCGTCACCTACCTCAAGCGGCTGACGCTGGCCGTCAGAGACGGGCGCATCGAGCGGGTCTACTACCCTGTCGGCCGGCCAGCCGCGCATGCGCGCGAGGTCTGCGCCTGGCTCGGCATGATTCATCGCTCCGCATAGGGGCGGCTGCGAAGCCAAGCGGGCCGCTAAGCGGCCGCAGCGGCCGTTCTGGTCACGGGCATTCAGGCAGGCCCGGCCCACCGCAGCGCACGGCTCTCCGCTTGGGCTTCCTGGCCTGCTTCTGGGATTTTTCCGACTTGGCGCCCTTGTCCGACCCTGTGGTCGCTTGGGCCAACACAAACCCATCGCGGGCCGCAAATGCCGGAACGGTGAGGCCGGCGGCCTCGCCGCGGTCGGCGGCGCCGAAGGCCGCGACCGCCAGTCCCGATGCCAGGCAGAGAGACAGGACGATCTGTCTCTTGCGCGCAGAACGGCTCGTTTGAACGAATATCATTGCTCGCACCCCATGTTTCGCAAGTCGGAGTTCCTAACCGCGGCGAGATGGCAGCAACGTGGCAGGCCACATTTACCGCCCTTCGCCCATGCCTCCAGGCTTTGCCACCTCGGCATGAGTGCCCGCCTCACATCTGCGGTGGAGGGCATTCGGGGCTTGGACCGGGACAGCGAGCAAGCTGAGGAGAACGAGGACGGGGCTCTTGCGGCCCGCTCATCGGCTCATCCCGCGGCGTGAACTTTGGCCCGCTCTCACTGTTCTGCCCGCCAGGCGCCGTCGCCTTGGGGGCGGCCTTCTTTCGTTGCTTCTGCTCCGTCGCGCCGGCCTGAGCCCGCACGATCCCGCTGTGCGTCGCAGCTGTGGGCACTGCAAAGCCCGCCGCTTCGCTGCGAGGCGGATCGGCGAGGGCTCCCACCAGCCCCGATACGAGGCACACCGAGAGAGCCACTCTTCTCCGAGCGAGCAACATCCTGGTCATCGGTTCCCCCGAGGTTGTCTGCGCCAAGCTCGACCCGGCAAACGGCTCCAGGGCTCGATGTATCCACGGCATGGCCCGCGGGTCCATGCCCGGCGCGACATTGCCGTCCTCCCGGCGATCTCTACTGCACCTGCCGCGTCGACAGGGTTCTATCCGAAGGAGATCCCACAAACTGCCTCTGCAGCGCCGTCAGCTGATGCAGAACAACGAAGGCGGCGCGTGTCATGCGGGACGACGGGCCATTGGGAACGCAGTACGTGATCCGATCGTCCATCTCGGCGTCAACGAAGCAGTCGCCCGAAGCTCGGCCTTTGGCAATATCGAGGACGATCAACTCGTCGCGATTATCGACGTAGCCCGGCTGAACCAGCCGGACATGACGGCCGTTCTTGTGCACCAGGCTGTCGGCCAGCGTGCCCAGGAACTGGTAGATACCCCAGGTGGAGCGGGTGGAGAGCTCGATCCATACCTTGTTGCGCGCATCGTAGATGACGTAGTTCGCGCCCGTGCCCGGACCCTTCCCTTTGGTTGCCGTGTCACCCGGTGTGCCGGCGAACCACGTCCCGTCCTCGTCGCAATAGGACGCCGTGGCTTTCGCCCCCTTTGCTGGAAGAGCAATCTTACCTCCGGTCGGCCGCAGTTGCAGGTCGGTCCATCGGCCCGGCGCCGGGCTTCCACGCTCGAAGCAGATTTGCGTCCTCGGCCGCTTCGACTGGCCGGTCAGCGCCCCCTTCTCGATATTGAAGCGCAGATCGAGATAAGCGAGCAGAGTATAGGCCAGCATGTTCCTCGGCCCGCAGAACCCGTTCTTGCGGTCTCCCAGGCACATCTCGCTGGTGTCGAAGGCAACGCTGTTGCTGTAGAACTGCGCCAGCACGCGTCCGTCCGCGTCGGCAATCCTGATTTTGTCGAAGAACAGCAGGTAGAGAAAATTCGTCTGGTAGCCGGAGCGCTGGCTGAAGAGCGCGATGGTGGACGCATCCAGTGGGGCGATCAGCGCCGCATACGTGCCGCTGTCGTCGACAGGGTTCAGCGTGAAATCGCTCGATACGTTGTATTGGCTGCTGCCCGCTCCCGTAGCGCCAGAGATCGTTCCCGTCGCCCAGTTGAAGGGCGGAAAGGTCGGGAACTGATTGCTCGACGTGTTGTGGCCCTGCACGCTGGAAAGCGCGGCGAAGCTCAACGGCTCGTCGCGGGCCGACCTGACGATGTTGCGCAGAATGTTCTGATTGCGGAAGCGCGTGACGCTCTCGTTCATCCAGTCGGCGCGCTTGTCGACCGTATCCACCAGGGTGCACCCGGCGAGCAGGCTACCGAGGGCCAGCGCCCAAAGCGCTGCGACCAGAGGCGAACGCCACAGACCCTTGGAGGAACGCACCACAACCACCCGCCCGTTGCGCACGATACGCGTCAGGGTGCCAACCTAGGGCCGAAAGTCGGATAGAGGAAGAAGGCAGGAGGCCAAAGTCCGTCGGTCGTTCCGTGCCTGATGCACTATGGCAACGCGTCCAAAGGCCTGGGATGTATCGGCGCGCGTCTACTGGAGTCGGTCGAGATGGCTCCTGACGGCTGCGAACATCGACCTGAACATTTCCGGCGTCAGCTTGCCGGTGTTGGTGTTGTAGCGAGAACAGTGGAAGCTGTCGAACAGCGTGAGGCCGGGGCGCATCTCGTGCCGGGCGCCGTGCACAAAGGGGAAGGCGGCCTTGCGCGCGCCCAGCGCGGCAAGGGTGCTGTCGTGGGCGATCCGGCCCAGTGCCACGATGGAGGCCAGTCGCGGCAGGGTGACGATCCGCTCGGAAAGGTACCGTCGGCAGGTGGCAATCTCGGTGGGCGTAGGCTTGTTCTCCGGCGGAACGCACCGCACCGCATTGGTAATCATGCAATCGACGAGCGTCAGGCTGTCGTCGGGTCTGGCATCGTACCGCCCGCGCGCGAAACCGTAGGACAACAGCGTCTCGTAGAGCAGATCCCCCGCGTAGTCGCCGGTGAACGGCCGGCCGGTGCGGTTGGCCCCCCGCAGCCCCGGAGCGAGCCCGACGATCAGCAGACGCACCTGCGCCGCGTCCTCTCTCCCGAACGAGGGGACGGGGCCATTGTGCCAGCTGGGCTCGGCGCTGCGATTGGAGACCCGGAACGACACGAGCCGCGGGCACAGCGTGCAATCCGCTGGTGCCTCGGCGGGACATACGCTCATGGCGGATGCTCGTCGCCGGGTTGGAGGGAGTGAGGGAGGCTTGTGGCGCGCCCTCAGTAGCTCTCTTCCTCGTCCTCGGGTACGGGTATCTGCGACGCCGGAACCGAGGTCTGATGGCTGCTGCGGCGGCTCGATACGCGCTGCCCGGCCTCGCGCGGCTCGCGCACGGGGCGCGTGGCCGGATCGCGGCAGATCCTGGGCTCCAGCTCGGCCAGATCGACGAATTGGTCCGCCTGCCGACGCAGCTCGTCGGCCACCATCGGCGGCTGGGTCTGCAGCGTGGACACGACGCTCACCCGCCTGCCCCGCAGCTGCAGCGCCGCGACCAGGGCGCGGAAATCTCCGTCCCCGGTAAATAAGACCACGTGATCGAGGTGCTCTACAAGGCGCATGGCATCGACTGTCAGCTCGATGTCCATGTTGCCCTTGATCTTCCGCCGTCCGAAGGAATCCGTGAACTCCTTGGTCGGCTTGGTGACCATAGTGTAGCCGTTGTAGTCCAGCCAATCCACCAGCGGTCTGATGGAGGAGTACTCCTGGTCCTCTGCGAGCGCCGTATAATACTGCGCGCGCACCAGGTGTCCGACTTCGCGAAACAGCGCCAGCAGGCGCTTGTAATCAATGTCGAAGCCGAGAGCCTTGGCTGTGGCGTAAAGATTGGCGCCATCAATGAACAGGGCAATACGTTCGGTCGGATAAAAATGCATATCGGGTTCCTCGAATCGCTATTGAGGGCCCGAAGGATAGCCCGCACTTCCTCCAGCCGGTTGAGTCGACGTAGTCTCCTTCCAATTAAGTCGTGTCGCTGGAGTTGCCAAGCAAAATATCGGGCACGATGAAGCATAGCAGATGCGCGCCGGCTCTGCTTCAAAAAAACCTGTAGGCAGCGGTCGTATCCGCGCCGATTGGTGAACTCTCCACAACTTTGTGTGCAATTCTGCCTGTTCGACGCACAGCCGCCGACCGGCTGGACCAATTGCCGCGTGGTGCACGCGCCAAGGGCGCCAGCGCCGAACCCTAAAAAACATCCACCTCACGATGAAAGTTGCCAAGCAAAATCGGGGGCGGCAATAGCATCATTACAATAGCATAGCAGATGCATCTCGGCTCTGTCTCCAAAGACCATCTGCGTCCAAAAGACCTTGGGGACGTGTTCACGTTCAAGGAGTTGCCCTGCTTGGCGAATCTTCGACGCATCGGTACGCTTCTGCTTGCGCTCGGCAGCAATCTGCCGGGACGTTGGGGTTCTCCGCACCAGAGCCTGGCCCGCGCGTGCTCCGAATTGGAGAGGGCAGGCCTCAAGATCAGGCAGTCATCTGTCTTATATAGAACTAAGGCGTTGGGAGGGGGGCGTCAGCCCGCGTATCTCAATGCCGTGCTGGTGGCGACCGGCAATGTCGCCCCGGGAAATCTGCTGCGACTTGTCAAGCGGACCGAACGTCGCGCGGGCCGGAGGGCAACGCCGCCCATGCAGCCAAGGTCTCTGGATATCGACATTCTCGATTACGGTGGGCGGCGCCTGAACTGGCCGTGCCGGCAGCGGCAACGCGGCCAATTGGTTCTTCCGCACCCCCTTCTGGACCGGCGGGGCTTCGTGCTGGTACCGCTGATGGAGGTGGCGCCACGCTGGACGCATCCGGTGCTTGGGTCCCGGCCCATGACCATGCTGGCGCGGCTCGGCCCTGGCGCCGCGAGGGGTGTCCGCCCGGCACTTGATTTTCGGTTGAGCACATGCGAGAACCCGCCGCGTTGACGGCGTGCTTCCGAACCCAGCGGTTTCGGGGGCCTTGAGTTTATTGAGCGCCGATACACCACGAGAGGGATCGTTGCATGGCGCGTGTAACAGTCGAGGATTGCGTCGACAAGGTTCCGAACCGGTTCGAATTGGTGCTTCTGTCGGCCCACCGGGCGCGCTCCATCGCCAGCGGCTCGCACATCACGGTGGAGCCCGAGAACGACAAGAACCCGGTCATCGCCCTGCGCGAAATAGCGGACAGGACGATCCCGCCCGCCGACCTGCACGAGAGCCTCATCCACTCGATCCAGAAGAACGTGGAGGTGGACGAGCCGGAGAAGGCGGCCGCGCCGCAGCTGCCCGCCGAGCGCCGGCCGGTCCTGAGCCGGGACGACCAGTCCAGCGATACCCAAGTCGACGTCATGACCGAGGAGCAACTCCTGAGGGGCATGGAGAGCCTGACGCCGACCGAGCCGTCTGCCAACGGCGGCTCAGGGTCGGGACGGGGCTGACACCGGGAGGACCAACCGGGGCGAGCGGGACACCGCACCCAGGGTGTGACGGGGGGCTGCGAGCCGTCTGCCACAAGCGGAGCCTGAGACCGTGGCATGATGCGCCAGTACGAGCTTGTCGAGCGCGTTCTCAGCTACGACCCGAACGCGAACGAGGCGCTGCTCAACCGAGCCTACGTCTATGCGATGAAGGCGCATGGCAACCAGAAACGCGCCTCTGGCGACATCTATTTTTCCCACCCCCTTGAAGTCGCCGCCATCCTGACGGAGCTGAAGCTCGACGACGCCACCATCGCCGCCGCGCTGCTCCACGACGTCATCGAGGACACCGACGTCACCCGCGACGAGATCGACCAGAAGTTCGGCAAGGAGATCGGCGAGCTGGTCGAGGGCCTGACCAAGATCAAGAAGCTCGATCTCGTCACCAAGAAGGCCGAGCAGGCCGAGAACTTCCGCAAGCTTCTGGTCGCCATATCGAGCGACATCCGCGTCCTTCTCATCAAGCTCGCCGACCGGCTTCACAACATGCGCACACTCGGGCACAAGAAGCCCGAGAGCCGCCGGCGCACGTCTGACGAGACGCTGGAGATCTACGCTCCGCTCGCCGGCCGCATGGGCATGCAGGGCATGCGCGAGGAGCTGGAGGGCCTGGCCTTCAAGTGGGGCTATCCCGAGCAGTGCCAGGCGGTGGTGGACAAGCTCGCCGACATCCACGTGCGCAACACCGGGCTGGTCGAGGAGATCGTGGGCGCGTTGCGGGCCAAGCTCGCCGCCGCCGGTATCGAGGCCCAGGCCTACGGCCGGGAGAAGAAGCCGTTCTCGATCTGGCGCAAGATGGAGAACCGGCAGATCTCGCTGGAGCAGCTATCCGACATTTACGGCTTCCGCGTCGTGGTGTGCAATGTCGATGCCTGCTACCGCACACTCGGCGTGATCCACTCCACGTGGAGCAATGTGCCCGGCCGCTTCAAGGACTACATCTCCACGCCCAAACAGAACAACTACCAGTCGATCCACACCACCATCGTCGGCCCGCGCCACCAGCGCGTGGAGCTGCAGATCCGCACCGAGGAGATGCAGCGTATTGCCGAGTACGGCGTGGCGGCGCACACGCTCTACAAGGACGGCATCGTCGCCGATCGGACCGGCCTCAACGGAGCCGCCAAGGACAGCCCGTACATGTGGCTGCGGCGGCTGGTCGATACGCTGCTCGAGGGCGACAATCCCGAGGAGTTCCTGGAGCACACCAAGCTGGAGCTGTTCCAGGACCAGGTGTTCTGCTTCAGCCCCAAGGGCCGCCTGATCGCCATGCCGCGTGGGGCGACGCCCATCGATTTCGCCTATGCGGTGCACACCGACATCGGCAACTCCTGCATCGGCGCCGTCATCAACGGTCGGCAGATGCCGCTCACGACCCAGCTCCGAAACGGCGATGAGGTGGAGATCCTCACCACCAAGGGCCAGACGCCGCCGGCGGCCTGGGAGCGCATCGCGGTGACGGGCAAGGCCAGGTCTGCGATCCGGCGCGCCGCGCGGGATGCGCTGCGGCGGCAGTATTCGGGTCTCGGCCGGCGCCTGATCGAGGCGGCGTTCGCCAAGCTCGGCCAGGAGTACGCCGACGAGAAGGTCGAGAGGGGCCTGCGCCGGCTCACCCAGAAGTCGATCGAGGAGGTGTTCGCCGCAGTCGGACGCGGCGAGCTTCCCACCAACGACGTCCTGCGCGCCGCCGTGCCCGATGCCGAGGTGCCCGATCAGATCGCCCGCCCCAAGCCGGCGCGCCAGCGCGGTCAGGGGGAGGAGGGCTGGTTCAACATCGCCAAGGGCCTCGGCCTGAAGTTCCGCTGGCCCGTCGGCGTGCCGAGCAAGGACAGCAAGCTTCCCCACCAGGTGCTGCCCATCCGCGGGGTGCGCAACGACGTGCCGGTGAGCTTCGAGGAGGGCGGCGCGGTGCCGGGGGACCGCATCGTCGGCGTCTTGACGGAGGGGGAGGGCATCCGCATCTTCCAGATCCACTCGCCGCGTCTCAAGGAGTACGAGGCATACGAGCAAGACCGCTGGATCGATGTAACCTGGGACGTTGACCCCGATGCGGGTGACCGGTTCCCGGCCAAGTTGTCTGTTACCGCCGTCAACGAGCCGGGGACGCTGGCGCAGATCGCGCAGCTGATCGGCGAGGCCGACGGCAACATCGACAACGTACGCATGGTGCGCCGCGCCGCCGATTTCACCGAGATGGCCATCGACGTGGAGGTGCGGGATCTTAACCATCTTACCCGGATCATCAGCGGCCTCAGGGCCAAGTCCGTGGTGAGCAAGGTGGAGCGAGTCTACGGTTGAGCAGCGCAGTGGCAGCGCCCGGTGAGGCCGTTCCGCAGCTTAAGCCACTGCGGCATCTGCGGCTGGGCGTGAATATCGACCATGTGGCCACTATCCGTAATGCCCGTGGCGGGCGTCATCCCGATCCGCTGCGCGCCGCCCAGATGGCGATCGGCGCCGGCGCCGACGGCATCACCGCGCATCTGCGCGAGGACCGCCGTCATATCTCGGATAGCGATATCACCCGGCTGAAGGCGGAGATCACGCGGCCCCTCAACCTGGAGATGGCCGCCACCGACGAGATGCTGGGGATAGCGCTGCGCCACGTGCCGCACGCCTGCTGCCTGGTGCCCGAGAAGCGCGAGGAGAGGACCACCGAGGGCGGCCTCGACGTGCTGCGGGCCGGCAGCCAGCTGCGCCATTGCGTGGAGGCCCTGGCGGGGGCCGGTATCCGCGTCTCCCTGTTCATCGAGCCTGACCCGCAGGCCATCGAGGCGTCGGCCGCGCTCGTCGGGGCGCAGGTGGTGGAATTGCACACCGGCGCCTATTGCGAGCGCGCCCTGGCGAACGATGCGGCGGGGACCGCGCGGGAGCTCGCCCGCATCGAGAGTGCCGCCCGGGCGGCCTTGACCGCGGGCCTGGAGGTCCATGCCGGCCACGGTCTGACCTATGGCACGGTCGGCGGCGCGGCCCGCATTCTCGAGGTCGCAGAGCTCAATATCGGCCACTTCCTGATCGGGGAGGCGATCTTCACTGGTCTGGGTCCGGCTATCGCCCGTATGCGGGCGATGATGGACGAGGCCCGCCAGGACGCCCGCGAGAGCGTCCACAAGACCGCGCGGGGCCGCCCATGATCCTGGGGATCGGCAATGATGTCATCGACATCCGCCGCATCGAGAAAGCCATGGAACGCTACGGCGAGCGCTTCCTGAACCGCATCTTTACTGACGCTGAGCGGGCCAGGTCCGACGGAAAACCGGGCCGAGCGGCGTCCTACGCCAAGCGGTTCGCAGCCAAGGAAGCGTGCGCCAAGGCCCTGGGAACCGGCTTGAGCCAAGGCGTGTTCTGGAAGGACATGGGTGTCGTTAACGAGCCGTCGGGGCGCCCCACCCTGCATCTGACCGGCGGGGCCGCGCGGCATCTCGCCCGCCTCACCCCGGCCGGCTGGACGCCGCAGGTGCATCTCACACTGACCGACGACTTCCCCATGGCACATGCCGTGGTTGTGATCTCCGTCGAGACTACCCGTGGCAGCGACAACTTGGCGTGAATTGCCGGCCGGCCCGCGAACAGCTATACGAAGGCTCAGCTCGGGTCGGCGCATCGGCGGGCGCCCCGTCGAGTGCCCTGGGCGGCCTCTGGTGTCGGAGCAGCAAGGAGTGCGATTACGAGCATGAGCGTGGATTCCGACGCCGCCAAGGCCGGCGACAGCGGCTGGCGTGAGACTGTCAAGATCGTCGTACATGCGCTGATCCTGGCGATCATTGTCCGCATCTTCTTCTATCAGCCCTTCAACATCCCATCCGGCTCCATGAAGGACACGCTGCTGGTCGGCGATTACCTGTTCGTCTCCAAGCTGTCCTACGGCTACAGCCGCTTCTCGTTCCCCTTCGGTCTCGTGCCCTTCAACGGCCGCATCTTCGGCGCTCAGCCCAAACGCGGCGACGTGGTGGTGTTCAAGCTGCCGCGCGACACCGAGAAGGACTACATCAAGCGCATTCTCGGCCTACCGGGCGACGAGATTTTCGTGCGCAACGGCATCGTCCACATCAACGGCAAGGCCGTGCCGCGCGAGCGCGCCGGCAACTACGTGGGGCCGGAAGAGGATGGGCGCCCGATCCCGCGCTACAGGGAGACGCTGCCTGAGGGCGTGTCCTACTACGTGCTCGACTCCGAGCCCGACGGCCGCTTCGACAATACGCAGGTGTACGTCGTGCCGCCCGGCCACTACTTCATGATGGGCGACAACCGCGACAACTCCATCGACAGCCGCGAGTCGCCGCAGCGCTTCGGCGTCGGCTACGTTCCTTATGAAAACCTGGTGGGTCGCGCCGAGATCATCTTCTTCTCCGCCGCGGTTGACGATCCCAACGCGTTCCGGCTGAGCAGCCCATGGACGTGGCCGTTCGACATTCGCTGGCGGCGGATCTTCAGCCTCGTCAGGTAACGGGCCGTGGCGGCGGCGCGCAAATACAAGGAGCTGGAGGCCCGCCTCGGCTACCATTTCCGCAGCCGCGACCTGCTCAAGAAGGCACTGACCCACGCTAGCGTGCGCCAGGCGCCCGGCAAGCGGCGGGACAACGAGCGCCTGGAGTTCCTGGGCGACCGCGTGCTGGGCCTCGCCATCGCCGAGCTGCTGTGGGAGATCTACCCCGCCGCCGCCGAGGGCGAGCTGGCGCGGCTCTACAACAGGCTGGTGCGCGGGCGGACGTGCGCGGCGGTGGCACGCGAGCTGGATATCGGGCCGTTCCTTGTGCTCAGCGACGCTGAGGCCGAGAGCGGCGGGCGCGAGAAGGAGACGATCCTGGCCGACGCCTGCGAGGCGGTGCTGGGCGCCATCTTCCTGGAGGCGGGCTACGAGACGGCGCGCGACGTGGTGCGCGCGCACTGGGGTTCACGGCTCGGCGCCTCGCCGGCCGAGGCAGCCGACGCCAAATCGCTGCTGCAGGAGTGGGTGCAGGGCCAGGGCCTGGATCTGCCGGCCTACGTCGAGATCGACCGCCAGGGGCCGGACCACGCCCCCATCTTCACGGCCGAGGTCCGTATCAAGGGCCGCAAGCCCGCGCGCGGCGAGGGGGCGAGCAAACGTTCCGCCGAGCAGGCCGCCGCCACGGCGCTGCTGGCGCGCGAGGGCGTGTGGAAGCGTGGTGCCGATGTCTGAGGATCAAGCCCGGCCTGAGCCCCACGAGAAGGCCCCCGAGGGCGAGACCCGTTGCGGCTTCATCGCCATCATTGGAGCGCCCAACGCCGGCAAGTCCACCCTCGTCAACACTCTGGTGGGCACCAAGGTGGCCATCGTGAGCCGCAAGGTGCAGACCACGCGCACCACCCTACGGGGCATCGCCATCGAGGGGCAGAGCCAGCTCGTCTTCATCGACACGCCCGGCATATTCGCGCCGAAGCGCCGCCTTGACCGGGCCATGGTGGATGCCGCCTGGGGCGGCGCCGGCGATGCAGACTTGGTGCTGCTCGTGGTGGATGCGGCCAAGGGGGTGGACGAGGACGTGGAGCGGATTCTCGGCAAGCTCGCCTCGACTCCTGTCACCCTGGAAGCCGAGACGCGGTCGGGCTCCCGATTGGAGCGAGGAACGCCCCACAACGTTCCCTCCCCCCTTGTGGGGGAGGGACAGGGTGGGGGGGAATCCCAAACATCCGAGATCGGGGCTCCCCCCACCCCTAGCCCCTGCCCACAAGGGGGACGGGAATCCGGTCGAGGTCGCGGGGAAGCCGGTGACCGGCTATCGGGACCTGCGCCGGAGCAGCCGAGCAGGCTCCTCCTCGCCCTCAACAAGGTGGACCGGGTTCGCAAGGAGCGGCTGCTGGAGCTGGCGGCCGAGATCAACGCTCGCGTGCCGTTCGCCGGGACGTTCATGATCTCGGCCCTGGATGGCGACGGCGTGGCCGACCTGCACGCCTACCTCGCCCGCTCCGTGCCACCCGGGCCCTGGCACTATCCGCCCGACGAAGTCACGGATGCGCCCATGCGTGTGCTCGCCGCCGAGATCACGCGCGAGAAGATCTACGACCGCCTGCACGACGAGCTGCCCTACCAGATCGCGGTGGAGACCACGGCCTGGACGGAGCAGGGCAAGGCGCTGCGGGTGGAGCAGACGATCTTTGTCGAGCGCGACAGCCAGAAGCGCATCGTCCTGGGCAAGGGAGGCGCCATGATCAAGCAGCTCTCCATGGAGTCGCGCAAGGAGCTGTCGCAGATCATCGACCGGCCGGTGCACCTGTTCCTGTTCGTGAAGGTGCGCGAAGGCTGGGGCGACGACCCGGCGCGGTATCGCGATCTGGGGCTGACCTTCCCGAAGGGGTAGGCCCGAAGGAGTAGGCGCAAACGCCCGGCGGTTGAAGGGCTTGCGGCAGTGTCGGTCTCGCTTTCCTCGACCCGCCGCAAGCCCTGATCGAGCCGACGGGCACGCCTCGCCGGCTCGATGGAGACGAGCATGGAACGCCCCGAGATCCTCAAGCGCGAGATCAGGACGCTGACCTTCGATCAATACGGTACGATCGTGGATATGCAGAAGGGCCTCACCGAGGCGGTGACGCCGTTTCTCAAGGGCAAGGGCTGGCAGGGCTCGCCGGACAGCTTCGTGACCTGGTGGCGGCGCACTCACTTCGAGAACTCGATGATCGATGCTCTGATCGGCTGCGGCCACACGCCCTATCGCGAGATCGGTCATCGCGCGGTCTCCCACGTCATGGACCGCTGCAAGATCGCCTACACCCAGGACGAGGTGCGCTGGCTCGTGGGCCGGATCGAGCAGCTGAAGCCGTTTCCCGACGTCGTGCGGGCGCTTGAGCGGCTGCGCGGCGCCGGCTACGAGCTCGCCATCCTGTCCAACGGCGACCGCGACATGCTTGAGGCGGCAGGACCGCACATCGGCTTCCCGTTCGACCGCGTGATCTCGGTGCAGGAATCCGGGTACTTCAAGCCGCACCGGAGGACGTACGCCAAGGCCTGCGAGATTCTCGGCAAGGACCGCGCCTCCATCCTGTTCGTGGCCGACCACGCCTTCGACTGCATCGGCGCCAAAGCCTTCGGCATGCGCACCGCCTTCATCGACCGGCGCAAGCGTCCATTCGGAGAGACGCCGCATCAGCCCGACCTGGTGGTGGGCGATTTCACGGAGCTGGCGGCGGTGCTGGCATGACCTAGGCCCCCGGAACGCCTGGGCTGGCGGGCCTGGAGGCTGCCTCACCCCTCCAGGTCCCGAGGGGACCCCGTTCGGCTCCCGTTCGGCCCGTGCGACGCCGGCACGGGTTGCACCGCAACGGGTCCTGCGGTAGGAGCGTGGACGGCCGACGGCCCCTTGCTGCCGCGGTGCGGAGACCCCCATGAACCAGCTCCTGCTGGACTATTTGCCGCTCGTCGTCTTCATGGGCATCGCCCTCGTCATCGGCTTGGCGCTGATGCTGGCGCCGTTCCTGGTGGCGGTGCGCAACCCCGACCCCGAGAAGGTCTCCGCCTACGAGTGCGGGTTCAACGCCTTTGACGACGCCCGCATGAAATTCGACGTGAGGTTCTACCTGGTCTCCATCCTGTTCATTATCTTCGACCTAGAGGTGGCCTTCCTGTTCCCCTGGGCGGTGGCCTTCAAGGAGGTGGGCGCCTATGGCTTCTGGGCCATGATGGCGTTCCTGGCGGTCCTGACCATCGGCTTCGCCTACGAGTGGCGCAAGGGCGCCCTGGAATGGGATTGAGAGCGGGATAGAGCATGAGCCAAGAATCTGGCCAAGAATCGGGCCAAGAATCGGGAATGCGCGCGTGACGACCCTTTCGCAGCCCAGGTCTGGCTTGGTCGTGCCCGGCGACCGCGGGTTCGGCGAGATGTCCAACAAGCTCGCAGACAAGGGCTTCCTGGTCACCACCACCGACGACCTTATCAACTGGGCTCGTACCGGCTCGCTGATGTGGATGACGTTCGGACTTGCCTGCTGCGCGGTGGAGATGATGCAGGCCTCCATGCCGCGCTACGACCTGGAGCGGTTCGGCTTCGCGCCGCGCGCCTCGCCGCGTCAGTCGGACGTGATGATCGTGGCCGGCACACTCACCAACAAGATGGCGCCCGCGTTGCGCAAGGTCTACGATCAGATGCCGGAGCCGCGCTACGTCATCTCCATGGGCAGCTGCGCCAACGGCGGCGGCTACTACCACTACTCGTACGCGGTGGTGCGCGGCTGCGACCGCATCGTGCCGGTCGATATCTACGTGCCGGGCTGCCCACCGACGGCCGAGGCGCTCGTTTATGGGGTGCTGCTCCTGCAGCGCAAGATCCGCCGCACTGGAACGATAGAGCGCTAGCGCGTGTCAACGATTGTTCGGACTTGGATGGCCTACGCCAGACCGGAGAAGGCTCGCGCCTACCGCGACCATCTCGCCGCCGTGGTGCTGCCAGGCTTGCGCAAGCTGCCAGGCTTCCTGGGGCTGGAGCTGGGCGAGGTCGCGCGCGGCGACCAAGTTGAGCTGCTCGTCATCAGCCGCTGGCAATCCATGGAGGCGATCAAGGCCTTCGCGGGTGCCGATCCGAACCGTGCGGTGGTCGAGCCGGGGGCCAAGGCCATCCTGACGGAGTACGACGATTTCGTCACCCACTACGAGGTGACGCTTGAGGCGATGGGGGCCTGAATGACGCAGGAGGAGCTGTCCAGCCATATCGACGCGAAGCTGCCCGGCGCGATCCTGGAGCGGACCATCGCGCTGGGCGAGCTGACGCTGGCGGTGGCGCCGGCCGACATCGTGCGCGTGCTCACGGCCCTGCGCGACGACACGCAATGCCTGTTCGAGGTGCTGATCGACATCTGCGGGGTGGACTATCCCGAGCGCGAGAAGCGCTTCGACGTGGTCTACCACCTGCTCTCGCCGCGCCGGAACCAGCGCGTCCGCATCAAGTGCGAGGCCGACGAGGACACCGCCGTGCCGAGCGCCGTCCATGTATTCCCCGCCGCCAACTGGTTCGAGCGCGAGGCCTACGACATGTACGGCATCCTGTTCTCGGGCCACCCGGATCTCAGGCGGCTGCTGACGGATTACGGCTTCCAGGGCCATCCGCTGCGCAAGGACTTCCCGCTCACCGGCTACGTCGAGGTGCGCTACGACGATGCGCAGAAGCGCGTGGTCTACGAGCCCGTGAAGCTGACGCAGGAGTTTCGCTCGTTCGACTTCATGAGTCCGTGGGAGGGCGTCGAGTACGTCATTCCAGGCGACGAGAAGGCGACGAAATAGGGATCAGACCCTGCGGGTCTGACCCCATGGCACAACGACCGTTGGAGAAAGGGGTCAGACCCGCAGGGTCTGACCCCGGCGCACGATGCCAGAATCCGAGCTTCGCCAGTTCCATCTCAACTTCGGCCCGCAGCATCCGGCGGCGCACGGCGTCTTGCGCCTCGTGCTGGAGCTGGACGGCGAGATCGTGGAGCGCGTCGACCCGCACATCGGCCTCCTGCACCGCGGCACCGAGAAGCTGATCGAGCACAAGACCTACCTGCAGGCGATCGGCTACTTCGACCGGCTCGACTACGTCGCGCCGATGAACCAGGAGCACGCCTTCTGTCTCGCCGTGGAGAAGCTGCTCGATCTCCAGGTGCCGAAGCGCGCCCAGCTCATCCGCGTGCTCTACTCCGAGATCGGCCGCCTCCTCTCGCATCTCCTCAATGTCACGACCCAGGCCCTGGACGTGGGCGCCCTCACCCCGCCGCTGTGGGGCTTCGAGGAGCGTGAGAAGCTCATGGTGTTCTACGAGCGCGCCTCGGGCAGCCGCATGCACGCGACATACTTCCGCTTCGGCGGCGTGCACCAGGATCTGCCGCCCAAGCTGATCGAGGACATCGCCGCCTTCTGCGAGACCCACCCCAAGGTGCTCGACGACATCGAGGTGCTGCTCACCGACAACCGCATCTTCAAGCAGCGCAACGTCGACATCGGCGTGGTGAGCCTGGAGGACTGCTTCAAGTGGGGCTTCTCGGGCGTGATGGTGCGCGGCTCGGGCGCGGCCTGGGATCTCAGGAAGGCGCAACCCTACGAGTGCTATTCGGACCTGGAGTTCGACATCCCCGTCGGAAAGAACGGCGACTGCTACGACCGCTACTGCATCCGCATGGAGGAGATGCGCCAGTCGGTGCGCCTCATGAAGCAGTGCTGCGCCAAGCTGATGTCGGCCGAGGGTCAGGGCCCGCACGTGGCCGACGACAAGAAGGTGGTGCCGCCCAAGCGCGCCGAGATGAAGCGCTCCATGGAGGCGCTGATTCACCACTTCAAGCTCTACACCGAGGGCTTCCACGTGCCCAAGGGCGAGGTGTACGCCGCGGTGGAGGCTCCCAAGGGCGAGTTCGGCGTGTACCTGGTGGCGGACGGCAGCAACATGCCCTACCGCTGCAAGATCCGCGCGCCCGGCTTCCCGCACCTGCAGGCCATGGACTTCATAAACCGCGGCCACATGCTGGCCGACGTATCGGCCATCCTCGGCTCGCTCGACATCGTGTTCGGCGAGATCGACCGGTAATCGGTCTAGAAGAACGCGCCGAGAAACGCCGCCGCTGCATCCGAGATGCCGACGATCTTGTTCGTTGGCTGGCGATAGAGCTTGAAATTGAGCTCGGTCTCGGGTCGGCCGTCGTTCCAGTCGGTGAACAGCTTAAGCTCGCTCCGCCCCAGGCGCCGTCTCGCGAGCGCGGTGCGCCTGACGGTGATGCTCACGCGCGGCGTCTGACGGGCGATGCCGGGTTTGCTTGCCACCGCCGCGGCAGACGTGACGACGCCGCGCATGACAAGGCCCTGCCCGCGCTCGTTCTCACTTGCGAACACGAAAACAGTGTCGCCCACGGCGATGCGCTTGCCGCCATACATGGTCTTCTGCGCGGTGAAGGTGAGCGACCTCGCCCGCGGATCGTGAACCTCGGCTTTGATCGCGAATGCCATGCAGGTCCTCACCCCGGACTTTCCCATCTACGACCACCCAGCACCGCAGGGGGCGCTTGGACCGCCACAAATTGTGGTATACTGCGCATATGAGCATGCAGTCGAAGCCTCGCCGCATGAGTGTCGCCGAGTTCCTGGCCTGGGCCTCTTCCCAGGCGCGGGGCCGCTACGAGCTGGTGGGCGGGGAGGTGGTGGCGATGGCGCCGGAACGCGCGCTGCACAATCGCGTGAAAGCGGCGGTCATTCGAGCGCTTGAGGACGCCGTCAGCCGCGCCGGCCTGCCATGCATAGCTTACACCGACGGCATGACGGTCATCATCGATAACGAGCATGCCCGCGAGCCGGACGCTGCCGTGCAATGCGGAATGGCATTCGACCCTACCGCCACGGTCCTGGAGGCTCCGCTTCTCGTCGTCGAAATCACCTCGCCGTCGTCGGAGCGCGACGACACCGGTGAGAAGCTGGTGGAGTATTTCTCGGTCGCCAGCATCCAGCACTACCTGATCGTCAACCCGACGAAGAAGGTCGTGATCCATCACGCGCGCGGGCCGGGCGGCGATATCTCGACTCACATAGCCAGCTCCGGGCAGATCAGCCTGACGCCGCCCGGCATGACGGTGCCCGTGGCCGAGCTGTTGCCGGAGTTCGGATAGCCCGACCCGTCAGATGTTGTGTCTTCGCTTCGCTCGATACCAACCTTACGCCGCCGACGCCTTGCCCGCCGGCCCCGTCGCCACCGGCAGGCCGTTGCCGTCGACGCCCCATTCCACCCAGGAGCCGTCGTACACGGCGGCGTCCGGGCGGCCGAGGATGGCCAGCGCCAGGGCGACGATGCCCGCCGTGACGCCCGAGCCGCAGGATGCGACCACGGGGCGGCCGATGTCCACGCCGGCGGCAGCAAATACGGCGCGCAGCTCGGGCTCAGACTTGAGTGTGCCGTCCGGGTTGAGCAGCGAGGCATAGGGCACGTTGCGCGAGGTTGGAATATGGCCTGGGCGCAGACCCGGCCGCGGGTCGCCCTCGCGGCCCTCGAAGCGGGCGGCGGAGCGCGCGTCGACGATCTGCGTCGCGGCGTTGCCGACCAGCGCCTGCACCTCGCCCGCGTCCCGCACCAGCTCGGCGTGGAAACGCGGCGAGAAGTGTCGCGGCGTACGGCGCGGCGGCTCCCCGTCCTTCAGCGGGCGCCCCTCCGCCTTCCATTTCTTGAGGCCGCCGTTGAGCACCGCCACGTCGTTGTGGCCCATGGTGCGGAACATCCACCAGGCGCGCGCCGCCGAGTAGAGGCCAACGCTGTCGTAGGCGATCACGCGCACGCCGTCGCCGATCCCCATGCGCTTCACGCGGCTGGCGAACTTGATGGTGGAGGGCAGCATGTGCGGCAGCGGGTTCTCCTCGTCGGCGATGTCCTCGATGTCGAAGAAGAGCGCGCCGGGGATGTGCTCGGCCAGGTACTCGGCCCTGGCGTTGCGGCCCGTGTTGGGCAGATGCAGCGAGGCATCCACGACCACGATGTCGGGGGCGTCGAGGCGTGCGGCGAGCCAGTCGGTCTCGACGATCCAGGGCGATGAGAGTGCGGGCATCGGGCTATGCCTCCCCTTCTTGCACCAGAGACAGCGACGGGGTGGCCCCCTCGCGCGGAGGTCGTTGGTCTATACTAATGTCGAGACGAGGTGTTTGAAAACCCAACCCGGTCCGCTTGGATGGGACACCTCGGCAGATGAGGGCGCGTAGCAGGCTGCGGATAGGGGGGCAGACCCCTCGCACGAGACATTTTGCTTCGCACAAGGGTCGAGGCAAGGGTCTGATCCCGTCAGCGAATCAAGCGAACGACACCCGGATGCGGCGGTTCAGCTTGCCCTTCTTCTCGATTCGGGTGACGGCCACGCGACCGATCTCGCCGGTGCGCCTCACGTGCGTGCCGCCGCAGGGTTGCATATCGACCGAGCCGTTCTCGCCGATCAGCACGAGACGCACCCGGCCGGTGCCCATCGGCGGCTTCACCGCCATGGTGCGGACGAGGCCGGGGCTGGCCTCCAGCTCGGCGTCGCTGATCCAACGCTCGCTCACGGGATGGTCCGCCGCGATCAACGCGTTGAGGTCGGCCGTGAGCCTGTCCTTGTCCACCGCGGATGCATCGTCGATGTCGAAGTCGAGCCGGCTGTCGTCGGGGTTGACCTGGCCGCCTGTGACCGGGAACTTCACCAGGGAGCACAACAGGTGCAGGCAGGTGTGCATCCGCATCAGCGGCGACCGGAAGCCCCAGTCGAGGCTCGCCCGCACGCTCTGGCCGGGCTTGGGCGGCGCGGCGCCGTCGGCCGGAACATGGACAATGGTGGCCTTGTCGGCGTCATAGACGGTGGTGGCGATGGGGCAGCTGCCGCCGCTCTCGGTCTCGATGACGCCCTTGTCGCCTGGCTGTCCGCCGGCAGCGGCGTAGAACACCGTGCGGTCGAGGACGATACCTCCGCGGTCGTTGATGGCGAGCACCTGCGCCGCGCAGTCGCGCAGGTAGGCATCGGCTCGGTAGAGTTGCTCTGTCATTCGCGGACTCGCTGAACGTTGCCTCGCGCCCAAACGCTCATCTTGGCTGAATGCGAAGCGGCGGTTGGGGAGAGGTCGGCTCGGTGCACTCATGCGTTCGCACGAGTGCACCCTACGGGTGCTTCACGAACGGAATAGCGATTTCCGTCTTAGTCTCCATCCACGCCGGCACGGGCAGACTCTTTGAGCGCAGGAACGCCGGGTTGAACAGTTTTGACTGATAGCGCGTACCGTAGTCGGCCAGCACCGTGACGATGGTATGGCCGGGGCCCAGATCCTTCGCCAGGCGGATGGCGCCCGCCACGTTGATGCCCGACGAGCCGCCGAGGCAGAGGCCCTCGTGCTCCAGCAGGTCGAAGATGAGGGGCACGGCCTCGGTGTCCTCGATCAGGTAGGCCTTGTCCACCTTGAGGCCATCGATGATCGGGGTGACGCGGCCGAGCCCGATGCCCTCGGTGATGGAGCCGCCCTCGGTGGCCCTGGCCTCGCCGTCCTTGAACAGGTGGTACATGGCGGCGCCGCGCGGGTCCGCCACGCCGATGACGATGTCGCGCTTCTTCTCGCGCAGGAAGGCGGAGGCGCCGGCCAGCGTGCCGCCAGTGCCGACGGAGCAGATGAAGCCATCGACCTCGCCGCCGGTCTGCTTCCAGATCTCGGGGCCGGTGGAGACGTAGTGGGCCTTGCGGTTGTCGAGGTTGTTCCACTGGTCGGCGAACAGCACGCCGTTGGGCTCGCGCTTGCGCAGCTCGTCGGCGAGACGGCGGCCGATGTGCTGGTAGTTGTTGGGATTGGCGTAGGGGACGGCCGGCACCTCGACCAGCTCGGCGCCGAGCAGGCGCAGGGTATCCTTCTTCTCCTGGCTCTGGGTCTCGGGGATGACGATGAGCGTGCGATAGCCGCGCGCGTTGGCGACGAGCGCGAGGCCGATGCCGGTGTTGCCGGCGGTGGCCTCCACCACCAGGCCGCCGGGCCTGAGATCGCCGCGCTTCTCCGCCTCCAGGATCATGTGCAGGCCGGCCCGGTCCTTCACCGACTGGCCCGGGTTCATGAACTCGGCCTTGCCCAGGATGGTACAGCCGGTCTCCTCCGAGGCCCGCTTGAGCTTGATGAGGGGCGTGTGGCCGACTGCAGCAACCACGCCATTGGCGACAGTCACCGGGAAATCCTCCGCTGGAGCCTCGAGATTCGCCCAACCTGGACCAGGCGGCCGGCGGTAGGCAATAGGCTGGTGAGGTGATGAGTGGCGAGATGGTGAGATTTGGGGAAGTGCATGCTGCACAGGCTCTTTTCGGGCCGAAAGGTAGAAAGGCGGCTCTTCGCTGTTGCGAGCGAGGCGGCCCTCGCCCTGCTCGCCGCAAGCGTGCTGCCGACCGTCGAGGGAGCGCCGGGGGCTGGTGTCTCCATATCCCGGCGTGACACCCTATGCCCCCGGCGTGGCGCCCTCCGCCTTAAACTCACCGTTTGACACTCACCACCCCCGGGTCCGACACATGGCGTTTGACCGCGCGCAACCCCTTTTCATGTGGGACCGGCGCCGATATATGGTGCCCAACCCACAGCGCAGGCGTCGCGGCGGGCTGCTGTCCGGCGATGGCTGGGGCACGCCGGCGACGGAGCGTCATGGGTTTCGCGGGGTTTCGCGGGCGTGGCGAAACTGGCAGACGCGCAGGATTTAGGTTCCTGTGACGCAAGTCGTGGGGGTTCGAGTCCCTCCGCCCGCACCACGCGGATGCCCTGCGACCGCGCGGATGCCCTGCGTCGGACCGTTCACAGTTCACAAAGCCACCTCGTGCGGCTGGAAATTGAGGCAGGAGAAGATGCAAGTCACGGAAACCAGCACCGCGGGCTTGAAGCGCGAGCTGAAGGTAGTGATCGACCAGGGCGAGCTGGGCGAGCTCTTCCAGTCGCGCCTCGACGAGGTCAAGGACACGGTCCAGCTCAAGGGTTTCCGCAAGGGCAAGGTGCCCGTGGCGCACCTCAAGAAGCTGTTCGGCCGCTCCATGATGGCCGAGGTGGTGCAGAAGGCCGTCGAGGAGACGAGCCGCCAGGCGATCTCCGACCGCAACGAGCGCCCCGCCCACCAGCCCACCATCGATTTCGGCACGAACGAGAAGGAGGAGATGGAGAAGGTGCTCGCCGGCCAGGGCGACCTTGCCTACACCCTCTCCTTCGAGGTGCTGCCCAGCATCACGGTAACGGACCTGGGCGCCCTCAAGCTCGAGCGCGAGATGGCCGACGTGGCCGACGAGGCCGTCGACAAGGCGCTGGCGGACCTGCTGCAGGCCTCCACAAGGTACGAGGAGGAGGCTGACCGGGCGGCGGCCATGGGCGATCGGCTGTCGGTCGACTACGTCGGCCGCATCGGCGGCGAGGCGTTCGAGGGCGGCAGCGCGGAGGATTCCGAGCTGGTGCTCGGCGAGGGCCGGCTCATTCCGGGCCTGGCCGAAGGGCTGGTAGGCACCAAGGCCGGCGAGGAGCAGGTGGTGCCGGCGAAATTCCCGGACGAGTATGCGGCCAAGGACCTCGCCGGCAAGGACTCCGAGTTTACCGTCAAGGTGAAGGCGGTGGCCCGGCCTGTGGTGCCAGAGCCCGACGACGAGTTTGCCAGGACGCTGGGGGCGCAGTCGCTTACCCAGCTCAAGGACATGCTGCGGGGCCGGATCGCGGCCGAGTACTCCAGCGTGACCTACACCAAGCTCAAGCGCCAGGTGCTCGACGCCCTCGACAAGGCGCACGACTTCGCGCTCCCCGAGGCGCTGGTGGCCAACGAGTTCAACGGCATCTGGAGCCGGTTCGGTGCAACAGCTGCGGGCGCCGAAGGGCAGCCGGCCAAGTCGGAGGAGGATCGCAAGGCCGATGTGCGCAAGATCGCCGAGCGGCGGGTGCGGCTGGGGCTCGTCATCGGCGAGATCGGCGAGAAGCAGAAGATCGAGGTGACGCAGGAGGAGTTGAAGCGCGCCCTGATCGCCCGCGCCCGCAGCTTCCCCGGCCAGGAGCGCATGGTCTACGAGTTCTACGAGAAGAACCCCGGCGCCGTGATGGAGCTCAAGGGGCCGATCTTCGAGGACAAGGTGATCGACCACATCATCGAGCAGGCCAAGCCGACCGAGAAGCAGGTCTCCGTGGAGGAGCTGTTGAAGCCGATCGAGGACGAGATGGCCTGGCTTGAGGCGGCCGCCCAGCATGAGCATGACCATGATCACGGCCATGATCATGATCATGGGCACCCCGGCCACGATCATCACCACGATCACGATCACGGCCACCCCCACGGCCACGAGCATGGCCACGAGGACAAGCGCTAATCTGCCTTGAATGCGCGCCAGTTGGACCCAATCTTTGCCTGCACGTCAGGCGGCAGCGAGCCCTGGAGGGGCGACGATGGACAGCTCAGCTCTTCCCACCACCAACACGTTCTGGCCCGTTGTGGTCGAGCAGACCAACCGAGGGTGGGAGCAGTACACGCTCCCCTCGCGCCTCCTGAAGGAGCGCATCATCTTCCTGTCGAGCCCGATCAACGACGAAGTGGCGGCTTCGATCTGCATGCAGCTGCTGTTCCTGGAGGCTGACAACCCGAAGAAAGAGATCGCGATGTACATCAACTCCCCGGGCGGCGTGGTGACCTCGGGAATGGCGATCTACGACACCATGCAGTTCATCCGCCCGCCCATTTCGACGCTCTGCATCGGCCAGGCGGCCTCGATGGGGTCTCTGCTGCTGTGCGCGGGCACGCCGGGAATGCGCTATGCCCTCCCCAACGCCCGCATCATGGTGCACCAACCCTCGGGCGGCTTCCAGGGCCAAGTCAGCGATATCGAGCGTCATGCGGAAGACATCATCAAGATGAAGCGGCGGCTCAACGAAGTCTATGTCAAGCATACAAAACGGGCATACGACATCATTGAAAAGACGCTCGACCGCGATTACTTCATGAGCGCTGAGCAGGCCCAGGAGTTCGGCCTTATCGACAAAGTCCTGGAGAAACGGGACGAAGCCGAGGGTTTGCTCGCCGGAGGCAAATTGTCCTAGCTGAGGCGCGGCGCCGAGGGCGGCGCCGCCGGGCGCCCCTGCATCGAAGCAGCAACCGCAGGATTAACCTGCATTTTCCGGCACGCTCCCGGTGTAGCCTGGGGCCTGCCGGCTCTGAGGGGGCGCGTCGCCGCCGGAAAGCCGGTCCGGGACGCGTTCGCAAAGATGTCAAACGAATCTTGATCTGGGCGGCCCTAGCGTGCTCAGATTGATCAGGCCGCGTCGCCAGCCGGGGGCCAGTCGCACAAGGCGCCCGAAATCGGCGACCAATCGATGCCGTCCGCTACGGGCGGTCGCAGAAGGACTGAGCGAGAACCCTGATGGCAGCGCAGGAAAAGAATACCCTCTACTGCTCCTTCTGCGGCAAGAGCCAGCATGAGGTCCGCAAGCTCATCGCCGGTCCGACTGTGTTCATCTGCGATGAATGCGTCGAGCTGTGCATGGACATCATTCGCGAGGAGAACAAGAACACCCTCGTCAAGTCCCGCGACGGCGTGCCCAGCCCGGCCGAGATCTGCTCGGTGCTCGACTCGTACGTGATCGGCCAGGACCATGCCAAGCGCGTGCTCTCGGTTGCGGTGCACAACCACTACAAGCGGCTCAACCACGCCTCCAAGAACAACGACGTCGAGCTCGCCAAGTCCAATATCCTGCTGGTGGGCCCGACGGGCTGCGGCAAGACCCTGCTGGCGCAGACGCTCGCCCGCATCCTCGACGTGCCCTTCACCATGGCAGACGCCACCACCCTCACCGAGGCCGGCTACGTCGGCGAGGACGTGGAGAACATCATCCTCAAGCTCCTGCAGAACGCCGACTACAACGTCGAGCGGGCGCAGCGCGGCATCGTCTACATCGACGAGATCGACAAGATTTCGCGCAAGTCCGACAACCCCTCCATCACCCGCGACGTCTCGGGCGAGGGCGTCCAGCAGGCGCTCCTCAAGATCATGGAGGGTACGGTCGCCTCCGTGCCCCCGCAGGGCGGTCGCAAGCATCCCCAGCAGGAGTTCCTGCAGGTCGACACCTCCAACATTCTCTTCATCTGCGGTGGTGCCTTCGCCGGCCTGGAGAAGATCATCTCGCGCCGCGGCAAGGGCTCCTCGCTGGGCTTCGGCGCCAAGGTGACGGGCCCCGACGAGCGCCGCACCGGCGACATCCTCAAGGCCGTGGAGCCGGAGGACCTCTTGAAGTTCGGCCTGATCCCGGAGTTCATCGGCCGTCTCCCCGTCATAGCCACGCTGGAGGACCTCGACGAGGCGGCGCTGATGCAGATCCTCACCGTCCCGAAGAACGCTCTGGTCAAGCAGTACCAGCGGCTGTTCGAGATGGAGGACGTGCGGCTGACGATCACCCAGGACGCGCTCAAGGCGATCGCCCGCAAGGCCATCGACCGCAAGACCGGCGCCCGCGGCCTGCGCTCCATCATGGAGGCGATTCTGCTCGACACCATGTTCGAGCTGCCGGGCCTCAAGGGCGTGGAGGAGGTCGTCATCGGCCCCGAGGTGGCCGAGGGGGGCGCGCGCCCGCTGCGCATCTACTCCGACCGCGTCGGCGAGAAGGGCACCAGCGCGTAGGTTGAGTCTACGCCGGCTCAAGCAGCTGGCGGCAGACCCAACGTTTGATGGTTGTGCCTGCGCCTTCGGCTCGTGCTCTACAGGCGTTGGGTGTGCGGCTTCGCCCCGACCTGCGCCGCGCCTGGGACCACATGCCGCTGTATGGCCACAAAGGCGGCGGCGCGAAAGCTGCTTTGGACAAGTGGTCGCGACTTGGACTCAAGCGGTGTCAACCTCTTGATAGAGCGCCGCGCGCGGACCATTTTTCGCTTAGTGCATGTCAGCAAGGTGATATGCTGGCATGAGCGGCTCTCGCGTCCGCGGCTCATTCCTTGCAACGCGAGGTCGCAACGGGCGTTGCAGGGCTGCGACACTTGAGTTTTTGAGCCTGCCGGGCGACCTATCGAGCCCGGTTGGGAGGGTCCGCAGGCCCTGAAGGGTCACAGACGGGAAAGAGACATGAGCGAGCCAAAGACAGTGGTGAAAGAGAGAGCGGGCAAAGAGACCTACCCAGTCCTGCCGCTGCGTGACATTGTCGTCTTTCCCTACATGATCGTCCCCCTCTTCGTGGGGCGCGAGAAGTCGATCAACGCCCTGGAAGAGGTGATGCGCGCCGACAAGCAGATCCTGCTGGCGGCGCAGAAGAATGCCGGCGACGACGACCCGGCCCCGGACGCCATCTACCAGATGGGCACGCTCGCCTCCGTGCTGCAGCTGCTCAAGCTGCCCGACGGCACCGTCAAGGTGCTGGTCGAGGGTACGGCGCGCGCCAAGGTTGTGCGTTACATTCCCAACCCCGACTATTTCGAGGCCGAGGTTGAGGCCGTGGCCGAGCCCAAGGGTGCCGAGGACGAGATCGAGGCGCTGGCCCGCTCGGCCGGCTCGCAGTTCGAGAGCTACGTCAAGCTCAACAAGAAGATCTCGCCCGAGGTGCTGGCGAACATCGGCCAGATCGACGACTACTCCAAGCTCGCCGACACCATCGCCTCGCATCTGGCCATCAAGATCGCAGACAAGCAGGAACTCTTGGAGATCACCACGATCTCCGACCGGTTGGAGCGCGTCTATACGCTGATGGAGAGCGAGATCTCGGTCCTGCAGGTCGAGAAGAAGATTCGCTCTCGCGTCAAGCGCCAGATGGAGAAGACCCAGCGCGAGTACTACCTGAACGAGCAGATGAAGGCCATTCAGAAGGAGCTTGGCGACGGCGAGGAGCGCGACGACATCGCCGAGTTCGAGGAGAAGATCGAGAACACCAAGCTCTCGAAGGAGGCCCGCGACAAGGCCGTGGCTGAGCTCAAGAAGCTCAAGCAGATGAGCCCCATGTCGGCCGAGGCCACGGTGGTGCGCAACTACCTCGACTGGTTGCTGTCGATCCCCTGGGGCGTCAAGGGCAAGGTCAAGAAGGATCTCGCCGAAGCTCAGCAGATCCTCGACAAGGAGCACTACGGCCTGGAGAAGGTCAAGGAGCGCATCGTCGAGTATCTCGCTGTGCAGACACGCACCAACAAGCTCAAGGGCCCGATCCTGTGCCTCGTCGGACCTCCCGGCGTGGGCAAGACCTCGCTCGGCATGTCGATCGCCAATGCCACGGGCCGCGAGTTCGTGCGCATGTCGCTGGGCGGCGTGCGCGACGAGGCCGAGATCCGCGGGCACCGGCGCACCTACATCGGCTCGATGCCCGGCAAGGTCATCCAGTCCATGAAGAAGGCGAAGAAGACCAACCCGCTCTTCCTCCTGGACGAGATCGACAAGATGGGCTCCGACTTCCGGGGTGACCCGGCAGCGGCGCTGCTGGAGGTGCTGGATCCTGAGCAGAACCACACTTTCAACGACCACTACCTGGAGGTCGACTACGACCTTTCCAGCGTCATGTTCGTGACCACCGCGAACACGATGAACATCCCGCCGGCTCTGCTGGACCGCATGGAGATCATTCGGCTGGCCGGCTACACCGAGGATGAGAAGATCGAGATCGCCAAGCGCCACCTGATCCTCAACCAGCGCCAGAACCACGGCCTGGAGGAGGCGGAGTGGACGGTGGACGACGAGGCGCTGAAGACCCTGATCCGCCGCTACACCCGCGAGGCCGGCGTGCGCAATCTCGAGCGCGAGATTGCCAAGCTCGCCCGCAAGGCGGTGAAGGAGATCCTGGTCGGCACCACCACCGGCGTGAAAGTGACGCCGGAGAACCTGGAGCAGTACCTGGGCGTGCCCAAGTACCGCTACGGCGAGGTCGAGTTGGAGGACCAGGTCGGCATCGTCACCGGGCTCGCCTGGACCGAGGTGGGCGGGGACATCCTGACCATCGAGGGCGTGATGATGCCGGGCAAAGGCAAGATGTCCGTCACCGGCAACCTTCGCGACGTGATGAAGGAGTCGATCCAGGCCGCCAACGCCTACGTGCGCTCGCGCAGTCCCGACTTCGGCATCCCGGCCTCGCTGTTCGAGAAGAAGGACATTCACGTCCACGTTCCCGAGGGCGCCACCCCCAAGGATGGGCCGTCGGCCGGCGTGGCCATGGTGACCGGCATCGTCTCCATCATGACCGGCATCCCCGTCCGCAAGGACGTGGCGATGACGGGCGAGATCACCCTGCGCGGCCGGGTGCTGCCCATCGGCGGGCTGAAGGAGAAGCTGTTGGCGGCGCTCAGGGCCGGCATCACGACCGTCGTGATCCCCGAGGACAACGTGAAGGACCTCGCCGAGATCAGCGACGACATCAAGGGCCACCTCGACATCCGCCCGGCTTCGCGCATGGACGACGTGCTGAAGGTGGCGCTGCAGCGTATGCCGAAGCCCATCGCGATCGAGGACGTGACGCCCACCCCGGGCGTCCCGCCCACGCCCGGCACCGAGGCCGAAAGGGTAACGCATTAGGTATCAGAACGGCGTTCAGAATCGATGGGCGCGGGCCTCAATACGAGCCCGCGCCTTTTTCTGAGGCACGAGAATCCCCTATTTCCCCAGGGATTTGGTGTCTTTTGGCTTGTTCCCGCTCGCTGATTGCACGCGCCGCTCAGCTCAGCGGAAATGAACGTCGTTCATACGCAGGGGCACGGATTCAAAGTCGGGTTCGCGCCATTTTTGCGCTGCACAAGACCGTCCTGGCTCTTAAATCTTCCAGGAAAATGGGGCCTTTTGGCCGAGTTTGGGCTTGACGGCCGCCAGCGTTGGGGCTTGTTTCCGGCTCGCTGCGACGGCCCAGTCGGCCAGCAGCCCTGGTATTGGCGCGCGGCGCCCCCCTGCCCCGCGGCCAGGTCTCTGGCAAAAATACAAGGATACGAGGATGAGCAAGAAGGATTTGATCGAGGCGGTCGCGGTCAAGACTGAGATGACACGCGAGAAGGCGGGCGTCGCGGTCGACGCGGTCATCGCCCACATCGAGGACAGCATGAAGAAGGGCGAGGAGGTCCGGATTCCGGGCTTCGGCACCTTCAAGGTGGCCCAGCGCGCCGAGCGCAAGGCCCGCAACCCGCAGACCGGCGTCGAGATGACCCTCAAGGCCTCGCGCGTGCCCAAGTTCCAGGCCTCCAAGACCCTCAAGGAGATGCTGAACTAGCGCCCCTGCTCCTGCCTCCTGGCCGAGCGCCTCCCGCACCAGCCGGCGCCACGCGGGAGCTGCGACGGCCAAACTGCGGAACGGATAGCCGCAGAGGGGCCCAGTGGCTCAGGCCTTGCTTTGGGCCTTGCCGGCTGGGTGTTGAGGGGAGTGTCGCGTGACGGAGGCAGTCGCCTCGTTGCTCGCCGGCCAGCGCGCCGGCGAGATGTCGGTCGGAAAGACGGTTGGGCGCATTCGCGAGGCCGGCGATCCGGCCATCTTCAATCGCCCTGCGCGAGGCGGCCGATCTGGAGGCCAGCGGCAACCGCGCCCTGCCTCTCTACGGCACCCTGTCGCAGTCAAGGACAACCGAGGCCAAGGCCTCTGGCCGCTGCCGCTGGAGCAATGCCGCAGCGTTTCGGCCAGGGTCTGACCGAGTCCGGCCCCCGGCCTACGATTGCAGCCCCCACGTTCCGATCCCCACGCGCCCGAGCCGCACCACCCGCTTGCGCAGGAATGCGACGGGCAGCCAGCACACCGGCCCGAACGCCTTCACACCACGCGACGTCTCGACATAGCCGTGGCGCTCGAAGAAGGGCACCGCGTTGATGGTGGCGCTGGCGCCCAGATGGTCGAAGCCGGACTGGACGGCGCGCCGCTCCACCTCGGCCAGCAGGCGGCTGCCGAGCCCCAGTCGGACGAACATCGGGTCAACGAGGACCGAGGAGATGCGGGCGGTCTCGCCGTCGTCACCGTTGGCGAGCCAGGAGGCGGTTCCGGCGAGCTGGCCGTCCACGAAGGCGCCGTGCACCTCCTCGGCGAGGAGATGGTCGCTGTAGGCCGGCGAGCCCGCGAAATCGAGGCAGGCGGCCAACTCTGCCTCGCTCAGCGCGTCGCCGCTGAGGGCGCGTATGGCCCGCGCGTGCACATGGCGCACCTGGGCGTGGTCGTCGAGACCGATCCGGCGCATGGCAACGGCGGTCCAGGCGGTGCCGCAGACTGGGTTCATCGGGTAGGTCGCTCGGGTCCTGCGGCTGCGAATGGGGTCAGACCCGCGTCAGTCCCCTCGCCTCTGACGCCGTTGTCCAAACCAGAGGCTGGGGCGAGGGGTCTGACCCAGCTCTCACTTCTTGGCACCCACGCGCACACCCGCGGACGGCGGCTGGGCGGCGGGTGCGGCGGCGGGCGGCGCCTCGGCGCGCTTCTCCAGGGCCTTCTGGTCGTACTCGGCCTGCTTGCACGAGCAGCCCTGCACGTACTCCTTGCGGTATCGGAAGGCGCTTTTCAGGCTCGTGTAGGGCCGCTGGTCGCCGACCGACACCATCTGCTCCACCGACCCGCCGGGGTTCTGGTGATAGAACAGCTCGGCGGGCGCCGCGCACTGCTGCCGGCACAGGTCGGAATCGCGCTGGAAGTGGTTCGGCAGGGTCGAGAAACTCACCGGGAAATAGTAACCATCGCACATCCGCACGCACAGAGTGCGATAGGTGGCGAACGGCAGGTTGCCGAAGTTGTTGGCAGGACCGCGCGGAGCTTCGCTCTCCTCGCCGCCGCCGAACAGCATGGCGAACGGGTTGTTGGCGTTGTCGCGCTTGCGCGCTTCCTGGGTGTACTGCGAGCCGCAGCCATTGCGGGCAAGCTCGCGGATGATGTCATCCTGCATCGAGCGGCGGTCGCCCTCGCCCATGATCTGGCGGCGCTGGCGGTCGAGATCGGCCAGGCGCTGGCGCAGGTTCTCCACCTCGTCGTTGAGCTGGCGGCAGCGCGGATCGCGGCGCAGGGTCTTGGAGAACAGAAAGGTATCCCAGCAGTCGGAGCGGTCGAGGCGGAGCTGAGCCGAGCGGGAGCCGCGCTCCAGGTCCCGGATCTCGGTCTCGATCCGGGGCAGCATATCGCTGCCACCGCCGCCGCCCTGCGTCTCCATGACGAGGCGCTGCTCCAATTGCAGGCAGAGGTTGCCGGGGCTGGACGGGGCGTAGCGGGGCGGCGGCGGGCCGCCCATGGGCGGCAGGGCATCGGGCGGCGGCTGGCCGCGCGGCGAGCGCATGCCCTCGCGTGGGACGGGCGGGTCATCCTGCCGGCTGCGCCCCCCGCCGCCACCGAACGGCCACCATTGCGCGGTGGCGTCACCCACCGTCAGGGCAAGCCCCACGGCTGCGCACAGGGCTACCGCGGCGAGCCGGCGGCTATACGCCGTCGATCCCTTAGTTCCCCCCTGAGTTCCCATGACGAGCTTTCCAAGGATGTCGATTTTGCGGGCGCTGCCAGGGCAAACTGCTGCCCTGCGGGCGCGCCGGTCCCCGCCTACTTCTTGCGGCCAATTATGGGATTGTTGCGGCAGGGGTCAAACGGAGCGGGGACGGAATGCGTTGTGGCGGCCTGCCGGGCTGGTGCGAGGCGGCTGTTGTAAGGCCGCGGCGCAGCTTGACGCTGCCTCGGAAAGCCCCGATAAGCGCGCCATGCCGGCCGGACGAAGGCCTGCAGGCCATATTCTCTGCTGTCGCATTGTAACGGGCCGGCCGGCCGGAGGCGTGCTGGTATCCCGCGCCGCCGCTCCCTGTCCTCCGCCGCCGGTGCAGCGCCCAGACGCGAAGGTAGCGACGGCCAAGCGTAAGCAAGTGCCAGCGTAAGCCGCCGACCGCGGGGACCTCACGTGACACTGACGCTGTACAACACGCTGACGCGCAGGAAGGAGCCGTTCCGGCCCATCGACCCCGCCAAGGTCCGCATGTACGTGTGCGGGCCGACTGTGTACGACTACGCCCACATCGGCAACGCCCGGCCGATCATCGTCTTCGACGTGCTGTTCCGCCTCCTGCGTCACATCTACGGGCCGGAGCACGTCACCTACGCGCGCAACATCACCGACGTCGACGACAAGATCAACGCGCGGGCGGCCGAGGAGGGCGTTGACATCCGCGCCCTGACGGAGCGCACCACGCGGCAGTTCCATGTGGATATCGCCGCGCTTGGCGTGCTGCCGCCTACCGTGGAGCCGCGCGCCACCGCGCATATCGAGGAGATGAAACGGCTGTGCGAGGCGCTTGTCGCACGTGGTCACGCCTACTTGGCAGACGGTCATGTGCTGTTCGACGTGGCCTCCATGCCGGACTACGGACGGCTCGCCAACCGCTCGCTGGAGGAGATGGAGGCCGGCGCCCGCGTCGAGGTCGCCCCCTACAAGAGGGGACCCATGGACTTTGTGCTGTGGAAGCCGTCGAAGCCCGGCGAGCCGGCGTGGCCCTCGCCGTGCGGCATCGAGGCGCCGGGCCGGCCGGGGTGGCACCTCGAATGCTCGGCCATGTCGGAGAAGCACCTGGGGGTCATGTTCGACATCCACGGCGGCGGCATCGACCTGGTCTTCCCCCACCACGAGAACGAGATCGCCCAGAGCCGCTGCGCCCACGGCACCCCGGTCATGGCCAACGTGTGGATGCACAACGGCTTCCTGCAGGTCGAGGGTGAGAAGATGGCAAAGTCCCTCGGGAATTTCGTGACGATCCACGAGTTGCTTCAACAGTCACCGACCGACCCGCGGTGGGGCGAAGTCCTGAAACTGAATATGCTGAAGACCCACTACCGTCAGCCCCTTGACTGGACCCAAGCGAGCCTATCCGAAGCGCTCATCACGTACGCTACCTTTCGGCAGTCGGTGATACTGACGAACCGAAATAATGCGCGTCCTTCTGAAGCTGTGGTCACAGCTCTAAAGGATGATCTGAACACTCCTGCTGCTTTGGCGGAGCTTCATCAATTGTCCAAACGAGCCCGCTCTGGCGACTCTCCAGCAGATGCAGCCGAGGAACTGGTGGGCTCCCTACTGTTGCTTGGATTTGATCGGGCTGTAGATCATGTTAAGGCCGACAACAGCGTGCATGATGATGTTGTCAGAGCTTTCCACGAGGTCTCGGCACGCGAGATGGGGTTGGATCCAGCAACCATCGACTCTTTGGTCTCTCAGCGATATGCCGCCCGCAAGGCGAAGAACTTCAAGGAGGCCGATCGCATCCGCGACGAACTGGCGGGCATGGGCATCCAGCTCAAGGACAGCAAGGACCCGGCCACCGGCGAGATCAGGACGACGTGGGAGGTGAAGCGCTAAGCGCTTTGTAGGTTGAGTCAAGCGAAGCGCAGACCCAACACTTGTTGGGGTTGAGCATTTCAAAGAGTTGGGTCTTCGCTATCGCTCGACCCAAACCTACTACAGACCAACGGGAGAGCAGCGCATGGCGAGCCTCGATCACATCGGCCTCAGCGTGTCGGATTTTGCTGCCGCCAAGGCGTTCTACGGCGCGGCGCTGACGCCGCTCGGCATCGCCCTGCAGATGGAGGTGACGAAGAAGGAGACCGGCGGCGCCTATGAGGGGGCTGGCTTCGGCACCGCCGGCAAGCCGTTCTTCTGGGTGGGGAGCGGCGGCGGCAAGGTCACGCCCGGCGTGCACGTCGCGTTCGCGGCCGGCAATCGCGCCGACGTCGATGCGTTCTACCAGGCGGCCATCGCCGCCGGCGGCAAGGACAATGGCCCGCCCGGCCTGCGGACGCACTACCATCCCACCTATTACGGCGCCTTCGTCCTCGACGCCGACGGCAACAACGTCGAGGCTGTCTGCCACATGCCGGAGTAGCGGCTGGCACAGCCCGTCAAGCCGAACCGGTTCGACGGGCCACGAGCGGCTTGAGGACTTCCGCCAGCACGTCCCGGATGCGCGGCGGCTTGGCCGTGCGGAACGGCACCGGGCGGATCACGTCCAGGGCGGTCACGCCGATCCGGGCCGTCAGGGCGCCGTTGAAGGCGCCCTCGCCCAGCCGGCGCGACAGGCGCCGCAGGAGGTCCTGGCCGAGGAACTGGCCCAGGAGGTCGTCGGTCATCGCCACCCCGCCGGTGGCCACCACGTGGCCGAAGACCAGGCGGGCAAGGCGCGCGACACCGGCAAGGCCGGGACGGGCGCCGTAGAGGGTCGCCAGCGCACGCAGCAGCCGCAGGTTCTCGATCAGGACATAGCCGACGGCAATCAGGGCCATGGGGCTCAGCGCCGTGACAGTGGCAACCCGTTTGGCGGCGCGCGTGACCAGGCGGCGCGCCTCGCCGTCGAGCGGCTGCATCACCTCGCGCTCCAGCAGCGCCAGCATCTCGCCGGGGTCGTGCACGTCGCGCGCATGCTCGCGGAAACGGCGTAAGCCCCACGCCTCGGCGCCGCGCCCGGCGTAGAGGGCCGCGACGCGCTGCGCGGCCTTGCGCTCCGCCTTCCGGTCCCCCTCCGCAATCGCCGACACGATCTCCGTCCTGAGGCGGCCGAGGCGGGCGACACGGGCGAAGCCGACGAGCTCGCGCAGCACCGTCATCAGGGCGGCGAACGCGGCGATGAGCAGCAGCGCCAGGGTTGCCGAGCCGATCCAATCCTCCCGCGCCAGCGCCGCCGACACGAAGCGCGCGAGCCACGCCACCAGGCTCAGGACCGCCGCGCCCGCCAGAGCCGACACCAGCACCGCGCCCCAGCGCAGCCCGCGGCGGCCCAGCTCCCCCAGGGTCGGACGTGCGACGCCTGCGTCGCCGGCGGCTGCGCCGGCAGCGGCACTGTCGGCGGGCGCGCCGTCGATGTCCGGGCTGGCGTCGACGACCAGGTCGGGATCGTCAGGCGCGAACACGCGGGGCTGGCGTGGGGGAGCGTTCATGCGAGCCTGTCCCCCAGCAGGAAATCCATGGCGCGGTCGAGCCGGATATGCGGCAGCACGGCGGCCTCGCCCGAGCCCGCGTCTGGCGCCAGCCGCGGCGGCCGGAAGCGCGGGAAGTGCACGGCCTCCGCGCCGGGGCCGTCGAGCAGGCTGGCGGGATCGTCC
>Ga0070699_100000166_pt1 | contig 63242 bp, 65 predicted proteins | sample KBSK1503metaG_FD_65473 | JGI IMG/M metagenome (GOLD analysis project Ga0070699, IMG submission 65473) | Corn, switchgrass and miscanthus rhizosphere microbial communities from Kellogg Biological Station, Michigan, USA - KBS K1-50-3 metaG | ecosystem: Host-associated > Plants > Roots >... | reverse complement strand
ATGTTAACACAAGGTTCAGAGCAGCGCACGACTATTATGGCTACAATTCTGTAAATTCTTGAGTTCGGGCAGAGACAATTTGGAATACAACACCGAACTAAGGTTCGGGGTAACTACCGGGCTAGCCCACCGCCAGTAGGGCGGCACCTGCCAGGACGGCCCCCGCCCCGCCCAGCTTCAGCAGTGCCTTGTCGCGCTCACCCAGCCGTAGCACGCCCCACAGCGCCACCAGGATCACGCCTGACTCCCGCAAAGGCGCGACCAGCGCCAGCGGGGCCAGGCTGAGCGCGGTCAGCGCCAGTCCGTAGGCCCCGACCGAGAGCACTCCGACGGGCATCGCTTTGGTGACCAGCCCCGTCCGAGCCCAGGGGAGCAGCCACAACGACGTCGCCATGAAGTGCGCCCATGCGTACAACCAGAACGGGCCCAGCCGCACACCTAGACGGTCGATGGTCGTGTACGTCGCGATCAAGACGCCGGTGAGCAGCGCCGGCGCCAGCGCCGACCCGCTGCCACGAACGAGTCCCAGCCCGATCGAGGGTGGCCGAGCAAGCCAGATGCCGGCGATCAAGACAGCCACACCAACCGCCTGGATGGTGGCCAGATGTTCGTTCAAGGCAACCAGCCCGACAAATACAGACAGCAGCGGGGCGGTGCCGCGAGCCACCGGATAGACGGACGAGATCTCGCCACGCTGGTAGGCGTTCGACAGGGCGTGGAAGTAGAGCAGCTCCACGAAGCCGGCCAGACCGGCGAGACCCCAGGCCTGCCAGGGCAGCCCTGGGCGACCCGTCGCCAGCCATACCTCGACGACGAGTGGAGTGAGCAGCAGCGTACCCAGCGGTACTGCAACTGCTGCCAGCCGGAGCGGGTCGGCTGACGACTTCAACCGGAGATTCCAGGCCGCGTGCAGCATTGCGGCGCCCAGCGCCAGGCCGACCGCGACTGTGGTCATCGCTACAGGAGCGCTTTTTCCGTCTCCGCGTCGAAGAGATGCAGCCGGCGCATGTTGATCCCCAACCTGACCTGGTCTCCGACGAAGACCTTGAAGTGGGGGTCAACCCTGGCGATCACATCGTCGCTGCCCACCTTGCCGTATATGTACTGGTCAGAGCCGAGCACCTCGAGCACGTCCACCTTCATCTCGACAGGAGGGGTGCCGTCCCTGATTTCCTCACTCAGGTCCTCGGGGCGAAGCCCCAGCACACCTTTGGCGATCCCCGGGGCGCGCGGCAGCTGGATCTCGAAACCGGACGCCCTGGCGGTCTGCCCCTGCACGGTGACCGGGATGAAGTTCATCTTGGGGCTGCCGATGAACCCGGCCACGTACATGTTCGCCGGCTGGTCGTAGATCTCGCGCGGCGACGCGACCTGCTGCAGCAGCCCGTCCTTGAGGACGGCGATGCGGTCGCCCATGGTCATCGCCTCGACCTGGTCGTGGGTGACGTAGATGAAGGTCGAGCCAAGATCCCGGTGCAGCTTCTGCAGGTTGATACGCGTCTCCACCCTGAGCTGTGCGTCCAGGTTGGAGAGGGGCTCGTCCAGAAGGAACACCTGGGGGTTCCGGACAATCGCCCGGCCCAGCGCCACGCGCTGGCGCTGTCCGCCTGAGAGCTGGCGTGGCTTCCGCTGGAGATACGGGTCCAGACCGAGCATCTTTGCCGCGCTCTGAACCTTGCTCTGGATCTCCTGCCTTGGCGTGCCTCGCATCTTGAGGCCGAACGCCATGTTGTCGTAGACGCTCATGTGGGGATACAGCGCGTACGACTGGAAGACCATGGCGATGTCACGCTCGCGGGCCGGAACCTCGTTGACGGTCCGCTCGCCGATCTTGATCTCTCCCTCGGTGATCTCTTCCAGTCCCGCCAGCATCCGGAGCGCCGTGGACTTGCCACACCCCGACGGGCCCACCAGGACCATGAACTCCGTGTCCCGAACCTGAAGGTTCAGGTCGTCCACCGCAGCCACGTCGGAGGTGTACCTCTTCGTTACGTGCTCGTATGTGACAGACGCCATAGCGCGTCACATGCTAACAACAGATTGGCTCCCGCGGCACGGCAGGCGCCCGGATTCCACCAGAATGGGTCCCGTGCTGCGCGCTGCCCCGGCCCAGCACTGGCCGGTCTTGAGTCACCGACGCCGTTTGACGAGGCGGAATCGGTTGCTGGCCGCGATCATGCTCGCACCGGCGGCGATCCTCTGCCTGGGCACCATCACCTATGCGATCGTCCTGGAAGCCTGGTTCAGCCTCAGCAATGCCGGGCCCGGCACCGATGGGGTGTTCGTCGGCCTTGCGAACTTCCAGTATCTGGCCGGGCTGAGCAACTTCTGGCAGATGCTGGCCAACACGGGCATCTACAGCGGCGCCAGCACAGTGGTGAAGTTGGCGCTCGGTCTCGCCATGGCGCTGTCTCTCGCCAGGCCCTTTCCGGGCCGGCGAATCGTCTATGCGGCGCTCTTCCTACCCTTCATCTTCCCGGTCGTCCTTGGCACCATCGCCTGGTTCTTCCTGCTCAGCAACATCAACGGCGGCCTGAACTGGATCTTGCAGAATGCCCATCTCGTCGCGCAGCCAGTCGAGTGGAAGGGACGGCTGCCGATGGTCAGCGTGGCAACCGTGAACGTGTGGCACGGGACGGCGCTCTTCGGCGTCCTGCTGCTGGCCGGGCTTCGTTCGATCTCGACCGATCTCCTCGATGCGGCTGCCGTGGACGGCGCCGGCCGCTTGAAGCAGTTCCTGCACATCATCGTCCCGTACCTGAAGCCGGCCGCACTCCTGGGTGTTGTCCTCTCTGTGCTCGGGAACTTCGGCGACTTCGCGATCGTCGAGCTTCTCACACGCGGTGGCCCGCTGGGCCGGTCACAGATCGTCAGCACCTACGCGTTTGAGAACGCGCTGGTCTCCGGGTACATCGGAGTGGGTGCGGCGATAGCCCTCGTCATGGTCCCCGTCTACGTCGTGGCACTAGTGGTCGCTTACCGACTGTTGGGGCGCGAATGAAGATCGCACTCGGCGCGGCTCGCTGGGTCGTGCTGCCACCGATGATCGTGCTGTCCATCGCTCCGATTTTCTGGATGGCGGTCGCGGCCTTCAAGCCGGGTGGCCTGCCTCTGGCGGTAGGCAACCCCTGGTGGACAGACCGACCAACCCTCGACAACTTCGCCGAGCTCTTCCAGGACCCGCAGTTCGGTCACTGGGTCTTCAACACCGCGCTGGTCGCGGGTGGCACGCTCCTGATCGGTCTTCTGGCCAGTCTGCTGGCGGGATACGCGCTGGCGTATCTCGACGTTCCCTACAGCCGGAGCATCGTTCTCGTCTTCTTCGCCACCTACCTGCTTCCGCAGGCGGTGCTCTTCATCCCTCTGCTGAGAGTGCTGGCTCGCCTCCACCTCCTGAACTCGCCGGCGGCCCTGGTGCTGACGTACCCGAGCATGGTGATCCCGTTCGGCACCTGGGTCGTCTGGTCGTTCCTACGCCGTCTGCCACCCGATCTGGTCGACAGCGCGCGGGCGGACGGTGCCGGCGTGTACGCGACCATCGTCGACATCCTGCTGCCGGTGCTCTGGCCCGCGCTCGCGACGGTTGGGTTGTTCGCGGTCGCGATCGTCTTCAACGACTACCTCTACACGTCGACGTTCATCCAGGAGTCGAGCAGCCAGACGATCATGGGTGCGCTGGGCGCGCTGATCACCGCCGACATCGACAATCCCGGCAGGAGCTTCGCCGCGGCCATGCTGGCCACGACTCCGCTGGCCCTGCTCTGCGCCTTCTTTGCCGACGCCTTCGCGAGGGGCCTGAGCACGGGCATCATCGAGCAGTGACCCGTGACCGGCCTGCTCGCTCGTTGGGCGAGGAAATCAGCCCTTGACGGCGCCTGCGGTCATCCCGGCGACGAAATAGTCGACGAAGAACGAGTACAGCAGGGCCACCGGCACCGAGCCCAGCAGGGCGGCGGCCATGAGCTCACCCCAGAAGAACTCATCGCCCTTGATCAGCTCGTTGACGACGCCGACGGGGACCGTCTTGAGCGTGGTGTCGCTCATGAATACCAGCGCATAGAGGAACTCGCCCCAGGAGAGCGTGAACGCGAACATGCCCGCGGAGAGGATCCCGGGCAGCGCGAGCGGGACGACGATTCGCACCATCGCCTGGATGCGGCTGGCGCCGTCGACCAGGGCGGCCTCCTCCAGCTCGCGCGGAATGCCCCGAAAGTAACCCATCAGGAGCCACGTGCAGAACGGGATCAGGAACGTTGGGTAGGTAAGGATCAGCGCCCAGTAGTTGTTGAAGAGGTGGAGCTGCGCGATGATGAACGCCATCGGGAGGAAGAGCAGGGTCGGCGGCACCAGGTAGGTGACGAACACCCCCCAGCCGATGGCGGTGGCGCCGCGATATCGCAGCCGCGCCAGTGAGTAGCCGGCGAGGATGCTGCTGACGAGCGAGATGGTCGTGGACGCAAACGCCACCACCGCGCTGTTCACCATCCAGTGGAAGAAGTTGGTCTTGAAGAAGAGGTCGCGGTAGTTCTGCAGGTTGGGCTGCAGGACGAAGAGGGGATTCTTCGTGTGGTCGAGCAGCTCTGAGTTCGACTTGATCGAGGTGATGGCCATCCAGTAGAAGGGAAAGAGCGTGATGAACGTGAAGAGCGCGACCGGGATGTAAACCCGGAACAAGCGGCCTCGGAAGCGGTCACCGATCTCATGTTTCGTCGCGCCGACGCGGCCGGCGCGGACCGAGGTGACCGCGGCCACTACTCCGGCCTCCTCAGGGTCAGCATGACGCCGGCCACGATCACGGTCAGCAGAGGGAACAGCACCAGCGAGATCGAGGCGCCGATGCCGATGTAGCCGCCGTTCACGCCCGTCTGGAAGGCCCATGTCGACAGCACCTGGGTGCTGTTAAACGGAGCGCCGTTCGTCAGCACGTAGGGGAGCGTGAAGTCCGCAAACGTGAGGATCGTGGAGAGGAGCAGGACGACCAGCAGGACCGGCCTGAGCATCGGAAGTGTGATTACGCGGAACTGCTGCAAGCGGCTGGCCCCGTCCACCCGAGCGGCCTCGTACAGGTCCACGGGGATGGTCTGCAGCCCGGCCAGGAACGCGATCCCGTAGAACGGCGTACCTCGCCAGACGTTCACGATCATCAGGGCGGCGAGCGCCGACGTGGTCTTCCCCAGCCAGTCGACGCCGGTGGCCGAGAAGTGGGAGTGGATCACGACCCAGTTCACGACGCTGAAGGTGGGGTCGAACATCCACCGCCAGGCCAGCGTGCTGAGCACGCTGGGGATGATCCAGGGCAGCAGCAGCGCCGCCCGCACGAACCTCTGGGCCGGGAAGACCTGGTTCAGGAGCAGCGCCATGATCATGCCCAGGCCGAGTTTGAAGACGGTCGTGATGGCCGTGTAGGACACGGTGTTCATGAACGCCCCGATGAACACCGTGTCCGACCTCTCGAACTGGAAGTTGCCCAGCCCGATGAAGTGCCCGTTCTGACCGATCTGGGAGTTGCTCAGCGACAGCCAGATGCCGAAGAAGAAGGGATAGGCGACAAAGACCAGGAGCAGCAGTAGAGCTGGTATCAGGAGCAGGTAGCCCAGGTGTGTCTCGCGCTCGAACAGGCGCACGCGAGGTCCGGCCAGCCGTGTGAGCGCTGCACGTGGGGTTACCGTCGCCATGATCAGCTCGGCAGTTCGTAGATCCGCTTGAGCTTCTGCTCGGCGTCGGCGATAGCTCCCTTCGCGTCTCCCGAGGTCACCGCTTTGGCGAACATGTCGACGATCACGAACTGCACCTGCGACTGGGCGGTCGCCTTGCTGGGCTGGGCCGGCCAGCCGGGCCAGCGGCCCTGCCCGATCACGTCCAGGAACGGCTTGAGCTTGGTGTCTTTCTGGAAGATGTCGGCGGTGGACAGGGCCTTGAAGGGGCCGCCGTTGTAGCCCACTGACGCGTTCAACCAGCTCGTGTAGTTGGCCTGGTCCATCAGGTAGAGGATGAAGGCCTTGGCCGTATCCGCCTCCTGCGTCCACTTCATGACCGCGTGGTTGAAGATGAGGTTGAGCGTGGCCGCACTGGTGGCGCTCTTGGCCTGGTCCGCGTTGTCGCTCACGGCGGCGAACTTGTGGTTCGTGGCCGTCGTGTACACCTCTTTGATGTAGATGCTGGCCCCGTTGAGCGTCGCCGTGATCAGGCCCGAGTGGTAGGCCTGGTTGTTGTCGGGATCGAGCCAGCTCAGCGTGTTCTGGGAGATGTAGCCGTTCTTCCACGTATCAATCGCCCACTTGAGGGCAGACTCTGTCTCCTTGCTGCTGATGGTGACGTGCTTGCCGTCGCTGCTGACCTCGCGCCCGCCGAAGTCCCAGAGCACCGGGTACCACATGGTGATCGCGTCCCCGTAGGCGTGGCCCAGGCTCACCGCGATCGGGGGGAGATTCTTGCTCTTGAGCTGCTTGCCGTCGGCCGCGAGCTCGTCCCACGTCTTGAAGAAGCTGGTAAACCCGGCCTGCTGCCACAAGTCCGTGCGGTAGGTCCAGGCGTTGGGCACCTGGGCGTAGGGCACCGCAAGGTACTTGCCGTTCACCTTGCAGAAGGCGTCGTTGACCTGGTTGATCGCACCCAGCTTGTCCTTCAGGATCGCGACCACGTCGCCGACGTCCAGGCAGGCCGTGTCGTACAGGTGCGGCCAGCCGTACTGCATCTGGATGATGTCCGGGCCGCTGCCCGCCTCCACAGCGGCTGCCGTCTTGGGCTGCAGCTGGTCACCAGTTACGGTCTGGATCGTGACCTCGACGTTGTTCGCGTCCGAGAACGCCTTGGCCTGCCGCCGGATCTCCTCGTCGGCGGCCGGCACGAAGCTGTTCCACTGAAGGAGCTGGATCTTCGCCCCGGGCCGCGGCTTCGGAATCGCCCCGGCTGGGGCCGGTGAGGCGGCCGTTGAGCTCCCGCTGCCCCCGCAGGCTGCCAGCAGCGGGCCCGCGGCCAGCCCTGCCGCCGCAAGGCTGCTTGTCCTGAGGAAGTCACGTCGGCTCCACCTCGGATCGGTGATACGCCAGGCTTCCGGGGTCCCCGTGAAGCCTGCTTCGCGGGGTGCTTTACCTGGTTCGACCTCGCTCTCGGCCATTTCGCCTCCTTGCCCTCCTGTTCTCACGGGCTTCTGCGGTTCAACTGATGCCGCACTTGCGCTCCTCCGCCTGGCGCGAATGGTATCACCGGCTCTGTCGACGTCCAAACCGCCAGCTGTGTCGCCCTCCGTCAAACTGAAATACAACACCGGGCAACAGAGAACGACGGCAATACAGTGAGGAGGGACAGATCGTTGGGAGAGCTCGAGGTCGAGGTCGAGGCGAGCGCAGTTGGGCTCGACGTGCGACGGCTCGCGCGGATCGATCGCCATTTTGGACGCTACGTCGAAGATGGGCGCCTGCCGGGCTGGCTCATCGTCGTGAGCCGCGCCGGCAGAATCGTCCATCTGACTGCGTGTGGCAGCAGAGACAAGGAGGCCGGCCTGCCGGTCGAGATCGACACCCTGTTCCGCATCTACTCGATGACCAAACCCATCACGTCAGTGGCCGCGATGATGCTGTACGAGGATGGCGCCTTCGAGCTTCGCGATCCGGTGAGCAGGTTCATCCCATCCTTCGCCGACATGCGCGTCTACACCCGCGGATCCGCGCTCAATCCGTCGACAGAGCCGGCGAATCCGCCCGTGCGGATCTGGCACTTGCTCACTCACACGGCCGGGCTCACGTACGGATTCCACCACGCTCACCCTGTCGACGCCATGTACCGTACGGCCGGCTTCGAAATGGGCCACCCCAGAGGCATGGACCTCGCCGCTTGCTGCGACGCGTGGGCGCAGCTGCCGCTGCTCTTCCAGCCAGGGACGGAATGGAACTATTCCGTCGCCACGGACGTGCTCGGGCGAGTCGTCGAGGTCGTGGCCGGCCAACCACTGGACAGGTTCTTCGCCGAGCGCATTTTCGAGCCGCTGGGCATGACGGACACGCGGTTCTGGGTCGAGGAGCCAGCCGCCCACCGGCTCGCGGCCCTCTACGTACCCGACTCAGATGGGAAGGCGGCACGCAACGACGTCATGGGAAAGGCGGCGCTTCGGCCCCCAACCTGCCTGTCAGGCGGCGGCGGACTGGTGGGCACGGCGGGCGACTACCATCGCTTCACACAGATGCTGTTGCGCGGAGGCGAGCTCGACGGGGTGCGACTGCTCGCGGACCGGACAGTCCGCTACATGACGCGCAACCACCTGCCAGGCGGTGTCGACCTGGAGGCGTTCGGCCGGCCGCTCTTTGCGGAGACGACGTTCGACGGGGTTGGCTTCGGCCTCGGCTTCTCTGTCGTGCAGGATCCTGTTCGCAACAAGGTCCTCTCGTCTGCCGGCGAGTTCGCCTGGGGCGGAGCCGCCAGCACCGCGTTCTGGATCGACCCTGCCGAGGAAATCACCGCGATGTTCTTCACTCAGCTGCTGCCGTCGAGCACGCATCCAATCCGTGGTCAATTGCGGCAGCTTGTTTACCAGGCCCTCGTTGATTGACCGGTACCCAACCCCACGACTTCATGAACAGCTCAGCTCTCGTTTTACTCGGCAGAGATAGGCCGACCCAGATCAACTTCAAGGCGGTCACCAAACGCTTTCCCGACGGCACGCTCGGACTCCAGGAGGCCAGCTGGGAGGTCAAAGAGGGTGTGAGCGCGTGCCTGCTCGGCCCGCCTGGTTCGGGCAAGACGACGGCGGTCCGGGTCCTCGAAGGAGCGCTCGAGCCCACCGGAGGGTCCGTGCTCCTCCTGGGCGTGAACATCGCCAACCGTCGTCGCTACCGGGAGATTCGCAAACAGGTCGGGATCGTTCCCCAGGGCCCCGGCATGTACGCCGACCGCACGGTAGGCGAATACCTCGCCCTCGCCTGCAGTCTGTACTCGGACGAGGACCGCGTGGTCACGCCTGATGAAGCAGAGAATCTGCTCGGCCTGACCGAGTATCGCCACACCCGGATGACGTACCTCTCAACCAATTACCAGCGGCGCTTGGCACTCGCGGCCGCGTTGGTAGCCAATCCCAGGGTCCTCATTCTGGACGAGCCGACCGCCGGGCTCGACCCGCTCGCGGCACAGGACCTCCGCTTCTACCTGGAGCTTGCCATGAAGGACCGGACGGCGCTGCTCTGCACCCACAACCAGGATGAGGCGCAGAGGCTCTGCACCTACGCCATCACACTGCGCGGCGGCCGAGTGGTGGCGAAGGGCACGTGGGACGAGATCCGCGAAGGAGCGCTGCCCAGGCTGCGCGTGGCTGCCCGCGAAGGTGTCGACCGGCTCCTGGCCGAGCTGCAGAAGTTCGGCTTCCACGCCTGGGCCGATCAGGGGTCCGTGCTCGTCGAGGTACAGAACGTGCGGAAGGACGGCCCAGACATACTGCGGAAGCTGCTCACGGAGGCCCGACTGGACGTGTATGAATGCGCTCCCGCGAGACCGGCCGTCGAGGGCGTATTCGCGGAGGCGAGCCGTTGAGCCTGTTCGACGCCGACACCCGCATGCTGTGGGACAAGGAGGTACAGCAGCTGACCCGAAGCTGGAATGCGATGCTGAGCAGCTTCGTCGTCCCCGCCGCGCTGATTGTTGTTGCCCCGGTCTTTGCCATCGTTACCGATCACTACAGGGACTACTACAGAGCCGTCGGAAAACGGCCAGGCGTCAGCGTGCCGCAGCAGGCGGTCAACCTGCCGGGCTTCAGCACCATCCACGGCGCTCAGGACTACTTTCTGTACATCCTCTTGCCGGTCCTGTTCGTGCTGGCGGCGCTGCTGACTCCGGTGCTGACCGCCGTGCAATCGCTGATCGGTGAGCGCGAGCGCCGCTCGCTGGAGCTGCTGATGGCCCTGCCCGTCGTGGTCGATGACATCGTCGCCGCGAAGATGGCAGCGAACGTCTCGATCGCACTCGCGACGATTCTTCCTATGTTCGTGGTGGACGCATTCGTGCTCATCGCGATCGCCCATGTCAGCGCGGCTTTCGTGGTCTGGGCAGCCGTTCTGCTGCTTGGCTCGGTGGCGGCCTCAGTGGGCGCAAGCATTCTCCTCGCGCTTATTGCGAGGGACCTCCGCACCGCCATGTCGTCGGGCGGTCTCATGATCGCAGTGCCGCTCAGCCTGACCGGGCTGTGCGTTGCCCTCGTGCCGGGCGTTGTGCGCTTCGCTGTCCTCGGCGTGCTGCTTTTCGCCCTCGGGCTCGGAGCCGTCTACGGCGCTCTGCGGTGGCTGACCTACGAGCGCTACACGACCTAAGCACTGTCCCCGGGCTCCCAAGCGTGGGCCGGTGCGACCGATCGTTCGGTCCGGCGCGTTAGCCTTCATGTAATCCCCACACATAACAGCCAACAGGGAGTGCGAAGCGTCAATGGGAATCTTTCGAAGCGAAATTAGGCGCGAGTTCATCGCGCGGCCTGACCAGGCCAAGAGCCAGATCCTCTTCAAGTGGCCTGACACCAACATCCGCAAGCTGACCCAGCTCACCGTCCAGCAGGACGAACTGGCGGTCTTCTTCCGCGACGGCCTCGTGCAGGGCACGATCAACCCCGGCCGGAGCACCCTCGACAGCTCGGAAATCCCCTTTCTGGGCAAGCTGGTCGACGCGGCATCGGGGGGCAACCTGTTCAAGACCGAGATCTACTTCGTCTCGACGCGGGAGTTCCCCAACCTCCCCTTCGGGGGGATGATCGACAACGTCGTCGACCCGGAGACCAGCCTCGCAGTCGGCCTGCGGGTCTTCGGCGAGTACTCATTGAAGGTGGTCGAGCCCCAGTCGCTGATCCTCAACCTGGTCGGTACCCAGAACATCCAGACCAACGACCAGGTCACCGACTGGATGCGCGAGCAGCTGCTCAAGGTGCTACGGACGGACGTGACCAGTCACATCGTGTCGCAGAACTGGCCGATCCTCGGCATCGCGGCGCACAGCAATGAGATCGAGGCTGAGACGCTGGAGAAGGTCCAGAGCTTCATCAACGCGTACGGCCTCCAGATCGTCCGCCTCGGCAACTTCACGATCTCCATCAAGGAAGAGGACGAGGAGGCGATGAAGCGCTACCGCAAGGACGTGCAGTACACCAAGCTGGCCGGCGGCTACCAGCAGTACAGCGTCGGTCAGGCCCTTCAAGGTGTCGGCGAGGGCGCAGCTCAGGGTGGCGGTGCAGGCAACCCCGCCGTCCTGGGGATCGGGCTGGGCCTTGGCCAGACCGTGGCTGCTGCAGGCCAGACCGTTGCCGCTGGCGGCCAGGTCCAGGTCCGCTGCGGCAACTGCGGCACGCTGAACGCCGAGAATGCCAGGTTCTGCTCCAGCTGCGGACAGGCCCTGGCGGCTGCTCCCGCCCCGACCGGCGCCGTGGTCGCGTGCCCGAACTGCGGCACCCGCAACGCCGCCACGGCGAAGTTCTGCTCGAACTGCGGAACCTCCCTGGTGGCGCCCACGGCGGTGACCTGCCCGCAGTGCGGCACCCAGAGCGCGCCCGGCACGAAGTTCTGCCCCAACTGCGGCACGAACCTGCAGGCGCCGCCGCCGTCCGCTCAGGGCTCTTAAGAGCGCTGTCCTGATGCCGCCGTTCGTGCGTAGACCCTCCGTCCACCGGACGGCCCGGTGGGCGGTGCTGGTCGTTCTGCTGGTGCTGGGCCTGGTTCTGGGCCTGCCGACGACTGCCTTTGCCCGCGGAGGTGGAGGCGGTCACGCTGGCGGCGGCGGCAGCCACGGCGGCGGCGGTGGCATCGGTGGCGGCGGCATCGGTGGCGGTGGCGGCGGCATCGGGGGCGGTGGCGTCACGGGAGGCGGCGGCGGGGGTGGTGTCGGCGGAGCCCCCGCGTACTACGGCTACGATCCGATCGGCATCGGGGTGCTGGTCATCGTCGGGATCCTCGTGATGGCGGTGTTGCTCCTGTTCGTGCGGCGCCACCCTGACGTCCACGAGGACTTCCAACCGGTACCTGTCCGGGCGGGCCCTGACCCGGCCTTGATGTCGGCGGTGGCGGCCATCAAGGAGGCAGATCCCGCCTTCGAGCCCGAGACGTTCCTCCAGCGCGCGGAGATGGCCTTCCTCCTGGTCAAGCGTGCGTACCAGGACCGCAACGTCCATGCGGCGCGGGCCTTCATGAGCCCGCCGCTCTGGGACAGCTGGCGCCAGGCCGTCGGGACCTTCGTCGACAGACACCAGCGCCCTGTGCTGGAAAATCTCAACGTGCGGGGGATGCAGGTTCCATTCGTCGCGCACGCGGCCGACTGCGACACGGTCCAGGTCCACCTCGACTACGTCGCCGCACCCCAGGTGGTCGACGAGAACACCGGCCGGCTGGTCTCGGGCGACCACGACGACCGGCGCCTGGGCGAGCTCTGGACGTTCCAGCGGGCAGCTGGAGCCAAGACCGTCGTCAACGGTGGCGTGACGGCCTCCAAGTGCCCGAACTGCGGCGGGTTGCTGAAGCTGAACCCGGACGGTACCTGCAGCTATTGCGGGGCCGACATCACGAGCGGACGCTACGACTGGGTGGCGACCCGGATCGACCAGGACTGGTTCAGAGGTGCCAACACCGCGGCCGCCTTCGGCGCGGCCGAGCTGGACCCGGAGACTGGCCTGACGACGATCAGGACGGCGGACCCCAACTTCGACCCCGAGGTGTTCCGCCGCCGTGCTGAGCAGGCGTTCATGGCCCTGCAGCGGGCCTGGCAGGACCGGGACCTGCACGCCAGCCGCCCGTTCATGAGTCCTGGCCTCTACCTGGGTTGGAGCAGCCAGGTCCAACAGCTGATCGACCTGCACAAGAAGAACGTCCTGGAGGGCCTCCGGGTGGGCGCGATAGATGTGGTCAAAGTCGTCCACGGGCAGGCGTTCGACGACGTGACCGTGCGCGTCGCCGCCACCTGCGCCGACTACGAGGTCGACGAAAAGAGCGGTAAGGTCATCTTTGGGAGCAGGACGCCATCACAGTTCGTCGAGTATTGGACCTTCCAGCGCTCGGTAGCGACCCAGACAACAGGGCGCAGCATCCTGGACAAGGTCTGCCCCAACTGCGGGGCACCGCTGGAGATCAACCAGGTCGGAGAATGCAAGTACTGCAACGCGGCGGTGACCAGCGGCCGCTTCGATTGGGTGCTTTCGAGGATCGAACAGGAAGATGAGTACGCAGGATGAAGACGATCTGATGCTGGAGCCGCCTCAGGCCCAGCCACCCGCATCGCCGCAGCCGCCGGCAGCCGAGCCGCCTGCCGTAGGAAGTCCGCAGCCGCCGGCAGCTCAAGGCCCGGCTCAGCAGCCGGCGGACGAACTGCAGCCTGGGGCCGGCAAGCCGCTGGTGGAGGGACCGCCGATGTCCGTGGGCGAACCGATCGAAGACACAACCATCAACCGCGCGGCCGGGATCGCCGGCATCGGCTTGTTCGGCGTGGCAGCCATCGTCGTCGTGTTGGTGCTTGTCGTTGTGCTGCTGGCGGTCTGCCACCACTGACCGGCTGAGCGACCTCGGATCATCCCTTCCAGCGCTCGGTCACCGTCGACAATGTAGCCGATGGCCGAAATCGAGCTGTTCAACCCGCCTGACCTGGCACCGCCGGTCGGCTTTTCACACGCAGCCGCTGCCGGCGAGCTGGTCGTGCTCGGTGGCCAGACCGGCTCGGACGCGTCCGGGCACGTGCTCAAGCCCGGTGACGTCGGTGCTCAGTTCGCCCAGGCCATTCGAAACGTGGCAACGGCGCTTCGAGCCGCCGGCAGCTCGCCGGAGCGCGTGGTCAAGCTCACGTACTTCGTCACCGATGTCGCCGCTTACCGAGCAAGCCTGAAGCCGATCGGGGCCGCCTATCGTGAGGTCTTCGGGCGCCACTACCCGGCCACGAGCCTGTTCGAGGTCAAGGGCCTGTTCGACCCCCAGGCAATGATCGAGATCGAGTGCCTGGCGCTCAGAGTGCCCCCCCACCCTGGCCCTCCTCCTCCGAGCGGAGACGAGACAGCGTGAAGGCCGCCCGCTGGTTTGGCCGCGGTGACGTCCGGGTCGTGGACGTCCCCGAGCCATCCGCGGGCCCCGGTCAAGCCCTCCTCCGGATAGGCTCGTGCGGCATCTGCGGCACGGACGTCGAGGAGTACCGTCATGGCCCCGTCCTGATCCCGACCGACAGGCCGCACCCCCTGACCGGCCGGTTCGCGCCGCTGACTCTCGGCCACGAGTTTTGGGGCACGGTCGTGGAGGTCGGCCCGCACGTGACTAACTTGCGCGAGGGCGACCGAGTCGCTCCAGAGATCTGCCTGGCCTGCGGCACCTGCCCCTACTGCCGGGGTGGCGAGCCGGCACGCTGCGTCTCCTGGGCGGCTCTTGGCCTGCACGCCGATGGCGGGCTTGCCGAGTACGTGGCGGTGTCAGCGGCGAGCTGTGCCCGCCTGCCCGAGTCGATGGCAGATGCCCACGCGGCGCTGGTCGAGCCGACGGAGGTCGCCGTCAGGGCCGTCCGGCGCAGTGGGCTGCGACTGGGCGAACGAGCGGCTGTGATCGGCGGCGGCGCGATCGGCCTGCTCGTGCTGCAGGCCGCGCGTGCGGCTGGTGCTCGCAACGTCTATGTGGTGGAGCCGGGTCCAAAGCGGCGTGAGGTCGCCACGGCAATCGGCGCGGACGACGCCATCGACCCGACCGACCCGGGGTGGCCGGACCGGTTGGCGGAGCATTGTGACGGCCTCGGGCCCGACGTCGTGTTCGAATGCTCCGGAGCCCCGGGCACGGCCAACGCGGCCGTGGCGAGCGCCCGCAAGGGCGGCCGGATCGTCCTGATCGGGATCACGAAAGAGCCAGCTCCCATGCCGCTGATGGACATCGTGGTCGGCGAGAAGCAGGTTCTGGGCAGCATCCAGCACGACTCGGATCATGACCTGCCCGCCGCAGTGCACCTGCTGGCATCGGGACAGGTGAGCGCCCGGCACCTGGTGACGGCGCGAATTCAGCTCGATCGGGTCGTCGAGGACGGCTTCAACGCGCTCTCGCCTGGCGGTGACCACATAAAGATCCTCGTCGAGTCCTCGTTCACTGCTTAGGATGTGACCGTGGAGTCGAGGCACGTGGACCTTGAAGGGCCCGTGCACTACCTTGACTTCGGCGGTGACGGCCCTCCTCTCGTATGCGTCCACGGTCTAGGCGGCTCGGCACTGAACTGGATGGCGGTGGGGCCCGCCCTGGCGGTTCACCACTGCGTGCTCGCCCTCGATTTACGCGGCTTCGGCCACACGCCGCTCGGTACCGGCACTCGGCTGCAAGACAACCAGCGCCTGCTGGACCTCTTTCTGCGTGAGGTGGCCGGCCCGCCCGCTACGGTGGTCGCCAATTCGATGGGAGGCCTGCTGTCGGTCAGGCAGGCCATGAACCACCCTGACACCGTGCACAACCTCGTGCTGGTCGACCCGGCGCTGCCGTGGCGGCGTGGCCGCATATTCGACGTGCGCATCTACGCGTTCTTTGCCGTCCTGCTGACCCCTGGCTTGGGCGAACGAGCACTCTCCGAGCGGATCCGAAGCGTGGGCGCCGAGCGAGCGGTCGAGGCGGCATTCAACCTCGTATGCACCAACCCCGACCGCGTACCAGCCGACGTCGTCCGCGCCCACGTGGAGCTGGAGCGGAATCGAGTGCAGTGGCCGAGGAGCCAGCGCGCGCTCGCCCAGGCAGCACGTTCGCTGCTCTGGTCGCTCACCAGTGGTGGCGGCGCCAAGACTTATGGCCGGGTCCGCACGGCCGTGCTGCTTCTCCACGGCGAGCGAGATCGTCTCGTCCCGGTCCGCAACTCACTCGAGATTGGCCGGCGGTTCGGTTGGCAGGTCGAGGTGCTGCCGGAGGTCGGTCATGTGCCGATGATGGAGGCACCGGACGCCTTCGTCCGTATGACGCTGAGCTGGCTGGGGACCCAGCCAGCGGCGGCCTAGAGGTGCCGGGCGGCCGCGAGAGAACGACGGGCCCTGAATACGGCCCGCTCTTCGCGGACCGGGGCACACCGCCCCTCCACTACGTGGGCAGGATCGTCGGTCAGCCGCCAGTGTGGCTGGAGACCCGGGGACTGTTCGAGAACTTGCGGCTCCGCAGCACCGCAATCTACGCCGGCGATGGTCCGCCTCATGGCACAGGGCAGCCGGTGCTGCTGATACCGGGGTTCATGGCGGGGGCCCGTTCCATGGCAACACTCAGGGACTGGCTACTCAGGATGGGCTACCACGCCGAGGTCGCCGGCCTCGCCTTCAATGTCCGTTACTCAGAAGACGTGCTGAACACCCTCCTTCTTCGCCTGGTCGACCTCTACGGTTGGCTCGGCCAGAGGGTCACCCTGATCGGGCACAGCCGTGGCGGACTGCTGGCCAAAGTCGCCAGCCACCGCCACCCCGAGATGGTCGAGCGGGTCGTTGCTCTGGGTGCGCCGCTGGCCGACCCCTACGACATCTCGCCATTCACCATGGCGGGGGTTCGGCTGGCCCAGGCCTTCAACCTGGCGATGTTCAGGCGGACCGGCGCAGTCGAGCTTCCCTTCCTCAAGGACCTCGCCGCGCCCGCACGGAGGCCGCTGGCGTCTATCTACTCGAGGACGGATGCGATCGTCTACTGGCGGGCGTGCATCCGCGCGGATGCAGAGTGTGTGGAGGTGGTCGGCAGCCACGTTGGGCTGGCCGTCAATCCCGACGTTTACGTGGTGCTCGCGGGCCTCCTGCCGCGCTCGAACGCGAAGCAGCCGCGGCCGCACCGGCCTTCCCCGACCCACGTGTGAACGGTCTGCGAAGCCGGCGAGCGATGGCCAGAAACTCGTTCGTGGCCCGGTCGATCTGCATAGCGAGTCGATCAACGTCGGGCACCATGTCCCGATCGGCCGTCAGTCCGAAGTGAACGTCGCCGTTGTAGGAGACGAGAGCAACGGTCAGCCCCAGCGTGTGGTAGACGGGAACGTAAGGCCAGACCTCGAGGAGTTGGGCGCCGCCGGTGTAGAACGGCACCTGCGGTCCCGGCACGTTGGTGACGACCATGTTCACACGGGACTGCAGCCCAAAGCGCGGCTCTGAGGCGATGCGGCTGCCCAGCGCGTGCAGCGTCGCTGGAGCCCAGGACGTGACAGTGGTCAGGCTGGTGGCGGCGATGGCTTGGCCGGAGCGCTTGAGATCGCTGGTCGCCGCGCTGATACGAGCCAGGCGGGTGACCGCCGGCATCTCTCCGATGGGCAGCTCCACCACCATGCCGCTGACCTTGTTACCCAGGGCGTAGCGCTCGCTCGGGTCGCGGACACTCACCGGGCAGAACACACGCATCGTCTCCGGCGGGGTCTCTCCGCGTTCCTGAAGCCAGCGGTGCATACCTTCGGCAATCACGGCCAGTACGACGTCGTTGACGGTTGCCGCGAAGAGATTCTTCACCTCCTTCAGTGCCGCCAGCGGAATGCTCACGTGTTGGATGCGCCGATGCGGGCCTATCAGCCGGTTGAAAAAGAGCTGGGGCCCTGGCCGGACGAGTGACATCACCAGGGCTGCCGCTCCCGCCCACGGCGTCGCCAGCACTTCCTGGGCCGCCCCACGCGCCAGCTCACCGAGTCGCTGGCGCAAGCGCCAGGGCAAGGTCAGAGGGTTGAGGGCAAGCGGATTGATGGCAGCCAACCGGCGCACGCCGTCGAGGCTGCTCAGAGCGAGGCTCACCTCATCCGGCCCTTGACGAGGCTCCCATGGCTCAGCGACCCGCGGCTGCGTCTCGGGCTCGATGTCGAAGAGCAGGGTGCCGATCTCGACGCTGGACAGCCCGTCGACCATGGCGTGATGCACCTTGTTGATCAGGGCTACCCGGCCTTCGGTCAGACCCTCGACGACGTAGAGCTCCCAGAGCGGGCGGGACGGGTCCAGGCGGCCCGCCAGCACTCGGGACGCGAGGTCGCGCAGCGCGGCGTCGTCACCTGGCCTGGGCAGGACAGCGTGGCGGACATGGTAGGTGAGATCGAAGTCAGGATCGTCGACCCAGACGGGGTGGCCAAGGTTGAGTGGCCGGAAGCGAACCTTCTGCCGATAGCGAGGGACCAGATGCAGGCGTTCCCGAAGCGTCTCCTCGATCCCCTGCGCGCCACGGCCGCCGGCGTGGCGCGGCTGGCCCTCGAAGACGTAGACCGCACCGATGTGAAGCGGCGCCTCCTCACGCTCGGCGTACAGGAAGAAGGCATCCAGCGCCGTCAGCTCCTCGAAGAATGTCGGGGCCTCAACCATCGGTGATCACCACAGTAGCGCTCCCTTGACTTGCCCGGCCGCCGGGCGTCAGCATCTCGGAGGGGATCGAGAGGGATGAGGGAAAATCTGGAACGCCGTCCGCCCCCGCGCTTCGGACGCGAGCTGCCCAGGCGTGACTTCTTGCGGTTGAGCGCGATCGCGGGCGGAGCCTTGACAGTGGCCGCGTGCGGCGGCCGCATCGTGTCGACCTCCCCCGCACCCGCGCGGCCCGACTTTAAGGTCGGCGTCATCCTCCCCACCTCCGGGATGTACGCCAACCTGGGCGATTCAGTACGTAAGGGCATGCAGCTCTTCTTTGACAGGATCTCCAGACACGGCGGCGGCCGGCGAATCGTGGTCTTCGACGAGGACGAGGCGGCCGGCAACATGTCGATCCCGCTTGCCGGAGCTCGCAAGCTGGTCGAACAGCACAACGTCGACATGATCGCGGGCATCATCGCCAGCCCGAACGAGCTCGCGATCCACAACTACGTCGACCAGAACAGGGTGCCAACGCTCATCGCGAACGCCAGTGCCAATGCGCTGAGCCGCTCGCGGAAGTCCGGCTTCATTTACCGGACCTCATTCAGCAACTGGCAGCACGGCCAGCGGATGGGCACGTACCTGGCAGCCAAGGGAATCGGCAGGCTCGGTCTTGTCTACTCGGACTACGCCACCGGGTCCGAGATAGCCGCGGCCGTCAAGGAGGCATACGGCGGCACGATCGTCGCGGAGGTCAGGCCCCCGTACCCCAATGCAAGCGGGGACTTCACGGCCTTCATCACCCAGATCAACGGTGCGCGGCCCGAGGCGATCTACATCTTCCTCTCAGGTGCCGACGCAGTTGCATTCCTCAGGCAGGCGAAGACGGAGCTCGACAAGAGCATCAGGGTCATGGGATCCGGCCTCCTCGTGGAGCAGGACGTCCTGCACGCGATCGGTGATGCCGCTCCGGCGGGGGCGGTCACCGGGCTCCACTGGGCGCTCACGCTCGACAACAGGGAGAACCGCGACTTCACAGCCAGCTTCAGAAAAAGGTTCAGCCGGACTGCGGACGTGTTTGCGATGCAGGGCTACGACACCGCGCGCGTCATCGTCGAGGCGCTGACCCTGGTCAAGGGCAAGACCGACGACCCTGTCGCCTTCATGACGGCGATCTCGCAGGTCAGCTTCAAGAGCCCGCGCGGCGACTTCAAGTTCGACGCCAACAGCAACAACGTCATCAACCCGTTCTACGTGCGCGAGCTGGTCAAGGATCCGAAAATCGGCTACACGAACCGGGTTATCAGCTCGCTGCCAAGCATCGCCGACCCCGGCCGATAACGACTGATGGGGTCGATCGCAGGCGTTGGGCCCTATCGGGCTCGACCGAAAGGGCCCGCCTTTCCGGCGATGGGGGTGTGCCGCCCGTCGTCGCGTCAGCCAGCCCGCCTCAGGTTCCGGCTTGCTGCAGCGCGTCATGGCGGCGCTGCACCTCCTGGGCGGCCTCGCCGAGCGCGTCCTGCAACCGGCGCAGGGCCGGCTCGAAGTCCCCGTCCCACGCCTGCCGAAAGCGGTCGGCGGCGGGCCCCTTCCAGAACGTGCCTGCGATCTGGCTGCGGATTGCCCGGGCCACCTCGCCCACCTGAACGCCGTTGCGGTCGAAGCTGGCCCGCAGGCCCTGCATCTGTTCGAGTTCGGCTCCGATCATCGTCGTGGCTCCTTGTATGTGCTTTTCGGCCGTGTAGGTCGTTGGCCTGATGGTGGCCGAGAGAGGCGGACAAAAAACAGACAATGCGATTCTCTCCCCCGCGTCCGGGGTCTCCTTGATTCACCCCACGAAGCCAACGGGCTTCGCGGGGTGGGGGGTCGGGGGAGTGCCCGGCGAAGCCGGGGGAGGAGGGGGGGTTTGTCTACCCGGGTCGCGCACCACGCAGCAGGGCCCGGAGCGCTGCAAGCTCGGCCTGGAACCGTTCGACAGGGACCGCTGGCCGCCTGCCCGCCGGCCAGGGGAGCGGGCGGCCGGGCGCGGGGTCGTCTTCGTAGCGGAGCATGACGTGCGTGTGCAGGTGAGGCACCGCGTTTCCGAGGATCTGGTAGTTCGTCTTGGCCGGCTGGAAGTGCTCTTCCAGCGCGCGGGACACCGTCATCAGCTCGCGCCAGTAACAGGTCGCCTCCTCTTCTGTGAGCTCGGTCGGCTCGGCCACGTGGCGGCCGCGCCAGACGACCACCGTGTAGCCGGGCTGCCCGTCCCAACGCGACAGGTAGGCATCCGTGCAGCGACCGCTGAAGATGCGGGCGCCGTCCTCGTTTTCCTCTGGCCGGCCCTCGGCGCAGAACGGACAACCCGCCCCGAGCCGCCGGTCGGCCCAGTCGCCGGGCCAGGTTCGCTCCACTTGACTCGGATCCAGGCCTAGACCATCGTCAGGCCGCCGCTCACCGAGAGCGTCTGGCCGGTGATGTAGGCCGCGTCCTCAGAGACCAGGAAGGCCACCGCCGCCGCCACCTCTTCAGGCCTTGCCAGGCGCCGGAATGGGATGGCTTTCACGAGCGCATCCCCGAGCCGCGGGTTGGCCCGCCGGGTCTCCTCCATCATCGGCGTGTCTGTCGGACCCGGACACACGACGTTGACGCGGATGTGGTGCCGCGCCACCTCCCGAGCCACCGCCTTGCTGAAACCGATGATGCCCGCCTTCGCCCCCGAGTACACGACCTCGCCCGAGGACCCCACGCGCCCGGCGTCGGACGAGATGTTCACGATCGCACCCGCTCCACGGTCGATCATTCCGTCGAGAGCCGCTCGCGTACACGCGATGACGCCCTTCAGGTTGATCGCAAGGACACGATCCCAGGTCTCCTCGGTGCTCTCCACGAACGGCTCAACCCGGTCCCAGCCGGCGCAGCTCACGAGCACGTCGAGCGGGCCCAGCGCCGACTCGGCCGCGGCGACGGCTTCACGCATCGCCGAGAGATAGGACACGTCGGCCCGCAGGGCACAGGCAGACTCGCCAATTGTGGCGGCGGTCGCCCGTGCGCCCTCCAGGTTGAGGTCCACGGCTGCGACGCGGCAGCCCTCGTCCCCCAGCCGCAGCGCCACCGCGCGCCCGATCCCGCTCGCCGCGCCAGTCACCAGCGCCACCCTGTCCTGCAGTCCTCTCACCCGCCGCGTCCGCCGTGGCCAACGAGCCGTCCCCGCGATGTCACCCTGACACCGTACTCCCGCAGTGCAGCGGCGGAGCTGACCAGCCCCTCGGCCACGTCTTCGGCGACCGCCTCCGGTGGGCGCTCCTTCGGGTCGAAGTAGCCGCCACCGCCAGGCAGTTCCAGCTCGAACGTGGCACCCGCCGGCATGGCCATGCTCAAGGTCGGGCTCCGTCGGGCGCCGGTGGATGCACGAAAGCCCGACCGCGCCCCCGCCTTGCCACGGGCGTAGCCGTGGGCCGGCTGACTGAAGCGATCGGAGAGCGTGGACACGACGTACGGTTCGCCGGTCCGGACCTCGACGTCGATCACCTGACCGAGCCCGCCGCGGTACTTGCCGGGTCCGCCCGAGTCGCGGCGGTATTCCTTGCGCCGGATCACGAGCGGCCCGGTCGTCTCGATCACCTCGACCGGTGACGAGGCGACCCCGCTCGGGAAAGCCGTGGCCGACAGCCCGTCGGACGTGGGTCGAGCGCCGGTCCCACCGGCCGAGAAGAAGACGCTTACGAAGCGATCCTGGCCGGCACCGCGCACCGTCGTCAGCCAGATGCCGCCGGCCCCCTCGGCGATGACCCGACCGGGCAGCACCGGCTCGAGAGCCCCGAAGACGGTGTGCGGGATGTAGTGGCCGGCGATCTGCCGCGCGGCCACCGCCGCGGGGTATCGGCAGTTGAAGATCGAGCCCTCCGGAGCTGTGACCCGGACCGGCCGGAAGCTGCCGTCGTTGTGCGGCACCTCCGGCGCGATGGCACACTTGAGGGCGTAGTTCGTGTAGGCGGTGGTGTAGTTCAGCACCACGTTCATCCCGCGCTCGACCTGCGGGGAGCTTCCGGCGAAGTCGGTCGCGATCTCGTCACCACGCACGGACACGCAGCAGTGAACCCGGACCGGCTCCCCCATCCCGTCGACGAAGCAGGTCCGTTCGTAGTCGCCGTCCGGTATCGCCGCGATCGCCTCGCGCATGGCCCGCTCCGAACGGCTCAAGATCTCCTGCCCGATCTCCTGCAGGTCAGGCAGTCCCATGTCGTCCAGGTACGCCAGCAGGCGATCGGCTCCAACCTGGTTGCCGGCGACCTGCGCGTGCAGGTCGCCCAGCACCTCCTCCGGCGTCCGCACGTTGGCGGCGAGGAGTTGGAACAGCGGCCGGTTCGGCTCGCCGCGATCGTAGAGCTTCATGATCGGGATCGCGAAGCCCTCCTCATACACCTCGGTCGCGTCGGCAGACAGCCCGCGTCCGCCGATGTCGATGGCGTGACAGGTGTTGCCGAAGAAGCCGATCAGCTTGCTGTCGCGAAATACCGGAGTGACGACTGATATGTCGTTGAGCTGCCCGGACGTCATCCAGGGGTCGTTGGTGATCAGCACGTCGCCCGGCCTCAGCGTCTGCGGAGGGTGCGCGGCCACGAAGTGCTTCATGCCGGTCGCGAGGGAGTTGATGTGGCCGGGAGTGCCCGTCACGGCCTGGGCGAGCATCGTGCCTCGGGCGTCGAAGACCGCCGCCGACAGGTCACCCACCTCGCGCACGATCGGCGTGAACGACGTCCGCATCAGTGCCGCCGCCTGCTCGTTGGTGACCTGGATCAGCCGGGTCCAGAGGATCTCCAGGGTGACCGGGTCGATGCCTCTCACGCCGGCATCTCCACGTGCATATTGCCGTGGTCGTCCACCACGCCACGGCCGCCGACACCGATGACTGCCGAGGACTCACGCTCCTCCACCACCGCGGGGCCGCGCACGACGTCCCCAGGCGCAAGCCGGTAGCGGTTCCAGACCTGACCCTCGACGAAGGAGCGCGCCTCCTCTGACCAGATCAGGCGGCGGCCTTTTCGGGCGGGGCCACCGCCCGCAACGCCTGGGCCGACCCGGACGATCGGGCGCGGGCCGGCCACCCGGACCCGCCAGGTGAGCAGCTCCGGTTCGACGCCTGGTGGCTGCCGCCCGTACAGCCTCGTGTACGCCGCCTCGAACGCGTCTCGCACCAGGCCTGCAGGACGCCGGCTCAGCTGCGGACCAAGCGGCACCGTGATCCCCTCCCCCTGGCCGCGGTAGCGCACGTCGGCGGACAGCTCGATGCTCACATCGACGCCACGGATCCCCGCCAGTCCGAGCTGTCTGACCCCAAGGCTTCGCATCTCGGCGATCGCCGTACGCACGTCCGCCCACCCCACGCCGCTCAACAGCGAAGGCAGACTGCGCGCAAAGTCGAAGGCCGGCGGCGCGGTCAGCATCCCGAATGCCGAGGCCAGGCCGGCCGACGGCGGCAAGACCAGCCGCCGGATGCCCAGCCGGCGGGCGACCCCCCAGGCGTGGACCGGACCCGCCCCGCCGGTGGCGACGAACGCAAAGCGGCGGACGTCGCGCCCTCGCTCGATGGAGTGCATTCGGGCCGCTCCGGCCATGTTCTCGTTGACGACCTGGTGGACGCCGGCCGCCGCCTCGGCCAGGCCAAGGCCCAGCCGGGCCGCAATCCCGCCGACGGCAGCGTTGGCGGCCTCGACGTCCAGCGGCATCTCGCCACCGAGGAAGAAGGCCGGGTCCAGGTAGCCGAGCAGGAGGTCCGCGTCGGTCACCGTGGGCTCAGCGCCGCCGCGGCCGTAGCAGGCTGGGCCGGGCTCGGCCCCGGCGCTGTCGGGCCCGACCTTGGGCAGGCCGAAACGGTCCACCCGGGCGATGCTGCCTCCGCCGGCGCCGATCTCTATCAGGTCGATGACCGGTACCCGCAGAGGCAGCCCGCTCTCGGGCGCGAAGCGATACACGCGAGCGACCTCGTGCTCACGGGCGAGCAGCGGGTGTCCGCCCTCGACCAGGCAGGCCTTGGCGGTGGTTCCGCCCATGTCGAAGGCCAGCACGTCGCTCTCGCCGCCGGAGGCTCCGAAGAATGCCGCGCTGATCGCTCCTGCGGCCGGGCCGGACTCGCAGAGCCGGATGGGGAAGCGGCGGCCGGTCTGCACCGTGGTGAGACCCCCGGTCGACAACATCAGGTGAAGAGGGGCGGAGATGCCCGCCCCATGGAGGCGGGTCTCCAACGTCCCCAGGTAGCGGTCCATCACCGGCCGGACGTAGGCGTTCGCCACCGTGGTGCTGGTGCGGACGTACTCGCCGAGCTCCGGCACGACCTCGAAGGAAGCGGAGATCGGGACGCCGGGCAGCTCACCGGCCAGGATCTCGGCGGCTCGCCGCTCGTGGTCCGGGTGGCGATAGGAATGGAGGAAGCAGACGGCGAGGGCCTGGACGCCCTCGCGACGGGCGCGGCGCGCCAGCCGGCGCACGTCGGCGTCGTCGAGGGGCCGGTCCACGGTGCCGTCCGCGAGCACGCGCTCGTCCACCTCCCAGCGGCGGCGTCGGGGCACCAGCGGCTCCGGAAGCTCGAGAAACAGGTCGTAGATGTCGTACCGATGCTCCCGGCGGATCGCCAGGGCGTCGCGCACGCCCCGGGTCGTGACCAGCGCCGTCAGAGCCCCTTTGCGCTCCACCAGGCAGTTGGCGACCAGCGTGGTGCCGTGGACGACCTCGCCGATTTCCTCCGGACGCGCTTCGCCAAGCAGCCGTGCGACGCCCTCGGCGACGGCAACCGATGGGTCAGCCGGTGTCGTCAGGGTCTTGCCGACGGCGGCGATGCCACCGTTGACGAGCAGAACGAGGTCCGTGAAGGTGCCGCCGATGTCCACGCCGATGCGCGCTTGGCTTCCTCCGGGGTCCCCACGAAGCCTGCTTCGTGGGGTGGTTTGAGCGCGCCGCGCCGTCAAGCGCCTTCCACCAGCCGCCTGAGGTCGTGAAGGTCGTACGTGAGCTGACCCGCCCGCAGCTGCTTCCGTACCTCGGACTCACGTGCGGCGCGCGCCTGGGAAGCAGCCAGCACCTCGTCCAGTCGGGCGGCTGGCACAACCACTGCGCCGTCCGCATCCATGATCACCATGTCACCCTGCTCGATGCGCGCCCCACCCACGGTCACAGGCTCGCCCAGCGCGCCCACCGTCTTCTTGGCGGCGGCCGTGGCACGTACGAACCGGCTCCAGATCGGCAGGCCCAGACGCGCCAGATCTTCGGCGTCACGGACGGCAGCGTCGACCAGCAGGCCCGCGACCCCGCGCGTACAGGCCTGTTGGGCCAGCAGATCCCCGACCAACGAGACCGGTCGCGGCTCCGGCATCGTGAGCACGAGCACCTCGCCGCGACTGGCCTGGCCCATCACCGCATGCACCATCAGGTTGTCGTCCTGGCCGCAGCTGACCGTGCGCGCCGGGCCCGCCGCGCGGGTGCCGGGCACGAGCTGGATGAGCGGCACATCGATCAGGCCCTGCTGCCCGGCCGCCTCGTAGACCGTTGACACGCCGAGTTCGCGAAACGCGGTCGCGATACCGTCGATCTGGCCGCTTGGCATGTGCCACCTCCTCGTCTTTGCAGCAGGAATTTGGAGCCCTATGATCGCAAGATGCCATACGCGGCGACCGACGACGGGGCCCGGCTCTACTACGAAGAGACCGGCGCCCACCCCACGAAATCTTCGGACTTCGTGGGGACCCCGGGTGTGGGAGCGCCGATCCTCCTGATTCACGAGTTCGCGGGCGACTGTCGAAGCTGGGAGCCACAGGTTCGCCGGTTCAGCCGCACTCACCGCTGCATCACCTACAACGCGCGCGGGTATCCGCCTTCCGACGTGCCCACCGAGCCGGAGCGGTACTCGCAGCAGCGAGCGGTGGCCGACGCGCTCGCCGTGCTGGACCACCTGGGCATCGAGCGCGCCCACGTGGTGGGCCTCTCCATGGGCGGCTTCTGCGCGCTCCACTTCGGCCTCAGCCACCCGGCGCGGGCGCTCTCACTGGTGGTTGCAGGCTGCGGCTACGGCGCACACCCCGACGACAGGGCGTCCTTTGAGGCCGAATCCGCCGAGAACGCCCGCTCCTTCGAGACGGAGGGTTCGGCCGTGACAGCGCAGCGGTACATGCTGGGCCCGGGCAGGCTGCCGTTCCGAGACAAGGACCCGCGCGGCTGGGCCGAGTCCACCGCCTGGCTGAGCGAGCATTCGGCGGTCGGCTCAGCTCTGACGCTGCGAGGCGTCCAGATGCGGAGGCCGTCGCTCTACGACCTGACGGAGGAGCTGCATTCCCTGGAGGTGCCCACGCTCCTCGTCACCGGCGACACCGACCAGCCCTGCCTTGAACCCAACCTGATGATGAAACGGACGATCCCCTCGGCGGCGCTGGCCGTCCTGCCCCGGACCGGCCACGCCTGCAACCTGGAGGAGCCGGCCCTATTCAACCAGGTGGTGCAGGACTTCATATGCAGCGCAGGTCACGGGTTCTACATTTCGCATCCTTGAGCAGACCCTGAAGCAGCAGAAACGTAGAAGTCGTGTGCGCTCAGACGGCTGCTGCGCGGGGCTGGGCGGCGGTGGCCGCCACCACGTCGCCCACGACCAGCGTCGCCGGCGCCGCCACCTCGGCCGCTGAGCAGAGTGCTGAGATCGTGGCCAGGTCGCCGCGGACCACCTGCTGGCGCTTCGTTCCCGCCCCCGCGACCACGGCCGCCGGCCTTGCGCCGCCAAGCACCTCCGCCAGCCGGCGGGCGGTGTCGGCCAGGCCCTCCAGCGCCATCAGCACTACCAGGGTGTCGACCTCGGCGGCGAGCCGGCCCAGGTCAGCCTTCGCTGAACCCGCCCCCTGCGCGGTCACGAACGCCACTGAGCTGGCCACGCCACGCATGGTCAGCGGTATCCCCGCGAGCGCGGGCGCGGCGGTCGCTGAGCTGACGCCCGGGATCACGCGAACTTCCACACCGGCCTCGGCCAGGAACGCCGCCTCCTCGCCGCCCCGAGCGAAGACGAACGGGTCGCCACCTTTGAGGCGCACCACCTCTTCGCCCGCGCGGGCTGCCTCCAGCAGAAGCGCATTGATGCGCTCCTGGGCCACGCGCCGGCCCCCTGCGCGCTTGCCCACGTCGACCACGCGCGCGCCCTGGCGCACGAGCCTCAGCACCTCCGGCTCGACCAGCGCATCGTGCAAGACCACGTCGGCGTGCGCCAGCGCGTCCCGGGCCGCCAGCGTCAGCAGGTCGGCCCCGCCCGGCCCCGCCCCGACCAGCCAGACTCGCCCCCGGTGCGGCGCGCGCATGATCTCCTCGGCCAGGGCCAACGCCTGCTCCTCCTCACCTTCGCGCAGCAGGCGGCGGACGTCGGATCGGAGCAGCCGGGCGTAGACGGCCTCTTGCCGCTTCATGGGCGCCCTCTTCTCGCGGAGCAGCCGCCGCAGCTCACCCACCAGGCGGACGAAGGGCTCCCACTCTTCGCCCAGGTCCTGCTCCAGGCGGCGCCGAAGCGCCGAGGCCAAGAAGGGGCTCTCGCCAGAGGTCGAGACGGCCACTTGGAGAGGCCCTCTGTGGACGATCGCGGGGGCGATCCAGTCACAGAACTGCGCGCGGTCCACCACGTTGAGCAGGACCCGGCGGTCTTCGGCTTCACGCCGGCTGGCGGCGTTGATGTCGTCTCGGCCGCTGGCGTCGATCGTCAGCCAGGCGCCCTCCAGGTCCCCGGGGAGATAGTCGCGCTCGACCACGGCGACCCGGCCCTCGACGGCGGCGACCCGGATCTCGGCTTCAGCCTGGGCCGCGATCACGGTCACTCGGGCGCCCGCTCGCAGCAGGCCGTGCATCTTCTCTACCGCCAGCGGGCCGCCTCCCAGCACGACGCAGGGGCGGTCCTCCAGCGCCAGCGAGACGGGGTAGTAGCGAGTCACGCGGCGCCCTCCATCTCAGCGGCGGCTCGCAGCACCTCTGCGACCTCCGGCCGCGTGAACTCCTCCGGCAGCGGCTCACCGGCAGCCAGCAGCTCGCGCACCCTGGTGCCGCTGAGCGTAGCGTGGTGTTCTGGTCCATGGGGGCAGGTGCGGGTCGAGGCCATGTTCTTGCAGGCCCCGCACCAGAAGGCGTGCTCGAACTTCAGGATCTCGATCCCGAGCTCCTCAGTGCTGTACTCGTCGAAGATGCGGTGGGCGGCGTAGGTGTCGTAGTAGCTTCCCACCCCGGCATGGTCGCGGCCCACGATGAAATGGGTGCAGCCGTAATTGCGGCGCACGACTGCGTGGAAGATCGCCTCTCGGGGGCCGGCGTAGCGCATCCAGGCCGGGTTGGTGGCCAGCAGCGTGCGTTCGGCCGGGTAGTACGCGCTGAGGAGCTCCTGGTAACAGCGCATGCGAGTATCGGCCGGTATGTCGTCGCTCTTCGTCTCGCCGATCAGCGGGTGCAGGAGCAGGCCGTCGACCGTCTCCAGCGCCACCTTCTGCAGGTACTCGTGCGCCCGGTGGACCGGATTCCGGGTCTGAAAACCGACCATCGTCCGCCAGCCGCGTGCCGCCTTGGCCTCCCGGACCTGCCGGGGCGTCAGGTCATAGGGTCCAAGCACACCGGCCGGCGGCGCGAAGGCGGTCACCTGGCCAGCAAGCGCGTGGGTGCCGCTGCGGTGCAGCGCTGCGACGCCTGGGTGCCCATAATCCTCGGTCCCGTACACAAGACGCGCCTCCCGTTCGGCTGTGGCCGCGAACGCGTCCTCCAGGTGCAGGATTCCGATCGGCCGGTCGGCCTGGAAAAGTGCGATACGGTCCCAGCGCCTGAGGGCTGCCGCCTCTGCCTCGTCAACCCGTAGGACGACCGGTAAGCCCAGCGGCGCCCCGCACTCCAGCCGGCCGGTCGCCACCACGGAGCGATAGCCCCGCTCGCCCAGGAAGCCGGTCAGCGGCGCCAGGGCACCCGAGCCGATCATGAACACGTCGGCGGCCGCGCGCGCGTCAACGCCGAGTCGTGGCAGTCGGGCCGCCGCCTCCAGCGCAGCCTCCAGCTCCGAACCGTCGACAAGCGCATCGTGAAAGGGCGTGGCCAACAGCCCGCGCTCTTCCAGGTGATGCAGTATCGCGGCGACCGACTCGGCCGCCGTCCGCCGCTCTGTGTCGGCGACTACCTCCGGGCGCAGCGGCTCCTCGTACGGGTCGGTGACGCCGGTGAAGTTGGCGATCTCCCCAGTCAGCGCCTTCCGATACAAGCCCTTCACGTCACGCCGGACAAGCTCGTCCAGCGAGCACCGGACGTAGACCTCGACGAAGTTCGGGGTCTGAGCTCGCAGCTCGTCGCGGACCTCTCGGTATGGGGAGATCGCGGCGGTGATGGCGACCGCGCCATTGCGGGCCAGCAGCCGGGCCACGTAGCCGATCCGCCGGACGTTGGTGTCGCGATCTTCTTTTGAGAAGCCGAGTCCCTTCGAGAGGTGCGTCCGCACTTCGTCCCCATCCAGAACTTCCGCGCTGCGGCTCCGCGCGGCCAGCTCGGCCTGCAAGAGTGTGGCGATTGTGGACTTGCCCGCCCCGGAGAGGCCGGTCAGCCAGACCACGAAGCCGTCTGAGTCGTGGCTCATCTCCGTCCCCCCTCGATGGTCCAATGGAGGCCGCATTCCTTGACCGTCGATCCCTCCCACCACCAACGGCCTGCTCGCCCGTCCTCGTCCGGGCCCACCGCGCGCGTGCACGGCGCGCAGCCGATGGATCGGTAACCCTGGTCATAGAGGCTGTGGTATTCGAGGCCGTGGTCGCGGACGTACGTCCACACCTGGTCGCGAGACCACCCAGCCAGTGGAGCCACCTTCGTGATGCCACCGTGCGCGTCATCGGTCTGGACGACCGGCGTCCACCGCCGAGTCTCAGACTGATCGCGGCGCAGCCCGGTCACCCAGGCATCGAAGCCGGCCAGCGCGCGTTTGAGGGGGCGCACCTTGCGCACGTCGCAACAGCGGTGTCGCAGCTCGACCGAGCGCCTGAAGAGGTCCGGGCCCTCGGCCGCCACCATCTGGGCCAACTCCCGTGAGTCGGGAGCCTGAACGTGCAGCCGGATCGGGTAGCGCTCGCGGATGCGGTCGATGACATCGAACGTCTCCTCGGGCAGCCGGCCGGTGTCGAGAGTCACCACCTCTGGCCGCTCCACGATCGCGGCCGCCATGTGGATCAGCACCGATGATTCGGCCTGGAAGCTCGCAACGATGGCGACACGACGGAAGGTGCGGTAGGTCCACTCCACGACGGCTTCGGGTGATTCGCCGTCGAGCGCGGTGGTGGCGTGGTCAAGACCGATCATGCGGTCGCCGCTTCCGCCCGGAATCGGTAGCGCAGCGTATCGATACCCGTCCGCTGGCACCAGTCACCGAAGCCTTCGCCCGATACGCGCTCGGCTGCGTACGCAGCCAGCGGGCCTTCCAGCAGCGCCGGGATCTCGGTGAGCGGCACGTTGCGCGCGAAGAGCGCGTTCAGGCGCGTACCCAGGAAGTCGCCGCCGAGGTGAACGTCGTACTTGCCCAACGTCGTCCCTACGAACCCGACGTCGCCGATGTAGGGCCGCGCACAGCCGTTGGGGCACCCGGTCATCCGGAAGCTGATCCGTTCGTCAGCCAGGCCGAGGGTGGCCACGACCTTCTCGAGCTGCCGGATCAGATCGGGCAGGACGCGCTCCGCTTCTGCGACGGCCAGACCGCAGGTTGGGATCGCGGGGCAGGCCATCGAGTTCCGAATGGTGTTTGAAACCTGCTCGGTCAATGGAACTCCGTGCTCCACCAACAGAGCCTGGATGGCCGGCTGCTCGGCCGGCTCGACGTCGGCCACGATCAGGTTCTGCTGGGCGGTCATCCAGAGGACCGGCTGGTGCTCCTCGACGAGCCTGCGGAGAGCTGACTTGAGGCGCACCGGGCCTTCATCCTGGATGCGCCCGTTCTCGACGAACAGGCCGTAGAACAGCCGCCCGTCTCCCTGCTCGTGCCAGCCCAGGTGGTCATCGAGAGGCTGCCAGCGCAGCGGCCGTGGGTCGGCCAGCTCGAAGTCGACTCGGGACTGGACCTGCTCCCGGAACCAGGGCAGGCCGCAGTCGGCGAGCAGGTACTTGAGGCGGGCGTGGCGCCGGTTGCTCCGGTCGCCGAAGTCGCGCTGGACGGCCACCACCGCGCGGGCAGTCTCGACAAGGTGCTCGGTGGCGACGAAGGCCAGCGGCTGCGCCACCGCCGGGTAGGTCTCGGGCTTGTTGTGCGTGCGGCCCAGGCCCCCACCGACGAGGACGTTGAAACCCGCGAGCCCTCCCTCGGGGCCGCTCAACGCAACCAGACCCAGATCGTCCGAGTAGACGTCCACGCAGTTGTCACCTTCGACGGCCAGAGCGACCTTGAACTTCCTGGGCAGATAGCGCGTCCCGTAGAGGTCGTCCGGCTCCGGCTGAGAGGTGTCGACCACCTCGCCGTCGACCCAGATCTCGTGATAGGCGTTGGTCGTCGGAGTCAGGCCGCTGACTAGAGCGGGCAGGCGCTCCCGCAGCTCGGTCCGGAGCCGGTCCTGCAGCGGGGCGGGGCAGCACATCACATTGCGGACCTGGTCGCCGCAGCCGCCCAGGCTCGTCATGAGGGCCTGGTTGATGGCTTGCACGCTGCTCTTCAGGTCGCCCTTGAGGACACCGTGGAGCTGGAAGTCCTGGCGCGTGGTGATGCGAATCGTGCCGTTGCCCCAGCGGTCGGCGATGTCGTCGTGCGCGATGTAGCCGTCCGGGCTGACCTTGCCGCCGGGGATGCGGGTTCTGATCATCAGCTGGTAGTGGCGGTCGAGGCCGCGCTTGCGCGCCTCCTTGCGCTTGTCGCGGTCGTCCTGCTGGTAGATCCCGTGGAACTTGAGGACATGGACGTTGGCCTCGTCGAACACCGGGGTGTCCTCCGCCAGGTCGTGTGCGATCGTGCCGCGCAGCGCGCGGCTGGCCTCTTTGACCAGCTCGACCTTCGACGGTTCGGCCCCACAGCCGCAGTTCAAGCACATGTCCTCGTCAACCTCCAGTAACAGCCGGCGAAAAGCGCACCTCGACAGCGGTCGAGGGCGGGTTGTGGGGGGCCACACGGGCCCCCGCCAGAGCGCGGCTAGTGCCGCGCGCTACCGGCTACAGACAGCCGCAGCTGGCGCAGCGCAGGAAGTCGATCACGCGGCGCCGAGTCAGCAGCAGACGTGGTCGGCGAACATGCATCGCGATAAAGAGTCTATCGGCTACGGGATGTCGGGTATTCCACGCCGGTCAAGTCCGCCGACTCCGGGCCGGCTCTCCAGATTGCGAGACGCTGGCACAGGGAGCCGCCGAGCAGCGCCGTGCCCCCGGCTGCCGCGGCCCACCGGCGGCCACCGAGAACCCCGAGCAAGCCCGCTCCCGCCAGCGTAAGCCCCTCGGCGACTCGCGCGTAGGCGGCCGCCGGGCCCTTGCGATACACGACCTCCTGGTCGCCTATCAGCCTTCTCATGGCACGGGCACAGGCCACCTCGGCAATTGCACCTCCCACGGCCAGCAAGCGGGCGGGGCGGGCATGCACCGCAGGGGTCAGCATGCAGGCCAGGCCGCCCGCGCTCGCGGCAGCACTGGACGCGAAGACGGCCGGCAGGAGGGTTCGCGCGCGCTCCCAGACGGGCACCGACGTCTGGCCGACCAGCACGGCCGTGTACGTCGCCAGCACGGGTCCGAGCAGCCCGGCCGCTGCCCCGGCGGCGCGTCCGATGGATCGGCCTCGACCCGTGATCTCGCTGAGAGCGGCGACGCCCGCGGCCCCGCCGAAGGCGGCCAGCGTCCAGGAGCCGATGCTCATCGGCGAGGTTGGCCGAAAGACTCTGAGCATGTTGGCGAACCGGGCCGGTCGGCCCAGGTCGGACACCAGCAGCGGTGGGCTGAGAGCGGCACCTGCCGCCGCTGCCAGCCGTGCATTGCGGGCCAGAGCTCGGTGGCCGGCCAGGTCGGCGGCGAGGCCCAGCACCGCCGAGGCGCCGGCCAGGCCGCCGACGAAGAAGTAGGTCGGGACTTCCCAGGTCCAGACGGGGCGCTTGAGCACCGGTCGTCCCGGATACTCCGAGACGTTGGCCCGCGGTCCGTCCGTTGGGGCTGTCATGCCTCCACCGCAACCTGGAGCGAGTCCGCCGTCGCGACGATGTGACGCCACGTCTGGTCCGGTAGGGGGATCGCCTCCTCTCTGGCCTGTCGAGAACGCGCCTCCGGGTCCCCGGGCGCCATGACGCGCTCGAAGCCTTGCGCTGGCGGCAGCCTGCGGACCTCTTCGGCGAAGCCGGCGGCGGCGGCGATAGCTTCCCCTGCAGGCCGGAACAGCCCGGGATCGATCGCCAGGAAGAAGGCGCCGGACCGGCCGAACGGGCCTTCATCGCGACCCTCGCCTGTCGTGGTGTCCCCACCGGTGAGAGCCTGACCGAGGACATGCGCGAAGAACGCCAGAGCGTAGCCCTTGTGGCCACCGAAGGGGAGCAGCGCGCCGCCGTCCAGGAGGGCGTCCGGGTCGGTGCTGGGCCGGCCGTCGCGGTCGATGACCGTGCCCTCGGGCAGCGGCCGGCCCTTGTCCTTGGCCACCATCACTTTCCCTCCCGCAATGGCCGTCGTGGCATAGTCGAGGAGGAGAGTGCCCGCAGCACCGGCCGGGAAGGCGAAGGACATCGGGTTGGTGCCGTAGATGCCGCGGCTCGCGCCATGTGGGACCGCGGCCCTGCTAGCGCTGAGGCCGCCCAGCCACATCATGCCCACCACCCCGCCAGCGGCCGCCCGCTCCATGTACGTGCCCAGCCTCCCGATGTGGTTGGCCCGGACCAGACCGGCCGCACCAAGTCCGTTGCGCCGCCCACGCTCGCAAGCGGCATCGACAGCGGCCGTGGCGGCCGGATGGCCGAAGCCCCACTCGCCGCTGACCAGGGCTGCAGCGGGCCGATCCTCCACGATCCGGGGCCGGGCGCCCGGGCGGATCGAGCCGTCCCGCACCTGCGCCACATACCAGGGGATGCGGATCACGCCGTGGGAGTCGTGGCCGGCCAGGTTGGAGTCCACCAGGTGGCCGGCGACGTGGTCGGCGATGTCGGTGGGCGTGCCGGCCGCCTCGAAGATGCGGCGGCCCAGGTCGCGAAGGTACGCAGGGTTGAACTCAGGCATCCCGGAAGCTACCGCAAATTCTAGAAATCGCCGCGAAAACCGCCTCCCCTCGGATCGTTGGCTGCACGTTTTATAGGAAACGTCTGGTTCACCGCCTTATCTGGGGGGCTTCGCCCCCCCGGCGCCTGAGCAGAGGCGCCGTCCCCACTTCGTGGGGCCCCTCCCAGGCCGCTTACTTGCGGCCCCCCACCACCGCGGCGACCACGCCCAGCACCAGCGCGCCCGCGGCCAGGGCCGCACCACCCCAGCCCTCGGTCAGGCGCCGCGTTGGTGTCGCCGGGTGAGATGGGAGGCCGTAGACCTCGGGCCGGTCGAGCAGCAGAAAGATCGAGCCGGTGCCGCCCACCCCCTCCCCACCGGCGTCATCGAGGCCGTAGAGCCGAGCATCGGTCACGCCCTCGGCCTGCAGCCGGTCCAGCCGGGCCCGCGCCTTCTGCTCCATCTCCACGACAGGGCCGAAACTGATCGACTGCGTGGGACAGGCCTTCGCACAGGCCGGCATCAGGTCGGCCTGCAGCCGGTCGTAGCAGAGGGTGCACTTGAATGCACGGCCGTCACGTTCGCGGCGATCGATCACGCCGAAGGGGCAGGCGGGGATGCAGTAGCCGCAACCGTTGCAGACGTCCGCCTGGATGACGACGGTGCCGAACTCGGTGCGGAAGATGGCGCCAGTCGGGCAGACTTCGAGGCAGGCAGCCTCGGCGCAATGCTTGCAGACGTCCGAATTCATCAACCACCGGAGGTCACCGTTGTGCTTCTGCTCGATGAACGCCACGTGTCGCCAGGTGTCGGCGCCGAGGCCGCCCGAATTGTCATAGGAGTTGGCGAGGAAGTTAAGGCCATCGTCCGGCAGGAGGTTCCATTCCTTGCAGGCGACCTCGCAGGCTTTGCAGCCGATGCAGATCGAGCTGTCGGTGAAGAAGCCTACGCGCGTCAAGAGCCTCTCCTTTCAGGACGAATGTCGCACGTCGCCACTAATGTCACCACGCATTCTCCTGCCACCGCCTGCCAGAATGCTCGTTGGAAGGACGACGATGGAGCAATCTGACGAAGTTCGGGTCCTTCTCGTCGAGGACGACACGGCCCTCGCTGAGATGTACCGTCTCAAGCTCGAGAAGGATGGGTACACCGTTCAGGTCGCCGGTGACGGCGAGCAGGCGCTGTCCGCGCTGGTGCAACAGCTGCCCGACCTCATCTTCCTCGACATCCGGCTGCCCAGGATGGACGGCTTGACGTTCCTCGAACGGCTGCGGGCTTCCGAGAATACGAAGAACGTCCCGGTCGTCATCGTCAGCAACTACAGCGAGCAGGAGCTGGTCTCCCGCGGACTGCAGCTGGGCGCGCTCGACTACCTCATCAAGAGCCAGACGACGCCTGGTCAACTCTCGCAGGGCATCAGTGGCTGGACACGGCCGTACGCCTTCGTCGGCGACCCCGAGGACGAAGACGGCGGTGCGCGGACCGACGTTGCCTCCGGCGGTTAGAGCAACGGCGGCAGCCCCTGCCCACGGGGCAGCCGCAGTCAGTCGGCGGCAGACCGGATCGCGGTCCACGCCTGCTCGACGTGGCGCTGCTCGGTCCGTGCGGCTCCAATCGACATCCGCAGGACCAGGCGGCCGTCGAGCTTCGTGTGGGTCAGGAACAGCGCGCCCGACCCGTTGACGCGGTTCAGGATTCGCTGGTTGATCTCGTCACTCTCGCGGTGTCGGAAGCACACCAGGTTCAGCGGCGCAGGCGCGGCGAGCTCGAAACGGTCATCAGCGCGCACCCAGTTGGCGAACTCCTGCGCGAGGCGGACGTGCTCGCGCACGTGATGGCGCAGCCCCTCGGCGCCGTAGTGGCGGATCGTCGCCCAGAGCTTGAGCGCCCTGAAGCGCCTTCCGAGGGGTATCTGCCAGTCGCGGTAGTCGATCACCGTCCCGGATTCGGTGGCGACGTTCCGGAGGTACTCGGGCAAGATCGCAAGCGCACCGATCAACGTCGAGCGGTCGGCCACGAAGAATGCCGAGCAGTCGAAATTCACGAACATCCACTTGTGAGGGTTGAAGCAGTAGCTGTCTGCGAGTTCAAGACCCTCGTTCACGAAGCGGAACTCGGGGCACACAGCCGCGGTGCCGCTCATCGCACCGTCGACGTGCAGCCAGACGCCGTGCCGCCGGCAGACCTCGCCGATTGCGCGCACGGGGTCGATCGCGTTGGAGGACGTCGTGCCCACGGTGGCGGCAACCATGCAGGGCACGGTGCCGCCGGCGACATCGCCCTCGATGTGGCTGGCCAGGTCGTCAGGTCGCATCCCGCCGGCCTCGTCGACGTGGACTGACCGCAGCGCCTCGCTGCCCAGGCCCGCTATGCGGACGGCCTTCTCGATGGAGGAATGCGTCTGCGAGGTCACGTACACAGCGAGACGGCCGTCGACGCCGGTCTCGTTGCTCCTGCCGCTGGTCGCTCGCTCCCGGGCCGCCACCAGGGCGCAGAGGGCGGCGCTGGATGCCGAGTCCTCGATGACCCCGCCTCCCGCGCCTATCGACCGGAACCGGTCGGGCAGTCCGCAGAGGTCCACCAGCCAGTCCACGACGTGGGTCTCCAGCTCCGTGCATGCGGGGCTGGTGGACCAGAGCATGCCCTGGACTCCAAGGCCCGCCGAGAGCAGTTCGGCCAGGATCGAAGGGCCCGAGGCGTTGGCAGGGAAATAGGCGAAAAAGTTGGGGGATTGCCAGTGCGTTATCCCCGGCAGGATGACCTCGTCGAGGTCCTCCAGGACTGCGCCGAACGGCTCGCCCTGCTCAGGTGGATGCGGCGAAAGCGCCGCCCTGACCTCGCCAGGCGCGACCTGCGCCAGCACCGGAAGGTCTTCCACCCGCTCCATGTAGGCGGCGACCCACTCGACCGCCTCGCGGCCCCAGCGCCGAAACTCGTCCGGTGTCATGTGGTAGCTGCTGTGCACGTCGGCCATGGTGGCACGGTCGGTGGCGGCCAGACGACGGTCTGGGCCTTAGGCGGGGCAGGCGATGGGCAGACCAAAGAGACCGGCCGCGGCAGCCATCCGCTCGTCGTAGGTGACCACAACGCCAAGGTCAGGTCCCAGCGACATCGCCGCCGCGATGTGGATTGCGTCGAGTGAACGCATGAATGACGGCCCCAGAAGTCCGGCCTGGCGGAACATCGTGCGATCTACTTCGATCATGGGCATCCGGAGGAGCAGACGCTGGGCTTGATGGACCCTCGCCGCCGGCTGTCGGTGTGCGGCCCTGAGGGCCTCGGTCGAGAGCAGCGCGGCCGAGACTCGCAGCGGCCACCCGCGAAGGTAACTGTGCAGCGCCTCCGACTCGGGCTCCGGCCAGCAGAGCTTGACGAACGCCGACGTGTCGAGGTAGGCGTATCTATCGCTCATCGGCACGGAGGTCGGCCAGGATTTCGGACCCCAGCCTCTCGCCCGCCTCCAGAGGAGGAGGTGGCCAGAGGTCGAGGAGGTCGCCTTCTTCGTCGGGCGGGATCAGCCGGCCCTCACCGGCCATTTGCTGCGGATGCGACGGCGAGGCCTTGATGATCCTCGCGATCGGACGGCCATGGTCGGTCACCTCCACCGTCTCGCCCTGCTGGACCTGACGCAGCGCCCGGCTCAGGCCGTCCTTCAGCTCGCGCACCCCCATCCTGATCACGGCCTGATTGTAGCCTCAAATGAGGGTACATGGAGGCGGATAAAGCATCGGCGAGCTGCCCAGCAGAACAGAGGTCTTGGCCGCTGTTGCCCTCAGCGCCCGGCGTCGGTCGCATCGGCTGACGCCTGCGGCGTGGCGCCTGCAGCCTGGTCGGACAGGTCCCGGATGGCATCGATGATGGTCGGCCAGAGTTCGCATGGCAGGTCGTGCCTCATTCCCGGAAAGGTCAACAGCAGCGCGCCCGGTATCGCAGCCGCTGTTGCGCGTCCACCATCGATGCGAATGAGCGGGTCGTCCTCACCGTGGATCACGAGGGCGAGCGACCGATGGCCCTGGCGATAGCACGGATCGACTGATCGCTCTCGACACCAGCGGAGATCTCTTCCCGCTCTGAGAACGACAACTGGCGGCTGCTGGGTTCGGTGTGTAGGTGTGAAGGAGCCACCCCACCAGCCTGATGGAACCAGCTATAGCCACTGCGCGCAGCCAAGCCAACGGCCAGCGCCGCCTCCTCTTTCGTAAGACCGGCGAGGACGAACAACCAGAACTGCCGTCGAACAGCACGTCGGGGCGGGAGATTCATGCAACACTCCTATGAACTCAGGGTGTTGCGTCGACCCCCTGAACCCGCGGCTGGCGATTGACCCTTTTGCCGGAAATGTGCGGATCCCGAGGCCCGGAATGGGCGTTAGATGATCAGCGCCGAGTCACCGAACTCGTGCCAGAGGTACCCCCGCTCGACCGCCTCGGCGTACGCACGACGGAGCAGGGATTCCCCCACGAACCCGCGCAGAAGGCCGAAATGGCTGGCCTGCGGTTCATGCAGACCTGTCAGCAGCGCATCCACCGCCCGGGGCGGCCGGTCCGGCCCGATCGCGAGCCGGGTCCAGCCCTGCGCCGGCAGCACGCGACCTTCCCAGCTCGCCGCGGTCTCTAGCGCGCGCACGACCGTCGTGCCGACTGCGACCACCCGCCGGGCGCCGCTGACCGCGCAGGCCGTCTCCCGGCTGACCTCGAACCACTCCTCGAACAGGTGGTGCTCGGCGTCGAAGTCGTCATCCTGGAACGAGCTGAGGCCGGTGTGCAGCACCACCTCGGCCAGGCCGACCCCCAGCCGGCGCAGCCGCGCCAGCAGCTCCCAGGTCAGCGGCCGACCGGCCGACGGCGCCTCTGCCGAGCCTGGCCGCGAGGCGTAGACGGTCTGGTACGCATCAAGCGGCAGAGGCTCAGGCACGTACGAGTAGCGGATCGGCTCTCCGTGCCGGAGGATCGCGTCCAGGTCATCACCGGAATCGATGCGGAGTTGCCACAGCAGGGGGATGTCCCACCGGCGGCCGACCACCCGGACGGCAACCTCGCCCATCCGGAGCGTCTCGCCTTCGGTGAGGGGGACGTTTTCGAACGGCGGACCAGGCTCGACGGCCAGGGCATCCCACGAACCAGCTCTCCGCACGCAGGGCCGGAGCTGGACGAGCTGGCCGGAGGCGCGGACAGCTCGGACTGCAGCCGGCAGGACGCGGCTGCTGTTGACGACCAGCATGTCGCCGGCGCCAAGGAAGTCGCCCAGCCGGTCGAACCGCGAATGGCGCACCGCCTCGGCCTGGCGGTCGACGACCAGCAAGCGCACCTGATCGCGACGGACGCCACGCCGCTCGGACGGTCGCGACGCACGAAGGGCCGCGGGCAGCGGCGGGAAGTCGGTCCCGACCGCCATCATCGAGCCGCCTCCTCCAGCAGATCCTTGGCCTCGACCCGTGCGGCGGGCGCGCCGCCGAGTGCGAGCCGCACGAACGCCGGCGCCACGTCCTCGGGTCGCGCGAGCGCAGTTGGGTCGTCCTCGGGCAGCGCGGCCCGGTGCATCTCGGTGTCCATGTCACCGGGATCGACGCTGACGACTGTCACGCCGGACTCGGCGAGCTCTGCCGACCAGACCCGGCTCACGGCATCCAGGCCCGCTTTGGCGGCTGAGTAGCCGCCCCACCCGGGATAGCCGTTGACTGCCGCGTCGGAGCTCAAGTTGATCACGGCACCGGATCCTCGCAGCAGCATGCCGCCGATCACGGAGCGGGCCAGCAGGAACGGAGCGATCAGATTGACGCGAACGACCTCTTCGAACGCCTCAGGATCGGTGTCGGCCAGCAGTGGCAGAGGCGTCGGACCCAGCGTCGAGGCGTTGTTGACCAGCACGTCGATCCGTCCGAAACGGGCGAGCGTGTGTGAGATCAACCGCTCGCGGTCGGCCGGGTCAGCGACGTCGGCCGTCACAGCCAGCACGTCGGCGCCCAGCCCCCGGCATTCGGCTGCCATGGCTTCGAGTGGGACCTCGCCGCGCGCACAGAGGGCCAGTGCGGCGCCGTCGCGGGCGAAGGCCAGGCCGATCGCCCGGCCCAGTCCCTTGGAGGCGCCGGTGACGAGGGCGATCTTGCCCTGTAGTTGGTTCATGCTCATATGGTTCGGCCGGGGACGCGACTTCCGCATCGGGCTCCAGACCGGCCCGAGACTCGGTCTTTCGGCCGATCCAGGGTCAGGGCCGGCTGCGACCGAGCTCTAGTGGACGAGCCCCTGCCGGATGGCGAGGACAGCCGCCGACGTTCGGTCCGGAACACCCAGCTTCTGGAGGACGCTGCTGACGTGCGTCTTGACGGTCTTCTCGGTTATCCGCAGGCGACGTGCGATCTGCTTGTTGGCGAACCCCTCCACCACCAGCTGAAGCACTTCTCGCTCACGGGGTGTCAGCGCCTCCACCTCCGGGCCGGCGGGCTCGGCCACGCGGCGCATGAGCCGTGCGGCGACATCGGGGTGTAGGGCCGGGCGGCCCCTGTGCACGTCGCGAATGGCCGCGGCGAGCTGGTCTGGCTCGACGTCCTTGAGCAAGTAGCCGGCGGCGCCCGCTTGCATCGCGGCGAAAACTTTCTCATCGTCTGTGAAGCTGCTCAGGACGAGCACTCGAGTTCCAGGCGCGGCCGTCGCCAGGCCGCGGATGGCCTCGACTCCGTCACCCTCGGGCATCAGGAGGTCCATCAGTACGACGTCCGGGCGAGCCGCCGCGGCCGCCTCCACCGCGGCGGCCCCGCCGGCGGCCTCACTGACCACCTCGATGTCCGGCTGCAACTGCAGGAAGGCCCGCAGCCCTTCCCGGACCACCGCATGGTCGTCGACCAGCATGACGCGGACCGCCCCCACCGAATCAGTCACCGGTGGGACACCGCACACCCAACCGAACCCGGACCTCGGTGCCCTGTCCAGGCGCCGAGTCGACGTCCAGCTTGGCCTTGATCGACGCCGCGCGTTCCCGCATGGTGCTCAACCCCATCGTGCGCCGCGTCCGGGACAGGGCATGCACGTCGAAACCTGACCCCCAGTCACGAATGCTGAGCCGCGCCTCGGCGGGGTCCTGCTCGAGCACGACCCTGATGCGGGTGGTCCCAGCGTGACGCAGCGCGTTATGCAGCGCCTCCTGGGCGATCCGCAGCAGTGCAAGCTCCTCTCTCGGCGACAAGCAGAGCACGCCTCGGACCCGAACCTCGATGGCAGCGCCATGCGCTCGGCGCAGCGCCTCGACGTGGTCACGAAGCACCGTCTCCAGCCCATCTCGCTCGAGGCTCTTCGGGCGCAGGGCATACACCAGCGCCCGCATCTCTTTGAGCGCGGTCCCCGCCGCTTCCTCGAGGCGCCGCAGCGCCGCAGCCGAATCTGCGTCGCTTGCCTGAATGGCAGCCGCCCGCGCCTCGTACACCATGCTGAAGAGGCGCTGTGACACAGAGTCGTGGAGCTCACGGGCGACACGAGCGCGCTCCTCGACAGTAGCCAGCGCCTGGGCCTGCCGATAGAGCTGCGCGTTCGCGATCGCCACCCCCGCGTACGCCGCCAACGTTTCGACCGCCCGTTGATCGGCCGCCGTAAATCGACCCGCCCGGCTGCCGGACAGGAAGAGGTTGCCAAGCACCTCCCCTCGATGCTTGATTGGCACGCCGAGGAAGTCCTTCATCAGCGGGTGATGCTGGGGGTAGTAGCCAAACCGAGGGTGGCGGGTTATGTCGGGCAAACGTATCGGACCGCTGTTGAGCAGCTCGCCCAGCACCCCATGGACCCTTGGCAGGTCGCCGATCAACGCCGCTCGCTTCTCGGGAATGCCCACCGTCAAGAAGCGCGCGAAGCCACCCCGACCGTCCGGCACGCCCAGCGCACCGTAGCGGGCTTCGACAGCCGCACGAGCCATACGCAGGATGCGCTGGAGGACGCGGTCGAGATCCAGGTCCTCGGCGATCACGAGCAGGTCGAGGGTGGATCGGTGCACGGCGGGATGTTACGGCGCCCCGGGGCCGGAAGCCCTAAGGTGCCAGGAGTGGACATGCTTGCTCGCTCAGCTCGAGTTGAAGACGCGCCCGCGATTACGGCCATCTACAACCAGGGCATCGAGGATCGGATGGCGACATTCGAGACGCAGCACAGGACCACGGTCGAAGTCGCGGCGCTGCTGGTCGACCGCCTGCCGACCTACTCGGCGGTTGTCGTCGAGTCGGGAAGTCGACTGGTCGGCTTCGCCTGGACGGCGCCTTATTCCTCACGTCAGTGCTACGCGGGGATCGGCGAGTTCTCCGTCTACGTGGATCGCGACGCCCGAGGCATGGGGGTTGGTCGGGTTGCTCTGGTCAGGCTGATCGCCGAGTGCGAGCGGCGAGGGTTCTGGAAGCTCACCTCGCGCGTCTTTCCAGACAACCGGGCAAGTCTCCGCCTCTGCCGTGCGCTCGGCTTCCGGGAAGTCGGCATCCACGAGCGCCACGCCAGGCTGGACGGGGTCTGGAAGGACGTCGTCGTCGTCGAGCGGCTGCTGGGCGCGGCGGCTGGCCCTGGGCCGGCGGACATGTCCGGGGATTGATTGGCCGGGGGCGGCCCCCCGGAGTTCCGTCTTCCGCCCCGTGGCCGGGCAGAACCTTATCGAAGCCCCGTGTCCTTGTCAAACACTGACTCGGGGTCCAGGCGCTCGTCCACTTCGAGGAGGGTTCTCAGCAGCACGCGCCCGCCGTCGATGCACTGCTCCGGCTCCGTGAATTCGTCGGGCGAGTGGCTGACGCCACCACTACTGGGAACGAACACCATGGCGGAGGGGATGAACTCACCGATGATCATCGCGTCGTGGCCGGCGCCACTGGCCATCCGCCGGTGGGCAAGTCCAAGATCGTCGCAGGCGGCTTCGATTGCCGCGACGAGGCTCGGGTCAGAACGCGTGGCTCCTTTGGCTGAGAAGCGCTCGAGCTGCCCGCCAAGACGGTCCGCCAGAGCCTTCACCTCCTCCTCTGCCCGGTCCACGGCGGTCTCGTCGAGGCCGCGCATCTCCGCGTCGAGCTCGACCCTCCCGGGAATGACGTTGGACGCGCCGGGCTCGACGCGAACCGCGCCGACCGTGCCCACGATCTCTGTCGCCAGGGCGATGTCCCTGACGCCGAGGACGAACGGCGCGGCCATCACCAGCGCGTCGTTGCGCTCGGCCATCGGCGTCGTACCGGCGTGGTTGGCCTGGCCGGCGAAGGTCGCCACATAGCGGCGGAGGGCGACGATCCCCTCCACCACGCCAATCGGGATGCCTTCCGTCTCGAGCTTGCTCCCCTGTTCAATGTGCAACTCCAGATAGGCGGCGAGGCAGCGCTTGGGCCGGACCGCCCGGCCCAGGCTCAGCGGGTCCAGGCCCGCATCGCGGACGTGGGCCGCGGCGTCGCGGCCGTCCCAGGCCCGGCTCGCCAGCGCGCCACGCTGCAACCTGCCGGTCATCGCGAGGCTGCCCAGCGTGCCGGCGCCCAACGTCGCCTCCTCGGCCGCGAAGTCGATCACCTCGACCGGGTGTCGCAGCTGAAGGCCGGACGTATGCAGGGCTCTCACACAGGCGAGCGCTGCCACGACTCCCAACGCCCCGTCGTACCGGCCGCCGTGGGGCACGGTGTCGGTGTGTGAGCCAAGCGCGATTGGCTTCAGGACGGGCTCCCTTCCCGGATAGCGGCCAATCACGTTGAGCGCCTCGTCGCGCCGCACCTGCATCCCCAGGTCGGTCATTCGGTCGATCACCCAGGCTCGAGCCTCCACGTCGGCCAACGAGTAAGCGACCCGGCTAACGCCTCCCCGTGGATCGGCGCCGATGGCGGCAAGGTGGTCGAGATCGGCCAGCAGGCGCTCGCCGTCCAGCCCCAGGCGCGTTACCGTTCGTTGCGAGTCAAGTGCCATCTCGGGCAACCTGCCTGAACTGGAGATATCTGTCAAGGAGGCGGGCATGCAGCCACTGAGCGGTGTGTACAACATCCTGACCACGCCCTTCCTGCCGGACGGCGCCCTGGACACGGTCAGCTTGCGGCGGCTCACGGAGGCAGTGGTCGCGACCGGCGTCGACGGCATCACCGTGCTGGGCGTCGCGGGCGAGGCCCAGAAGCTGAGCACCGCGGAGCGTGATCATGTCGTCAGCACGGTGCTGGAGGTCGTTGACGGCCACACCGCCGTCTTCGTCGGCGCCTCACAAGAGGCCACCGACACGACTGTTGCGACGGCCGCCGGGGCCGAGCGTGCGGGCGCAGCCGGCGTCATGATCGCACCGCCGACATTCCTGCAGCCTGGCCCAGCGCTCACCGAACACTTCAAGCGAATCGGCGAAGCGATCTCGATACCGATCATTCTTCAGGACTACCCGCCCGTCAACGGCGTGATCATGTCGCCCCAGGCGATGGCCGAGCTGGTCACTGCTGTGCCCGCGATCACGACGATCAAGCTGGAGGGCACGCCAACACCACAGCGGACCGCGCAGACGCTTGCACTGACCGGTGATCGGGTCACCGTGCTGGGAGGTCTGGGCGGCATGTACCTGCTCGACGAGCTCCGGCGAGGCGCCAGCGGCACCATGACAGGGTTCGCCTACCCCGAGGTGCTTCTGGAAGTCTGGCTCGCGTGGCGCGCCGGCGACCGGCGGGCAGCGGCCGACACCTACGCCCGCTTCCTGCCGCTCTTGGTGCTCGAGGGCCAGCCCGGCGTCGGATTGGCGATCAGAAAGGAGATCCTACGCCGGCGCGGCCTGATCGACCATTCGGTCGTCCGTCACCCCGGGTCGCAGATCGACAAGGGCCTCCTCGAGGACCTGGAGGAGACGCTGTTGATGCTGGACGTTCGGCAGCGGTTCGACTCGCAAAGCCCGGCTGGGCGGCTGCTGTGACGTGGCCGACTCCTCGTACATCCGTTCGCAACATCTGGGACATCTGGGGGATGTGACCCCTTCATAGATGCGCTAATCTGGGCGCCTGTGCCCAAAGGGGGAAAGGACTAAGGGCACCACAGCACCACCCATGCCTGAGCTCATGCGTCGCGTCCGCGACACGCTGCAGACGAGGTTGGGAGGACCGACTACCACCGACATTGTCGGCGCTCCCGGTTCGATTCAACTGCGAAACGTCACCGCGGGTTACGGAGGCGCACCCGTACTAAGCGCGTTTGACCTCCACATCAACCCTGGCGAGTTCGTCTACGTGGTCGGACCATCGGGTTCGGGCAAGACGACCCTGCTCAAGGTCCTCTTCGGCGTGGTACGGCCCGAAACGGGATGGGTGCTGGTCGACGGCATCGCCGTGCACCGTCTGCAGGGCTGGCAGACGGACACCATTCGACGGCGGGTCGGCTGCGTCTTCCAGGCCTACGAACTGCTGCCGCACCTGACCTCGCTCGAGAACGTGCTGCTTCCCCTCCAGCTTGCCCACGCGCGGATGCGCAACGCCCGAGCTTGCGCCATCGAAGCGCTCGAGCTGGTAGGCCTCGCGGACAAGCTGCACGAGTTTCCTGGCACGCTGTCGGGCGGTCAGCAGCAGCGGGTGGCGATCGCCCGCGCGGTAGCCCACCAACCGCGGGTGCTTTTGGCCGACGAGCCGACCGGCAACATCGACAGCAAGAGCAGCGCCGAGATCATGGAGCTCTTCGGCCAGCTCAACGAGATGGGAAGCACTGTCGTGATGGCGACGCATGACGAGTTCGTGCTGTCGAGCTACACGGCACGCGAAGTCCGGCTGCAGCAGTCCGCGCTGATCGCGGTAGCGAGTTGAGCCACTTAGCCAGCGCTCTCTGGGCGGCGCGGTATTCGTTCAATGTGCTCGCCTACTGCGTCCGCTGCTGGCGCGGTCGCTTCGGTGCCTGGTTGGCCACGGCGGCTGCGATCGGCGGGGTGCTGTCGCTGGCCGCGGGAGCCGAGCTGTTTCTGGTCCTGTCGGAGCGGAGCCTCGGCGAGCAGGTGCGCTCTGCCTCAGAGTTCCAGGTCTTTATGGCCGACAATGCCCAGGCCGATCAGATCGACGCTCTCAAGAGACAGATCGCGACCCAGCCAGGCGTGCGTCGAGTCACCTACCGCACGAAGTCCGAGTCACTCGCCCTGGCGCGCCGCAACAGCAATCTGGCCGCAATCGCCGACAACAGCAACGAGAACCCCTTCCCGGCCAGCCTGGTGGTCGATCTCTCTGACCCGTCTGCGGCTGATCGGGTCATCGCGGTCGCCACGCAGAATCCGGCCACAGATCACGATGTTCCCTCGTCTTACACCCCCGACGAAGGGCGGCACCTGAGCGCCTTTCTCTCGATGGCGCAGGCGGTGGTGGTGGGCATCGCGCTGGCGGCGCTTGCGGTGGCCAGCCTCGTGGCCCTGGTCCTTCTGCGCAGCGAGATTCGCGCCCGCCGGGCCGAGCTGCGCATCCTGACGCTGGTCGGGACGCCCCGGCCGGTGATCCGGCTCCCGGTCCTCCTAGAGGCGGTGGCATTGGCCTTCACGGGGACCATCGTTGCCTCGTTGACACTGACCTTCGTTGGTGATCATGTCGTGCCCGCTGTCAACACATACGTGCCCTTCCTCCAGTTGGGCAGTGCGACAAGCGCGGTTGCGGTCATCCGAGCCGCCACCCTGGGCAGCAGCATGCTCGCCCTTGGCGCCTGCAGCTTATTCGTGAGGTTGCCCCGATGAACCGGACTTGCACACTGCTGGCCGCCATCCTGGTGGTCAGCTCGACGATCCCATCGACCGTGACGGCGGCTTTCGCGGACCCCACCAGTTCGAGCCCGGCGCCGACGCTTGCGCAGCTCAACCAGCAGCTCGACGCAAACGAGGCGAAGCTGAACGAGCTCAATGATCAGGTCGAGCGAGCCCAGGCCGCCGTCGACCGCTTGAACCGCACCGTGGCGGATGACAGGCAGCGGGAGGACGCGCTGAGCAAGCGGCTCGGGTCACTGGCACGGCTCGAGTACGAACAGCCGGCGCTGAGCCTCACGACACTCCTCGAGGCGCGGAGCCTGGACCAGCTGATGGCCGAGGTCGCCCAGGCCCGACTGGTGGTCCACAAGCAGGGCAGCCTGATGAACCAGGCCAAGCGGCTGCGCCAGCAGGACGAACGGGCGCGCGGCCAGATGACGACTGACCTGGCTCTGGCGCAGACTGCTCGCGACCAGGCGGCGCAGGTGGCCGTCCAGACACTCGCGCTTCGGAACGCGGCTCTGGACGCCGCTGTCAAAGCGCGCGCCGCCTCGCTCGCTGCCATGGCTCAGGCGACTCACGCCGTCACCTCGTCCATTCGGCCGCCGAGTGGTCAGTGGCCGAATCACTTCGCGTTCGGCTATTGCACCTGGTACGTAGCGAACAAGCGCTACGTCCCATGGTTCGGGAATGCCATCGAGTGGTGGGCCAACGCTCGGGCCTACGGATTCCCGGAGGGACAGTCACCGCAAGTGGGCTCCATCATGGTGACGCGCGAGAGTGGGTTCGGCCACGTCGGGTACGTGGAGGCCGTCAGCGGCGACGGCTCCTGGACGGTTTCGGAGATGAACTTCGCCGGCTGGGACGTCGTGGATCGAAGGACGCTTCGGCCCGGCCAGGCGCCGGTGCTCGGGTTCATCTACGGGCAATAGGGCCGGTCGGTCCCGCCCGCAGGAGGCGGATCGCGAGCAGCGTGACCCACGCCAGGTTGAGGCCGAGAAAGGCTCGTTCCCATGCGCCGGAGGGGAGACCGCCCAGCACCACACCCAGGACCCCGACCGCGATCAACGCGATCGATAAACCGGCCGTGGCGACCGATGGCATCGCGTAGCCGCGCAGGGATGGGTCCGCGCGCAGCCTTCCCGCCATGACCAGAGGTGCGGTCGCCAGCGCGCAGAAGAGCGCGACCGCGATCAGTCGGTGGAGCGCGAGCACGGCGGCGTGAGCAGCGTCGCGGCTGATCAGTGCGACACCGACGATCCCTAGACCCGCGATCGCGAGCGGCAGCGTCCTCGCGGCGGCCCCCCGTGTAAGGCGGCGATCGAGGGCCCACGCGACGGCAACCAATGACAAGCCGAGTGAGACCAGCACGAGCTTGACTTCGAGCGCAAAGGGGGCGCCCGGCTCCGCCAGGCGGCTGACAGTCCTTCGGATGGGGTCGTAGCCAGGAGTCTGCCAGCCGATGACCGCCAACACGAGGGTGGCGAGCACCGGGACGACCGCACCGACGCCGGCGGCCAGACGCTCGGCGGTTTGGCCAGCCGCGAGCGCTTCGTCCGGAGGCGGTTGCTCGGTTTCGCGCACGCCTGCATTGTCGAGGAGCGATCCGGAGAACGGGGGCGGTTGCCGGCGCGCCATCGTAGACAGTGGCACGGCCGGGGCAAGGTTCCGGTGGCGTTGGGATTGTCGTGCTATGGTCGGATGCCTCGCCGGGATGGCGGAACAGGCAGACGCGGCGGTCTCAAAAACCGTTCCCCTTCGGGGGGTGGGGGTTCGACTCCCCCTCTCGGCACCAAGACGCTTTTTCAGAGGCACCATAGGGGTTAGCCTGAATACGGAAACCGACCCTAAAGCCGGTCTGGGCAGCGCGTGAGGACTACGCCGTCGACCCGGGCGTGCTGCAGGCCCAGGCACCCAGGTGCCGCAGCAGGAATGGAGACCATGCCACTCCGGGAAATTTCAGGACCCTGACCTGGTGTCCACGATCTCGTCGTTGAGCGGTCTGTTCCAGCAGCTCACCGGCGAGGCTCCGTTGTCGATCCACGAGTGGCTAAAAAAAACATCGCTTTGGTCGAGGCCGGGGGCGAGGCCCTTTCCCTTAAAGCGTTGAAGGTAGGGTGAGCACTATGGAGACCCGCGACGGACTCAACGTGGTCGTCGACGCCGACCACCAGCGGCGCACAGGTTCGTGCACCGAGCCGTCTTCCGGCTGACCCGCACCCCAGGTCGCACGCCGGCACCTCGAGGCTAACTCCGGAGGAGTGCGCCGATCTGATCCCGCAGGCACCTTGAAGAGGCACGCGACCTTCGGCCATCGAGCGCTTCGCAGCCGAGGTCACAGCGACCACGTGACCATGCGTCAGGCCTGGACGGCCTTCGCGGCGTGCCGACCCCTCTACGCCGGAGCAGGTCCGGGCTGCTCCAGAATCCTCAGCGTGTGCTCATCCAGGTGGCTCGGGCCAGGTCGCGGCTCAGTGTTGCCGATGCAACCTAGCCGGCCACAGCGAGGCCGGCTTTCGCTACCTCCATGTCCTGCGTGTAGTGGCCGCCGCTTACCCCGATCGCACCGACCACCCGGTCACCTGCCTTGATCGGGTAGCCGCCACCGAAGATCACCAGCCGGTCGATGCCGCCCACTGCACCCGCGGCCAGCGGCGGGTCGTCCCTGATGAAGTCGTGCCAGCCCTCGGTCGGCAGCCCGAAGCCGACGGCGGTGTAGGCCTTGTCCTGGGCGACCTGGACGCTCAAGAGCGCGGCGCCGTCCATTCGGCTGAACGCCTTCAGGACACCGGATTCGTCGCAGACCGCGATCACCATCGGCACGCCTATCTCGCTCGCCTTGGCCTCGGCGGCCGCGATCATCCTGTGCGCGGACTCGGTGCTGACGCTGGCTTTCTCGAAGACCTGGCTCATCGCAGTCCTCCTCCATCGACTGATCTGAACGGGACGGGCTCGGCCGTGCCGAAGCGCCGTTCGAGCTCCTGGATCTCGGGCAACCCGATAAAACTCGTGAACTCGCTGAAGGCCGGCAGCTCGGACAGGACGTTGATCGGAGTGCCGTCCTCGCGGATGCGGGCCAGGAGTGCGCGCATCGCCCTGGTGGCCGCAAGCAGCGTGCCGATTGGAAAAATCACGATCTTGAAGCCGAGCTCGCGCAGCTGCTCGTAGCCGATCGCGGGCGTCTTGCCCCCCTCGGCGTAGTTGAAAAGCAGCGGCACGCCGGAAAATGCGGTCGCCACCTCGGCGATCTCGGCCTCCGACTGCGGCGCCTCGATGAACAGCACGTCGGCCCCGGCTTCGTGGTAGCGGCGTGCGCGATCGATCGCCGCTCGCAGGCCCTCCACCGCGCGGGCGTCGGTGCGCGCAATGAGCAGGAAGTCGGAATCGACGCGAGCCTCGACCGCGGCCCTGATCTTCTCCACCATCTCGGCGGCCGGGACCAGCTGCTTGCCCTCCATGTGCCCGCACTTCTTGGGCGCCGCCTGGTCCTCGATGTGGATGCCGGCGACCCCCGCCCGCTCGTACTCCTGGACGGTGCGGATCACGTTGATAGGGTTCCCGTAACCGGTGTCAGCGTCGGCGAGTACCGGGATCGCCAGAGCGTCGACGATCCGGCGGGCGTTGTCGACCATCTCGGGCATCGTTAGCAGCCCGACGTCGGCGCGGCCAAGCCGGGAAGCCGAAGTGCCGAAGCCTGTCATGTACGCCGCCTGAAAGCCGGCCTCCTCTACCAGACGTGCGCTGAGCGCGTCGTAGCAGCCGGGGCTGAGAACTGGATCGGGACCCGCCAGCAGCTGGCGGAGCCGGCGGCGTGGATCGGAATGGCTACGCAGGAATGGAGCCGTGCTCGAGCCTCCTTGAGGGAACGCGAAGCGGGTGCTCCAAGGAGAATACGGCGCATGTGACGTTTTCGTGAGCGGCGTGGCGCCGTTAGCATCGGCCGAGTAGGGAAGCCGCGGGTTGATCGGAAGCCGGTCCGGAGGGCCAGGCTGCCGGCCAGGCGGTGCTGCACACACGTCACTTCCGGTTGGGCAGTATCCAGTAACCGGTATCGGTGAACTGCGCGATGATCAGCTCCCCGGCCTCGGTCACATGGTTCAGCGCCGCCAGGCGCGCAGCCTCGGGGTCGTTCGCCTCGAACGCGGCCAGAATCGCCCGATGCCCGGTTTGCGCGACCGGGGCCCAAGCTTTGACCAGCGCATAGAAATGATGCGGTATCAGGCGGAGAGTGCCCTTGAGCATGAGCAGGAGCCTGGGAGCGCCCGCATGGAGGTTGATCTCACGGTGGAAGTTCCAGTTGGCAGACTCCATGCCACCGATATCGTCAGCAGCGATCGCATCGATCAACGCTTGATGATGTTCACGGAGACGAACGAGCACCCCGCGGTCTTCTGCCTGCCGGCGGCAGGCGCGGGCCGTGAGCTCACCAGCCAGAGTCGCGTGTATCCAGTAGATGTCCTGGATGTCCTCACGGGTGGTGCGGACGATCCGGAATGACCGGTTGGGCGACGCCTCCACCAGTCCCTCGTGGACGAGCTTTAACAGGGCTTCTCGAACCGGCATCGTGCTGACACCCAGGCTCGCCGCCAACTTGTCCTGGGTGAGGCGCTGTTCCGGCCTCAGATCACCGATCAAAATCATGTCGCGCAGGGTGTCGGCAGCCTCATCGCTGAGCGAGCGGCGGTGGAGCGGTCTAGGGGTGCGGCCGAAAAGCCCAACCGGATCCTTGACGCTCATGCGACCCATCTCCCGCGCGCCATTCCCCGCAAGCGGGGACCCCCAAGCAAGCTTCTGCACTCCTCCCTGCGCGTATGTTGAATACGCTCAGTCCGCTGCTCGGCGGCTCCTTGGATCTGGGCCACCTGACCGCCAAATCTCTCGGTCGGGTTTCCGGCCGCACCCCTGGCTGCCAGGCTCACGTGCGTTTGCTCTGGCTGCCGCCCTCGGTGCTGGTCGCCTGGCGCCTCTTCAACTCGGCTGCAGCCGCCATCTCCCAGTGCTCTGGCGCCGCCCAGAGTTCTGCGAAGGCCCGTACGGATCCCGCCTCCGTTGCCGGGAAGGTCGCGGGGCTGACCGCGGCCACCACCCCCTTTATGGCCCGGGTAGCGGCCGCGGGGAGCGACGCAAATCTGGCCGCCAGCTCGCGCCAGCCAGTCTCGAAGTCGCGTCTTGGGATCACCACGTCGACGAGGCCAATCTCGCGAGCCTGGCCGGCTGCGAGCGCCTGCCCGCCGCACAGGAGTAAGAGAGCCTGGCTGCCGCCGACTATCTTTGTGAGCCGCTCGGTCCCTCCCCATGCCGGCATGATTCCCAGCGACGATTGGGTGAAGCCGATCCGGATGTCGTCCGCTGCAATGCGCAGGTCCGCAGCGACCGCGACCTCGGCGCCGCCTCCAAGTGCGTGGCCGTTCAAAGCTGCGATCACAGGCATAGGCAAGCTGACCATGCGGTCGAGAACTGAGCGCATCCGCCTGGCCATCCGCTCCGCCCCGTCAACCGAGCGGATTGCCTCGAGCTCGCGGAGGTCACCGCCAGAAACAAAGGCGCGATCGCCTGCTCCCGTGATCACCACGACTGCGGCGTCGCCATCGCTGATCTCGACGAGCGCTGCATCGAGCTCCGCCATAGTGCGAAGGCCGATTGCGTTGCGGGCGCGGGGACGGTCGATCGTGATCACGCACATGCGGTCGTGGAGCTCGACGCGAACCTCATCAGACACGATGCTCCAAGTGTAGATTCTTGCGATACGATATCGGAAATATTGGAGCCTAACTTTGGCCACACCTGACCATCGGATGGAAGAGGTCCTCACCGATGCTGGTATCCCGGTCAAGGGCTTCTACGGGCCCGCCGACGCCAGCCCCGACTACGCGCGAGACATCGGTGACCCCGGGCGCTTCCCCTTCACCCGCGGGAACTTCGCGGGCGGCTACCGCGACCGGCTGTGGACGTTCCGCCAGTACAGCGGCTTCGGCACTGCCGAGCAGTCGAACCAGCGCTACCGCTACCTGCTCGAGCGGGGAGGCACCGGCCTCTCGGTCGCGCTCGACCTCCCGACGCAGTGCGGCTACGACTCCGATGACGCAGCCGTCGAGGAAGAGGTCGGCCGGGTCGGTGTGGCTCTCGACACGCTGCGCGACGCCGAGATCCTGTTCGACCACATCCCACTCGACCGGATTTCGACCTCCTTCACCATCAACGGCACGGCCGCCATCCTGCTCGCCTTCTACGTCGCAGTCGGTGAGAAGCAGGGCGTGCCGCGCGCTGCGCTGCGAGGCACGATCCAGAACGACATCCTCAAGGAGTACGCCTCACGCGGGACCTGGATCTGGCCGCCACGGCCCTCGCTGCGGTTGATCGCGGACACCATCGAGTTCTGCGCCGCCGAGGTGCCCAGGTTCAACGCAATCTCGGTCGCGGGCGCCCACTTCCGGGACGCGGGTGCCACCGCCGCTCAGGAGCTGGCGTTCACCCTCCAGGACGGCGTCACCTACTGCGACGAGGTCGTCTCCAGGGGGCGGATGACGATCGACGAGTTCGCGCCCCAGGTGTCCTTCTTCTTCTACACCCATGGCGACTTCTTCGAGGAGATCGCCAAGTACCGTGCCGGGCGGCGGTGGTGGGCGCGCATCGTACGCGAGCGATACGGCGCGAGGGACGACCGTTCCTGCATGTTTCGTGCAGGTGTGGTCTGTGGCGGCGCCTCGCTCTACGCGCCCCAGCCGCACAACAACATCGTGCGCGTCGCCTACGAAGCGATGGCATCGGTGCTGGGCGGGGTGCAGTCGATGTTCACCGCAGCTTGGGACGAGCCCTTCGCGCTGCCGACCGAGGAGTCGACCACGCTGGCACTACGTACGCAGCAGATCCTCGGCTACGAGACCGGGGTGACACGGGTTACCGACCCGCTCGGCGGCTCGTACTACGTGGAGGCGCTCACCGATGAGATGGAGCGCCGCGTCGTCGAGATCATGGCCGACCTCGAGCGGTACGGGGGGATGGTGAAGGCGGTCGAGGACGGTTACGTGCAGCGGCTGATCGCGGACGAGGCCTACCGCGCCCAGCGGCGCCTGGAGTCGGGCGACAAGGTGGTGCTTGGCGTCAATCGCTTCCAGGACCCCGATGCGCGGCCGCTCGACGTGGAAGGCTACGAGATGGAAGCCGGCGACCGCGCCCGCCAGCTGGCCCGGCTGGCCGAGGTCAAGCGGGAGCGCGACTCGAGAGAGGTAGCTCGCTGCCTTGCCACTCTCAAGGTGAGGTCGCGCGACGACGACAACCTGATGCCCTACCTGGTGGATGCGGTGAAGGCCTACTGCACCGTCGGCGAGATCTCGAACACGCTGCGGGACGCCTGGGGTGAGTTCCAGCAGCCGGTGGTGTTCTGAGTGGGCGCTCGGGTCCTGATCGCCAAGCCTGGGCTCGACGGCCACGACCGCGGTGCCAAGGTGGTGGCGCGGGCGCTGCGTGACGCGGGCTTCGAGGTCATCTACACAGGCATCCGCCAGAGGCCGGCCGAGATCACCGCTGCCGCGCTGCAGGAGGACGTCCAGGTGGTCGGGCTCTCTATCCTCTCCGGCGCTCATCTCTCGCTTACCCGGAAGGTGGTCGAGGCGCTGCGCGAGGCAGGCGCTGCCGACGTCCAGGTGGTCGTGGGCGGGACGATCGCCACCGGCGACGTGTCCAAGCTCCACGAGATCGGGGCGGCCGCGGTCTATCCGACCGGCACGCCATTGCCCGAGCTGGTCAAGTCAATGAGGGAGTTGTGCTCCAGGACTTCAAGATCCTCGACCTGACCCACTTCCTGGCTGGTCCCTACTGCACGATGATCCTTGCTGAGCTAGGGGCTGACGTCATCCGCGTCGAGGACCCCGAGCACCCGGATGATGCCCGCGCCATGCCGCCCCACCGGCTGGGCGGCGAATCGCTCTACTACCTGAGCCTGAACTCGGCCAAGCGCTCGATCACGTTGCCGCTGGCGAGCGAGCGTGGTCGCGACATCTTCTATCGGCTGGTCGAGAACGTCGACGTCGTCGTCGACAACTTCAAGCCCCGCGTCATGCGCAGGCTCGGCTTCGATCACGACAGCCTCGCTGAGCACAACCCGCGCATCGTCTCGTGCTCGATCACAGGCTTCGGCGAGGATGGCCCCTATGCCACGCGCGCCGGCTACGACTACACGGTGACGGCACTCGCCGGCGTCCAGTACTTGACCACGGATCCACCGACGCGCCCCGGCGTCTCTTACGCCGACCACCAGGCGGGTCTGGCCGCCGCCCTCGCCATACTGGCCGCGCTCCACGAGCGCTCGCGGACCGGCGTCGGACGGCACCTTGACGTGAGCCTGCTCGATGTCCAGCTCTCGATGCTGACCTATGTCGCGGCGTTCAGCCTCAACGCCGGCGACCACCTGCAGCCGGTGCCGGGCGGAGGCCACCCAGTGTTGGTGCCGGCGCAGAATTTCCGCACTAGAGACGGCTGGATCTCCTTATTTGTCGGCAACGACCCGATGTGGAGGCGGGCGATGTCGGTGCTTCAGGTGCCGGAGCTCGGCGATCCGCGCTTCGACACACTGGCCGGCCGGGCTGCGCATAAGCAGGAGATCCTGGAGATGGTCAGCCGGCGCGTGCTGCAAGACACGACGGCGAGTTGGATCGCCCGCCTGGAGGCGGCGGACGTTCCCTGTGCGCCCGTGAACGACGTCCCCGCCGCCCTCGCCGATCCCCAAGCGCGGGCGCGCGCGATGGTGCTGGAGGAGCGGGGCCCGTACGGCACTTACCAGCGGGTCGGCGGGCCGTTCCCCAAGGTGCGCGTCAAAGACGGCCCGGCGCCGGTCATGGGCGCGGATACCGACGAGGTGCTCCGGGAGTTCGGGATCGATGCCCGCTCGCTGACGTAGGCGGGGACGGCCGGATGGTTGTGGGATCGGAGCGTCCGAGTTGCCCGAGACTCGTGCTCAGGATAGGCCCCGGGTGGCGCGGCGTGGGACGATGTGGCTCAGGCCCTCGGGGATGCCGCTCCGCGCAGGCGTTCGAGCTCTCGCTTCGGCCACTCGGTATCCAGCTCGTAGCCTCGAGACTCGCACCAGTCAATGATGTATCGCCACGCCTCAATGGCGTCATCGAGGCGTCCTTCGCGCTCGAAGAGGAAGGCGCTGCTGTAGATGCTGCTGAGGTTTTCGGGCTCCAGGGCGTGTGCTCTGCGCCAGTCGGCCAGCGCCGCGTCTGGATCGCCGAGGTGGGACCGCACGTCGCCGCGAAGCTCGATCAGCATCGGGTCTTCCGGAGCGACCTCCAGCCCGGCGTCGATCACTGACCGCGCCTCACCGTATTGCCCTGCCGAGAGGTAGGCAGAGGCCATGAAGCGGTGCTCGCGGACGTCCGCCGGTGCGTCGGCCAGCCTCCGCTCGTAGAGGGCGACCGACAGCTCGGGCTCGCGCAGGCCGGCACGGGCTCCGATCAGCTGGTAGTGGGCCTTGTCGAAGCTAGGATCGAGCTCGATCGCCCGCTCGTACTGCTCCACCGCCTGCCGGAGCGAGCGCCGGCCATGACATTCCAGCAGGTAGCCGTAGCGGACCAGCAGGCGGGCATCCGGCGCCTGATCCAGCGCCCGTTCGTACAGAGGTCTCGCCGCCTTGTACGCCTCTTCATCTCCGGTGGCCTCGTACCGGTCCAGGAGCTCGTCCTTCGTCGCGCTCATATGACCATTCTCGCCGAGTCCGCCGGGCGGGGCCAGCCTGGTCGGACGTCTTCGGTGTCAAGCTGGCCTGCAGTCGTCATGTGGGACTCCGGCATCACCTACGACGCGCTCTGGGAGCGTCCTCTACTGCCAGATGTATCGGCGGTTCTCGCCGCTGGCGATCACCTCGACCGGGGGTCGATCCGCGCGTGTGTCATATTGACAGGCTCATTGTCAATTTCGAGTGGCCCGTCACTGCAGCCGTGTGCAGTTGGCGCTGAGTCTTGATAGCGAGGGCGCGTACTGGCTGGACCTGTTTCTTGAACGCCGAGAGGTTGACGACGACGCGGCCGTGGCTCAGGCGTTCTACGCGTTCGGACGCGATGTACGCCGCGGTGATGCGGTCGATCCTGACCGATGCGCCCACCATTGCCGAGGACAGCACGACCCCGGCGGCGGTCGCGTTCCTGACCGTCGTACCACAGCTTCCGATGCTCAGCGAGGCTGAGCGTGCGCTCTTGTCCGAGTGGCTTGACCGAGCCACCACCAGCTAGACCGGCCACCGTGCCAGGCGCCGGCGTGGATGGCGAGCGTCTCGAACCTTTGCGTCATGGCAATGAGACCAGGCGGGGGTTTGAAGCTCAGGTGACGTGAGGAACGCTCAGCTCGTTCTGGCCCTGCTCATCGCAGCCCTGGTGACCGTCGCGCTGCCGGACCGATCTAGCCTGGTGACCGTTCCTCGTTCACTGTCACCCAGGGCCGCCTGATCGAGTTGACCGGGCTTGGTTTACGGCACAGGCGAGACACCGTCGGCCGGCTGATGGGCAGGTTGTCGGCGAGCTCCTGTACCGACCGGGGCGGCCCGCGAGCAGCTCAACTATCGCCCGCCGCTGCTGGTTGCCGAGCGCTTCGAAGGAGTCGCCAGCGGCGCTCGACCTGGCCATCGCTAAACCGTAACAGCGCCGTGACGGTAACCAATATGCTACCATCGCCGGGACGATCAGGTTCTACGAAGCCGAGGCCGAGATCCACTCGAACCCCGAAAGGATCTGGAAGTTGCTCACCGACGCGCCCGGATTCCCGGCCTGGAACCCGACAGTGAATCGCGTCGAGGGCGACATCGCCCCCGGCCACACGATCAGGGTCTTCGTGAAGGTCAACCCAGGCCGAGCCTTCCCGGTCAAAATCACCGAGTTGGAGCCCGACCGCCGGATGGTCTGGTCGGGCGGGATGCCCCTCGGTCTCTTCAAAGGCGTACGCACTTACGACCTCGATCCCGCGGGAGCTGGCCTCGTCCGCTTCAAGATGCGGGAGGAGTACTCAGGACCCATGCTCTCGATGATGTGGCGCTCGATCCCGATCTCGGCCCGTCGTTCCAGGAGTTCACGAGGGCGCTGAAGTCGGCCGCCGAGACAGAAGTCGGTTGATGGCAGAGGGCGACGGCACCAAGGCGCACCCCTGGCAGCTCACGACCCCGAGCGGCTCCTCCGAGTACACAATGTGGCGCGATGACGCGGCCAACCCGCCGGCGATTGTCTGCATGGTCGCCAAGACCGAGCTGCGCTACCAGGCGCGCGCCATCGAAGACCTCCAGGCCTGGCTGAAGCAGCAGGGTGGCTGGGTCCCGCTCGGCTCCGCCGACGAGCAGAAGCCGGCCGTCGACGGAACCGTTGAGGCATGGGGCCGGTCCCCTGACAACCCGGTCGGCGGCTGGTACGGGATGAAGAAGGGCCTTCGCGGACGGTTCGGGATGTACATGCCGCCCCTGCTGGAGGCGGTCGGGCTGGCCGAGGTCGAGCACTTCCCGCGCAACAACCGGATGCGCGCGAAGTAGCTCTCCAGGCCCGGCCGTCGTGTCAAAGGACAAGACTGCTGCGCGTGCGGCGTTTACCCTGGAGGATCAGTTCGTGGAGTTCGCTCCTGGGCACCGATCCCTGTCGGCGAGGTTGTCTCCGGTAGGCGGCCCACTGGCGGCGGACCAGCTCGCGATGCCAGCGGAGCAGCGTCTCGGGGCTGGGCAAGATCGATCGCCAGGCCAGCCTGCGCAGAGTCGGGCTGAGGGCTGCATAAGGAAGAGCCGGTCGTTGGCATGCCAGCGGGTCGGCCGACCTGACGCACTCGAAGCTGGTGGCAGAGGCGAGAAGTCGGCGCGGGGCCTGGCGTCTTTCCGGGGGCGGAAGCCGGACAACGGCGCAAGCGACGGAGAAAATCACGACGAAGGCGGATCGCAAAGGCTTAGCCCGCAACGTTGACGCACCGTCGACGCCAGCCCAAAATGAGCTGACGCTGGTGGGGTAAACGGGACACCCCGTGACCTGGTTGCGCCGGGCCACCATGGCGCCCGCTTAGACTTGATCGCCTGCGAGTTGGGGGAGACCGATCTGGATGTCGATGTAGTGGTCTGTTGCCAACGCCCCATTGCGTCCAGGAGTTGATGAACGATGGCTGATCGTCCCCGCTTTCGGGGGATCGTCCGCTTCTTTCGGCCCGAACGCGCCGCCGGCCTGGCCGTGGTCGACATCCCGAGTCACGTGACGGCCGCCCTGGGAGGCCTGAAGCAGATGCGCGTTAAAGGCGTCCTGGACGGCACCGAGTTCAGCTCTAACACGATGCCCGCAGGTGGCGGCGTGCTGGCGCTCAGCGTCAGCCGAAAGCTGCTCGACGCCGCCGGATTGGACATTGGCGACGAGGCCGAGATCGAGATCGAGAGGGTGGATCCCGGCCCTTGAGGGACGCAGCTGGTCGCGCTGCCGCTGGCGACCTTTGCCGTAAACCAAGCTCCACGGGCATGCTTGGGCGATCCGTACCCGACCACCTCTCGATCCTCAGCAGGTGGCACCCCGGAGCGGGTGCTGACCGAGTTCCTCCATCACCACCACCAAGGCCGGCCGCACAAGGGCCTTACGCAGCGACCACCCGTCCGCCGACCGACCCATCATCGCCTGCTGGCGGCCCAGTAGGGCGTCGAGCTCACCGTGGCGGTCTCTCCTCCACGAACACCCGCAGGCTGCCTGATTCAGGTGACTCACACGAACGTAACGGGATACGCCTGACTGTCGACCCGCGGTCGGTCATCGCGAATTTAGTCTGCCCAGGCCACACGTGGCACCTCACAACTTCGCAGACTCATCACAGCGCCCGCTGGTACTCGCGGCTCACGGCATCCGCGACGGCTAGGGCTCGCCACCAGCCACCAACGTACTGACGCTGGTGTGGTTGACGGCAACGGTTCAGCCTCGGCGCATTCGCGCCTTGAGCGGTGCCTGCAGAACGGGCCAGGTGCGGACAAGGTGATGTATCAACAGCCGGCCTAGGGTCGTTCTCCTGGCAGCCGACCCCAAGATCCCCGCCGCGAGGCCCAACAACGCTCCGACCCCCAGCGGCGCCCACGGAGTGGTGGGCGACGATGCCGCCGCCTGCAGACCCTGGTTCGCCGGCGCGGCTTTCGGCGCCGGGACGGCTACACCGACGACGGTCGGCGGCTTCACCGTCGACCAGCTCGGGTCAGGCGGAAAGGCAAGTGGCTGCGGGGTCGGTCCGACTACAACCCGGCCAGGCACGCGAAGCACGCCAACGTTGTAGTCCTGAAACGGGGCCTGCATCCCGAATATCGCCCAATCCCCGTCGTGCGGCAGGACGATCGCGGTCGCGTAGTGGCCGCCCTCTGGCAGCGCCACGCCCTTGTATGCCAGGGTCTCACCCTTGTTGTCGACTAGCTTCAGGCCTGGGTTGTTGAGGCCGATCTGGGACACGTGAGAACCGTGCTGCAGGATCCAGAAACCGACCGTGTATGTATGGCCGGCCTCGAGCGGATCGGGCAGCGGGTCCAACAATGTGGTTGCCCATCCCCCGGCCAATGCCGGGGCTGCGAGGGCCAGCACGGCCGCAACCGCTGTCACCACGGCCAAGATCCATCTCATCGCGCACCTCCGCAACCTATACACCCGCCAGGGGACCGGCGTTCCGTGGCGCAACCCCAGTGCTGGCAGCGCGTCCAGCGCAAGTCGAGGAGAGCGCCCACATCGCCTTCTTGGCTATGCAGCTGGGGCGACCCGACCGGGTCTCAGCTTCCGAGATCGACCGGATACACGTCACTGGGGGGCACGTCTGCGCCTTGCCCCGCGGAGCATCGATTGGCCCGATGATCGACGTCCTTGGGCTCCTCGCAATCCTCGGCAGCGTCTTGCGCAGTCCCCGCGCCTCATCTTCGAACCTGCGCCTACGCCGGGAAGCCAGTCAGCCAGCGGCCGCGTAAAGATGCGCGGCCTGCAATTTCCGGTGCCGGTGGCATCGCAGATTGAAGGCGGCCGGGCCCACGCGACAGTGCTTCGATTGGTCTTGTCAACAGCAGCTTCCGCCCCAACAGGAGATGCCCTCAGCGTGAACGTGCGCCAAGGGGTGGTGAAGACCATTTCGAGCACCAGTCCGGACGACGACATTCAGCAGGTCGCAGACCACCGTCTCGGCGCAGTCAAGGTGGATAGCGGGCCGCAGATCTCGATCGGCCGGGTGCGGCAGCCGGCGCCGCGCGCGTGGCCCGTATCCTCGGCGACGCTTCGACCCCCGCATCTCTGAGGAGACGTCCGCGATGACCGTCCTTTCCGCCCACGCCCGGCGGGTCCTCGAGCAGCCACGGGTGGCGCACCTGGTCACCCTCAACGCGGACGGCTCCCCCCAGGTCACGACGGTTTGGGTGGGCCTGGACGGCGACGAGATCGTCTGTGCCCACCTGGCCCAGCACCAGAAGGTGCGCAATGTTCGCAACGATCCTCGCGTCGCCGTGTCGATCGAGGCCGAGGGAAAGACGGACGGCTTTGACAACTACCTCGTCGTGTACGGCCGCGCGCGGATCACCGAGGGGGGTGCGCCCGACCTGCTGCAGCGGCTGGCGGAGACGTACCTCGGGCCAGGGGTGAAGTACCCGCCGATGCCCGATCCCCCGCCCGGCTACGTGACGCATATCGCCGTCGAGCGGGTCGCTGGAATCGGTCCCTGGGCCTGACGCCGGGGGCCGGCTTGCGGCGCCCATCACTCAGACCGCATGAACGAGCGCCGGTCCATGGGAGGTCGGCAACCCATAACTTCGCAGACTCGCCACTTCTGGGTGAGTGGCGTAGGCCACGGTGAGGACCTCAGCTCGCTGTTCGCAGAGCACACCGGCGCGGTCGTAGTGGACGTCGGCAGGAGTGTTGCAGCCGGTCCCGGAATGCCGGTTCTGCTCGTTGCACCAAGGGAAGAAGCGCGTGCAGAACACTCGCGCGTCCCCCGGCCCACCGAACCGATCCGGGAACTCTGGCCGGTACTTCATGGTCTTGAACTGCGCCTCGGACAAAGGGGTTGTCGTTTGGGCAGTGCGGCCGCGAGTGGGTCTTGGTCACGCCCAGGTCCGCCAGCAGCATGGCCACCGGCTTGGAGGCCCAGTGCAGCACCGCTCATCCCGGATCTCGAACGAGGCCGTTACTTCAACGACTGAAGGGACATGCGACTTGGGCCGCCCTGATCGTCAGGGCGTTTCATTTCTATCGGCGGCCGGCCGAGGCGCCGCAAAGTGAGCCTATCTTGGCCCGGCCTAGGAGGCGCGGCGCTGGTTGGGTGTGTACGCCTTCGCCTGCTCGAGCGGTACGACAACGACCGGCTTGAGGACGATGGCGCCCTTCTGGACCTCGACTTCGAAGAACGCTTCTTGGCCCAAGCCCAGGGTTCGCCTGACGTCCGCCGGCACGGTGACCCGCCCCGCAGGGTTCATGGCAACGATGCTTCGCACGTGTCTGCAGTCTACCCGACGGCTCGACGAACAGTCAAGACGCAAAGGAGTCGTTTTGACACTTTGACACACGGCCCCCGTAAGGGTACGCTTCATGCACCATGAAACGCCCGGGCGTCCTGACGACCAAGCGGGAGCGCGGAGCCGCGATTCCTACCGCCGGCGCCTGCCTACGCCTATATAGCCCGCAAGGACATTTACCGGCTTTGGCATGAACCCAATCGATCGTCATCGGGCCCGGAGCCTCCCATGTGGGAGCAACTGGAGCTCCCACGACTAACCCAAGGAGTTGACGAGGGGCCTGGCGACGCCAGGCCCTTTCTTTTTGCCCGAAGGTCCGGATTCCGCACATTCAAAACCGAATAGGCAAGGCAAGCCAATCAGGCGTGGTCACGCGCCGCCTCAGGTACGCAGCGACCGCGCCGGGCCGTAAGCTCGTGGCCACCGGCTGTGGAGGTGCGACTCGGAAACCCCCACATCCAGGAGATCGCAGGTTCGAGTCCGCGTCTCGGGGACCACACCCTCGTGGCCGAATAGGTAGGCAACCGGCCGTTAACCCCATTTTCCGCACTTATCAGACGGGGCTAGCAGACGGCCGGTTGCTCGGGCCAGGGAAGGGGGATGCGGAGCCGGTTGCGGATTCCGCGCGAATCCGACGGTCTGGACTTTCGCACTTCTAGTTGCCGGCATGCAGAAGGCAGGGGCCGAACTGGTCCAGTTCAGTCACGCCGCATAGGCCAAAGTCTCGATCAGCGCCGTCTGGAATTTCGTTGAGAGCGG